>Ga0157380_10000987_pt1 | contig 18074 bp, 14 predicted proteins | sample S35metaG_FD_119757 | JGI IMG/M metagenome (GOLD analysis project Ga0157380, IMG submission 119757) | Switchgrass rhizosphere microbial communities from Kellogg Biological Station, Michigan, USA - S3-5 metaG | ecosystem: Host-associated > Plants > Roots > Rhizosphere > Soil | place: USA... | reverse complement strand
TGCGGACGCTGGAGCGCAAGGGCTATCTGCGCCGCGATCCCAATCGTCCGCGCGCCGTCGACGTGCGCGGCGCCGACGACGGTGTGACGCCCATCGTCGCCACCGACGTTGCGGGGTCCGACGCGCTACCGGAACCCACCTTCGTGCCGGTGCTCGGCCGCATCGCCGCCGGCGGGCCGATCCTTGCCGAGGAAGCCGTCGAAGACGTGTTCCCGCTTCCGCGCGAACTGGTCGGCGAGGGCTCGCTGTTCCTGCTCAAGGTGATCGGTGACTCCATGGTCGACGCGGCCATCTGCGACGGCGACTGGGTGGTCGTGCGTCAGCAGAACGTCGCCGACAACGGCGACATCGTCGCGGCGATGATCGACGGCGAGGCAACGGTCAAGACGTTCAAGCGAACCCGCGGTCAGGTGTGGCTGATGCCGCACAACCCGGCGTTCGATCCCATCCCGGGAAATGACGCGGCCGTGCTCGGCAAGGTCGTCACCGTGATCCGAAAGATCTAGCCGTTTAGTTGGCCCTGACGAAGCCGTTCGTACGGGCGAGTTCCTCACTGACGAACCAGATTTCGGCGCGCGCGTCGTCGTAGAGCGTACCGCCGGGCGCCCAGTACAGACCCGACTTGGTGTCGGCCTTGATCGGGTAGCCCTCCGGCGCCTCGTCAGGGTCGTCGAGAGGCAAGTGGAGCGCCGTACCGTTCGGTGCCGGCTCGTCGATCTCGATCCGCGCGTGGCGCCCGGCGTCGGTCAGCGGGTCGCGGTCAGCGGGAGTCGGCACGCGGGTCGGCGCGGTGTCCACTGCGTCCTGATCTTCCGTTTCCTCTTCCGTTTCCTCTTCCGTTTCCTCTTCCGTTTCCTCTTCCGTTTCCTGTTCCGCTTCCTCTTCCTGTTCCGCTTCTGCTTGCGCTTCCGCTTGCGGCGCAACGGTTTCCGGCACCGCAGCAGGTTCCCGCGTCGTGTCGGCGTCTTCGGCGGCCTGCGGCGCGCCCCAGTAACTCGCCGACGCAAAAGCGTCAGACCCCGACGTCGCCGTGCCGCCGAAGCTCTCCCGTGAATAGCCGTCACCGAACAGCGGCGCCACGGTGCCGTCGTGGTCGTCTGACAAGGGTTGACCGCCCGTCGCCGGTGCGGCTTCCAATGCCGCAGGGCCGCCATGGCCGTACTCGTCATCGCCGGTGTCGAACGGCTCGTCGTCGCGACCGCGGCGGCGATTGCGCATCGCCGCAAAGGCCACCAGCCCGGCCAACACCAGCACCGGGACGATCGCGAGGAGCCACCACCAGCTCCACGCGAACCACTTCTTGCCGTGGGTGTTCGAGGCCTGCGCGTTAGCGGCGGGCGCCTTGTTCACGTCCTGACCCGGCACCTGCAGACCACCCAGCTGGCCCGCCAGATTTGACGGCTCCGTGCTGAACGAGTTCTTCGATCGATCCCAGGAGATGACACCACCACTGAACCGCTGGGTGATCACATTGCCGTTCTCGGTCTGGTCGGCCATCGGTGCGCCCAGCGGACCCGTTGCGCCGCCCAGCTTGTCCCACGCGGCGTTCATCGCGCCGCGCACGATGACGGCGCCGTAGTCAGGCGTCCAGAAGATGACCGGCTGGTCCTTGGCGGAGAAGGTGCTCATCCGGCTCTCGGTGGCCAATCCGCCGTCGACCTCGCTGGACGTCGGCAAGCCCAAATCGCCCTGCGGTCCACCGGAGCTCTCGTATTTCGCCAGCACCTGGCCCGTGACGACGTTGGCCCCGGTGGCGGGGCTGTAGAAGATCTTGCCGCCCGCGAAGTTCTGACCAAGCCCGTCGGAACCGATCGGGTACGGGTCACCCTGCGCGGCGCCGAGCGGGCCCAGCGGCCCCCCGGCGGCCCGCCTGGCCGCATTGATCGCCGATACGGGGTCGTCCGGGACCTGCAGGTCGGAGAGCTGTCCAGCGAGCTCAGGGGGGACCGTTGTGAAGGTCTTGGCCTTCCTGTCGTAGGTCAGCTCACCGCCGCTGAATTTCTGTGTGACGAGGTTGCCGCGATAGGTCTCGTCATCGGTGGGCACGCCGAGTTGGCCTGCCGAGCCGCCGAGTTTGTCCCACGCTGCGTTGATCGGCCCGCGAACGACTCGCGCGCCGGTGTCCGGGGTCCAGAAGATCACCGGATTGTCGGCGGCGCTGAACGTCGAATTGCGGCTGTCCGGCGCGCGCCCTGCGCCCTCGTCGATCGTGGGGAACCCCAGGTCGCCGTCCGCGGGGCCGCCGAGCGACATGTACTTGTCCAGGATCGCGCCGGTCATGATGTGGGCTCCGGTGGCAGGCGTGAAGAAGATCTTGCCGCCAGGGAAGTTCTGGCCGAAACCGTCTCCCGCCGGGTAGACGCCGCCGTCCTTGGGCCCGAGCGACCCGGTATCGCCGCCTGCGGCCTGCCATGCCGCAGTGATGGCGGCATCGGCGTCGTCCTGCGGAGTGGCCTTCGCGACCGGCGACAGCAAGCCGAGCGCGGCGACCGCCAGCAGACCGATGGCCACCCGACCAAGCGCTGTGCGGCCCACGGTCCGCTGCCCCGTCATTTATCCTCCCGCGGTCGGCGCAAACTCCTGCGATGAGTATCGCGTCCGTCAACTTTGCGTCAGCGGACGTCAATTACCAAGGACCATCGCCGATGTTGGAGAGAAAATACCTGCCCGGCAGTGGGCGGTGCACACGACGGCCGAGGCTCGACACCGAGGCTCGACACCGAGGCTCGACACCGAGGCTCGTCATCAGGCCACGGCGTCAAACGCCGAGGCTGCGGCCGATTATCTCCTTCATGATCTCCGTCGTACCGCCGTAGATCGTTTGCACGCGTGCGTCGAGATAAGCCCTCGCGACCGGATATTCACGCATGTAGCCGTAGCCGCCGTGTAGTTGCAGGCAGCGGTCGATGAGATGGACCTGCTTTTCGGTGGAGTACCACTTCGCCATCGCCGCCTGTTCGGCCGTCAGCTTCTCCTCGAGGTGCAACTTGATGAACTCGTCGACCATCACTCGCACCACGGTCGCTTCGGTCGCCAGCTCGGCGAGCAGGAACCGGCTGTTCTGCTGGCTGCCGATGGGACGGCCAAAAGCCTTGCGCTCCTTGGTATATTGCAGCGTCTGCTCGAGCACCGCCTCCATCGCCGCGGCCGCCATCACCGCGATGGCGATGCGCTCCTGCGGAAGGTTCTGCATCAGATAGATGAAGCCCTGCCCCTCCTCACCGAGCAGGTTCTCGGCGGGGACCTTCACGTCGGTGAACGACAACTCGGCAGTGTCCTGCGCGTCGAGACCGATCTTGTCGAGTTTGTGCCCGCGCTCGAAACCCTCCATCCCGCGCTCGACGACGAGCAGCGAGAAGCCCATCGCACCCTTGTCGGGGTCGGTGCAGGCAACCACGATCACCAGGTCGGCGTTGATCCCATTGGTGATGAAGGTCTTCGCGCCGTTGAGGATGTAGTGGTCGCCCTCTTTGACGGCGCGGGTCTTGATGCCCTGCAGGTCGCTTCCGGTGCCGGGCTCGGTCATCGCGATCGCGGTGATGATCTCACCGGTGCAGAACTTCGGCAGCCAGCGTGCTTTCTGCTCATCGTTCGCCAGTCGCAGCAGGTAGGGCTCGACCACGTCGTTGTGCAGGCCGAAGCCGATGCCGCTGTAGCGGCCCGCCGTGGTCTCCTCGGTGATGATCACGTTGTAGCGGAAGTCGGGATCGCCACCGCCGCCATACTCCTCGGGCACTGCCATACCCAGAAAGCCCTGCTTACCGGCCTCCAGCCAGACGCCGCGGTCGACGATCTTCTCCTGCTCCCACTCCTCGTGATACGGCGCCACGTGGCGGTCGAGGAACCCGCGATAGGACTCGCGGAACAGATCGTGTTCGGGCTCGAAGAGGGTGCGGTCGTATTTGACGACGCTGCCCATGGCTGACCTCCTGAACTGGTACCGGCTGTTACCGCTAAAATACCCCATCCAACCGGATGGTTGGTCGAGGGGCGCTGGGCGCGTCACCGACCGGAGAACGTCGAGGGTCGGCCCTAAACTCGCGTCGTATGACCCACACCCCGACGAGCCTCACTCACTGGGGCGGGTTTTCAGCGGGCATCGAATCCGGCGACATCGCGTCCGTGACGCCGCTCGACGGCGACACCGACCCGTCGCCGCTGCTGGGCAACCTGCCCGGCGCCGTCCGGCACCGCTCGCGCATCGCCACTCCCGCGGTGCGTCGCGGCTGGCTGCGCGACGGGCCTGGCCCGAGCACCCGCCGCGGCGCCGACGAGTTCGTCGCCGTCTCGTGGGACGAGCTCACCGACCTCCTGGCCGGCGAACTGCGCCGCGTCGTCGACACCCACGGCAACGAGGCGATCTACGGCGGCTCGTACGGCTGGGCCAGCGCCGGACGGTTCCACCACGCCCAGAGCCAGGTGCATCGATTCCTCAAACTCCTTGGCGGGTACACCTTTTCGCGGCATTCCTACAGTCTTGGCGCCACCGGCGTCATCATGCCGCGGGTGGTCGGCACCCACGACGATCTGTTCAAGCGGTCCACAGCGTGGGAGGTCATCGTCGAACACACCGATCTGCTGGTGTGTTTCGGCGGCCTGGCGATGAAGAACACCGGCATCAACCATGGCGGGACCACAGGCCATCCGGCCCGTGACGCGCTGCGGCGGTTCCGCGATCGCGGCGGACGCATCGTGTCGTTCTCACCGCTGCGCGACGACGTGGAGGGCGACTGCGAATGGCATGCGCCCGTGCCCGGCACCGACGTGGCGATCATGCTGGCGCTGGCCCACGTGCTGGCCACCGAATCATTGGCCGACCGGGAGTTTCTCAGCACGTACTGCACCGGTTACGACCGCTTCGAGCGCTACCTGCTGGGTCGTGACGACGGCATCGCGAAGTCGCCCCAGTGGGCATCGAAGATCTGCGGCCTGCCCGCGGACGTGCTGACCGCGCTGGCGCGGCGCATGGCGGCGGGGCGCACGATCGTGACGGTCAGCTGGTCGCTGCAGCGGATCAGGCACGGCGAGCAGGCGCCGTGGATGGGCCTGACGCTCGCGGCGATGCTGGGCCAGATCGGTCTTCCCGGATGCGGTTTCGGGCACGGCTACGGCTCGATGAACGAACCCGGATTGCCACCCCTGCGCTTCGGCCTGCCCGCCCTGCCGCAGGGCTACAACCCAGTGCAGACGTTCATCCCGGTCGCGGCGATCAGCGATATGCTGCTGCATCCCGGCGAGCCGTTCGAGTACAACGGCCTGCGGCTGACGTACCCCGACATCAAGTTGGTCTACTGGGCAGGCGGCAACCCGTTTCACCATCACCAGAACATTCCGCGGCTGCGGCGCGCGCTCGGCCGCGTCGACACCGTCGTGGTACATGACCCGTATTGGACGGCGATGGCCAAACACGCGGACATCGTCGTGCCGTCCACCACCTCCTTCGAGCGCGACGACTACTCCGGGTCGCGCAACGATCCGCTGTTCATGGCCATGCCGAAGCTGACCGAGCCGTACGCGGAATCCCGGGACGACTACACGACATTCGCGGCACTGGCCGAAGCGCTCGGGTTCGGTCAGCAGTTCACCGAAGACCGCACGGCGTGGCAGTGGCTGGCGCACTTGTACGACAAGTGGGCGGCGGGAGTGGATTTCGTGGTGCCGTCGTTCGACGAGTTCTGGCGGCTGGGACAGCTGCGATTGCCGACCGTGGACGGGCTGACGTTGCTGGCCGACTTCCGTGCCGACCCGAACACCCACCGGCTGAACACGCCGAGCGGGCGCATCGAGATTTTCTCCGATGACATCGACGGGTTCGGCTACGACGATTGCGCCGGCCATCCGGCGTGGTTCGAGCCGTCCGAATGGCTCGGCGGCACGCGCGCAGTCGCCTATCCGTTACACCTGCTCGCGAACCAGCCTGCCACCCGGTTGCACAGCCAGCTGGATATCGGTCCGGTCAGCCGGAGCTCGAAAGTGCAAGGGCGCGAACCGATCCGGATGCATCCCGTCGACGCCGCGAGTCGCGGTCTCGTTGACGGAGACGTGGTGCGGGTGTTCAACGACCGCGGTGCCTGCCTGGCAGGCCTAGTGGTCGACGATCGCCTGCGTCGGGACGTCGTGCAACTGTCGACCGGTGCATGGTTCGACCCGGCCGACCCCGCCGACCCGGATGCGATGTGCGTGCACGGTAATCCCAACGTGCTCACCGACGACGTGGGCACGTCGCGGCTGGCCCGCGGCTGCACCGGCGCACATGTGCTGGTGCAGGTGGAGAAGTTCACCGACCCGCTGCCGGAGGTGCGCGCGCATGAACCTCCGGTGATCGTCGACCGATGACCGAGGCGCTGACCGTCGAAGAACGCGGGCGGACAATCACGTTCACGTTCGACGACATGATGCGCTTCCACGGCGTCCACTCTCCCGCTGGTGTGGCCATGGCGTTCAAGGTGATGCAGCGTGCCTTCGCGGCGCTCTCCCCGGGCGGTCCACCCGAACGCCGATCGATCGTCGTGCGCACCGCTTTTCGCGGTCCAGGCGCGCGTGACGGATTCGAGGCGGTGACGCGCGCGGTGTCCGACGGCCGCTACGTTGTCGACCGCACGCTGTTGAGGGCCGACCGCGGTCGGCTGGTGGAGGACTTCGTGTTCGTGCTCGAGATCGGCGGCCGCACTGCGACTCTGCTGCTGCGCGACGGATTCGTCACCGACGAGTTCATCGACCTGGCCCGCGCCGAGAACCGCAGCGACACGCAGGAACGACGACTCGACGAGCTGAAAGCAGAACTCGCACAGCGCGTCGTAAGCACCGCGTCAAACGATGTGTTCGACGTCGCCTGACCCAAGTGAGCTGCCACACCCTATGTTTGCCCACACGCAGTTCTGGGAAACCCAGCCCTCACGGATCGGTTCTGACAGGAGGGTAGAACAATGTCGGAGAAGAACAGCGGGCCCGAAGAGGCCGTCAAGGGCGTTGTCGAAGGTGTGAAGGGCAAGGCCAAAGAGGTGGCCGGTGCCGTCGCCGGACGTGATGATCTGTACCGCGAAGGCAAGGCCCAGCAGGACAAGGCCGACGCGCAGCGCAACGCCGCGCAGAAGGAGGCCGAGGCCGAAAGCGCCCGCGCCGCGGCTAAGGTCGCCGAAAAGCGCCAGGAGGCCGAACAGCGGTAATCGACACCGAACACGGCGGACGCCAAGGCAGCCATTGTGCGCCTTGGCGTCCGTTGATGTCTCAGAACGCTTTCGCCGTCAGATGGCTATCAAGTCCCCGGCGAACGAGTAGGACGGCTATGAGCAAAGTCAGTCAGCCAAGCGGCGGCGTGCGTGGCGGCGACGTCCTTCGCGCCCCGGTTGCCTCGAATGCGGCGGCCAGGCGCAGCAACGCGACGTCGTCGTAGGCGCGCCCAGCGAACGTGAACCCGACCGGCATGCCGATGTCGTCCATGGTGCCCATCGGCACGGTCACCGTGGGGATGCCGAGGTGCCTTATCGCCAGGTTCCCGTTGGCCACCCAGACGCCGTTGCGCCACCCGAGATCGGCCGAGGACTCGTTGACGTCCATGTCCGAGGGACCGACATCCGCCACGGCGGGGAAGACGACCGCGTCCAGGCCGAGACCGGCCATCCACTCCTCGAGGTCCACCCGCCGCGTCTCTTCGAGTCCTCGCAGACCCTCCTCAAGGTGAGGGATCTCGAGGTATGACTCGACAGGGTGATCCCTTACTTGGGCCGGATAGGTTGCGATGTCGTCGTCGAATCCGGTGTAGCGGTCGGGCAGCGCTCCCTGCGGATGCGGGAAGATGCGTGAGCCGTCCACGCCGGCAAGGCGGTTCAGCGCGGGATCGCCGTTGTCATCGAGGAAGTCGTCCCACGCCCAGGCGCTGAGGTCGAGGAGCTCCCTGGCCAGATACTCGGTACTCACCAGGCCACGTGTGAAAATCGTTGGCGCGCCTGGCCGGTCGCCTTCGTAGTTGCTCACCGCCGGACAGTCGACGTCCACGACCTCGGCGCCTGCCGCCGCGAGGGCGCGACGTGCCGCATCGAACAAGCTGAGTACCGATGGCCGCGTTTGGATGCGCTGACCGGTCGGTCCGCCGATCCCCGGTGTCCGACCCGGCTCTGCGGTCCCGGCGTCGGGGTCGGCGTTGATGTACATGCGCGGCACGCCGAATCGTCGCCCGGCCAGCACCTGGTGCGCCTCGTCGCGACCCGTCGGCCGCAACTGCGGATACGAGGTCGGCCGCAAATCGCCGGGGCGGGGCAGCGTGACCCAGGGCTGGCTGCGCCAGAAATCTCCGCGCACATTCTCATCGTCGGCGACGATCACGTCGAGCACTTCGAGCATGTCGGCCATCGTCCTGGTATGTGGCACAACGACATCCATCGTCGGCACCAGGGGCCAGCCACCTCGCGTGGAGATGATGCCGCGCGACGGCGTGTACGCGCACAGTGCATTGTTGGACGCAGGAGCCCGACCCGACGACCACGTCTCCTCGCCAATGCCGAAGGCGCAGAACGACGCCGCGGTGGCGGTGCCCGATCCATTCGACGAGCCGGAGCCGAACGCAGCGGTGAGGTAGTCAGCGTTGTAGGGGCTTTCCGCGCGGCCATATACCCCACGCTGCATGCCGCCATTGGCCATCGGCGGCATGTTGGTCAGACCGATCAGGACCGCGCCGGCGTCACGCAGCCGCTCGATCACGAACGAGTCCTTCTGCGCTACCAGGTCGGCGAACGCCGGACTGCCTGCCGCCGCGGTGAGTCCGCGCGCGAGGTAACTGTCCTTGGCGGTATAGGGAATTCCGTCCAACGGACCGCGTGTCCGGCCTCTGCTGCGGCGTGCGTCGGACGCCTCGGCGTCGGCGCGGGCCTGCGGGTTCAGCACCACGACGGCGTTCAACCGGATCCCCGCGTGGTCATAAGCCGCGATCCGCTCCAGGTAATTGTCGAGCAGACCGACCGCGGTCACCCGGCCCGAGTCGAGCGCCTCCCGTAGCTCTGCGATGGGCGCTTCGACGACGTCGAACGGTGAGCTCACTGGCGGCACTCAGAAGGTCGCGTACTCGCGCAGGCTGGCCGCCAACGGGATCGGCACGCGCGCCTTGATTCTGGTGCCCTCGGCGGTGTGCTCGGTGGCGTCCACTCGCCCGTCGGCATGCACCTTGTTGACCAGGTCGCCGCGGTCATACGGAATCGTCACGTCGACGACGGTGTCGGTAGGGGTGATCAGCTCGGCCATCCGCTGTTGCAGGCGCTCCAGGCCGTCGCCGGTGCGCGCGGACACGAACACCGCGTCGGGCAGCGCCCGGCGCAGCTGCGCAAGCGTGAGCCCGTCCCCCGCGTCAATCTTGTTGACCACCAACAACTCCAGGGCCGGCTGGCTTTCGTGATCGGCAATGACTTCGGTGAGCACCTGACGAACCGCGTTGATCTGCGCCAGCGGGTTGACATCCGAACCGTCGACCACATGCACCAACAGGTCGGCGTCGACGACCTCTTCCAGCGTCGAGCGGAACGCCTCGACAAGCTGGGTCGGCAGATGCCGGACGAACCCCACCGTGTCGGTGAGCACGAACGGCCTGCCGTCCGCGAATTCGCCACGCCGCGTTGTCGGTTCGAGCGTGGCGAACAACGCGTTCTCGACCAGCACACCGGCCCCGGTCAGCGCATTGAGCAGGCTGGACTTGCCTGCGTTGGTGTAGCCGACGATCGCTATCGACGGCACGTCGCTGGCGAGCCGCTTGCTTCGCTGGGTATCGCGGGCATGTTTCATCGCGCGAATGTCGCGGCGCAGCTTGGTCATTCGCTCGCGGATACGACGGCGGTCGGTCTCGATCTTCGTCTCACCGGGGCCGCGCAGGCCCACGCCGCCGCCGCTGCCGCCCGCACGCCCACCGGCCTGCCGCGACATCGACTCGCCCCAGCCGCGCAGTCTTGGCAGCATGTACTCCATCTGGGCGAGCGTCACCTGCGCCTTGCCTTCACGACTGGTGGCATGCTGGGCGAAGATGTCGAGAATGAGCGCGGTGCGGTCGATGACCTTGACCTTGACCGCCTTCTCCAGCGCGGTCAGCTGGGCGGGACTCAACTCACCGTCGCAGATCACGGTGTCGGCGCCGGTGGCGAGCACAACCTCGCGCAACTCCTGTGCCTTCCCCGAGCCGATGTAGGTCGACGGGTCGGGCTTGTCGCGGCGCTGAATCAGGCCCTCGAGCACCTCCGAACCGGCGGTTTCGGCGAGCGCGGCGAGTTCGGCCAGGCTGGCCTGGGCGTCGGCGGCGCTGCCTTCGGTCCACACGCCTACAAGCACGACGCGTTCCAGCCGTAGTTGCCGGTACTCGACCTCGGAGACGTCGGCCAGTTCGGTGGACAGCCCGGCGACCCGGCGCAGGGCTGTGCGGTCCTCGAGGGCCAGCTCACCGGCGCTGGGCGTGTCGTTGACAGGAAAATCGGGATAAGTCATAGGCGATAACAGATTTGCACGGTTAGGCACACTCGTGCACTGGAATTAACGTTGCGCAATGCGCCACCATTCCTCCGCCAACTCGCCCCGCGCGACCAGCACCGACGGACCGCGGAGATAACTGCTCGCGTCGGTGACCGTGACCGTGACTTCCCCACCGGGAATGCGCACCCGCAGCGTGCCCGTTGTCGCGCCCTCGAAAGCCAGCGCCGCAACGGCGGCGGCGACTGTTCCGGTGCCACACGATCGAGTCTCTCCGACACCTCGCTCGTGTACCCGCATCGACACCGCCCCACTGTGCGGCGCCGTCAAGACCTCGACGTTCACGCCTTCTGGAAACTGCGCGCGATCGAACGAAACCGGCGCCGCGACGTCCAGGGCCGCAAGCTCGCCGAGGGTCAGATCGGGGTCGACGCACGCCAGGTGGGGGTTGCCCACATCGACTGCCAGTCCGGCGAACGGCCGGCCGCCGACGATCGCCTCACTCGTGCCGAGCTGGTTGGTCTTGCCCATCTCCACCGTCACGTCCGCGGTGGTGTCGTCCCACTCGTGCAGCACCACCGGGCGTGGCCCGGCCAGCGAGCCGACAATGAACTCATCGCGGCTCTCCAGGCCGCTGGCCCGCAGGTAATGCGCGAACACCCGAACACCATTGCCGCACATCTGCGCGATGGAGCCGTCGGCGTTGCGGTAGTCCATGTACCAATCGCCGGCTGCAACGCCCTCTGGCAGCCGGTCGAACACGCCGGCCGCCATCGCCGCCTCGGCCTTCGTCACCCGCAGCACGCCGTCGGCGCCAAGGCCCCGGCGACGGTCGCACAGCGCGGTCACCGCGGCCGGCGTCAACGACAACCGGCCATCGGGGTCGGGCAACAGCACGAAGTCGTTCTGCGTGCCGTGGCCTTTGGCGAACATCACCAGCTCAGGATACGTGCCGCCAGATCTGCAGCGTGTGCTGGACATTGTCGGGTTCGCTGCCATCGAGCCACGCGATGCGGTGATCGCGGCGGAACCACGAGCGTTGGCGGCGGACGTAGCGGCGGGTCCCGAAGTACGTCGGCTCGCGCGCCGCTGACCCGTCGCCGCCCTGGTCGAGGTCTGCGATCACCTGGGCGTATCCCAGCGCCCGCGATGCGGTGACGCCGTCACGCAGGCCCACCTCCAGCAGCGCACGGACCTCGTCGACGAGGCCGTCGGCGAACATCTTGTCGGTCCGCTGCGCCAGCCGCTCATCGAGAAGCGCTGTGTCCCAATCCAATCCGATGATCGCCGTGTCCCAGCGAGGCGTACCTATCATCGGCGCCGACGCGGCGAACGGTTGTCCCGTCAGCTCGACGACCTCCAGCGCCCGCACGATGCGGCGGCCATCGGTTGGCAGTATCGAGGACGCGGCGTCGGCGTCGACCCCGGCGAGCTCGCGATGCAACGCGCCGACACCGATCTCGACCAGCCGCCCCTCCCACTTGGCCCGGACGGTGGCGTCGGTCGCGGGGAACGACCATTCGTCGAGCAGCGACTGGATGTACATCATCGACCCGCCGACGACGACCGGGACCGCGCCGCTGGCGGCGATCGCCTCGATATCGGCGGCCGCGGCGTGTTGATAGCGGGCGACGGTTGCCGTCTCGACTACGTCAAGGACGTCGAGCTGGTGGTGCGGGATGCCGCGGCGCTCGGTTACCGGCAGTTTCGCGGTGCCGATGTCCATGCCGCGGTAGAGCTGCATGGCGTCGGCGTTCACGATCTCCCCGCCGACCTGTTCGGCGACGGCCAGCGCGAGCGCGGACTTGCCGGTGCCGGTTGGGCCGATGAACGCGATCGGTCGTGTCATGGCTGCCAGACGCCGACGAAATAGCCGACACCGTAGGGCGCGCCGCGATAGAGCTCCTTGGCTGACCGCGGCTTGGGTTCCGGACGAGAGGAGGACGAAGATACCCCGGTCATGCCGGCCAGCACCTGGTAGGCGACCCGGCCGACGATGGTTTCCGGCAGCCGGGTCAGCCCGGCGGCATCGCCCGCGGCGAGTGCGTCGTCGAGCGCGGCCTGCGTGGGGATCGAGTCGGGCTCGTAGCCGCCGGGCGCGGGCGGGGTGAGGGTGTGCGCGCCGTCTGCGACCACGAGGACGCCGATCGGGTCGACCGCCTCGTCGATCTGCGCGCGCAGTCGGCGACCGCGGGCCAGCGCCGCGTCGGCGTCGTGTTCGGCGGTGTACACCCGCACCTCTGCACGTGCGTCGGGCCTGGCCTGGCCGCGGACCCAACCCGCGATCAACGCGCACAGTGGCATTTCGGCGGGTGTGTCGGCGGCGCCGGGTGACAGCGTCACGCGCCGGTCGACGCCGTAGCCCGCGAACGTGCCGACGCTGTCGGGACCCAGCACAGCGTCGAGAGTGCCGACGCCAACGGCGATCCACCGCGGCGGCAGCGATCCTGCGGCCGCAAAAACCGCTCGGCGCAGGTCGGCCAGTTCGCCGGCGGCATCGGCAGCCAGTTCGGGGACCATGACGGGTGCCGATGGGATGATCGCGATGGCGCTCAGCACGCAACCAAACTAATGCTCACACGGGTTGCTTGGTGGCACCGACCGCCTCGCCGCGGGCCAGCGCGGCCGTCGCGACCACCATCACCGCCACCGCGACGATCAGCGTCAGCCAGCCGGCATCGCCGGGCCGCAGCGTCTCGCCGAGCACGACGATGCCGAGCACCGATCCGACCACCGGCTCGGTGACGGTCATGGTCGGCAGCGACGCGGTCAGCGCACCGGCCCGGAACGACGACTGCTGCCAGGCCGTACCCGCTATGGCGACCAGCGCCCAGGCATACAGCTCGGGCGTGCGCAGCAGCGCCCATAGGCCGTCATCGAGGCGGTCCACCACTCCCTTGGTCAGCACCGCGAACAAACCCCACAGCGCGCCGGACACCACTGCCAGCAGCACCGCGCTGGCGGGGCCTGACAACATCCGCGCGCCCACCACGCACAGCACCAAGGCGGGACCGAGCACGGCGATCACCGCCGTCCATGTCTCGAACGACGCCCTGGAGTGCCCCGCGGTCGGATTGCCGACGGTCACGATCACCGCGACGGCCGCGGCGAGCAGGGCAGCCCATGTCCATTCCCAGCGGGTCACCCGCCTGCGCGACAGGCGTGCGTTGATCGGCAGAGCGAACAACAGTGACGTGACCAGAACGGCCTGCACCAACAGCACCGAGCCCAGCCCAAGCGCTGCGGCTTGCAGCGCGAACCCGACCGCCGCGACGACGCTGCCCAGCCACCACCGGCCGTCACGCAGCAACCGCAAGAACAGGTCGACATGGCTGACCGGTTCGTCGGTGACCTCGTGCGCCGAACGCTGGTGGATGACGTCGCCGATGGCGATGAAGAACGCAGCGCCGACGGCGAGTAGGGCGGCGATATCCGCCTTGTCCATCCACGGCCTCCCGTCGTGTTGGGAATGAGCGTAGGCAAATGCATCGCGAAAGGCGTGGGCACAGGCCGCGGGGACCTGTTTGAATAGCGTTCGAGCTAGTAAGGCGCCGCGTCGCGCGGCAGGTGCGCGGGTCCCCGCGCGGAGGGCAGAGGTAACGGAGATGACGACCAGCGAGCAAGGCGGGCAGTCCGCCGTTCCCAAACCCGCTCCCCGGCCAGGACCGCCGCGGCCAGCCCCCAGTCCCGGGCACCACCCGGCGCCGACGGTCGCTGTACCCGCGTCGAGCGATCCGCACCGATTCGGCCGCGTCGACCCCGACGGCACCGTCTGGCTGATCACCGGATCCGGTGAGCGCGTCATCGGCTCCTGGCAGGCCGGCGATACCGAGGCCGCGTTCGAGCACTTCGGCCGCCGATTCGACGACCTGCACACCGAGGTCGCGCTGATGGAGCGCCGGCTGAAGTCAGGGACGGGCGATGCGCGCAAGATCAAGTCGGCCGCCGCCGCACTCGCCGAAACCCTGCCGGAGGCGCACGTGCTCGGTGACGTCGACGCGCTCGCCGCACGCCTGACCGCGATCGTCGAGCACGCCGACGAAGCCGCCCAGGCGGAGAGGGCCAAGCGCGACGAGTTCCGCGCCGCTCAGACCGCCCGCAAGGAGGCGCTGGCGGCGGAAGCCGAGGATCTGGCCGTGAATTCGAACCAGTGGAAGACGGCGGGCGATCGGCTGCGCGAAATCCTCGAAGAGTGGCGGACCATCAGCGGGCTGGACCGCAAGACCGATGATGCGCTGTGGAAGCGTTACTCGACGGCCAGGGAGAACTTCAACCGGCGCCGCGGCTCGCATTTCGCCGAGCTCGACCGCGACCGCGCCGGCGCCAGGCAGGCCAAGGAGGCACTGTGCGAACGGGCCGAAGAGCTGTCCGGTTCCACGGAGTGGGGCGCCACGAGCGCGGCGTTCCGTGACCTGCTGACCGAATGGAAGGCAGTCGGCCGGGCGGCCAAGGACGTCGACGACGCGCTGTGGCAACGGTTCAAGGGCGCGCAGGACACGTTCTTCGCAGCCCGCAACGCCTCAAGCGCTGAGCGTGACGCCGAGCTCCGGGCCAACGCAGAAGCCAAGGAGGCGCTGCTCGCGGAGGCCGAAAAGGTCGACACCTCGGATCTGGACGCCGCGCGGGCCCAGCTGCGGGCGATCGGCGACAGATGGGATGCGATCGGCAAGGTGCCGCGCGAGCGGGGCGCCGACCTGGAGCGACGGCTGCGCGCAATCGAGAAGAAGGTGCGCGACGCGCCGACCGGAGGCGTCGATCCGGAAGCGCAGGCCAGGGCTGACCAATTCCGTACTCGTGCAGAGCAATTCGAGCGGCAGGCCGAGAAGGCCGCGGCGGCTGGGCGCACCAAGGACGCCGAGGAGGCCCGAGCCAACGCCGAACAGTGGCGTCAGTGGGCCAACGCGGCAGCGGAGGCGCTCGGCAAGCGGGGCTAGCTCGTCTCGGGCCCCGGCCCGTTGTCGGTGTCGTCGGTCTTGGCGGTGTCGTCGCCGAGGGTGTCCAACAAGCCCTTGGTCTGGCGTTCCGCAACTTGCCTGCGGCGTTCCTCCTCCGCCGCGAGCTGCAGCGCGGTGCGCGCCCACACCGCGCGTGCCCAGTTGAACGCCAGCACGATCACCGCGAGCCACGCGATGATCAGGCCGATGCCAGGCCCCGGGTGGTGCGCGGGTGCGGTCTGCCGCGACCACACCGCCAGCAGGCCTGTGAAGGACGCCACGGTTGATCCGGCCAGCGCGATCCACGCCAGGCCCCACCGGCGGGTCAGCAGCGCCAGCATCGAGAAGCCGACGCCGAACACCAGCGCCAGCCAGGTGAACACCCGCGACGGCAATGCGATGCCGTTGCGAATCGCCGCATCGTCGCCCACCAGCACGTCCCAGCCCATGGCGTCGCCGGTGTGCGGCAGCACGAAGGTCAGCAGCAGCACGAAGACGGCGATGGCGATCACCAATGCCCTTGCGCCGGGGTCGATTTCACGCGCCACCCGGCGCTCAGCAGCCTCGATGTCGCCCTTGAAGTCTTCGAAGCCGCCGTTGTTCCGATCGCCAGCGGTCACCGGGCACACCCGGACGAGCCCGGCCTCGGCGCCGGGGCGCCGAGGCCGGGCATGCCGAGGCCGACTCCGGTGCGGGGCTTCTGCCCTGCCGCATGGGCGTCGCCGGCGCTGGTGCGACGGTGGTTCTGTGGGCCGCCGTCGGCGATCAGGTGATGCGGCGCGGCGCCCGTAACGGTAGTGGTGACGATGTCGCCGGGCCGAATATGAAGGCCCGCCGGGTCGAAGTGCACCAGTCGGCCGTCGCGCGCGCGTCCCGACATGCGTGCGGTGCTGGCATCCTTGCGGCCTTCGCCGGTGGCCACCAGCAATTCGACGGTGCGCCCGATCTGCGCGGTGTTCTCCTCCAGTGATATGCGTTCCTGGAGGTCGATGAGTCGCTGATAGCGTTCCTGGACAACGGCTTTCGGCAGTTGCGCATCGAGCTCGGCGGCCGGGGTGCCGGGCCGCTTGGAGTACTGGAAGGTGAAGGCGCTCGAGAACCGCGCCTGCGCAACCACGTCGAGCGTGGCCGCGAAGTCGTCCTCGGTTTCACCGGGGAACCCGACGATGAGGTCGGTGGTGATCGCAGCGTGCGGGATGGCCGCCCGGACACGGTCGATGATGCCGAGATACTTCTCGGCGCGGTAGGACCGTCGCATCGCCCGCAAGATCCGGTCAGAACCGGACTGCAGCGGCATGTGCAGCGTCGGACACACATTCGGTGTTTCCGCCATCGCCTCGATCACGTCGCCGGTGAACTCGGCGGGGTGCGGGGAGGTGAACCGGACCCGCTCGAGGCCGTCGATTCGCCCGCACGCGCGCAACAACTTGGCGAATGCGCCGCGGTCGCGGGGCTGATCGTAATCGGCGAAGGAGACCCCGTAGGCATTCACGTTCTGGCCCAACAGCGTGACCTCGAGTACGCCCTGGTGGACGAGTGTCTGCACTTCGGCCAGCACGTCGCCGGGCCTGCGGTCGACCTCCTTGCCCCGCAACGCGGGCACGATGCAGAACGTGCAGGTGTTGTTGCAGCCGACGGATATCGAAACCCATGCGGCGTATGCGGATTCGCGTGCCGCGGGCAGCGCGGACGGGAATTCCTCCAGCGCCTCGACGATTTCGACCTGGGCTTCGCGGTTGTGTCGGGCGCGGTCGAGCAGCGCCGGCAGGGACCCGATGTTGTGGGTGCCGAACACCACGTCGACCCACGGGGCCTTTTTGAGGACGGTGTCGCGGTCCTTCTGCGCCAGACAGCCGCCGACGGCGATCTGCATATCGGGATCGGCCTGCTTGCGTGGGGCGAGATGACTGAGGTTGCCGTACAGCTTGTTGTCGGCATTCTCGCGGACCGCGCAGGTGTTGAACACGACGACGTTGGCGTCGGTCCCGTCGGCCGCCCGCTCGTATCCGGCCGCTTCCAGCAACCCGGCCAGCCGCTCAGAATCGTGCACATTCATCTGGCAGCCGTAGGTGCGGACCTGATAAGTGCGCCTCTCTTGGCGAACAGCATCGCGCGCTGTCGCCTCCTGCGTCACCATCGAAGTCACGGCCCCATGGTACGGAGCGCTGCTCGCGGCGATCCAAGTGGATTGGCGAGTTCCAGGCAAGCTGGACGTTACCTGGGTAATGTCTGCACACATGGAAACCACCCGGGCGGATGCGAAAGTGGTGGATCCGATGCCGTCAGGCGTGCCGATGGTCTCGATGAAGGCGGTCAACAAGCATTTCGGTGCCCTGCACGTGCTCAAGGACATCAACCTCGATGTGGATCGCGGGCAAGTGATCGTCGTGTTGGGGCCGTCCGGTTCGGGCAAGTCGACGTTGTGCCGCACCATCAATCGGCTCGAACCCATTGACTCCGGCACGATTGCGATCGACGGTGAGGTGCTACCTGACGAGGGCCGCAAGCTGGCGCAGCTGCGGGCTGACGTCGGCATGGTATTCCAGTCGTTCAATCTATTCGCGCACAAGACGATTTTGGATAACGTCACGCTTGCGCCGATGAAGGTGCGCAAGAAGTCGAAGGCCGAGGCCCGCGAAAAAGCGATGTCACTGCTGGAGCGGGTTGGCATCGCCAACCAGGCCGACAAGTATCCGGCGC
>Ga0157380_10000986_pt1 | contig 18082 bp, 14 predicted proteins | sample S35metaG_FD_119757 | JGI IMG/M metagenome (GOLD analysis project Ga0157380, IMG submission 119757) | Switchgrass rhizosphere microbial communities from Kellogg Biological Station, Michigan, USA - S3-5 metaG | ecosystem: Host-associated > Plants > Roots > Rhizosphere > Soil | place: USA... | reverse complement strand
TTCCCGGCATCCTCTCGATCGAGACCAGTCTTCCGCAGCCTGGAGTATTTTTGAACCGACACCACGACGGCGCGCGTCGCGAACTACTCGGATATCCCATATCTCTGCGAGATCAGTTCGACCTTCCAACATCGAGAGGCCTGGAGTCTTCCAGGCTATTACTGCGCCTCCCAACCATTGATCGTCACTCTCTGCAATTAATACCCCCCAATTTGAAACATCGAACTGAGTCGGCCACTGCGATGGGTGATTGTCAGCAATCGCGTCGTAGTCTTTTACGTAAGGCTGGATCAGGCGCCGCTCTTTGAGTGTGAACTCTTCTCCGATAGTGCCGTTAGTGACGGCGTCGAACACTTCGTTGACTTCATAAGCTATGGGAATGGTGCTGTATTGATCGAGGGCCGCCGCCGGCCATTCTCTGACTTCAATCTTCATTCCGAATTTATACCACCGGGCTTGTCCCGTGGTAACTAACGATGGTGGCTAATAGCACTTCAATCCCTGCACAAAATGCCACGGGCTCGTCCCGTGGTGACTGACGTTCCTGGCTCACTTCGCGAGCTTTTAGCACTAAACCTGAACCTCCACGGGCAAGCCCGTGGCATTAAACGAAGATCTGCCGAGTTATCGACCCTTGAAAACCGGCTTGCGCTTCTCGAGGAAAGCGGCGACGCCTTCATCTTTGTCTTCAGTGGCGAAGCAGAGCGCGAAGAGATCTACCTCGCGGCGCAAGCCTTCGTCGAGATTGGAGCGCGACGCAATCTTCACGGCTTCTTTGGCGAGGCGAACAGCAATGGGTCCCTTCTCAGCAATAGTGTTTGCCAATTCCAAAGTCTTGGCTTCGAGTTGATCTGCAGGGTACACGTGATTGACGAGTCCGATGGCAAAAGCTGTCTTAGCATCGATGATCTGTCCTGACAAAATCATCTCCATCGCTTTGCCTTCGCCTACAAGTCTCGTCAGACGCTGGCTACCACCACCGCCCGGTATGATGCCGAGATTGATTTCCGGTTGACCAAACGACGCAGTCTCGCTCGCGATGCGAATGTCGCATGCCAAGGCAACCTCGCAGCCTCCTCCGAGACAATATCCGTTGACCATGGCGATGACTGGCTTGGGAAAAGTATCGATGGCATTGAATAGGGAACGTTGCACCATTACATCTCGCTGCATGTTTGATGTTCGGCCGGCAAACTCGGCGATGTCTGCGCCGGCGATGAAAGCTTTATCACCGGCTCCGGTTATCACGACGACGTTCACCGAATCGTCACTGCGTAATTCCTCAATCAGCGCAGCGCCTTCTTCGCGCGTTTTGATGTTCAGAGCGTTCCGTTTCTCGGGACGATTAATGGTAATGATGGCGACTCGATCACGACGCTCGAGCAGAAGTGTCTCGTAGGTCTGCGGCATATTGTTACTCCCAAATGGTGTTGGTTAGAGAAGTGAGATCGTAGCAAGTAAAAAGTAAAAAGGAAAAAGGAAAAAGGAAAAAGTGCGGACCGAGGTGCGTGGCGGAAACACGACGTTAAGAAACGACTTGGGTGAAGATGATCTCGCAAACTAACAGTTTGCGTTACGCGGAGGGCGGTAGATCCGGGTCGGGAGCAGAGGCTTGTTCATCCGCGACCCAGGAAACAAAGAGTCGCAGCCAATTCTCAGTGGGCTCGGCAATCTGAACACCGATACGCGCCGTTCCATAAACAGCGGGAGCCACGCGAATCACGACCGCGGTGACTTCGATGGGACCGCCGTCCGGACGATGTGCGCGAAGGTAGAGTCGTTCGCCGCGCGTGACTTTCTGATTAAGATGGAAGAGGGCTCCAGAAGTCGAGATATCGTCGGTCTCAGTCGGCTCGCTCCAGGCGGATCCATCTTCGGCTCGTCCCGAGACCACGATTGCCAGGCGCAAGGCCATACGCAGCGCGAATCTTTTCTCTTCGTTGTTGTAAGGAGTGCTCATGATTTGCAACACAGTCGCTCCACGCTCTCAGGCTTTTACGTCAGGTGCGCTCGACGCGCATCTCCGGCCTCATCGCTCCAGGCATAAAAGCCCTGTCCAGTCTTCTTGCCCAGCTTTCCTTCGTCCACAAGTTGGCGCAAGATCTGCGGTGGCCGAAAAGTTTCAGTTCCAAGTTCGCGATGCAGGTACTCGGCGATATTCAGTCTGACATCAAGCCCAACAAGATCGGTAAGTCTTAGAGGACCCATCGGGTGGTTATAACCTAACTCCATTGCTTTATCGATGTCGGGAGCGCTCGCTACACCTTGTTCGAACATGCGCATAGCTTCGAGTCCGAGCGCCACACCCAAACGACTCGACGCAAAACCGGGTACGTCCTGAACGACGATGCATTCTTTTCTCAAGCGGCGGCCGACTTCACGGACAGCTTCGACTGTTTCCGCGTTCGTCGCCTTTCCCTTCACGATTTCGACGAGCTTCATGATGTGAACAGGATTGAAAAAATGCATTCCTACGACACGACTCGGATTTGCCGACGCTTTTGCAATCTCTGTGATTGAAAGCGATGAGGTATTGGTAGCGAAGTAGAACGGTTTTTCAGCCAGAGATTCAAGCTCCTTCAGAATCTCTTGTTTTAAGTTCAGCTTCTCTGGGGCAGCTTCGATAATCAAGTCTGCCTGCGCCGCATCTTTCAAATGGGTGGTGCCGCGGATGCGTTGCAGGGTCTGATCGCGCTCGTCCTCGGTAAGCTTGGCCAGCTTGATTCCTTTTTCAAGGTTCCTTTCAATGGCCTTCACACCGCGGGCCAGTGAGTCCAGGTCGACGTCCCTCAGGATGACCGGATAGCCAGCCCCGGCGGCAACCTGGGCGATGCCGTGGCCCATCGTGCCGGCGCCAATCACGGCGACGGTCTCAATTGTGGGGGCGACAATGTCTTTCAAGGAAATGCGGACAATTCTCCTTAAGGGAAGCGCTTTGAATGTTCGCCAAAGCGTTGGTTCGACTACCTTAATATCAGTAGTTATACTATACGCGTTACCCAAAAGGCTATACTCTGCGACCATTTAGGCGTCAATATTTTCAGTCAGAAACCCGAGAGGCGAAAACAAAATCGATGGAAAAAGATACACTTGAACGGGACGTCGTAATCATTGGTTCGGGACCGGCAGGACTAACGGCCGCGATTTATACCGCCAGAGCTAACCTGGCGCCCTTGCTGGTAGATGCGCCCGCCGACGCGGAAAAGCAGACCACCCCCGGTGGACAGCTGATGATAACGACCGACGTTGAGAATTATCCTGGTTTTGCCCACGGTATTCAGGGGCCGGACCTAATGGTTCAGTTCCGGGACCAGGCCGAGCGTTTCGGGACCGAGTTTCTCGAGGACTGGATTCATAAAGTGGAACTCTCGGAGCGACCGTTCACTTTGCATACAGCCACTCGGACTATCAAAGCCAAGACTTTGATCATAGCTTCAGGAGCTTCGGCGAAGTGGCTAGGCATTCCGGGCGAGGCAAAAACCCCCCTTGGACTCGGTGGCAATGGAGTATCGGCTTGCGCGACCTGCGACGGTCCTTTGCCCGCGTTCCGAAACAAAGTGTTGGTAGTCGTTGGCGGTGGAGACACCGCGATGGAGGAGGCCACTTTTCTGACTCGCTACGCGGGCAAAGTCTATGTGGTGCATCGACGCGACAAGCTACGCGCTTCAAAAATCATGCAGGATAAGGCCCTTGCCAATGAAAAGATCGAATTCATCTGGAACACCGCGATGGAAGAGATCCTGGGAACTCAGGAAGACGGAGTAACGGGAGTCAGGCTGAAGAATCTGGTCACGAATGAGGAACGAGACTTTCCGTGCGCAGGTGTTTTTATCGCCATTGGTCATAAGCCGAACACCGATCTTTTCAAGGGACAGATCGAAACGGACGAGGTCGGTTATATAAAAACGTCGGGACACTCAACTGCCACTAATATTCCGGGAGTGTTTGCTTGCGGCGATGTGCAGGACTCAGTCTATCGCCAGGCGGTGACGGCGGCCGGCACCGGCTGCATGTCCGCCATTGATGCCGAGAGGTTTCTCGATCATCTTCCGGTGGCAATGCCGACTGGTGATGAGGTAACTATAGAAGGCGAGCACGTCACACCGGATCATAAGGCTATTATCACTCCCGACGGCACAATGATTTCAAACGTGGCCTCTGTCGCCGGCTCGATGGAGGACTGCTGAGTGTAACGCAAACTGTTAGTTTGCGTGGATTGAATGGCATTCAACGCACTCGCAAACTAACAGTTTGCGTTACGAAGTCAAACTACTCCTTTACCTTCGGTTGCATAATCGAAGCTGGGTGCCGTAATCTCTGCTCACCCCTGTTAGTTATCCCCTGATCGATTCGAGTTTCTCCCTAAGCCCCCTTCTTGGATAAACCAGGTGTAACTCTGTCTGAAAGAATCTTTTCGAGACGAAAGATCATTTAGCCGAATTATGAAACCGACAAAACCCGAAAAAACGGAAGACTCTCTTGCGGCAAGGCTGGGCACCGGCATTCCAGCTCTCGATGACATTCTTCATGGCGGTTTCCCGGCTAATCGCATTTATCTGATCCAGGGAACACCGGGCACCGGCAAGACAACTCTTGCGCTTCAGTTCCTGATGGAAGGAGCGCGTCAGGGTGAGCCGGGCTTGTACATCGCGCTTTCTGAGACAAGGGAAGAGTTGGACCAGATCGCTGCATCACACGGCTGGTCCCTTGAAGGCTTTCAAATCTACGAACTGGTTTCACCCGAAGAAAGTCTCAAGCCCGAATCTCAGTACACCATCTTTCATCCGTCGGAGATCGAGTTAAGTGAAACAACCAATGCCGTATTGGAAGAAGTCGGACGGATCAAGCCTCGTCGGGTGGTGTTCGATTCACTTTCCGAGATGAGGTTGCTGGCTCGTGAACCATTACGGTTTCGCAGGCAAATTGCGGCCCTCAAGCAGTACTTCGCAGGTCAAGAAAGCACGGTTCTGTTACTTGATGACAAAGTGGATTCCGGTCAGGATCTCCAGGTGCAAACAATTGTGCACGGCGTGCTTTCAATGGAGCAACTGGCGGTTGAATATGGCGCAGAACGACGCCGGCTGCGCATTACCAAGCTGCGCGGTTCATCGTTTCGGGGTGGCTATCACGATTTCAAGATTAGGACTGGTGGTGTGGCAGTTTTCCCGCGGCTGGTGGCTGCGGAACATCGCCAGGCTTTTCCTAAAGAGTCCGTTGGAAGTGAAGTAAACGAACTGGATCTGTTGCTGGGAGGTGGGCTTGATCGTGGCACGAGTACTTTAGTGCTCGGGCCGGCCGGCTCAGGCAAATCAACACTGGCGGCGCAGTTCCTCGCTGCTGCGGCGGCGCGCGGCGAACCTGCTGCGGCATTCATTTTTGATGAACTCAGGGAGACATTTCTCTCTCGTGCCGCAGGCATCGGCACCAATATGGACAAGTTTGAAGAAGAAGGTTTGTTGTCCCTACAGCAGGTTGATCCGGCTGAACTTTCACCGGGCGAGTTTGCACATGCCGTGCTTCGTTCAGTCAACGAGGATGGCGCCCGAGTCGTGCTCATCGATAGCCTCAACGGCTATTTGAATGCGATGCCGGAAGAGCGATTCCTGACAATTCAAATGCACGAGTTGTTGACCTATCTCAACCAACGAGGCGTCGTGACTATACTGGTGATGGCCCAACACGGGTTTCTTGGAGCCGGAATGGCGACACCGGTCGACGTGAGTTATTTGGCCGATACAGTAGTGATGCTGCGTTACTTTGAAGCATACGGAGCCGTACACCGCGCACTCTCAGTAGTTAAGAAGCGAAGCGGAGTTCACGAACATACCATCCGAGAATTGGAAATCTCATCCAAAGGTATTCGCGTCGGCAAACCGTTGACCGATTTCCAGGGAATATTGTCGGGTGTTCCAACTTATGATGGATCAACCCAAGCGCTGAAAGATGCTTCTAATGGCAGCGTCTAAACCTCAACTTAATCGGGATCAAAGGATTTTGATTCTGGCGCCGACCGGACAGGACGCGACGTTGATGTCGCGCTTCCTGGTAGATTCTGGCATGCGCGCAGAAGTGTGCGATGGCCCGGAAAACTTGTGCGCCAAAATGGCAGAGGGTGCGGGTTTGGTTTTCATCACTGGTGAAGCGCTAATACCTCACGCGATGCAGTGTTTAGTCGAGGCCTTGCAAGGCCAGCCAACCTGGTCAGATATTCCAATCGTCATCCTTACCAGTGGCGGCGGCGAAACCCCTGGGAATGCCGAAGCCTTAAACCTGCTCGCCGAAGCTGGCAACGTAACGCTGATAGAGCGTCCGGCGCGTGTGATGACTTTGATTAGCGCAGTGAGGTCCGCCCTCAGGGCTCGCAGCCGCCAATATGATGTGCGCGATCACCTCAGCGCTCAAATAAGAGCCAAACAGGCTCTTGAACAGAGTGAGCAGCGCCTTCGCATCGCCTTGGATGCCGCGAGACTTGGAGCCTGGCAATTTGATCTGGCCAGCGGACGCGTTGAGTGCACCGAGCTGTGCAAGGCAAATTTCGGATTAACACCCGACGAGGAGCTTAGCTATGAGAGGGCATTCCAGGTAATTCATCCCGAAGACCGGGAACTCGTTCGCGCTGCCATCGAGCGCGCAGTAAGCGAACACGAGCTTTACCGCGCCGAGTATCGAACCATCTGGCCCGATCAAAGTCTGCATTGGATTCTCGCCAGCGGACGAGCCAACTATGGTTTGGATGGAAAGCCGTACAAAATGATCGGAGTCACTCTGGATATTACCGAACGGAAAAATGCTGAAGTCGAACGAGAGCGACTGTTGATAAACGCTCAGGAAGCAAACCGGTTGAAAGACGAATTTCTCGCCACCGTCTCACACGAGCTGCGCACGCCACTGAATGCAGTGCTTGGTTGGACTCATCTGCTCCGGTCGAACAATCTCGATAAAGAAGGCCGCGACAGGGCATTGGAAACGATTGAGCGCAACGCGCGATCTCAACAACAGCTCATCGAGGACCTGTTGGACGTGTCTCGCATCATCACCGGAAAGTTGCGATTGGATGTGCGCCCGGTTGAACCGTCGACGTTTATTGATGGCGCGATTGAAGCCGTTCGTCCCGCTGCCAAGGCGAAGGAGATTCACCTTACCACGATCAGCGATGACACTATCCCTTTCATCTCAGGCGATCCGGCCCGGCTACAGCAGGTTGTTTGGAACCTGTTATCGAACGCTATCAAATTCACGCCGCCGGGTGGTCAGGTGGAGGTGAAGCTGGAGCGTGTCGCTCAACAAGTCGAGATAACTGTGACTGACAGTGGGCAAGGCATTAGCGCTGAGTTCTTACCTTTCGTGTTTGAACGCTTTCGTCAGGCTGACATGAAAACGACGCGTGCCCACGGCGGCCTGGGTCTCGGCCTGGCGATTGTGCGCCAATTGGTCGAGTTGCACGGAGGCACTGTCGACGTGCGCAGTCCCGGAGAAGCTCAGGGATCGACATTCATAGTTAGGCTTCCCTTTCTCGCCGTCTACCAGCAATCAGGGGAGGTGGATGAGTCGCGCTTATCCTCCTCACATCTGGCTCAGGATTTTCCAGACGATCTCGCGGGGGTTAAGGTGCTGGTCGTCGACGATGAGATTGATGCAACCGATTTGTTATGTTCGTTTCTCTCTCAATGTGGCGCGATTGTCACCAGTGCGCAATCGGTCAGCGAAGCTCTGGATCTGGTACAGCGAGTGAAGCCTGATGTGCTTATATCTGACATTGGTATGCCAGGTGAAGATGGTTACGAATTAATGCGGAAAGTCCGCGCCCTACCGCGCGCTAAGGGCGGGAAAGTCCCGGCGCTGGCATTGACCGCATACGCGCGAGCTGAGGATCGATTAGCCGCTTTGCGAGCAGGCTATCAAATGCATATCGCCAAGCCGATCGAGCTGACCGAACTCGTGGCGGTGGTGGCAAGTCTCGCCGAACGAATATGAAAACAGCTAAAGGAGGTTTCCATGCTTAGCTTCTTGTTATTCACCATGTTGGTAGGTGCACCGCTTTCTTATCCGAATGCGAGTGAAATCAAATTTCAGGAGACCACCAAAGCGAAAGATGGTAAGGGCCTTTCGGTAGACGAGGTCACTTTCATTGAAGCTGCCCGCCAGGGAGACAACGCGACGGTCGCCAAATTCCTTGCCGCCGGCTTAGACGTCAACCTGATTGATAAACGAGACGACGAGCGCTCGACGATCCTGATGGTGGCAGCGATGGCAGGAAAGACAGACACAGTTAAGCTGCTGCTGGACCATGGCGCGGCCATCAATGCGAAAACTAAGAAAGGTCGAACTGCTCTTACCTGGGCTTCGTGGCGCGGAATGACCGACACGGTGCGGGTATTGCTTGCGGCCGGTGCTGACATTAACAGTCGAGACTCTCTGGGTTCGAGCCCGCTCACTTTCGCCGTCTCGAGAAATCGCACGGAGACCGTTGGAGTGTTGCTGAACGCGGGCGCCAAGACGGAATTCCATCACACTGAAACGGGCCAAACGGCACTCATTGATGCCGTCGTTCGCGGAAACATCGACATCGTGCGCTTGCTCCTCGAAAAAGGCGCGAACGTTAATGAGCAAGATAAGGAAGGACGAAAACCGGTTGACTGGGCCAGGAGACTAAACCGCGTCGAGATTGAAGTCTTGCTTCGAAAAGCCGCGGCGAAATCGTGATGTCATAACGAGCGCGCTATCTTTATAACAATACAATCGAATCGTCCTGGTCTTGACGGCGGGCCGGTGTCTTGGGAACGGGCGAGACTGCGGCTTCACTTCGAAAGCTGACGTGTTGGTGTTCGTTCAGTGGGCAGGCTTCACAGTAGATTCCCAATCGTTCAAGTCGGTCTTCACATTCATTGCAACCGAGATCGTGTCCAACTTGTCGAAGTGCATCTACTAACGGCAGAAGTCTGAGTCCGCGATCGGTGAGAAAGTACTCGACGTGCGGTGGCTGTCCTTCGTATTCAACTCGCTGAACCAGTCCATCAGCTTCCATATCGCGCAGGCGGTCGACGAGGGTGCGGCTGCTGATCGGGAAAAGACCATCGATTAGCTCAGTAGTGCGCCGCGGACCTCCAGCGAGATCGCGCACTATCAGCAACGTCCACTTATCGCCGACTAGCTGCAGTGCACCTGCTACCGGGCAGCCATCACCTTCGCGCTTTCGCAATATTCTCAAGCTCCTTTGAAAGCGCAGCTTAGCACAAATCCAGCATTACAGTACCCAGAGCGGTAGCGACGGGATCCCATATCTCTACGTTGATGACCGTCTGCTGTTGGTTTAGTTGAGTCCTTGATCCCGTCGCTACCGCTCCGGGTGCTGTATTGGGTAGCCGACGGCGAGCGAATAGACGACGGCCTCACTAACTCCATCAAAACCCAGGAATCGATTGAGCCGTCCATCGAAGTAGCCGCCCATACACAAACTCCCAAGCCCTTGTTCAGTGGCGGACAAGCAGAGATTTTGAGCGACGTGACCGGCTTCTAACAAAATGTATCGATAGCCTCGAGGTCCATACTTCTTTTGGGAGCGACTGAACACCGCCGTCAAAAAGAAGATCAAACTTGCATCGCTGATTATCGGAGCGAAGATCAAAGCCTTATCCAGTTCTGAAAACGAACCGCCGGCGCGTAATAACTCGAGGGAATGACCACGCACGTTGTAGTGATAAATACCCGCGGGTACTTGCTCGACATTCCGGGCGAGCAGATAAATCTCCAATGGAAAAAGTCCACCGGCGGATGGCACGGTGCGAAAGTATCCATTGGTTACGTTGGCGACCTTGCCTTTCCGGGTAATGCCATAAGCGCACGCCATCAGCGATGAAAGCCCCGTTAGCGAAATTGGTTTCGATTGGTATTCCCGGCAGGATCTTCGAGCGGCTAACAATTGCAGCAACGGCGAGTCATTGGAAGAAGGCAGGACAATCGGCTCATTGCCATTCGAGAATTCTCGGTACTCGACCTCGTAGTCTTTGGCTTGCTCATAAGCTTCGCTGTTAGACCACGGTTCCGAGTTGATATGAAAAAGCCGCGAGAGACTCTCACCGTCTTTTAGAGGAATGATCATAATGTCTTCGTAACGCAAACTAGTTTGCGTCTTCACGTGCCACTCAACGAACTCTCATATGCAGTGCTTCCGTTGAAAGTTGCAATCTCATTCACACCCGGTTTCAACCGGGTGGTCACAAGTCCATAAAAGATCTTCTAACCGTTTCAACGGTTTTCATTGCCAAATAGTTTGGAAACCGTTGAAACGGTTATTTTCCCCATGCTCTACTTTCACACCCGGTTGAAACCGGGTGTGAATGAGATCCACGAATCAGAACCACTACCTTTTCATGCGAGCGGGTGCGGACAGTTATTCAAGTCCTTCTCGGCGCGTATACCTTCCGCGAGCCCGAGCCTCTGCGGCACCTCAAATAAACGACTGCCGCCGAGTCGCTCTTCGCCGAATCCGAAATGCATCGGTTGCAATCCTGTCGCGATGGTACGAACCACATGCACGTTGAAGGGGGCGATATCCGAAGTCGTCAGTTCTGCATAAGCGACACGGCAGCCGGCAGCTCTCAACGAGTTAACACAGCCGCTTAAATCGGCTTCGACGTTTCCCTGTGAAAGATTCGGCAGGTCTGCGATTGACTGCCGGCGCCCGTTTTTCAAAAGGAAGTCGAACTCATGGAGGCGCTCCGGCACCATCAGATAGGCGCTGTGATCGAAGAGCGTTAACACGTCCTCATAACGTGTCAGCTTTTCTTCGGGTGGTTCCTTCCTGAAGCGCTGGGTCTCACCCGGATGCATCTGACAAATCTCAAAGATGGACTTCAACAAAGCAACACGCGGGTCGAGATTGCAGCCAAGCCCAACCATCGCCGCCGGACCTTCCCCGGTTGTGTCCAGGGCGATGCACATCATGACGTACGCAGGGAGTTCGGAACTTACATTGAAGACCCGCAGTGTAGTGCCGTTCGCTTCGTAATGCTCCTTGATGTTCTGCGCTAGTCCGCCTTCGTCTGAAAATTCTACTTCTGGCGCCGGCAGCTTATTCATCCAATTAATCAGAAAGCCGTCACGCTCGATCAGTTCGTAAAGGCCATTGAGAATCGCAAACTTAAGATTTGGTCCAGCGGCGAGACCGTTGGAAGTCGAGAAGGTCAACCGATCTTCAGCACGCGTCATTGACGAAGTGAGATAAACGAGCGACGTGGGCGCCAGTACCTCGTGGTCCTCCGGTAATTCCCGGACCGGCGACCAGGTTACCTCGTCATCCTCTTTCCAGCGATGATGCGTAAAACCCTCGCGCTCGTACTGCGTGTCGGAATAAAGCACGAACTCTGGAGGGGAGATGCTTTTGACATCAAGCTCAGACCATTTCGCCAGTCGCGTTTTATGTTCATCGACCTGTGCCGCGCAGTAGTGCTCGATGGCTTCGCCGAACGCAGCCCGCATCGCCGCATCATCAGTAAGTCCTTTGCCCGCTGCCAAACGCTCTTCTGGTGGCGCTACGCGATAGTCGAAGTTCGAAAGCGTGGCTTGATACATGATCGGCAGAGAGGGTTCCTCGATGCCGCGAACTACTTTGGAAAGACTACGGATGACTCCGGTCCTCGAGCTAACGAGGTCGAGCATGCGTTGAAGTTGTGGATCGTCAGTGTGCGCGATCATGGACTTGTGTACGACAGGCTGCCAGCCTGTCGTGGTGTGTTAGCGTCAATCGAGAGAAAACTCTTAACGTTCCTTCTCGATAACAAATCTGCAGGCTGGCAGCCTGGCAGTACAAAGCCTGCTAGCTGACTGCAGTACTCGCTGTCTTAAAACACGCGGGACACCAGGGCTTTCGCAATACCACATGCTTGCTGGTCTCGAGAGTGATCAGATCGAGCACCACGATCTTTCCTGTTGCCGATGGTGAAAGGCTCGTTGAGAGTGCTTTCATTGCCTCCAGGCTAAGAAGATTTGCCGCCACGCCAACCCCAAACACCAGATTCTCTCTGCGGCCACTATCGTCATGCTTTCGCCGATCGAGAAAAGTCTCAAATGCAAATTCTTCTTCGGGATTGCCCGCCGTAGCGACAGTGCGCATTTTGTAACAGAGAAAGCAGGCCGTCTCGAACGGCACGACGGTTGGACCGATAATTACTTCCGGGCCGGCAGGTAAGCAGGAGCTCCAACGGATGTTCGCCTTTAAGCACGCTCGATTGAGCCTGTAAATCAACGAAGATTGGCCCTCGTCCAGACAACAGAGAATAAAATCAGAACCTTCAATCAAGGAAAGTACTTCGTCATCAGTGGTTGGTGTTTGCGTGTGCGTCGATACGGTTGCCTCCGGAGACGACTCGCTGATTCTTCGCTTAACAACCTCGGTTCTGAGCGTGCCGACATCGGCTTGTGCGAACAGTGGTGACAGGTAGGTATCCGTGCTCGCGACAGTCGAAGGATCAAAACAACGCAAGTTACCAACTCCGGCAGCAGCAAGCGTCTGGGCGACGGCAGCTCCCGCGCCACCTAAGCCGATGATCATTACCATCGCTTTTTTCAAGCGCGACTGCATGTCTTCGTCGTTCATTTCCATCTCGTGAAAAAAGTTGAGCTGCGGCGCCAACCGCGCAGCAGTCTCATCAGTGAGGCCGACGCCCTCAGCTTCTTGCAATAAGTTGTGCTCCGCGAGCAGGTCCAGGCCGACTTCAAGATCCTGCGGTGCAAAGACATCAGCAACTTCAGTTTCGATCTCGGCGAGAGTGTGCCGGCCATCCAACAACGGAATTACCAGCTGTTGGAACTCCCGAAATGAATGTCCCTTCAGCTTGATTCTCCGGCGCAGCGAAGCAAAACGCAGGACCTCGTCGCCTTTGGAATCCGGGGGCTCAAACCAGATGTAATAGTGGGTTGGCAGTTTGGGCCGGTTGAATTTGGATGTAGGCATTTTCTTCTTCGATTTTTTCCCGCGTCGATCGATTCCTTATTACCGCCAGACTCAAATAATGGTCGTCCATTTCGACCACGAGCTTGTCTGCCAGACACGTGTCCAGAACTTCCTTAATTTCAGCCTCGCTGGTTTCCACGCCGAGCTGTCTGTGCAGATTTTTTAGAGTCTGGGCCGAGTCGCACTGCATATAGATCTTTGCGGCCAGCCCGGTCAGCTGGTGACTCGCTTGAGTCGCGATTGCGCGTGTGTCGGTAAGCGTAATTTTGTCGACCCCGATATTCGCCTCAAGCTTGGGCACGTTCTCCAGATCCTTGCGGGCGTCCCACCATCCTGAAATCGCCGTTTGCAGGACCGCGAGGTAATCGAAAACGTTGCGCCCGTCTGCGTAATCGAAATCAAAGAAGTAAGCCAGGCGGGCCAGCTCTTTTCGACCGAGCGGATAGGAATAGTAGTAACCCGGCTTTGGTCGCAGCCGTTCCATCCCTAACTCTTCGGCCTTCATAAAAAATGGACTAAAGCGATCAAGCCTTATGGGCGAGCACGAAGCCGGCGCCTGCAAGTGAGTAAGCAACGGGATGAGTTCTGCCTGGCGTTGATACTCCGACGGAGACTCACTCGGGAATCCGGCGAGGACATTCCAGGCCACGAGTATGCCGATCTCCTCGCACCAGCGCAGCAACTGAATATTCTGCAGCGCAGTGCAGCCCTTCTTCATCAGGCGCAAGACTTCGTTGCTGAGGCTCTCAATTCCAGGTTGAATTGAGCGTAACCCACCAGAATACAGCGTCACCAATTGGTCATAACGAAGGTTGGCCTTCACCTCGTAAAAGAGCTCCACGTCGAGATCGCTTTCGCTCAGTCTGGGGAAGAGAGTGTTGATGTAGCGTGTGTCCAGAATGTTATCGACGCAATCGATTCTCTTCAGCCCGTATTTCTTGTGTAGAAACGCGACTTCTTCAAAAGCGCGCTCAGGACTCTTGCTGCGAAACGCCATGGTGTTGCCGTTGAGACCACAAAAAGTGCAGTGCTGCTTGGCGCCCCACCAGCACCCTCGAGCGGTTTCGAGCAACAATGCCGGTTGAAAGAGCTCCTTTAACGGCGACGTTTCGATGCGCTGGTAGTACTCCGAGAAATCAGGAATTGGTAAGTCATCAAGTTGGAAAATCGGCTCTGGGGTGGTCAGCTCTTTGCTCTCGCCGCGTTTCAAAATTCCCGGCAACGGGTCTGGGTTGTTTTCGCGCAAGAGCCGCTCAAGAAACAGGGGAAAAGTAACATCCGCCTCACCCGTGCTGACGTAATCAAGCCAAGGAAATGAGCGGATCATCTGCAATCCCATTTCGCCTTCGCAGTTTGCTCCGCCAATTATCGTGATTGGCGGGTTCGCGGTTTCCTTGAGAGCGCGTGCCAACGCGAGACAGGCACAGGTTTGATTGAAAGTAGTAGTCAGTCCTACGACTCGCGGATTGTGTTCCTGTATCCGCTTCACGCATTGATCGATGTATTGGCGACGCAGCTCGCGAGCCTTCAAAACGTTTTCACGAAAGTCTTGCTGCGGGATGTAGCCGGACAGCATTCGGGCTACATAGTCACTTTCGTGGGGAATCGAGTCCCCAAAAGCCAGGTCGGCAAAGAACCACTCGCCGACCATCGATTCGATCGCGAGGGTGTTGGCCATAAACTCGTAGAGGTCATAGCCAATCGTCTCGGCCAGGTCGACGTCGAAGTACTCGACAGCAGATTTGAACCCGCGTCGCTCAATGCCAGCCTTAAGCAGGCTGACACCAATCGCTGGCCGGTTCACATCAGCAAAAGGCATGACGGCAAAAACAACATCCATAACGCCTCGCTTACTAAGTCAGGAATCGAGTTGATTACACTGCGGCACAACCTGCCGTGCCGGGACGGCAGGTCACCCCGCTAGATTGATTGATTACAATGAGCAGGTTGCTCAGTCTGAGGTTTAGCCCCCACCTAATCCGCCAAAGCCACCGCCTCCGAATCCGCCTCCAGGAGCGCATTGCGGTATGCAGTCCGCCCAGTAGATTGGTCTGATAATCGGTCGGATACAGTCTCGAATGATTGGGTGAATACACTGCAGGATGCACTGTGGTACGCAAGCCGGTTGACAGAGCGCAGGACTAGCTCCTCCTCCAGCGCCGAGCTTGGCCGCTACTTTGTTGTAGGTAGCCATCTCTTCTTCGGTGATATGCACCTTCGCCAACTTGTCCTCAAGTTCAGCGATCCGCATTTCAAGGGTTTTCTTTTCGTCAGCCATTTGAGATCTCCTGTGCAAGAAGGGTTGTGAACCCTAAGGGTTGATTGACAGGTTGTAAAAATCTCGCTGCGGGTCCCGTTTGATAAGGACACCTGAGCCCTACCGAGGTATCTCAGCTGACTGTTGGGGGGCGCAGTCACGGGGGCTAGGATTTGAGAGTCCGACCAAACGGAGGCTGCATACTAAGCTCGCTGGGCCAAGGCTGTCAAGAATTAACCGACGGTAAAAGTGATGGTAAAGGGACTTCGACGCCGTCGCACGAATCGTTACAAAAGTGTGTGCTTGGCTATGGACGCAGGCTGATATTGTAGGTCTTAATTTTGGAGTTGAGAGTGGTGGCATTCATTCCGAGCAGGCGAGCGGCGCGAGATTGATGTCCACCGGTTTGTTCCAGCGCCCGGCGAATCAAATCGATTTCAAACCGTCGCACTTCGTCGTAAAAGTTTATCCCGCGGCCGATGTCCTGAACGACCGCACTGCTGCCGTCGCTTCTGGAATCGAGCACGGACTGAGGATCGCTAATCTCGGGACGCAGGCACTCGCGCGTTACGTCGTTGCTGGGCGCAATCACTACCGCCCGTTCAATGGCATTCTCGAGTTCTCGCACATTGCCGGGCCAGGTGTAAGCCTCCAACAGCGCCAGCACCTCCGGCGCCAGGTTCTCAGATACTTCGCGAGCATTTTCTTCGTTGTACTTCCTCACGAAATGCTGAGCCAACGGCAGGATATCTTCGCGCCGATCGCGTAGCGGCGGCAGCTCAATCGGCACCACCGACAGCCGGTAATACAAATCCTCGCGAAAGGTCCCGTGCTTAACCGCTTCTTTTAAATCGATATTAGTGGCCGCGACGATGCGAACATCAACGCGACGCGGCACGGTGTCGCCCAGGGGAGTGAATTCTCTTTCCTGAATCACGCGCAGCAAGCGGACCTGAGTTTCCGGAGGGATGTCTCCGATCTCATCAAGGAAGATCGAGCCTCCATCGGCCACTTCGAATAAACCCTTCTTCGCAGCGATGGCTCCCGTGAAAGCTCCTCGCGTGTGACCGAACAGTTCTGACTCGAGCAGTTCGGTGGGAATGTTGGAACTGTTGACCGTTACGAACGGACGTCCCACTCTCGGGCTCGCCTCGTGAATTGCTTTCGCAATTAACTCTTTTCCGGTTCCGCTCTCGCCGGTGATAAGGACAGTCGATCGAGCAGGCGCTACTTGATCGATTAGACGAAACACGTCTTGCATCACGTCCGAGCGGCCCACGATTTCGCCGCGATCGACCGCACGACTCATGGCGCGTCTCAGCGTCTTGCGCTCTTCATCCTTGCGCCGGCGCTTGATGCCTGCAGCTACAGTGGCTGTGATTTGTTCGTTCTGAAAAGGTTTGCGAATGCAACCGAAAGCGCCTTTTTCCCAAGCCGCGATGGCGGTGTCGAAAGTCGCGTAGGCAGTGATCATGACGATCACCGCTTCGGCGTCCATTTTCAAAAATTCTTCGAGCGCGCGCAGTCCGCCAATTCCCGGCATTGAGACATCGAGCAGCACTGCGTCGTAGGCGCGACGACCGTAGGCTTCGAGACCTTCTTCGCCGGTCTTAGCGAGATCGACCCGATAGCCGCCTGCCAGCAGCAGCGTTTCGAGAACCTCGCGCATTATCTCTTCGTCATCGACGACGAGTACCGATCCTTTTTTTGCCATGCGTCTTTCGGTCTTCAATCCTTTACTACTGCCGAATCCTTTAGTCCTTGATTTGATGTTTCGCTTAGACGGTTGCGAGTCCTGCTACGTTTGCCGGATCGCCTACTCGAAAAACCAATTAGTTTAGGTGAGATCACCAGAGAAGACAAAACTAGGCCTACAGTACCCAGAGCGGTAGCGACGGGATCGAAGACTCAACCTGTCTCAAAACATGGGTTTCCGCGTTGAGTCTTCGATCCCGTCGCTACCGCTCCGGGTACTGTACCAGGACATTCGAACTTGTAGAGGAGTGCGATGCGAGGTGTTAGTCGCCGACGGCCTGAAGGCGAACGCGTCCGTTAGCGGTTGGTAAAGCGATGCGGAAGGTGGTGCCACGACCGGGGGCGCTTTCGACGCTGATGTGACCGGAGTGTTCCTGCACTATGCCGTATGACACTGCGAGGCCAAGGCCCGTTCCACGGCCGACGCCCTTAGTGGTGTAGAAAGGATCGTAGATCTTGGCAACGTTTTCGGGGGCGATGCCAATACCATTGTCTGAGACTTCCACCATCAGAGAATCGTCCCGATTGATGAGGGTCTTCAGTGTGATGCGTCCGCCATCGGGAATTGCGTCACGAGCATTCAATAACAGATTGGTGAAAACCTGCTGCAACTTACCGGCGTTTCCGACGACCAGTGGCGCGTCGGCTTCGTAGCTGCGTGAAATCTCAATCTGGTTGCGGCGCAGTTGCGGCTCAATCAATTGGATGGTGTCGTCGAGCACTCGGTTCAAATCGAGTTCAGTGAACTCAGTAGCACTACCGGTGCGTGAGAAGTTAAGTAAATTGTTGACGATGTTGGTGGCGCGATCTGCTTGCCTTCCGATCTTTTGCAAGAGTGCGTGCTTGGGATCGTTTTCGGGCAGCATTCCCATCAGCAACTGCGTGTAGGAAGACACGCCGGTCAATGGAGTATTCACTTCATGAGCGACTCCGGCTGCAAGTAGGCCGATGGATGAAAGCTTCTCACGCTGCTGCAACTGTTCCTCGAGTCTGATGCGACCCGTTACATCCTCCAACACCACGAGAGCTCCGGTGCGTTCCGGAGAGTCGCCTTGCAACGGCGCCAGGGAAATATTCAAAACCAGCGAACGACCATCTCGCGTAGCAGTGTGCAGCTT
>Ga0157380_10000985_pt1 | contig 18082 bp, 15 predicted proteins | sample S35metaG_FD_119757 | JGI IMG/M metagenome (GOLD analysis project Ga0157380, IMG submission 119757) | Switchgrass rhizosphere microbial communities from Kellogg Biological Station, Michigan, USA - S3-5 metaG | ecosystem: Host-associated > Plants > Roots > Rhizosphere > Soil | place: USA... | reverse complement strand
GCGAGCACCGGCAAGGTAGTGAGCGCCGCAACCACGCCGGCAAGATGCGCCGCGCCGCCCGCGCCGGCAATAAAGCACTTCGCCCCGCCGGACACCTGCTGTTCGACGAAATCTGCGAGCAGGTGCGGCGTGCGGTGCGCGGACAATGCGCGAGCCTCGTAGGGCACGCCAAAATCGTTCAATTGCCGCGCGGCATGCTGCATTACCTCCCAATCGCTGGTGCTACCCATCACGATGGCAACCTGCGCAGCGGATTTTTTGGCGGCGACGGTCTTGTTCGGCATTCGTGCTCCTGCTTGTGGTTGTTTTGAAGCCGGCCCGCGGGCCGGTTGGGGTGATGCACTACGGCTTGCGGCTTTCGCCGACCTTCACGATTTTCATCGTATTGGTTCCACCCGGAGAACCAATCGGTTCGCCAAAGGTGACAACGATCAGATCGCCTTTTTGCACCAGGCCGGCTGCGACCAGCTGGTCCTCCGCTTCCTGCAGCAGATGATCGCGGTCGTGGCCGATATATTTGATCATGAGCGGAAAGACGTCGCGGAACAGGCTAAGCCGGTAGCGCGTCGAAACTTCCGGCGTCAACGCGTAAATCGGCACGCCGCAGTTGAGGCGGGAAATCCAAAGAGCCGTCGAGCCCGATTGTGTCAACGCGGCGATCGCTTTGACCTTCAAGTGGTAAGCCGTGAATAGCGCAGCCATGGCGATGGATTGGTCGACGCGGGTAAAAACCCTGTTGAGGAATTCCCGGTCAAGCGTGAAGTCGGCGGATTTCTCCGCTTCGACACAGATACGCGCCATCGATTCGACGGTTTCAACCGGGAATTTTCCGCTCGCCGTCTCGGCCGAGAGCATCACGGCGTCCGTGCCGTCAAGCACGGCATTCGCCACGTCGGAGACTTCCGCGCGGGTCGGTACCGGACTGGTGATCATCGACTCCATCATCTGGGTCGCCGTAATGGTCAGTTTGTTGCGCTCGCGCGCGGCGCGGATCATGCGCTTCTGCAGGGCGGGCACCGAAGCATCGCCGACTTCCACGGCAAGATCTCCACGCGCAACCATGATGCCGTCGCAGGATTCGATGATTTCTTCCATGGCGACGATGGCTTCGGTGCGTTCCATTTTCGCGATCAGCATGGAACGTCCCCCGGCCGCGCGCATGAGTTCCCTCGCCATGTACATGTCGGCGCCGCTCTTGGGGAAGGACACCGCCAGAAAATCCGCTCTCATCGCAACCGAGGTCTTGATGTCCTCCATGTCTTTGGCGGTCAGCGCCGGCGCCGTGAGTCCGCCGCCCTGGCGGTTGATCCCTTTGTTGTTCGACAACACGCCCCCGACGCGCACCGTTGTGGTTATGCGGCTGCCCTGCACCTTCTGTACATCGAGCACCAACCTTCCATCGTCGAGCAGCAGCACGGCGCCGGCAGCCACATCGCGCGGCAATTCCTTGTAGTCGAGGCCGACCTGGTGCTGGTCACCGATCGGGACGTCCGCATCCAGCGTAAAGGTGTCGCCATTGTTCAGCGTGATGCGGCCCGTTTCGAATTTGCCGATGCGGATTTTCGGGCCCTGCAGATCGCACATGATGCCTACCGTGCGTTCCAGAGAACGGGAAACGTCGCGCACCAGTTCTGCCCGGGCCAGATGTTCTTCCTTGGTGCCATGGGAGAAATTCATGCGCACCACGTCGACGCCTCCGGCAATCATGCGCGTGAGAACGTTGCGGTCGGTTGAGGCCGGTCCCAGGGTAGCGACGATTTTCGTGCTCTTTTGCGTCATGGGGATTCCTGTGCCTTAGCGTGCGGCGCGCGTCTCGAGAATTTCCACGGCAGGCAACGTCTTGCCTTCGAGGAATTCCAGGAAGGCACCGCCACCGGTGGAGATGTAACCGATTTTGTCTTCAATTCCGTATTTCGCGATTGCCGCAACGGTGTCTCCGCCGCCGGCTATCGAAAATGCCTTCGATGACGCTATCGCATGCGCCAGGGTCTTTGTGCCTTCGCCGAAACGCTCGAATTCGAATACGCCGACCGGGCCGTTCCAGAGAATCGTGCCGGCCTTGGCGATAATGGCTGCAAGTTGCGCCGCGGTCTTCGGCCCGATATCGAGGATCAGATCGTCGGCCGCCACATGCTTCGCGTCTGTCACCGTGCCCTTGGCTTCGGCGGAGAATTCCTTCGCACAAACCACGTCCACCGGGAGGGGCACAGCGCCGCCTTTTGCCTTCAGGGCGGCCATGATGCTGCGGGCTTCGCCGACGAGATCGGCTTCCGCCAGCGATTTACCGATGGCTAGTCCCGCGGCCAACATAAATGTATTGGCGATGCCGCCGCCGACGATCAGTTGATCGACTTTTTTTGCCAGCTCGCCGAGGATGACGAGCTTGGTCGACACCTTCGAACCGGCGACGATCGCCACCAGCGGACGCTTGGGCTGGCTCAATGCCTTGCCCAGGGCGTCGAGTTCCGCTGCCAGAAGCGGCCCCGCGCACGCAACCGGCGCATATTTGGCAATGCCATGCGTCGTCGCTTCCGCACGATGAGCCGTGCCGAAAGCGTCGTTCACATAAACATCGCACAAGGCGGCCATTTTCCTGGCCAGAGCATCATCGTTTTTCTTTTCGCCCTTGTTGCAGCGGCAATTCTCCAGCAACACGATCTGGCCGGGTTTGACATCGACTCCATCGACCCAGTTCGCCTTCAGCGGAACCGGCAGGCCGAGCAATTCGGACAAGCGTTGGGCGATCGGCGCCAGCGAGTCCTCCGGTTTGAATTCGCCTTCAACAGGCCGGCCCAGATGCGAAGTCACCATGACCGCGGCGCCAGCCTTCAGGGCTGACCGCATCGCCGGCACGGAGGCACGAATGCGAGAATCGTCCGTGATCTTTCCAGCATCGTCCTGAGGCACGTTCAAGTCGGCGCGAATAAATACGCGCTTGCCGCGCAGTTCGAGATCGGTCATTCGCAGAATGGTCATGGCAAATCAATTCGTACCAGAGTCAGGAACGCGCAGGGCACGGAAATCAACCCGGTGTCGCGGCCTGTTAACTGCCTGTGCCCCGCAAGAATCGCTTTGGTTTACTTCGCGTTGACGAACGCCACGGTGGTATCGAGCATGCGATTGCTGAATCCCCATTCGTTGTCGTACCACGAGCATACCTTGACCAGGGTTCCTTCCGAAACCTTGGTCAGCGTCGAGTCGAAAACGGAGGACGATGGATTGTGATTGAAGTCCACCGACACCAGCGGATCCTTGTTGTATTCAAGAATGCCCTTCAACTCGTTTTCGGAAGCCTGCTTCACCGCGTTGTTGACTTCCTCCACGCTGGTCGCGCGCTTTGCCACGAAGCAAAGATCGACAATGGAAACATTGATGGTCGGCACACGCATGGCAAAACCGTCGAGCTTGCCGTTGAGTTCCGGCAGCACCAGCCCCACCGCGGCCGCGGCGCCCGTCTTGGTGGGGATCATGGACATTGTCGCGGAACGCGCGCGTCGCAGGTCGGTGTGATACACGTCCGTCAACACCTGGTCGTTGGTGTATGCATGGATTGTCGTCATCAGTCCGTTCACCACGCCAATCCGGTCATTCAACGCCTTGACCATGGGTGCCAGACAGTTGGTCGTGCAGCTCGCATTGGAGATCACTGTATGCGCCGATTTCAGCGTGGCGTGATTCACGCCGTAGACCACGGTGGCATCGACGTCCTTGTCGCCGGGCGCGGAGATGACGACCTTCTTCGCGCCGGCGCTCAGGTGGGCGCCAGCCTTGGCTTTGCTGGTGAACAACCCGGTGCATTCGAGCACCACGTCCACGCCGAGTTCCTTCCACGGCAGTTCGGCAGGACTGCGCAACGCGCAGACCTTGATCTTGTCGCCGTCAATGACCAGATACTCGCCGTCGACTGTAACGCTGCCGGGAAATTTGCCGTGCGCGGTATCGTACTTGGTCAGATGCGCGTTGATCTTCGCATCGCCCAAGTCGTTTATGGCGACAATCTGGATGTCATGTTTTTTCTTGCCCTCATAATGCGCCCGCAGGATGTTGCGGCCGATGCGGCCATAGCCGTTTATTGCAACACGAATGGTCATTGACAAATCTCCGGTTCAAAGGCGGATTTTACTGCACTCGGATGTCGACCACAGGCGCGTCCGCGCCAGCGGTTCGGAGTGATCTCGTTCTGCACTCCACCCGCGTGAGAGCGGAGCACGGCATTGGGGTTCCGGCGGCAAACTGGAATACCACATCGTCCCGTCGCGTGACTTAGCGCCGGCGGTCTCGTTCGCCATCAGCCCGCGGCCGGCTGTAGCGGATCTTCAGCGCAATGATGGCCAACGACAGGACCAGTGTAACCCCATTGGTAAGGATAAGCGGGAGCGATTGCAACTGGATGCCATAGAACAGCCAGAGCACGACCCCGGCGCTCAGCATCCAGAACATCCGTGCGGAGACATCTTTTCCGGATTTGCTCCGGTAGATCTTCCACACCTGCGGTACGAATGCACCCGTGGTGAGCGCTCCGGCGACCAGGCCAATACTATCGATCATTGCGTTCATGGTTTCATTGGGAATCGGGGAATAGCGTAGCCAGCCCCCGCAATGCAGGCGTCTGGGCCAAAATCACGTAAGTTGGCACCGCGGAAACATAGGAGGAAAACCGTCCTTTGGTTTCGAAGCGTGCGCGAAACGACGAGCGCGCGAAGTAGGCTCCAAGGCGGGGAACGATGCCCCCGCCAATATAGCAGCCTGCCCTCGCGCCGAGGGTGACCACCAGATTTGCCGCCGCCGTGCCGAGTATTGCGCAGAACATTTCCACCGCGGCCACGCACTGCGCATCGGTGTCGGACAAGGCACCCGCCGTGATCTTGTCCGGACTCAAAGACTGTGTTTGCACACCATCCATCGCGCAAATGGCTTGATAGAGATTTTCCAGACCCATACCGCTGACCACGCGCTCCGTGGAAACATGGTCGTAGCGCTTTTGCAGCCAACCCAGAACCTCCCGTTCTTTCTCGTTCATAGGACTGAATGCGGTGTGGCCGCCTTCTCCCTGCAGCGCAACGTAGCTGCTGCCCACCGGAATCAATCCGGAAACACCCAGCCCGGTGCCCGGACCGATCACAGCGATCGGTGCCGCAAGAACCGCGGCGCCGCCGCCAATTTGCTGCAATTCATCCGGGCGCAAGGTCGGTACTGCAAGCGCAAGCGCGGTAAAGTCGTTGACGACCTGTAACCGATCGAGCGCAAGGGAGCGGCGTGTTTGCTCGATGGAGAATCCCCACGGCCCGTTGGTCAGTTGCACGAAGTCGCCGGTTATGCCGGTCGCAACGTCCACAGCCGCCTCACGTACCACGGCGTTGTCGCAACCCTGCAGGTAGTGGCGCACGGCCTGCTCAAGGCCTTCGTATTCGGCGCACCGCACGGTCTTTTCGCGTTCGGGCTGCAGCGAGCCAGCGGCAACCAGGGCGAGACGCGCATTCGTGCCACCTATATCAACAACCAACCGCATAACATTCTGCATAGTTCGTCCCAGACCTGCCGCCGCTCGACCCGTGAAGATGACCTTCAGATCACGCGCTTGACTGCGTCGGCGACCGCCTGCGCGGTAATGTCGAAGTAGTTGAACAGTTCGCCTGCAGGCGCCGATTCGCCGAACCGGTCCAATCCGACGACCGCGCCCTCCAGGCCGACGTACTTGCGCCAGTAGTCGGTCACACCGGCCTCCACCGCGACGCGCTTGCTGCCTTTTGGCAAAACGGAATCGCGATAAGTTGCGTCCTGGCGATCGAATACGTTCGTACTCGGCATCGACACCACTCTGACTGCAACGCCGGCGCTGGCCAATAGTTTCTGTGCAGCCACTGCCAGCGAAACTTCAGATCCCGTCGCAATGATGATGGCCCGCGAATCCGCGGCATCCGATATCACATAACCTCCGCGCGCGATCTGTTCAATGCTTGCGGCCGCGCGCGCCTGGAATGGCAAATTCTGGCGGGAGAACAGCAGACAAACGGGACCGTCCCGGCGCTCGATCCCGGCAATCCAGGCCACCGCAGATTCCACCGAATCGCAGGGGCGCCAGACGTCCATGTTCGGGATCAGGCGCAAGCTGGCGGCATGCTCGACCGACTGGTGCGTGGGACCGTCTTCGCCAAGACCAATGGAGTCATGAGTGAACACGAACAAGGCGCGAATCTTCATCAGCGCGGCCATGCGCAGCGCGTTGCGAGAATAGTCGGAGAACGTCAGGAAGGTCGCGCCGTAAGGAATCAGTCCGCCATGCAGCGTTACTCCATTCATGATCGCTGACATGCCGAATTCGCGCACACCGTAATAAATGTAATTGCCGCCACCTGCCTTGCTCACTGCTTTCGATCCGGACCAGAGCGTAAGGTTCGAGCCCGCAAGGTCGGCTGACCCACCGATCAGCTCCGGCAGCGCGGGTGACAGCGCTTCGATTGCATTCTGCGACGCCTTGCGGCTGGCTATGGTTTCGGCCTTCTCATTGACTTTGGCCAGAAAGCCCGCGGCATGTTGGCGCCAGCCTTGCGGCAGTTCGCCCGACATGCGGCGCAAAAGCTCCGCCGCTTGCGCCGGAAACGCCTGCGCATAAGCGGCAAACCGGACATTCCAATCGTCTTCCTGCTGCGCCCCCCGGGGGCGCGCATCCCACCCGGCGTAAACGTCGGCGGGAATTTCGAATGGTGGATAATTCCAGCCTATGTTCTTGCGCGTCGCCGCGACTTCTTTTTCGCCGAGCGCCGAACCGTGACTCTCGTGGCTTCCCGCTTTGTTTGGCGAACCTTTGCCTATGACGGTCTTGCAGCAAATAAGGCTTGGCCGGTCGCCTATTTTCTTGCTGGCCTCGATTGCGAGATTGACGGCGTCCGCATCGTGGCCGTCGACATAGGGCACCACATGCCAGCCGTACGCCTCGAATCGCTTCGGAGTATCGTCGGTAAACCAACCCGTCACATGACCATCGATGGAGATGCCGTTATCGTCGTAAAAAGCGATCAGCTTGCCCAGGCCCAGCGTACCGGCCAGGGAACACGCTTCATGCGAAATGCCTTCCATCAGGCAGCCGTCGCCCACCATTACGTAGGTGCGATGATCGACGATGTCGTGTCCGGGCCGGTTGAATTCCGCAGCCAGCAATTTTTCGGCGAGCGCCATGCCCACTGCGTTGCCCAGGCCCTGTCCCAGCGGTCCGGTGGTCGTTTCCACGCCCGGCGTCACGCCCAGTTCCGGATGGCCGGGAGTCATCGAATGCAGCTGGCGGAAACGCTTGATCTCTTGGATGGGAAGCGCGTAACCGCTGAGGTGCAACAAGGCATACTGCAGCATGGATCCGTGGCCGTTGGAAAGCATGAAGCGGTCGCGATTCGCCCACTTGGGGTTGGCCGGGTTATGCCGCAGGTGGTGATTCCATAACACCTCGGCGATGTCGGCCATGCCCATGGGCATGCCGGGGTGTCCGGAATTGGCTTTCTGTACTGCGTCCATTGCCAGCGCGCGGATCGCGTTGGCAAGTTCGTTCCTGGATGCCATGTTTTCCTTTTGGGAGAGCAGAAAATCCCGAGGAGCCCCGGGGGGAGTACGCCGCTATATTAGCTGAGGACTGCCTCGATTATTCGTCGGCACGACGGGGAAGTTTGACGCCAAGCTGCTTGAGCTTGCGATACAGGTGAGTGCGTTCCAGGCCGACGCGCTCCGCAACCCGGCTCATGTTTCCCCCTTCTCTGCCCAGGTGGTACTCGAAATATACGCGCTCGAAAGCATCGCGCGCTTCACGCAATTCGCGGTCCATCGGGAATGTCTGCGCCGGACTTGGCAATGGCGCGTCCAGCTTGGCCAATGCATTGGTTACGTCGGCAACGCCGATCTCGGCGGTTGGCGCAAGTTGCGCAACTGTTTTCACGACGCTCTCGAGCTGCAGGAGGTTTCCGGGCCAATGATAGTTGCGCAGCATGTTCAATGCAGCGGTATTGAAGCTGCGTGCCGGGACCTCTTTTGCTTCGATCGCGCGCGACAATACGACGTTGGCGAGTTCGGGAACATCCTCGGCCCGCTCGCGCAGTCCAGGCACGCGCACAATCACGCCCGTCAGCAAGGCGTAAAGGCGTGGTTCGAAAGCGCCCTTCGCCACCAGTTCCGCGAGGTCTATCGAGCTCGAAGACAGGATCCGCGTGCTATGTCGCTCCAGTTTCAGGGTCTGGTTGAGCAGATTTTTTTGCTGGGTCCGCGTCATTTCTCCCGCTTCCCGCAAAAACAGGACGCCTTCCGCCGCCTGGCCGACCAGGTTGCTTTCCATTTGATCGAATGCGAGAAAGTCCTCCGGAGCTACCCATGGCGCGTTGGCCTGGAGCAGAAGCCGTGCGCACTGTTCCATGCCGGCCCCGGGCTCACCGACAAACAGCGCAGATGATTTCAATGTACGCAGCCGTTCGAGCTGCGCCCGCAACTGTTCGACCGCCCTGGACTTGCCCACTGCAACTGGAACGGCGGCAGCACTATTCTTGAGAGAGCCCTGTCTCAGCGCGGTGCCCACCGTGCTCAGCAATTTCTGCAGCGCTATTGGCTTTTCGAGAAACGCGTACGCGCCAATACGTGTAGCCTCCACCGCGGTGTCGATGGTGCCATGACCCGACATCATGACAACTGGCATGTTCAGTTGACCTGTGCTGGCCCATTCTTTGAGCAGCGTGATTCCGTCGGTATCGGGCATCCAGATATCAAGCAGCACCAGATCCGGTCGCAGACGTCCGCGGATCTGACGGGCTTCCCCGGCATTCTGCGCGAGCCGCACCTGATGACCTTCATCGCGCAGTATTTCAGACAATAGTTCGCGAATGCCGACTTCATCGTCAACCACCAGGATCTGGCTCATGTTCCTACCTGCCTGTTGATTCGCAATTCGCTGATTTTGCGCGGCGCCGCCGGCAGGATGATCGTCACGCTGGCACCACCCGATGGATCGTTGGAAACTGCGATCCTGCCATTGTGTTCCTCGACGATCTTCTTGACGATGGCAAGCCCGAGTCCTGTGCCCCTGGATTTTGTGGTGACATAAGGCTCGAATACACGCCCCAGCAGTGCCTCTGGAAAGCCGGGCCCGTTATCGCGCATGCTGAACTGCACACCCTCATCCGTCGCCTGCGTTCGCACGACGATACGCGGTACGGCAACGTCCGTCACCGCCTGCTCGGCGTTTTGCAGCAGATTGTGGATGACTTGTCGCAGCTTCGCCGTATCTCCGGGAACCGGTGGCAGATTTGACGCAAGTTCCAGTTGCATCGCCGGGCGCGAAGACTCATACAATCCCAGGACTTCGCGTATCAGCAGGTTGAGATCCAGGGGTTCAAGTTCGGGCACCGGCGTGCGTGCGTACAGACTGAACGCGTCCACCATCGCCTTCAATGCTGCGACTTGATTGACAATGGTTTGCGTGGAACGTTGCAGAATCTCGGCTTCCTGGCTGGAGAGCTTGTCGGCCAAACGAAGCTGCAGGCGCTCGGCCGACAGCTGAATGGGCGTCAGCGGATTCTTGATCTCATGTGCGAGCCGTTGTGCGACTTCCCCCCAGGCCGCCAGCCGTTGTGCCTGTCGCATGCGGGTGATGTCGTCGAACACCAGCACCATGCCGGTTTCGGTGCCGGCCGAGAGCCGGGATCCGCGCAGCAATAATACCTGCTGACCGGCGGTCCCTGACAATTCCACCTGGGTTTCCCAAGGCTTGTCCCGGGTTTTTTCCAGCGCTTCGCGCACCGCGTTGCCGACCACTCCAAGTCGCGGCTCGCGATTGGCCCATTCATCCGGTTGCGATCCAATCAATTCGCCGACGTCCACGCCCAGAATGTGCTCGGCGCTGCGGTTGGCAGAGCGCAGGCGGAATTCGGCATCGAACGACATTACGCCCGCCGACAGGTTGCCAAGCACGCTCTCGAGGTAAGCTTTCGCAGCGGCCACCTGTTCCTGATTGCGTTGCGCATCGGCCTGCGCATCCGCAAGTTGCATGGTCATGATGTTGAATGATTCCGTGAGTAATCCGAGTTCGCCGTGGGATTTGACCGTCTGGCGCAGGCGGAAATCGCCCTGCGCTACCGCGCGCGTTCCTGCCGCGAGGACTCCCAGAGGCGCCGACAACCGCTGGCTGAACAGTATGGCCAGCAGCAATGCCGACAGCAACGCCAGCAGCAGCGACAAGGTAAGAGTCAACCCGTACAGCCGTTTCAAGCCCAATCTCGACAGCGACAGTTCCTGATAATCGCGATAGATCTCCTGCACAGTTTGCGCATCGCGAGCCAGTGAAGGGGGGACCGGTTGAATCAACTGCAGCAGCAGCGTTGCCCCGCTCACGTCGTTGACCGGGAGCAGGACCCGCAACTGCAAGCCGCCTTCTCCAAGCGCTTCGATGGCGGTGTAAGGCTGCTGCATGCGGACCCCGCGAACAACGGACGGAGAAGGCAGCTCCGGAACAAGACTGGCCGCATCTGCGCTGGAAAAGGCGATGACGGAGCCGTCAGTGCGCAACAATGTCGCCTCGTTCACGGCGGCCTGTTCACGCAGGCCATTCAGCGTCGCGAGCTGGCGCGGCGTTGTGCGCTCGGACAGGACCAGCGTCATCGATTCGCCCTTGCGTCGCAGATCCTTCAACATGTTGTCCAGATTGGCGCGTCCAAGGCTCAAGCCGCCTTCAAGCGCCTTTTCCACGCGCACGTCGAACCAGGATTCGATGGATCGCGAAAGGAATTGCACCGATACGGCGTAAACAAGCGCGCCCGGCAGCACCGCCACCAGTGCGAACAGCAATACCAGCCGCAACGTCAGCTTGGAACCGAATACGCGCGCGTTGAGGCGTCTGCGCAGCAGCAACAACTGGTAGCCGACCACCAGCATCAGAATCAGGACGACGCCGACTCCGAGCGCGAGCAACAATGGCAGATCGCTGGAAAACCACGGGGTGTTGGCGCTGGCGCCGGGTAGCAGATAGAGCATGACCGCGCCCAGTGTAAGAACGAGCACGATGAGGAACTGCATTCCCCGGCTTGACAGCGAGCGCCTTACGATGCGGGCGACATTCATCGCGACAGTGTCCAGCGAAACCATTCGGAGGCCAGATTCCAGTCGCGCGATGCCAGCGCATTGATCTGGAACGGCTTGGGCAGTTGCGTGACGTCCAGACGCATGCGTATCGCGGCTTCGTAGATCTTGCCCCGATCCAGCATGTCGGCATCCGCCAGAAAACGGGACCGCAAGCGGCCCATCAAGGTCAGCGCATCGTAGAGCGTGTCGAAATTCTGGTGAAGCGCGCCTTGGGACAAACGATACTGGCGGGTCAGGGCGTTATACGAGAGCCGAACGTCCTGCTCGAATTCGAGGACCGTTTTGTTCCACAGATACAGCGTGTACCAGCGCGGTCGGATGAGTTCGAATTCCACAATGAAATGCAAAGGCAGGCCCTTGTTGAGCGCGTCCTCCAGCGTGTGTGTCAGCTCGACCTCGAAATTCGCCTCGAGATAGTAGGCGCCGGCGTTCTGCGATATTTCGGCGGACTTGATATGTATGCCTTCAGCAGCCGCAAAGCCGGCACTGCACCACAACAGCAACAGCAAAGTGAGCTGGCGCAACAGATCAATCCTTGTGGAGGAGGGCATAATAGAAACCATCGTGCTCGTCGTCCGGGAGCAGCAAGCCGTCCTGTCCCGGCATTCCCCCCAGAATGCGCGCGTCTGGGTGACGCGCCGCGAAATCGTCGATCGTTTCGTGATCCTCTTCTCTGAAAATCGAACAGGTCACGTAAAGCAATTTACCACCACGCGCGACGACCTTCCACAATGCCTCCAGCAGCCGTCGTTGCTGCCCGGCAAATCCGGCGATGTCCGACGGCCGCCGGAGCCATTTGATGTCCGGGTGCCGTCTCACCACACCGGACCCGGAACACGGCGCGTCCAGCAGCACGCGGTCGAAGGGTTTGCGGTCCCACCAGGTATCAAGCTCGGCGGCGTCGCACGCCTGCAAACGGGCACTCAGCCCCAGGCGTTCAAGATTCCTGCCCACCCGTTGCAGACGCACGGCATCCGCGTCGAGCGCGGTCAGGGCGACGTTTGCGAGTTCCAGAATGTGAGCTGTTTTGCCTCCGGGCGCCGCACAGGCGTCGAGTACCCGCATGTCCTGCCGGATGTCCAGGAGGGGCGCGGCGAGTTGCGCACCGGCGTCCTGAACGGAAATCTTTCCTTCGCCAAACCCGGGCAGACTCTCTACCGGCACCGGTCGTTCAAGCAGAATAGCGCCGCTATCAAGACTGCGTGCCCGCAGACCGGCTTGCTGCAGGCTACGCAGATAGTCCTCTGCATTTGCGCGGCGAACGTTCGCCCGCAGAGCCATCGGTGGATGCTGGTTGCCCAGATTCAGGATGCGTTCCGCGTCGGCTCCGTAGTCGCGCTTGAGCTTTTCAATCCACCAATCGGCGTGCGAAAAACGTCCCTCGTTGTCAGCCGCGGCATTCGCCAACAAGACTTCGCGCCTGCGCTGGTAGTTGCGCAGCACCGCATTGGCAAAAGGCCTGACATGCTCGCCACCGATTTGCGCAGCGCTCTCGACCGCATGGTCGACCACTGCGTAAGGCGCGGCCTGGCTGTATTCAAGCTGGTAAAGCGCCGTCAGCAGCAAGCTGCGCAACGGCGCGCTTGCAATCGGTTTGCTCGCCAACTGGTCGAGAACCGCATTCAGCCTTCCCAGGTGCCGCAGGGTTCCATAACAGATATCCTGGATTGCGCCTCGCTCCGAAGGGGTCAATTGCCTGGCGGTGCGCCACACCGAATCAAGCGCGGCATTGAGGCTCGCTCCGGTCAAAACGTTTGCGACAGTTTGCGCCGCGAACTTCTGGATTTGCAGCACGGGATTCCGGCTTCTGTTCCTAGGAATCGAACCGTGCGCCGGGTGCGCGCGCAAATCCGCGAATGAAATCGGCGGCCGACATGCGCCTGGCTCCAGCTTTTTGCAATTCCATTATTTTTAGCGTCCCTTTGCCGCAGGCCACCTCAATCCCATCCGGAGCGAAATAAAGAATTTCCCCGGGCGTTCCCGCGCCCTCATCGCCGGCGCGAGCGTGCCAGATCTTTATCAGCTCATTTCCGAGTGCGCTGGAAGCGCCGGGCGCAGGATTGAAAGCACGAACCTGGCGCTCTATGGCCGACGCATCATGCTTCCAGTCGATCACCGCTTCCTGTTTGGAGATCTTGTGCGCATACGTAACACCTTCTTTCGGTTGCGGCAGGGCAGTGAGCGTGCCTTCGGCAATTCGGGGAAGTGTTTCGACTATGCATTGCGCGCCCAGTGCAGCAAGCCGACCCTCCAAAGACCCGGCTGAGTCATCGGCCAAAATCGGCAGCGTCCGGGAGCAATATACGGGGCCGGTATCCAGCCCTTGTTCCATGCGCATGATCGAGATCCCCGTTTCAGGGTCTCCGGCAAGCAGGGCGCGTTGTATCGGTGCAGCCCCGCGCCAGCGAGGTAACAGGGAGGCATGGATGTTGACGCAACCGCCAGGAAAAACCTCGAGCACGCCGGGCGGCAGGATAAGTCCGTAAGCGGCGACGACCATCGCCTGCGCGTTGCTGGCGCGAAGGCTTGCCACGATGGCTTCGCTGCGCAGCGATGGCGGCTGGGCAATCTCCAAGCCATGGCGGGCCGCCTGTTGTTTGACCGCGCTGGCTGACAGGTGAAGACCGCGGCCGGCCGCACGATCCGGCTGTGTCAGTACCAGCGCGATATCGAAACGCGCGTCGATCAACGCCTGCAACGCCGTCGCGGCAAGAGCCGGCGTGCCAGCGAACACGATTCGCATCAGAGCGTCCGGCGTTGCTGCTTTTTCAGCTTGCCAACAATGCGTTTTTGCTTGAGTTCTGAAAGATACTCGACGAAAACCTTCCCCTTCAAATGATCCATTTCGTGTTGTATGCAAACCGACAGCAGGCCGTCCGCCTCGAGCTGGAAGGATTTGCCGTCAAGGCCCATGGCCTGCACCCTGACCCATTCGGCGCGCGTTACCTTTTCGAAAATACCCGGCAGGGAGAGGCAGCCTTCCTCGCAATCCGAGCGACCCCGCGAATCGAGAATCTGGGGATTGACCAGGACCAGCAATTGGTCGTGGGTTTCGGAAATGTCGATCACGATGACCTGTTTGTTGACATCCACCTGGGTTGCCGCCAAGCCAACTCCCGGCGCGGAATACATGGTTTGCGCCATGTCGCGCGCCAGATTGCGGATGCCATCATCGATTGCCGCCACTGGCGTTGCGATTTTGTGCAAGCGCGCGTCGGGGTAGTGAATGATGGGGAGTAGTGCCATAATTGCTTGCTAATTTAATAAACTAGATGCAGAATTTAATCCAAAGTATCGAATCTGTGCCGACTGAGGGCGGGGCCGTAGCAGAAATGGCGGATCGGAAGAAATGGGGGCCTGAGATGGGCAAATCAATTATATCGCTGCTGTTCCTTGTGGCTGCTCTCGCATGCCGCGCTGCTCTCGCGGACGAGATCAAGCTCGCCGAAAACGTTCCTGACCGTTATGTGGTGGTCAAGGGCGATACGCTGTGGGGAATTTCCGCCAGATTTCTCAAGGACCCATGGAGATGGCCCGATGTGTGGGGTTTGAACAAGGACGAAATCAAGAATCCGCATTGGATATATCCCGGCGATGTGATCGTGCTTGATTTCACCGGCAACACCCCGCGCTTGCGCAAAGATGGTGGTGGAAATAACGGCACTGGCACGGGGAGCAACGGCAGTGACGAAGAGTGGCGCTTGATGGACACGAAACTCAGCCCGACTATTCGCCGGTATCCATTGGCAGTCGGTGCTATTTCGAGTATTCCCGCCAGTGCAATCCAGTCGTTTCTGACTCGTCCGCTTATCGTTGGGGAGCAGGAATTGAATTTGGCGCCCACGCTGGTTGCCGGCCCGGAGAATCGGGTCATACTGTCTGCGGGCGACACCGCCTTTGCCAAGGGCGTGTCGGCGGTGGATGAGCCGGGTTGGAGCGTTTATCGTCCCGGACGCACGCTGACCGACCCCGATTCCAAGGAAATACTGGGTCGAGAAGCCATTTATCTTGGCGACGCGCAGGTTACGGAATTCGGTGAGGTCAGCACGGTCTTGGTTACCAAAAGCGCTCGGGAAATCGCTCCCGGCGATCGCCTTGCGAAGACGCCGTTGGTCCAGGAGCTGGCGTATGTGCCGCATGCCCCGGCCGCTACGATCAAGGGCCGCGTAATCGCCGGCCCCGACGAAACCTTCTCGGAGATCGCATCGCTGCAAGTGGTAGTCATCAATCGCGGTCGCCGCGAAGGCATGGAGGTCGGCCACGTTCTCGCTCTGTATCACGACAGGCCGCCCGTGACCCCTGCCAACGCAGTTAACCGGAAAGAGAAGATTCGCCTTCCCGCGGAGCGCTATGGGGTCGTCTTCCTTTTTCGAGTATTCGACAAAGTTTCCTACGCGCTGGTCATGAATTCCACACAGCCGGTCAACGTGCACGACGTAGTACAAAACCCATAAGCGGTTTGCGGCGCGTGTCGCCGGACCCCGAAATGCTTGCCTGGCTGAGGCTGGGACTGGTTGCCGGGTTGACTTCTTCCGGCTTCCGCAAGCTTCTTGCCGTGCATTCGACACCCGAAGCCATTTGTGAAACCGATCGTGCAACGCTTGCGCGCATCGTCGCGGATGATGTCGCGGCGGCTATCGCGCGCGGGCCTGACCCCGAGCGTCTCGAAGCAGCGCGGCGTTGGCTGGAGAATTCAGCCAACCATGTGGTTACTCTGGCCGACAAGGCCTATCCCCGGCTTCTTCTGGAAATCACGGACCCACCGCCACTGTTGTATGTGACCGGCAATCCGGATCTGTTGAATCGCCAATCGTTGGCGGTTGTGGGAAGCCGCAATGCGACCCCGCAAGGCCGCGCCAACGCCCAGGCGTTTTCACGCGAACTATCGGAAGGCGGTTTTACCATCGTCAGCGGAATGGCTCTCGGCATCGATACCGCCGCGCATCTTGGCGGACTTGCTGGAGCCTCTTCTTCAATCGCCGTAGTCGGTACCGGACTCGACATCGTCTATCCTGCGCGCAATCGCGATTTGGCACACCGGCTGGCCGACGAAGGCGCCCTGGTATCCGAGTTCGCGCTGGGCACACCAGCATTGGCTTCGAACTTTCCCCGCCGGAATCGCTTGATCAGCGGATTGTCGCGCGGCTGCCTCGTGGTAGAAGCCGCGCTCATGAGCGGCTCGCTGATCACTGCGCGCCATGCCCTGGAGCAGGGTCGCGAGGTTTTCGCAATTCCCGGTTCCATCCACTCGCCGCTCTCGAAGGGATGCCATTTGCTGCTCAAGCAAGGTGCCAAGCTCGCGGAAAACAGCCAGGACATTCTCGAAGAGCTCAGTGGCGCAATTGGCGAGCGTAGTGCCTTCGCCGGCGCTAGCGATGGAACTCCGGAAGAAAATCCCTTATTGACCGCGTTGGGCTTCGATCCACTCGACTTCGACGCCCTGTGCCAGCGCAGCGGCTTGACGCCGGATAGCGCATCGGCGATGCTGTTGACACTGGAACTCGAAGGCGTCGTGAGCCGCCTTCCTGGTGGGAGGTTCCAGCGCGTGCGCTAGCGTGAGAAGCGTCAACACGTGCAGACAGGGCTCATGTTCGACATACTCGTCTTCCTGTTCGAAAATTATTTCCATGCCGGTGCCTACCCCGATCAAGAAACGCTTACCAAACGCCTATCCGCAGCAGGATTTGACAGCCGCGACATCTCCCAGGCGCTGACTTGGCTGAGCGGCCTCGAACGCGTCGGCCAGAGCAGCTCCCGTGCCGGTTCCACTCCGAGTAAGGGCTTCCGCTACTACACGGAGCCAGAGCTAAGTTCGCTTACCGCCGAAGCACGCGGCTTTTTGCTGTTTCTGGAGAGCGCCGGTGTCATCAGTGCATTACAACGCGAACTCGTGATAGAACGCGTGGTGGCTCTCGAGGAGCCTGCAGTAGACCTCGACAAGGTCAAGCTCATCGTGTTGATGGTGTTGTGGAACCAGAACGAGACCCTCGACACGCTGGTTTTGGAAGAACTCATTACTCCGAGTCAGGAGCGGTACCTGCAATAGGTTCGACCATCAAAGGCGCTTGCTCCAGCGCCATCAAGTTCTTATCATTCCGCCTCTTTTCCCGGCCGGAAGCTCAATGTCCCAAAGTCTTTTGATCGTAGAGTCCCCCTCCAAGGCCAAGACTCTGAAGAAATATCTCGGCAGCGGCTTCGAAATCGTCGCGTCCTATGGCCACGTACGTGATCTCGAGGCAAAGGAAGGCGCGGTCGATCCGGGCAACGATTTCCACATGCGTTATGAGCTGGTGGAAAAGAACAAGAAGCACATCGACGCGATCACGAAGGCCGTTGCCAAAGCAAGCAACATCTATCTCGCCACCGACCCGGACCGCGAAGGTGAGGCGATTGCCTGGCATCTTGCGGAAATACTCAAAAGCAAGAAGCTTCTGAAGAACAAGAAACTGAACCGGGTCGTGTTTTACGAAATTACCGAATCGGCGGTCAAGGAAGCGGTCGCCCATCCCCGCGGGATTTCCATGCCACTGGTCAACGCGCAACAGGCGCGCAGGGCACTCGACCATCTGGTTGGTTTCAATCTGTCGCCGCTACTATGGAAGAAGATCGGACCCAGCCTGTCCGCCGGGCGCGTGCAAAGTCCTGCGTTGCGCCTCATCGTCGAACGCGAGCACGAAATCGAGAACTTCAAGAGCCGCGAATACTGGTCGCTGCATCTTGAAAGTCACAAGGGAAAGCAGACGTTCGGGGCACGACTGATTCAGTATCGTGGCGAGAAGATCGAGCAGTTTTCGATCGTAAGCGATGACGAGCACCGCAAACTCGTTGACGACATCCAGAAAACGGCAAAGGGGCTGGCGAAGGTTGTCAGAGTCGAACGCAAACCCAAGAGCAGGCAGCCGGCTCCGCCTTTCACCACATCCACGCTACAGCAGGAGGCGGTGCGCAAGCTCGGCATGACCACGCGGGGGGCGAT
>Ga0157380_10000983_pt1 | contig 18096 bp, 13 predicted proteins | sample S35metaG_FD_119757 | JGI IMG/M metagenome (GOLD analysis project Ga0157380, IMG submission 119757) | Switchgrass rhizosphere microbial communities from Kellogg Biological Station, Michigan, USA - S3-5 metaG | ecosystem: Host-associated > Plants > Roots > Rhizosphere > Soil | place: USA... | reverse complement strand
TCCTGGCACCGAAATTATTTCTGTTATAAGTGTCTTTATCCCCTGGGATGACACCATTGTCAGATGTGTTGCCGTATGACACACGGAAGGTCAGATCTTTTGATCCTCCTGTAAGAGCAATATTATTTGACCAGGTTTGTCCTGGATCATAAAAATCTCTGAGGTTGTCTTCAACTAGAGAGTATGGTTTAATCAGACGTGAATTGTCAACTGTATTACCCCACAAACGATCATGTCCATCAAATTTTGGTCCCCAGCTACCGTTTTCATTTGTAGCCCACAAACCTGACCATCCCTGGCCATAAGTATTCTGTTGATGCTGAACGCGATTTACAGTGGATGTTTCAAATGATCCTGAATAATCTACACGCAGTTTCTGATCTTTATTTCCACTCTTGGTTGTGATGAGGATTACCCCATGACCACCACGCTTTCCATAAATAGCAGTTGCAGCAGCCCCTTTAAGGACACTGATGCTTTCGATATCATTTGGATTGATGTCATTTGCCTGGTTTCCGAAGTCTTGTGAACGATTAAAATCGTCATTACCGTCAACCAAGGTTGTGGATGAAGTATTAGTTCTGTTATTGATGGGCACACCGTCTACTACAATCAGTGCAGTATTGTTACCAGTCACAGAACCATAACCACGAATTGTGATTTCTGAACTACCACCAGGTTGTCCACTTGAACTAACGGTCAAACCTGGAACCCTCGCTGCGAGAGCCTCAAAGGTTCGATTGTTGCTGGTCTGGTTAATTTCTTCATTTGAAACCTCTGAGAAACCATATCCAAGTGATTTGGATTCCCGTTTGATGCCCAAACCAGTTACAACTGCTGCTTCGAGTGTAACCCCTTCTGCTAAAACAGCATTAACGACGCTGGATGCGCCTAATTGTAATTCCTGGGATTCATACCCAGTATAGGCAATAACAATGGTGTTCTGCCCTTCAGGTACGCTCAGTGCATAGCGACCATCGAAGTCTGTGACAGTACCGACACTGGTACCTTTTACCAATACGCTTGCCCCGATCAAGGGGGATCCATCAGGACCTGTAATCGTACCGGTGATGGCTCTTTGTGCAAGGGCAGATCCAAAAGCACAAACAACCATTACAATGAGTAATGAAAGTCTTTTCATACTAATTCTGGTTTTGTTAAAAGAAAGGTAATAAACAAATGTCATAAATATTTCTTAACCAAGTTTACCCGCTTTGAAAGAATTTAAGCAGTTAAATGGCCTGGGATATATTCTGGAACAGATGAAAAACGTCAACATTTATATGAATGCTGCCTTTTTCGCTGAAACAATATTTGGTTCTGTGGTCAATATACCATTAACCTTTTGTAAATCAATGGTTAAGAAATTATTATATTTTGAAAAGCCTTATATATGATCATTCAGCCTGTTTATGCATGTTCAAAAGGCCTCAATTGATGCCTGTACATACCAATGACATTGCTCAATCCGAAATACAATGCATCACAAACGAGCGCATGTCCAATGGAAACTTCAAGGAGATTGGGAACCTTACTTGCATAGAATCGTAGGTTTTGAAGATTGAGGTCATGCCCTGCATTGATCCCAATATTGGTTGTGTTAGCCAATTTTGCAGCTTCAATATGGTTTGCAATAGCTCCTGACGGGTTTGAACCATATTGTGATGCAAAAGGTCCGGTATAGAACTCGATTCTGTCTGCCCCAATCATGGCCGCACCTTCCACCATTCGAGGCGAAGCATCAACGAAAATGGACACCCTGATTCCTTCATTCTTTAGGGCTTGGGTAACTTCTGTCAAAAAGGATTTGTCCTTTATTGTATCCCAACCCTTATCAGATGTCAGGGCAGATGGGCTATCTGGAACCAAAGTACATTGATGAGGCTTGTGCGTCAATACCTGTTTCAGAAATTCCGGGGTCGGATTGCCTTCAATATTCAATTCAGTTCGGACAACAGATTTTAATACTGGAATATCATCGTATCGGATATGCCTCTGATCAGGGCGTGGATGAATGGTGATACCTTCCGCTCCAAAAGATTCGCAATCCTGCGCAATCTTAACAAGGTCAGGCATATTGCCCCCGCGACTGTTACGGATCAAAGCAATTTTATTGATGTTGACACTTAGCCGTACACGTTCCGTAAGCATGTGGGTAGATTTTTTTGTGGAATGAATCAAACTTTAAAGGAATACCTATTTTGCACAAAAGTATTGCATGACAAGTTACGATCACTTCATCAGGCTCCTTGTATTGGCAGGATTTATTGCCGGGGGGCTTGTATTGACGGCACTTGTCTCCGCGCTGGTCCTGCTGATCGGAGGGATGAGTCTTGAAGAATTGATGGCCATGGGTCAAACAGGTGCCTTGGATCTATCACCAGGCATAACGAGGATCCTCCTGATCTCTCAACACCTGCTGACTTTCATTCTTCCTGGCTTGGTTTTCGGTTTGATCTTTTATCAACCCTCTTTTCTAAAAGGGTTTGATCTATCAATGCAACCCGGATGGATCTTGGTCATTATGGGCATTTTCTTTTTGTTGGCCGCTTATCCGCTTGTTAACTTAAGTTATTTGGTCAATGAAGCTATTCCTTTGCCTTCCTGGGCCATCACTTTTGAAGATCAAGCTGCAGATACATTAGAGGCTATACTCTACATGCCAAATCCAATGATCCTTCTATTGAATATTATCATCATCGCCATATTACCTGGTATAGGTGAAGAATTAATCTTTAGAGGGATCGTTCAAAAACAAATTGGACTTATGTTGAAAAGCCCGCTTGCAGGTATTTGGATTTCCGCATTTATTTTCAGCGCCATCCATTTGCAATTTGAAGGCTTTCTTCCTCGCCTGGCCTTAGGGGCAGTGCTAGGTTATCTTTATTATTGGACAGGAAATCTCTGGGTTCCGATCATTGCGCACGCTTTTAACAATGGTATACAGGTCGCCCTGATTTATTTTACCGGAATGGACATTTCCAACATTGATGAAACCAGTAGCGACCAACTACAGTGGTGGATGATCCCTTTATGCATTGGTGTCATGTATTTCATTCACAACGCTATCCTCAAAAACCGCAGGTTAAGTGAACAAGCCTGAATTTCTTACCCGAACTATTACCGGATTATTCATTGGTGCAATTTCATTGGCCGCAATCATCTTTTCTCCATGGACTTATCTTGCGTGGTTATGCCTGATTGCTTACCTCGGAACCCGGGAATATCTTAAACTGGGAAAGGATTCAATTGCTTCCAGCCATGGTGCTGACATGCCATTCCTTATTCTTGTTATTGTTGCTGCCACCGGCTATGCTATTTTGAAGGGGATTGATTTTGTTCATGTGCTACTTTTGATACCCGTCCTGTTAAGCGGAAGATTTATCATTCAACTATTGGCAGTAAAAGAAGTGAGTGAATTGGTTAAAAACACAAGAAGTGTATATAGTGTGGTGGCTTATATAGCTATTCCCTTATTGACAGGTTGTGTTTTTCTGTATGGAACGTATTCCTGGAAATTTATTTTAATACCTGTCATCCTGATTTGGATCAATGATATCGGTGCTTACATGATTGGATCCCAATGGGGAAAACATAAGATAGCTCCTGCCATTTCTCCCGGCAAGAGCATAGAAGGCACGATTGGTGGAGGACTTGCGACCATTTCGGCTGGATTAATCCTACGTGCCTTTTGGCCGGAGATTCCACTATATTATATGGTGGCCCTAAGCCTCGCTACCCCACTTTTTGCTTTGGCTGGTGACCTTTGGGAATCAGCACTTAAAAGAGATGCTGGTGTAAAAGATAGCGGTCGTTTATTACCTGGCCATGGAGGAATTCTCGACAGGTATGATTCTTTACTCTTCGTCATGCCTGTTGCTGCGCTGGCTTATTTTATATTTGTCCTATGATTTATCGAGTTCACAAGGAAGGTGTATTCTACCTTCTTTATTCATTCCTGTTTTTCCTGGCTACCATAGCGCTATTTTATTTTTATCCTTCTCTATGGACAGGCCTCTTGTTAGGAGTCAGTACTTTCTTCTTTGGAGTCTTCCTGATCTTCTTCAGAAACCCTCCGAGGATGCATGGTACTAAAAATACAGACCTCATTCTTGCACCAGCAGATGGTAAAGTAGTTGTCATCGAACGCACATTCGAAAAAGAATATTTGCAGACTGAAGTCTTACAGGTCTCGATATTTATGTCACCTATTAATGTCCATGTAAACCGAAGCCCGGTCACTGGTGAAGTCGTTTATATCAAATACCATCCAGGAGAATACCTGGTAGCGTGGCATCCTAAATCTTCTGAACTCAATGAACGAAACACAGTTGTGATCAAACGCAAACAAAGCATGATCCTCGTCAGGCAAATTGCAGGCAAGGTGGCCAGAAAAATTGTTTGCTACACAAAGCCCGGTTCACTACTAAGTCGCGGTGAAGAATTTGGTTTTATAAAATTTGGCAGCCGTGTAGATGTCTTCATTCCCATCGATAGCACCATGTTAGTGAAGATTGGAGATACCGTCAAAGGTGGCATTACTGAAATTGCAAGTTTCAGTAATACAGCGAGTGAATAATATTCATTTCAGAAAAAGTAGGGGTTCAAGATTTTATTTCAGAAAAAGTAGGGGTTCAAGATTTTGAACCCCTACTTTTTCTGAAACTGCTCACTGCTCACTGCTCACTTCTCACTGCTAACTTTCCTTCGGTTCTGCTTTCATCTGTGGAAAAAACAGCACATCCTGTATCGAACTGGAATTGGTCATAATCATTGCCAATCTATCCATTCCAATACCAAGTCCTGACGTAGGTGGCATACCATATTCCAAGGCCCTGAGAAAATCTTCATCAAGCATCATTGCTTCATCATCACCTCGTTTACCAAGTTCGAGTTGCTCTTCGAAACGCATGCGCTGATCAATCGGATCATTGAGCTCGGAGAAGGCGTTGCAAATTTCTTTTCCATTGCATATCGCTTCAAAACGTTCAACCAAACCTGGTTTGGATCTATGCTTCTTGGCAAGAGGTGACATTTCAACTGGGTAATCTGTGATGAAGGTTGGTTGTATGAGACTTGCTTCACACATTTCGCCAAAGATCTCATCGATGATTTTTCCTTTTCCAGAAGTCCCTTCGATATGAATCTTAAGTTTCTTTGCTGTCTCCCTAAGCTGAGCCTCATCCATTTCACTGATATCAATTCCAGTAAAATGCTGGATCGCTTCAAACATCGTATAGCGTTTCCATGGCCGCTTGAAATCAATGACATTCTCCCCTACTTTGACTTTAGTATCTCCATGAATATCCAGTGCTACTTTCTCAATGACTTCTTCTACTAGATTCATCATCCATTCATAATCCTTATAAGCTACATAGAGTTCTATCTGTGTAAACTCAGGATTGTGAAACCTGCTCATGCCTTCATTTCTGAAATCTTTGCTGAATTCATACACCCCTTCAAAACCTCCGACAATCAATCTTTTCAAATAAAGCTCATTCGCAATACGCATGTACAAGGTCATGTCAAGTGTATTGTGATGGGTCTTGAAAGGCCTTGCTGCTGCACCTCCATATAAAGGTTGCAGGATTGGTGTTTCTACTTCGAGATATCCTTTTTCATTTAAGTAAGACCGCATCGTGTTGTACATTTTGGTGCGGTCTTCAAATACTTTACGGATATCCGGATTGACGACAAGGTCAACATAACGCTGACGATATCTTTGCTCAGGATCTGTGAATGCATCATGCACCACTCCATCAGCGTCTACTTTGACAACAGGTAAAGGTCGAAGTGATTTACTCAGCAAAATAATTTCACTGGCATGAATGGATGTTTCCCCTGTCTTGGTAATAAACGTGTATCCTTTCACCCCGATAAAATCACCAAGGTCAAGCAGGTATTTAAAAACCTGGTCGTACATGGTCTTATCCTCACCTGGGCAGATTTGGTCACGGTTGATATATAACTGGATCCTACCAGTCGTATCCTGGATCTCGGCAAATGAAGCCTTGCCCATGTTCCGGCTGGACATCAACCTTCCAGCTAACACAACATCCTGGAAATTAGCAGCTTCAGGGGTAAATTCCTTTTTGATGGTGGCAGCATAAGCATTGACAGGAAAAAGCTCAGGGGGATATGGATTGATCCCGAGATCGATGATTTTTTGAAGGTTCTGCCTGCGGATAATCTCCTGTTCTGAAAGTTGGGCCATGGTTGGTATTTGAAACAATAAGCCGCAAAAATAATTGTAGTTCACAGATTGCAGCCGATCCGGCACTTTATATCGTGAAGAGTTTAATTTTCAGACCTTAGCCCCCATGTCTTCCACTGAAGGTAAATACGCGGAAATCCTCTTGCCCCTGGCCCTTGATGGTACCTATACCTACTTGATTCCCGTGGAGTTGCAAGGAAATATAGCATTTGGGAAGAGGGTTGAGGTCCAGTTTGGCAGTAGGAAAAGGTATGCCGGCCTGATTGTCAAAACAGATGTCCCTACTCCACCGTATAAGACCAAAGAAATCATCAGCGTACTGGACCGGGAGCCCATCATCATAGAATGGCAGTACCAGGTTTGGCTGTGGATGGCTACTTATTATTGCTGTACTCCAGGTGAAATAATGAGAGCTGCCCTTCCCGGGGCTTTTCTTTTATCCAGTGAGACCATCATCCAGGCAATGCCAGTCAATGACGATGCCATTCTTCAATTGGGTGAACCCTTGTATACCCTCTTTCGAATTATTGAACCGAGAACCTCCATCACCCTCGAAGAGCTTCAGAAGGCAAGTGGGCTCAAAGTCCTGTATCCTCACATAGTGACCTTATACCAACTAGGGATGATCCTGGTGGTTGAAGAACTTTCGGAGAAATACACCCCTAAGAAGATCAAGCTTGTAAGTCTTGGTGATGAATATCGTACTGAAGAAGCCATGCAAGAAGCTTTGGAAATGATAGCTAGCTCTGAAAAGCAAACCCATTTATTTCTGAGCTATCTCTCCCTTGCCGGTAAAAATCATGACGCCCTGGATCCAAAAACAGTCCTCTCCAGAGCAGAGGTAGGACAAAGCGTTCTTCAATCATTGATCAAGAAAGGGATACTGAAAGAAGAGATCAGAGAGGTCAATCGAATGGATCGCTATATTAAACCAATCGAATCAACCGATGCATCATTAACTAATGTTCAACAAAAAGCATTGGGACAGATACATCAACATTGGAAGGATAAAGAAGTAGTCTTACTGCATGGTGTAACCGGTAGTGGTAAAACAATCATCTATACAGATATCATCAAAGAAGTTATTGCTACTGGAGGACAGGTGCTCTATTTGGTACCAGAAATTGGAATGAGTGTTCAGCTGTTAGGACGATTTAAAAAAATATTTGGTTCGCAAATCACGGTTTCACATTCAAGACTGAATGAAAATGAACGAGTAGATGTTTGGAACCAGGTCGTGAAAGGAATTCCTGTTGTTGCAGGTGTACGTTCAAGTATATTTCTTCCTTTTCAAAATTTGAAGCTGATCATTGTAGATGAAGAACATGATATAAGTTACAAACAACAAGATCCAAATCCAAGATACCAGGCTAGGGATATGGCTATCTTCTTAGGTAAAAAACTTGATGCAAAAGTTCTCCTCGGCTCTGCTACTCCTTCGATTGAATCTTACTACCAGGCTGATACAGGAAAATATGGACTGGTCGAATTAAATGAAAGATACCAGGGACTCGAACTTCCGAAAGTAATGCTCATCGATCGAAGAAAAGACAAATCATCTTCGGGTTCGATGTACAGCCATACGCTTATTGAAGAAATTAAAAAAACGATTACCCATCAAAAGCAAGTCATCATTTATAAAAACAGAAGAGGGTATGCACCTGTTTTGAAATGCGGGGTTTGTGAATGGGTGGCTGAATGTTCGCAATGTGATGTTGCGATGACTTATCACAAAGGCAGAAATGTATTGGTCTGTCATCTTTGCGGGACGACCAGGGGTATCATCAACTTATGTCCTGCATGCGCCTCACCTCGCCTGGTATTGGAAGGATATGGCACAGAAAAAATCGAGGATGAGTTGTCAGTCATTTTTCCCACCGCGCGAATCAAACGAATGGATCTTGATACTACACGCGGTAAACAAAACATGGAGAACCTGATCTATGATTTTGAAAAGGGGAACATTGACATGCTGGTTGGTACGCAGATGGTGACGAAAGGACTTGACTTTGATCATGTGGGATTAGTAGGAGTCATACATGCAGACCAGGCATTACATTATCCCGATTTCAGAGCAGCGGAAAGAACTTTCCAGACATTGGTACAAGTCAGTGGTAGAGCCGGAAGAAAATTTGAACAAGGGGAGGTGATGATCCAGACATATCAACCAGACCATCCTGTCTTTGCAGATGTGATCCGAGGAGATTTTAAGAAGTTTTATAATCGTGAGATCAAAGAGCGTGAATTATTCAAGTATCCTCCGTTTGTCAGGCAGATCGCAATATCCATTCGACATAAACAAGCAGATCTGAGTCGTGAAGCTGCACAAATGATGGCTATTGAATTAAAGGGAATATTTGGAGAAAGAGTATTAGGTCCATCTGTTCCTTCCATTGCGCGCATCCGCAATCAATACATTCACATGATTCATATCAAGATGGAGCGTGAAGGAAAGATTATTTCACAAATCAAAAATGCCATTAAGGAATTTCAAACTGGGATTGTCAAGAAGAAGTCGATGTCGACGGTGAGAATCAGTGTAGATGTGGACCCTTATCAGTGAGTAGTGAGCAGTGAGCAGTGAGTAGTGAGCAGTGAGTAGTGAGTAGTGAGCAGTGAGTAGTGAGCAGTGAGCAGTGAGCAGTGAGCAGTGAGCAGTGAGCAGTGAGCAGTGAAAAATTAAAATATCAACTCAACAGTATTAAAACAGAAGAAGTGAAAATATTTTTATTAGTGGTGCTTGGAATTATTGATCTGATATGCCTTGCCATTTTTATTTACTTATGGCAATCCTCAAAATACCCAGGGGCGGAAATAGGTAACATGGATTGGGGTTTGGCGAAATTCTTTGGAATTGCGTTTGTGATCATAAGTTTAGTCATTGGGGCGATTATCTTTTTCAAAAAATAGAAAAATTGAGTCTACGTCGCTGCAGGTGGATATTAAATAAAAAAAGGCACTGGAAATCCAGTGCCTTTGTAGTAGCGGGGGCAGGACTTGAACCTACGACCTTCGGGTTATGAGCCCGACGAGCTACCAACTGCTCCACCCCGCGATGTTTCTTTATCCGTTTTCGTTAAACGGGCTGCAAATCTATGAAAACTATCTAACAAACCAAATCTGGAAGAGTTTACCTGCAAAATGAAGCCTCATCTATGCAGCACTTCCCTGATTACTTTCATCCTGATTGATGGCAGTTTTTCCCTTTGGATGGTTGAGTCCTCCCCAATCTGACCTCAAATTGACGATTTCATCATTAATCCACTGTTGTGACTGTCTTAACAAACTAAAGGCGTTATCACCTGTGATTACTTCTCCTACAGATAGCCTGACGTAAGTCCTGGCTTTCGCCAGGTTTTTGAAATAATGCACAGCCATGGTATCAGTATGGTCCCAATAGTCATCCAAGCTTTTATACTCAAGTGCAAAAGGGATAATTGGAATCCCGAATTCAGCAGCAATGTCAAAAGAACCTTTTTGAAAAGTGGAGGTGGTTGGCTCTGAACTGGTTTTACCTTCAGGATATATCATGATGGATTTACCTTCCTGTAATGCTTTGGAGATAGCTTCTTTTGTTGCACTTCTGCTCGATTTGCTTTCTTTCGTCACAAAGATGATTCCTGAGATCTCTGCTCCTTTTCCGAGGAAAGGATAGTTGCGTACGTCTGCACGGCTGACTGGATTTCCCTCCAGGTAAGCGAGGCAAACGAATGGATCAAGAGATGAACGGTGATTTCCAACAAAGAGATAATTTCGGTCAGTTGGAAACTTGCCTCTTACTTCAATTTTATAATTGAGAATAAATATGAAGGCTTTAGACCAAAGCTTCCTGACTTTCAAACGAATCTTATACCGGTTGCCTGGAATGATGACAACTACGTAAACCGTAATGAATGCAAGTATAGTAACGATGGCAACGAAAAACAACCTGATATAACCACGAATCTTATTACCTGTCATGTGATTTTGCTTAGACTTTTTCAATGATGATCGCCGATGCTCCTCCTCCTCCATTACAGAGTGTGGCCAATCCATACCGCTTATCTTTTTGCTGAAGCGCATTAGAAAGCGTAGTGATGATCCTAGCACCTGACGCACCCAGAGGATGACCTAATGCACAAGCTCCCCCATTGATATTCACCTGGCTGTGATCTATATCAAGTGTTTGCTCAAAAGCCATCGTCACGACTGCAAATGCCTCATTGACTTCATATAAATCGATTTGATTTTTGCTCAACCCAGCTCTTTCTATAGCCAACGGAGCTGCAAGTGTTGGCGAAGTGGTAAACCATGCAGGGTCCTGTTCAGCATCTGCATAAGAAACAATTCTTGCAATTGGCTGTAGACCGTATTTTTTCACGGCTTCTCCACTGGCTAGGACAATCGCTGAAGCTCCATCATTTATGGTTGAAGCATTTGCTGCAGTAACTGTACCATCAGGATTGAATGCTGGTTTTAGGGCTGGAATCTTGTCGAAATCAACTTTAAAACATTCTTCATCTTTATCAATTACCAATGCGGCTCCTTTGCGTTGAGGTATTTCTATTGGTGTAATTTCATTTTTGAATAAGCCATCCTGCGTAGCTTTTTGTGAACGCTTGTATGATTCGATTGCGAATGCATCCTGGGCTTCACGGCTGATTCCAAATTTTTCTGCAGTCTTATCTGCACTATTTCCCATGGCCTTGTGACTGTATGCATCCGTAAGTCCGTCTTTGGTTAATCCATCGACTAGCTCACCGTTTCCATACTTATGACCCCATCTCGCACCTGGTATGTAATAGGGGATATTCGACATGCTTTCCATTCCACCGGCTACAATAATGTCAGCTTGTCCAAGTGCGATGGCTTGTGCACCAAACATCACTGATTTCATTCCTGAGGAGCACACTTTATTGACAGTCGTGCATGGAACATTAAAGGGAAGTCCGGCTCCAAGTGCAGCTTGTCTTGCCGGTGCCTGTCCTAAGTTTGCAGAGACGACATTTCCCATAAAAACCTCCTGGACCTGGCTGGGCTCAACTTTAGCGGCGGCTAAGGCTCCCGCTATCGCTTTGGCACCAAGCGCGATAGCTGACAAACTGGCTAAAGAACCACCAAAACTGCCGATTGGCGTCCGGGTAGCTGATACTATATATACTTCTTTCATATAAAGGCTGATAATGAGGCGCAAAACTAAACAATAGCCCCGAACCATAGTTTAAGGAATTCCGACCCCCACCTCCCCGAAATCCGAAAAATCTCTATGTTTGCACTCCCTTTTAAACAGGGGCTATAGCTCAGTTGGCTAGAGCGCTTGCATGGCATGCAAGAGGTCAGGGGTTCGACTCCCCTTAGCTCCACTCGAAGACTCCAATTGGAGTCTTTTTTTTTGCTCAGCAGGTTATGTTAAATCTTACAATTTTTATCCTAAATCTTACAAAACCAGCATATATGTAATCAGGATAATTAGTTTACCTTTGGCACTCTATTGAGGCGTTCCGTTCAGCGACTTGTTTTTGGCTTTGCTTGTAACTCAGACGATCTGCACAGACTTCATAGAATATCACAACATCAACTTTTTTTTTATAAATGAAACTTTTTGTCGCTAAACTGCCCCAGAACGTCACCTCTGAACGTCTTAAGGCCATGTTTGAAACCTATGGTAGTGTATTAGACGCCAAGGTTATTTCTGATCGCGATACCGGCATGTCAAAATGCTATGGATTCGTGGAAATGGCTACTTCCGAAGCCGCTCAAGAAGCTATTGAAAAACTCAATGGCACCGAAATGGACGGAAAGGAAGTGCTTGTAAAGGAATCCGATCCTGCTCCACGCAGCAATGACCGTGGTGGAGGTGGACGCGGCGGACCTAGACCAGGCGGCAGGCCTTCTTTTAATTCCGGTGGTGGTGGCGGCGGTGATCGCAGATCCAGCGGACCAAGACCCGGCGGCGACCGTTGGGGAGGAGGCGGAGGCGGCAGCGATGACCGCAACAGATCATCTAATCGCTACCAGGACAATGACCGTTCTAAGAAGCGCTATGATGACGACTACGATGACAAACCTAGACGTAAAAGGATCTAACCAGATCCCGGGTAAACATTCCCACTGATAATATAGACTTTCACCTTATGGTGAAAGGAAGTATAAAAAAAAAGAAAGGCTCAACACGTTGGGTCCTTTCTTTTTTTTTGTGTGCATATATCGCCTCGCTCACTGCTCACTTCCCTTTCCCTTGAATCAGAATTAAGAGTGTGTAAAACAGAATCTTGATATCAAGACTGATCGACATGTTCTCAATGTAAAGGATATCGAACTTTAAACGTTGTAACATTTGTTCGATGTTGCTTGCATAGCCATATTTCACCTGGCCCCATGATGTAATTCCTGGCCGTACTTTGAGCAAGTGTTTATAGTGTGGAGCCAGCTCCATGATCTTATCAATGAAATATTTTCTTTCAGGCCTTGGTCCCACCAATGACATTTCCCCAATGCATACATTCCACAATTGAGGCAATTCATCAAGCCTCCATTTTCGCATGACCGCTCCCCATGGTGTGCACCGGTCATCACCATCAAAAGAGAGTTGAGGAGTATCACCTTCGGCATCCGTGTACATCGAACGGAATTTATATATCATAAATGGCTTCCCATTCAATCCGATCCTTTCCTGCGAATAAAAAATGGGACCTCTTGACGACAATCGCACCCTGAGCATTATATAAATAAACACGGGTGATAATAAAACGAGTCCCAAGGAACTGATCACGATGTCCATCAATCGCTTCACCAATTTCTCCCAATTGAGCATTAGCCCTTGCCTGATTTCAATCAACACTGCACCATACAGATAATTCATCTTGACGGTTCCCAATAAAATATCATACATATCCGGGATGATCTTGACAAGTACTTCCTCATTAAAATCAAAGAGGATGTCCAGGATCCCTTTCAGTTTATTGTGTTCAGAAGTCTCTATAGCAATCAATGCTTCTTCTACTTCGTAATTGACAATAATATCAGGCAGCTGATCTATTGTTCCAAGTTTGGGTAAGAATCCATCGAGTGCATTCGGCCCATTGAAATCACTTTCAATAAACCCTATCAGCCGGTTTCCCAGGCTCTTCTTCCTGGTCCTGATTTCTTCAAATAATTCTAATGCCTTTTGATTACCCCCAATAATAATGGTGTTATAGGTGATCTTCCCTGACCGTAGTCTACGGCTTGCAATCGTAAGCGCCACCATGCGCACCATCGCAGTGATCGAAAAATGAAGTAGAAAGAGTCTTAAAAATGACTGCACATAATCCGAAACATCATCCGCCTGGTCATCCAGCAGTAGGGTGAAAAAGATAATGATTACCCCTGCCAAGGAAAGAATAAAGGTCCTGAACAATGTACTCAACCTTGATAGCCTGTATATATCACGGTACCTATCAAAAATCCAATAGAAAATAATCCACGCTAATGGCAATATGACAAGGCCATACCAGAAATTATGATCATCTACAACGCCTTTATCGAATGTCTTTCCTTCCCCACGTGCCCTGATATAATAAAACAAAGCCCAGGCCACCATGGCAGACATCAGGTCCGCGCATCCATAAAGGAACATATGAAACCTCCGGATTTTTTTCATTTGGGCAAGTAAACCACTTTAATATTGTCGAGAAAAATATGATGCTCCGGAGCCGTTGCTGTACTAGGATATAAAGAGCGGATAAGGATTTTGTAAGCATCAAATTGGGATACTGCGATTTCATCAGTTAATTCCAAATAGATCATATTCCATTCATCCGATGGATTGACTAAATAAAAAAAGCGTGAAGCCATGGTTCCATTGAGATTGACGCCAAGTAATCCAATACTCATTGGTATTTCACTCTTATACCTGAATTCAAGATAAACCGATGATCCATCATCAGGCAAAGGAACCGGAACAGTATGACCAACTTCAATAAAATCAGCTTCATCTGACATGATGATCTCTCCTGAAAACTGACCTTCAAAAACATCAGTTCCAGATCTGATCATCTCGCTTGCTGCTACAGTATCCCGATTGTCCATAAATGGATTGTCCAATTCGAAATCTGTCATAAAACTGAAAACGGTCCCGTCCTGGTAACCGGTTACCGGTTGAATATCAAATGAAGCGCCAGAACTTGCATCTATTACTTGTGTATAGGGTTTAAACATTGGATAGGTGATGGCATCACTGGCGATTCCATTATTCCGGACCCCTGGTCTGAATGAAAACGTAGTCATTCCTGTACCAAGGTAATAGACATCAACTGGTGGCGAAAAAACACCAATAAAGCTTTCATTAGCAAATACCCAAACCTCTGTGATCTTATTTTTGGCTGATCCCTGGCCTGGAGTTACGTTGAATTCAAATGGTTCTATATGTAGTGTGGTGGGTAGCGTTTCATCAGGATTAATGATATCACATCCAATCCCTCCGAAACCGAATAGAAGACTCAAACAAAATATAGATAGTAAGAAGGAATTACTTTTCATGCTTCATGATTTGATCCATGATCCTGGAAGCGACTTCTACCGCCTTCGCTCCCTGGTCAAAGGTTACCCCTTTATCGCTTTTATGGAGGATGGCATCTTTAAATTCACGTAATTCCAATTCAATGGCATTATGTTTTTCAACTGCAGGATTATCAGCTGCGATCCAACGCGTTCCATCAGGAAGATCAAGCTTCATGGTAAGTAAGTCCGCTGGTTCAGCATGTAAAAGTTTTACAACCTGCACTTCATGATTGAGAAAGTCTATGGCCATATATTGATCTCGTTGGAAAAGTCTGAGTTTACGCATTTGCTTAAGACTGATCCGGCTGGCCGTAAGGTTGGCTACGGTATCATTTTTAAATGTAATCCGTGCATTACAAATATCTGCTGAACGACCAGCTACTCCCACTCCATTAGCTTCAATATGATCAACTTCTGAATCTACCATTGAAAGAACCAGGTCAATATCATGAATCATCAGGTCCATGATCACAGGCACATCCATACCGCGAACGTTGAATGGAGCAAGACGATGCGCTTCAATGAAAACCGGTTTATCAATTCCCATGTTCTGCGCTGCGATAAAAGCAGGATTATACCTTTCCACATGCCCTACTCTTCCAACAAGATTCATCGAGGCAATCTTATCTGCGAGTTTGCGACTTGTATCCGGGAAATCTGACAATGGTTTTTCCACGAAAACATGTTTACCTGCCTCAATCGCTTGAACAGCGAGGTCGTAATGAGTGACTGTCGGCGTTACAATACAAATGGCTTCAACCCGGTCCAATAAAGCAGACACCGTTTCAAATGCAGGAACCTCATACTTTTCTGAAATTTCTTTTGAACGAGCTGGATCGATATCATAAAAGCCGGCAAGAGAAAGCCCTTCAATCCTGTTGATACACTCAATATGAAACTTACCCAGATGGCCAGCTCCAATGACACCTATTTCAACCCGTCTTTCTTGTCCCATAGCTTCCCTATTTCTTTCCAGCGATCAGGAAAGTTTATGCGATCAATGTTTTAGCTTTTTCCAATGCCTCGTTTAATCCTTCGGGTGTAGTACCACCTGCAGTGGCAAAGAAAGGCTGACCACCTCCACCACCATTAATAGCTGAAGCAAGATCTTTTATGATATGACCTGCATGCAACTTACGGCTTTTGACAAGGTCTTCACTGATGTAAAGCATCAATTGCGCTTTGCCTTCCCCTTTTGACCCTAAGAGTATAAAACTATTATCTCCCAATTCCTGGCCTATCTGATAAATCAATTGCTTTTGCAATTTCTGATCAGTAATAGCGACTTCGCTGCTGATGATTTTTACTCCATTTACATTCACGACAGATTGAAGCAAATCAGTTTTAATGGAGGCTGCCTTCACCAGCTCAGCTTCTTCTAACTGGCTTTTAAGGTCCTTTATTTCAACCATCATTTCGCGAATCGCCTTGACAGGATCTATTGGATTTTTCAATTCCGATTTCACTTGTCCTAATTGAGCAAGCAGATCATTGACATAACGCTCTGCAGCATCTGCAGTAACAGCTTCCATGCGTCTTACACCAGCGGCAATAGCAGACTCTGATGTGATTTTAAAATAACCAATCCGTCCTGTGGCAGGAACATGACAACCTCCGCATAATTCAATAGAATAAGTAGGATCAAAAGTGATCATCCTCACCTTTTCTCCATATTTCTCTCCAAATAACATTCGTGCACCTGATTTCTCTGCCTGGCTAATCGGAATGTTCCTGTCTTCTTTCAGATGAATATCCTCACGAATTTTTTGATTGACCCTTGCTTCAATTCTAGCGATTTCTTCTGGAGTCACTTTTGCAAAATGCGAAAAATCAAAACGAAGGTATCCGTCATTAACCAATGAACCTCTTTGCTGCACATGATCCCCTAACACTTCACGCAATGCAGCATGCAATAAGTGTGTAGCAGAGTGATTGTTTTCTATCAGCCGCCTGCGTTTGACATCAATTAGTGTAGTCACAGGTTGAGCCAGGTCTTTAGGAAGTTTTGATGTAATGTGGATTGGCAAATCATTCTCCTTAACCATATCTTCCACTTCTACTTTTTCCTCACCAAACATCAGGTATCCTTTATCACCTACTTGTCCTCCACCTTCCGGATAAAAACTTGTTTTGTCCAAGACCATTTGATAATACACACCGTCTCTATCTTCAATGCTACGGTATTTAATCAACTTACGATCTCGAAGTTCATCCTGGTCGTAACCATCGAAAAGAGGACTTTGGTTTGAAGGAGTTACTTCAATCCAATCTCCTGTTGCAACAGCAGCATCTGATCTGGAACGTTGCTTTTGTTCTTGTAGAGCTTTCTGAAACCCTTCTTCATCAATTGACCAACCCTTTTCGGTGGCCATCAAACGTGTGAGATCGATCGGAAAACCATAGGTGTCATACAATTCGAAAGCATCTTTTCCTGCAATGACATGATTGGTGGCTTTCAGTGTTTCAAATCTTTTTATTCCTCCTTCAAGTGTCCGCAGAAAAGAAATTTCTTCTTGTTCAATCACTCGTTTAACAAAATCCTGTTGCTCTTTGAATCCAGGAAAAATATCTTTGAAAAAATCAGCCATTAAAGGAACCAGCCTGTGCATGAGTGGCTCCTTTGTCTTGAGAAAAGTATAATAATATCGAACCGCTCTGCGCAAGATCCTGCGTAATACATAACCTGCACCTGTATTGGACGGCATCTCTCCATCAGCAATTCCAAAACTTACCGCGCGAACATGATCCGCAAGAACTCGCATGGCAATGTCAGACATGACTGCACCTGAATAATCATTCCGATATGGTATGCCTGTTGCTTGTTCAACATAATAAATCATTGGAGCAAATATGTCCGTATCATAGTTGGAAGTCTTTCCTTGTATCACGCGTACAAGTCGTTCAAATCCCATCCCTGTATCAACATGTTGTGCTGGTAAAGGCTCTAGTGAACCATCTGCTTTTCTATTGAATTGCATGAAAACCAGGTTCCAGATTTCAATCACATTTGGATGACCGACATTCACTAGATCCGCACCTGGAATTAGCGCTCTTTCTTCTTCACTCCTGAGATCAACATGGATTTCAGAGCAAGGGCCGCATGGTCCGGTGTCTCCCATCTCCCAGAAGTTGTCTTTACGGCTGAAGGATAGAATTCGTTCGTTTGGCATCCATTCCTGCCACAACTTTCTGGCCTCTGTATCTTCAGGTAAGCCATCTTCTACATCTCCTCCAAATACACTAGTATATATCCGGTCCGTAGGTAATTGAAGGCGAACGCTCAGTAACTCCCATGCCCAGGCAATGGCTTCTTTTTTGAAATAATCGCCAAAAGACCAGTTACCAAGCATTTCAAACAAGGT
>Ga0157380_10000981_pt1 | contig 18114 bp, 14 predicted proteins | sample S35metaG_FD_119757 | JGI IMG/M metagenome (GOLD analysis project Ga0157380, IMG submission 119757) | Switchgrass rhizosphere microbial communities from Kellogg Biological Station, Michigan, USA - S3-5 metaG | ecosystem: Host-associated > Plants > Roots > Rhizosphere > Soil | place: USA... | reverse complement strand
GGGTGGCGGCAGCATCGACATTGAAATGGATGGTGTGTCGGTCCTGGACACTCCGATTCTGCTTGAGGCGCGAGTGCCCCGGCTGGGATCGTTTTTCTACGACGAGCCCTCACTTGGCAATCATCGCCTGACCGTGCGTTCGCTGACGCCAGGCAAAGTCAGACTGCTCGGCCTGGTTAGCGAGCAAATCAATCCCGGAGTTGTCTTCGATGTCTTCGGCGTCAACGGCGCTCGGGCGTCAAGAATGTTGAGTTGGAATCCGACTGCGTTTTCTTCGGTCATCGCCAAACGTGAACCGAATCTTATCATCATCGCTTTCGGAACGAATGAGTCAGGCGATGGAGATTGGACACCACTCGCTTACGAGCAATTGATGAAAAGGATACTGCGGTTGTTGCATGCTGCGGCGCCACAAGCCTCGATTCTGGTGATGGCGCCTCCTGATCGTGGCGACTTGCCGCTTGCTGCTCGGCGCCTGCAATTCGTTGTTAGTTCACAGCGACGCGCGGCACTTGCTGGAGACGCGGCGTTCTGGAGTGCATACGATGCGATGGGAGGCGCGGGCTCGATGAACGCGTGGCTGGCTCACGGCCTGGCCCAAGCCGATCATGTGCACCTCACCACGGCCGGTTATCAACGACTCGCGGATCTTTTCTATGAGGACTTGATGGTCGCTTACAGCGAAACGAAATGAGGCGGCTTGCCGCAGCACAGTGCGGAAAGGCTGCGCCTTTCCGATCAGTTCAGTGATTATCGAGGCTACGCCTCCGAGTTTTGAGGCGCAGCCTCGAACTAAACACGACATGCAGTGACGGAAGGGCAAAGCCTTTCCGCACTGTGCGGCGGCAAAGCCGCGAGTTGAAATTAGTTTCTTGGATAGAATGTCTACTTGCAGGTCATTTCCTACGGGCGTAAGCGAGTAAGAATCTCCTTGAAGCGCGGCTCTGAGCGCAAAGGCTCGAGGGTTGGATCAGTTTCGTAAGTACTGCGATTGTTGAATCCTTCGTTCACAGCATTAGCAAGCGCGTCCAAAGCCTTTTCCTTTTGGCCCAGCTTTGCATGACCGCAGGCGAGGTTGTAATAGGCAACCCCTCGAGCGCCTGCCGGAAGACCCATTGAAAGTGCTTTCTCGTAACTTTGAACTCCTTCCAAATTATGACCGCCGCGTAATTGCATGTAAGCCAGCTGCGTATAAACAAAACTTTCCTGCAATCCGGCGCTGATTGCCTGATTGAAGAATTGGGCCGCCTCATCGTACTTATTCTCCGCAGCCCTCAATTGGCCCATGTTGAACCAGATCGTCCTCTGAGCCACTCCGAGCGACTGAGCTTTCTCAAAAGCTTTACCAGCTTCGTCGAAGCGACTAAGTCGCTGCAGACCCCTTCCCAACATCAGGTAAGCCTGCGAGTCGTTCGGGTTGTCCTTTAGCCAGGTACCGAGCAGATCGACCATGTGTTGATTCTCATTCCCATAACTCGCGGCAACAATTTCACGCGCCGTGGACTTTGGCCAGGGCGGTTGCGAGACTGGTTCGAGATGCGATTTCCAGAAAGCAATGCTTTGCTGCACGATGTGGCGAGCATCATCATTGTCCGAAAAGGCATCGAACGCGTGCGGCATGCCACTAGCAAAGAGTAAGGTCCATGGCGTACGGCTCTCGACCACTCTTTGCCATAGTCCGGTCAATTGAGGCCCCATCCTTGGGGCGTCACTTTGCGCGACGATGAATAGCACGGGAAGATCAGCCCGCAAATTCCCGGACGGAACCCCACCGTAGTACAACGCGGCGGCGCGAATATTCTTCGAAGCCGCACTGCTGCCCAGATACTCATTCGTGCCGGTAACATTCGCAGAGGCGGCATACAACCCAAGGCGCGAGCCGTCGATACCATAGGCCGCGCCTTTGTTACTGAGAAAATCAAAGACACCTCTCAGGCAATCCTGAATGCGAGATCCGTCGGCGTCCATTGAGACACCAATCAGGCCGTGTGCAGCTACGAGCCGAGGCCATGACGAATAGATCCCCCAACTTTTCACCTTCGAATTTGGCGCATCACCGATGGCATTCATGAAGACCACGGCCGGACGCTTTTCACCTGGCTTCATATCAGCAGGCGAATAAATATCCACGGCAAGTGTGCCGCGCGCGTCGCTCAGATACGGGACCTCAGAACTGACTTTCACTTGCTTCGTGCCGGGCACGTCGTAAACAACTCCCCAACTAATCGCATCGAGTGGTGAGCGTGGAGCTGGCGCAGTGCTGCTCTGAGCTCGCGTATTGATAGCAGTCGAGATGACGGCCAAAAGCAGAATTAATTTGACTAGTCTTTTGCTTCTCATGTTGTGCTCCTTAATCCAAATGCGGGTTACTTAGAGTCGCGCTCCAGCACAATATCGAATACGCCGGTCTCAAAGCTGACGCCGTTAACGACGTGTTTCTCCGGCGCGATTGCGTTTTCAATTCGGTACATCGGGTCCGCCATTTTGGGATCTTCTTTGAAGTGAATCTCAGTGATGAGCGGCTTGTAGCCGGGACATGCTGCTAACAGGTGGAAGTGGGCACAGCGCCAAAAGTTTGGTGCTCCTTTTGGATTTGGGCGGTAAGGAATTGGCCGGATGCTCTCCACTTCGTAGAGCCCGGACTCTGACGATAACAATCGTCCTCGATTCCTAAAGTCCGTCTCGCCATTGGAATACTGTTCCTTCATATCAACGTGCCAGAAGTCTAGGACCACGCCTGGTAACGGTCGCCTCGTGTCGAAGGCCCACACGCGTCCCGATAGAACAAACATGGTTCCTGCCTCGCCGGGAATGGAGAGCTTGGCTCGAAAAGGCGCCCCCGATTTGTACCAGGGACCATAAGGAAATGGAGTAACAGTCTTTAAGTCGCCTTTTGGGAGCGCAGTTCCTTTTGGTGTGGGTCCCATGTTGATGAGGATGCGATTCGCTTCATCGTCGCTGGCGATAGACGGGGTTGGTTGCGCGCCGGCTCCCAAAACCAATCCAGTTGCCGTAAGTCCAGCCAGCCCCAATCCAGTTTGCTGAAGAAAATTTCTGCGAGCTGTATTCATAGATTCCTCCACTTCAGATCAACTATTTCTTAACTGCCTCGATGTTCAGATCGATAGTCACATCGTTACCGACCACCAGACCGCCAGTATCAAGAGTGGCGCTCCAGGTCATGCCAAAGTCGCGCCGGTCAATCACAACCGCAGCCTCAACTCCGAGATGAGTCCCTCCCTGAAAGTTACTTTTGCCATTTATCAAGAAGGGCAGGGAGATTTCTTTCGATACTCCACGCATGGTGAACATGCCGATGGCTACAAAACCTTTGCCACGCTTTTCAATTCGCGTACTTTTGAAGGTGATATCCGGGAATTTAGCTACGTCAAAAAAGTCGGCACTTCGCAAGTGATTGTCACGAGCTTTGACATCGGTGTTGATGCTCTCAGCTTTGATGGTGATTTCAACCGATGACTTAGTGACATCCTGCTCGTCGTAGAGAATGAGGCCCGAATAATCTGTGAACCGCCCTTTGATGTTGTTAATGACGAGATGTTTGACGGAAAAGCCAATATGACAATGCGCTGGGTCGATCGAATACTTGTCTGCTGCTGCGTGGCTGGAACCACTGAACAGCAACGTAAGAATGAGGGCCAGCAAAGTGTGTGAACGCCGCATAGTTATTTCTCATTTCCTTTCGACATCATTTCCGATTGGTAAATCCAGGCGCTGGCGTTGGACGGCATATTTCCGGTCGATTCCGAGCTATAGCCACCGAGTATTAGCACTTCGCCATTCGGAAGCAGAGTCGCAGTCGCGTAATACCGCGTGGTTCCCATGCCGCCCTTGACAGCGCCGAACAATCCGGTTGCAGGGTCAAAGATCTCGACACGACCGCCACCGGCGACGAGGACCTTGCCTTCTCGTAAGAGCACCACTGCATCCCGGATCTTGTATCGAGCGGTATTCAGTTGGCCTGCGGACGTGAAGGTGCCGGTCGCCGGATCGAAGAATTCCGCGCTGGCATATTGACCTCCCCACATTTGAGCATTCGAGCCGCCAATGACGATGACTCTTCCATCGGCCATTAGCTCGGCAGAATGCTTGAAGCGAACCACACTCATGTTCCCCACGGATGTAAAATTGTTTTTCGCCGGATCGTAGATCTCAGCTGTGGCACTGACATTGACTGGGTGATAGCGCGCGCCTGATCCGCCGGTGAGCAGCACTCGGCCGTCTCTTAGTAATGTGGCCGTGTGGTCCGCCCGGCGCTCTTTCATGGCTGCAGCCGGTGTGAACGTTCCCTTGTCGGGATCATAAATTTCCGAAGAGTTGAGATTGGCCCAGTCTTCACCCTGCCCGCCGCTAATCAACACCCTGCCGTTCTTTAACAGAGTGGCACGGTGAGCCAATCGTTTGGAGTTCATTGATCCGGTAGCAATGAACTTACCCGTCGCCGGATCGTAAAGCTCCGCACTCGCAAGCGCCCCGACGAAGAACTCCTGGTCCGAGCCTCCGGCGATAAGCACTTTGCCATTTGGTAAAAGCGTGGCCGTATGCCCGACACGTTTTGTCGACATTGAATCCGTCGCCGTAAATTGTTGGGTTGCAGGATCGTAGATTTCAGCGGAAGCCAGCATGTTCTGGTTTTTCTCGTGTCCACCGGTGATGAGCACGCGGCCGTCTGCGAGCAACGTCGCCGTATGACCAAACCTCGAATCAATCATGTTGCCAACCGGCTTGAGATTTCCGGTAGCTGTGGGAGCGTTGGTCGGGTCGATTCCGATGCTGACGTACTCGAGTTTGTCTCTCCATGCATCCAGCATCTCGCGGTTCAAGTTTAGGATGCCTTCCCGGGTCACTCCCACGGGTGGAGGCGATAGCGCCGCAAGTCGATCGTATATCCGCGGCCGCTGATCACTTCGAACGCGGTCCAGCAAATGCCATAGAGTCAGGACGTCCTTAGCGCGAGCATCGCTAAGAATGGTGTCGATCTCTGCCGGCCCGCCGTTCTCAAAATCGAAGCTTCTTAAGGCGTTCTTGAATTTTGCGGAAGCGTCTTCAAAATAAGGAGTGCCCGGGTCAAAACCCGGCTTGCTGACACATTCTGCACCCGCAGGCACAAGAGACTCGTGGCCATTCAAGTTGAGTGCTACCCAGCCCGAAGTGACTCGCAAGTAAGTTTCGCCCGCATCGTTGACCATGAGGGTATATGAGCAACCAAAGTCGACGGCTAGAGCCGATGGAGTTTCGACAAAGAACAATCGCGGTGGCGCCAGGATGGTGGCGTAAATCTTCCCGCGCTCGAGCCGCAGTCGGTTGTTGTCGTGGTCGGCTTTGATGAATCGAATACGTGTGTTTGGATCGACTTCAACCTGGCCCAAATTCCCAACTTGAATCATGGCGCGCGACTCGCCGTCAGTCTCAAGCCACTCTCCGGGCGCTATTTTCCCGGAGCGAGTAATTACTTGCTGATGCACTGTGGGATTGCCCGTAAGACGCACTACCTCCCACGATGCTTTTGGAGTGCGCAGGTATCGCCATCCAACAAAGCCAACTATCAGCAAACAAGCGGCAGCGATGGCTGTGGCGGGAACAAGTCTTCGAAAACGACGCTCGTTATTGGTGACTCCAGCAGGACGCCACTCCGGCTTTCCTCGTGTAGGCTCGTCGGGCAGGATGTAATTTGCTAAGAGCTTGGCGGAGAATGCTTGTCGCTCGTAACGAGCGCGACATTTTTCACAGCTTCGCAGGTGGGCTTTCAGTTCCTCCACACGAGGGCCGGCAAGCGTCTCATCGACGCTTTGCAGGATCATTCGCTGGTAGCGCATCGAGCACCACAAGCTCCTGACGTTTTTGAATGGTTGGATTGCCATTGGTTACAACGCGCTCCGCAAATGCTCTAACTTACGTGCCAACAAATCTCGCGCGCGGAACAGTCGAGAAGCTACAGTCCCCTGCGAACAACTCATCCGTTCAGCGATTTCCGCGATATTCAATCCTTCGACGTCTTTGAGGATGACTACCATCCTGTGTGTTGGTTTCAGACTAATGAGGGCGCGATTGATCTGACTTTGTATTTGTTGTCCAAGAACGTTGGACTCAATATTCTGTTCCGCACCTGATGGAAGCTGGTCATCAATCTCTGAGCCCTTGTGAATGTCTTTCATTTCGCGTTTCCGATAGTTCAGACTGTGATTGATAGCCAGGCGGTAAAACCAGGTAGCAAAGCTCGACCTCATGTCGAATTTAGACAGCTTTTGATAGGTCCGGATGAAGATCTCCTGAGTCAGGTCTTCGGCTAGTTCGTGTCGCCCAGTCATACCGTAAGCCAGTCGATAAGTGCGCGAGTAAAGACGATCATATAGTTCGCGAAACGCACCTGGGCGCTCGGCCAGGGCCTCCTGCACCAGTTCCTCGTTAGTTTTGTCGTCCTGCAAAGATGCCACCCGGTCCAATTCACATGCTCAATTAGACAAGAGGTACGAAAACTTCTATCCAAAAAATTCAGGTACTTTTGACGGCGGCAGCTTGATGTTTTAGTTCACCCTACATTCGCCGCTTGTGGGAAACCACATTCACGCCTGGTGATAAAGCACAAGCACACGATAGGGCTTTCCTTTTCACACACCGTTGATTCACCGCTAACAACAATCGGCAAGGAAAGGAAGAATGCTCATCGTCGACAGGTTGATGTCGGACGAGGAGCCAGCGATGCTATTCACCAGCGCCAACTACTTCATCTTTCTCGCCGCAGTTTTCTTTGTCTATTGCCTCCTCGCTCGCAAGCGAGTGCCGGTCTTGTTTCTGTTGGCAACCAGCTATTACTTCTATGCTCTCTGGAACCCGAAGTTCCTGGTCCTAATCTTTCTGCTATCGACCGTCGATTTTCTGGTGGCGCTGGGATTAGGAAGTAGCCGCGGGTCTCGAATCCGGCGACTGCTCGTGACCTTAAGTGTGATCACGGATGTGGGCGTGCTTTTCACTTTCAAGTATTTCAACTTTTTCAGCAGCGCGCTGTCAGAATTACTGGCCAGGGCTGGTTGGCATAGTGGGACTTTCCTGTTAACGAATCTGGTGTTGCCACTGGGCCTTTCGTTCATAACTTTTCGTTCCTTGAGCTACGTCATCGATGTCTATCGAGGTCAGCTCAACCCGACTAAGCGATACTTTGATTACCTGACCTTCGTAGCCTTCTTCCCAACAGTAATCGCCGGGCCGATTGTTCGCGCGGGCGAGTTATTACCGCAATTCCGTAATCGTCCGGCGCTGACAAGCGAGCAGGGGACTGAAGCCATCTTCCTGATCATGCTCGGACTCATCAAGAAGATTGCTATTGCAGACTTCCTCGGGAATAACCTCGTCGATCGAGTCTTTGACCAGCCGCAGCTTTATTCATCGCTCGAAACGCTCGCCGCAATCTATGGCTATGCGGTGCAGATCTACTGCGATTTTTCCGGGTATAGCGACATTGCGATTGGCTCAGCACTGCTGCTGGGTTTCAAGCTGACTCCGAACTTTGCTTCGCCTTATCGAGCGCGTGACCTGCGCGACTTCTGGCGGCGGTGGCACATCTCGCTGTCTACGTGGTTGTTCGATTACGTCTACGTTTCGTTGGGTGGTCTGCGCAAACGAAGAATCAATCTCTACCGCAATTTGGTACTCACATTCTTGATTGGTGGACTCTGGCACGGTGCTGCCTGGACATTTGTGATTTGGGGCGGGCTGCACGGTCTTGGGTTGAGTGTGAATCATTGGTGGGCCCAGGCGCGCAAGCGTTTCGGAATTAAGCCCAGTCGTTGCTGGTGGTCAAAAGCGTTCGGCATCTTCATCACGTTCCACTTCATTTGTTTGGTGTGGATCGTTTTTCGAGCGCCAAGTCTCGCCGATACATGGCAGGTGCTGAGACGCTTAGGCGCAATGCAATTCGGACACGGCAATCTCTCGACATCAATACTGCTGGTGCTGCTGATTGCCTATCTCTCGCATTGGCTGCCGGAAAAATTTACCAACAGCTTTCAAAAAGTATGGACGTGGTTGCCGGCTCCTGTGCAGGCCGCTTTGATTTTGAGTCTGGCAGCCGGCCTTTACTACGTCGCCGGCGCCGAAGCGCAATTCATCTACGGAAACTTCTGAATTGACTGGTACATCACGATGCAAGTAAGTGACGAGATCTTCAAGCCGACCGAGGTCGCTCGCGATCGCCTGGCGAGATTTGTTCCTGAGCTCCTCAAGCTCAAGGCAGCTCGCACTTTTACGTTGGTGGTCGCGTTCGCTCTGCTGCCTCTCGGTATCCCAAGTCTGCGAAACCACATCAATCTGCGGGGCGAAAACTATCGCGAACTGCTGCCGCATGTTCGCGATCTGGTAACTTTCAAATCCAACAAAGGCGCGGGAGCAACCATTGTTCCCAGCTCAACAGCAACTGAAAGCGAATCTGAAAGCAGATCTGAACCCCTCGATTTTACGGATCCGTGTGAGGCTCGACAGATAGACGATCCGACGCACTTGATGGACAAGTTCTACGCTTCGCTCGCAGCTACTGATGCGAAGAAGTCAGGCGCAATTACTCGCATCACGCACTACGGTGACTCTCCTATCACGAACGACGGCATCACCGGGACGGCGCGCCGGCTGTTACAGGAGCGCTTCGGCGACGCCGGGCACGGGTTCATGCTGATAGATCGTCCGTGGGCCTGGTACGGACACCAGTCGATTTCGTTCAGCTCGGGCGGCGGTTGGACCAGCGATTCTTTTATGAACCCACGTGTGAATGACGGGGCCTTTGGCTTGGGCGGAGTAACGTTTCGGTCTGATGGCAGCGGCAAGTACGCGCGTTACGCAACCGTAAGTGATGGCGACACCGGCCGTAGTTTTTCGCGATTTGAAGTTTACTATTTGGAAAAACCTGGGGCCGGGCAGTTTTCAGTTAGCGTGAACGGCGCCGACCTAAAAACTTACTCAACCGAAGGCGCTGTACCACATTCAAACTTCGTCACTCACACTGCGCCCAAGGCGGGGCCTAACACATTCGAGCTAAAGACCGTCAGCGGAAACGTGCGCTTGTTTGGCGCGGTCATCGAAAACGACGGACCGGGCGTCGTGTATGACAGTTTGGGAGTGAATGGAGCGTACGCGGGTTTGCTCAAGACGGTCATGAATGAACAGCACTGGACTGAACAACTACAGCATCGCAATCCGAACCTCGTCATCCTGAATTACGGCACAAATGAAAGTGAATATGCGTCCGACGATCAGATGGCGCGCTATGAAAGAGACCTGCGGGAAGTTGTAAGGCGCGTTCACACCGCTTTGCCGGCGACACCAGTGCTGATTATTTCGCCGATGGATCGAGGCAAGCGCGCCGGCGGTGGCAAAGTTGTGACTCTCGAGTCCATCCCAAAGATAGTTGAAATGCAAAAGCGTGTAGCAGGCGAGACGGGATGCGCCTTCTTTAACATGTTTGCCGCGATGGGTGGCTCTGGAACTATGTCGCGATGGCACGCTGGCAAGAGGCATCTCGTGGGAGCTGACCTTACTCATCCGAATGGAGATGGGGCTGAGACTGTGGGAGGTTTGATTTATGAAGCCTTAATCGATGGTTACGGGAAATATCAGAAGCAAAAACTTGTAGGGGCGAACCTGCGTGTCCGCCCTCATTGAAACAGGGGCGGACACATAGGTCCCGCCCCTACACGAATCTCTTAACATCAACGACAAACTGAAGTTTGTCGGACAATAAAAGGAGCAATATGTCTTTACCGAGAGCAGCGATGGAATTTGTAAAAGAGAACGCGGAGAGTAATGGCGCCGGGGAACCCGGGCGCGCGGATGACCTTTTCAAAATGGGCGCCCTGGATAGTTTTGCGCTGGTGGATTTCGTCACCGTGCTCGAAGAGCATTGTGGCATCAGGGTCCCGGACGCAGATGTGAATCCGGCTAACTTCCGCACCATCGAGTCAATTGAACGTTACGTCGAATCAAAGCGAGTGGAACAGTAATGTCACGCGAAGCTTTCATTATCGGCACCGGTTGTTTCCTGCCCGATCAGGTCATCACTAATGCAGCACTTGCGGAAAGGCTGGCGTTCGACCCGGAGCGGATTTTCAAGTCCTCCGGAATTCGATCGCGACGCTGGGCGGGTGACGGCGCAGCGACGAGCTGTCTGGCAATCGCCGCATTGGTTCATGCGCTCGAGGATGCCCGCATCACGCCGAACGAAGTTGATTATTTATTGTGCGGCACGATGACACCGGATCGATTTGTTCCCGGCAGCTCAGCTGCGATCCAAAAGGGAGCGGGCCTGAGAGAGATTCCGTGTTTGGATATTCGGGCGGCGTGCTGCAATGCTCTCTACGCCGTGCAGCTCGCTACCTCGCTGGTTTCATCCGGCGTGGCCCGCAACGTCGCCATTTGTCTGGCAGAGATTCAATCCCGTTATCTTGACTTGAGTCCAGAGGCGGCCACGACTTCTATGTTGTTCGGTGACGGAGCTGCAGCTTTGATTGTTTCAGCAGAGCCACGCGCTGGATCTTTGGAAGTTTTGGATGTGTTCCTGGCGACTGACGGGAGCTATGTTGATGACTTGGGAGTGCGCTCGCCCGGGACCGCGTTCCGCGAGGAGTTGCGCTCTGACTGGTATCCGCGAATGAACGGTCAGTCAGTGATTCTTCAGGCGTCACGTCGAATGGTGGCTGCTGGTCACACGGTGCTCGAGAGAAATCATATTTCGGCAAATGAGGTACGCTGGATTGTGCCTCATCAGGCGAATGCCAACTTGCTGGCCCAGGTGGCGCGCGGGCTTGGCGCGAGTCAGGCAGAAGTAGTTTCGGTAATTGAGGAGTTTGGTAATACTTCTTCTGCCTCGATGGGAATTGCGCTTGACAGCTTGAGGCGATCAAGGAAAGTTGAGACTGGTGATTATCTTTTGATGCCCGCGTTCGCCGCCGGCTTTACCTGGGGCGCCGCATTGTGCAGGGCGTAAACTTTCGGAACAGGAGTTCAGGGTTCAATCTTCAGATTGTGACCTTACACAGCCACAAACTAAAGTTTGAACTCTAAACGCCCGTAACGCGCGTTGCTTCTAAGGCACGATGTCGCGGCCGGCGGCGTCGCGACGGACTTGATCAATTATCGAGCGGACGGCGGGTGCGAGATTTCCATTGGGCGCAAGCTGCAGGTACTTCTCGTAAGCGGCGAGCGCTTCTTTGTACTTCTCGAGCTTTTCGTAAGTCGCGCCGAGCAGTTGATAAATCACGGGTTCAGAATCGGAGAGCTGTTTGAGTGCGAGCTGGTATTCCCCTGCCGCAGCTTCATATCGACCGCTATCCTCATAAAGTCGCGCGAGACCAACATGAGCTTCGGGTTGAAAGCCATTGCCTTCTCGAATCGCTCGTTGAAATGATTTGGTGGCCTCATCGGCGAACGCCATTTCGCGATAGATGCGTCCTTCCACGGCGGAAGCTTCCGCATAACTTGGACGGGTGCGCCGCGCGGCTTCGATCTCGGCCAAGGCATTCTGGTTCTCGTTCAAGTCCAGGAATGAACGCGCCAAACCAACATGAGCGGTGGGGAACGAGGGACGAAGCTTGAGCGCCTCTCGATAAAGATCTACAGCCTGACGCCTGGTCTCTTCGTCCTTCGCTTTCTCACGTGCCTCCTCAGCTTGCTGAAATTTAAGCTCTGCTTCGTCTGAAGTCCGCACCAGCTTTACGGCAAGTTGATTGCCGCGACCGGGAAGCAAGGGAAGCGATGCTTCTTTAAATCCTTTCGCGCGAACCCGCACCGTATGACGGCCACTCGAGATTTTTGTGAGAGTCAAAGTGCCGCTGGCATCACTAACACCACGACGAATCTCGTCTACCCACACGATCGCATTCGGTTCGGTCTTGATAGTTAACGATCCCGCCGACGTTGTTGAGCTTGAGGCGGAAGGCTTGGTTTGTTTTCCTCGTTGAGTGGAGCGCTTCTGGGCATAAGTGCTGAGTGAGATGGCGGAAGATAACGCGAAGAGAATTGTCAGACGAAGCAGAGAATTCATTGTCTCGTTGAATTAACCCGCGAAGCGGGTGTTAGCGTAAAGCCCGGGGTGAAGCGAAGCGGAACCCCGGGGCTCGGGCTTCGCCTACTCTTCTTCGCTGCCGATGATGCGGCGCTTGCGCACATTGGGATCAACTGGAGTTGGCGTCGCCTTGGCTGGTGCGTTAACCGCGCGTGAACCTACTTCCGGTCGAAACTTTCCGTTTTGGTCGTACAGGCGCAGGTACTGCAAGCGATTTCGCACTACACCTTGAATGTAGCCTCTCGTCTCCTTGAACGGTACAGCTTCGGACCACTCATCCATTTCTGAAGGCAGTGAAGCTCGCCATTGCGGCACACGCATGGGGCCGGCGTTATAGGCAGCCGCTACGTATTCAATGCGTCCAAACTTATCAATCTGATCGCGCAAATACGCCGTACCAAGTTGGACATTCAAGCGAGGCTCGTAAAGAGAGTCCGCTGTGATGGTGCGTTGAACTCCATACTTCTGAGCTGTCAGCCTCCCGGTCGGTACCAGCACCTGCATCAGACCATAAGCCGCAGCGCCCGAGCGCGAACGAGGATTAAAAACCGTTTCCTGGCGAATCAAGCCTGCCACCTGGTATGGATCGAGACTTCGCGCGCGCGACTCTTGCGAAATGATGTCCCAGTAAGCCAACGGATAAAATACGTCCCATTCTTCTCGAGTCAGCTCTTCCGGTTTCATCTGGGAATAGTCCGGGTAGCTCTTCTTAAGAATATTTAGCGCTCGCACATTGTCTTCTTCACCGCGGTAGATACGCGCAGCTGCAAGATTGATCCGTGGGCTGAAGGGCGCAGCGTCTGAAATTCTTGACACTTCCTCGAGAGCCCAATCATCGAGTCCGATGTTGGCGAGCTGCTCCGATTTTGTGATCGCAGTGTCGACTTCAGGACCGGCGGTCTCTTCTGCGACTGTAACCGTTTGCAAATTAGCAACGGCACGCCCGATCAATGATTCAGAAGAAAAACTCTGTTGCCCGCCAGCCGGTCGCGGTATTACATCAAGCCGTTGCCTGGCGAGATAGCCATACCAATTTGCGTCATAGCGACCGAGCACGCCCTGATAAAGCGCGCGCGCTTCCGCCAATTTTCCGGCGCGCTCAGAATCCCTGGCAGCCCAGTAACCAGCCTTGCCGCGATTGTCCGTATTCTTATCGGCGTAGTTGGCGAGATGTTCCGTCAGTAAGCGTGATGATTCCTGAAAGTTTCTCGCGTCATGCGCTGCCCAGGCAAGATTGAATTGCGCTTGAGCAACATCGCCGGAACCAGGGAAGGCATTAATAGCTGCCTGGTAGATGGAAGTCGCCTCGGATGTGTTCTTGGTTTCGTCAGCAATCAAGCCGGCGTTGGTATACGCTTTCGGCGCCCATGAACTATTGGGGAAGCTGCGGCGCAACTCTTCCAAAGTCGTCCGTACTTGTGGCCACTGACGAGCCCGAGCGTAAGTTTGAACCAGGTAGTAGAGAGCTTGCGCGCGAGTCTCTCCCGCAGACGCCGGAACGCTATTCAAGGCTGAGGTTGCTTCCGCAGTCTTTCGCAAGTATGAAGCCGCGATGCCTCGTTGCAAGTTGTCCTGCGCGTTCGCAGCATTGGGGAAGCTCGCAAGAGTTTGCGTGTAAGCATCGAAGGCTTCGACATATCTTTTGACTTCGAACAGCCGATCACCGCGCGACAATCCTTCCTGCGCGTTACCGGGAGCCGTCGAGCTGCCCAGACGAGTTATCGCCGCAGCCGCTACCGTGCTTTCCGCTGACACGGGCGCGTAAAAATAGATTCTTCTGTAGGACTTCACCGCATTGGCGTTATCACCCTGCTGCTCGTAAGCTTTTGCCGTTAAGAGCAGTGCTCCGGCGTCATCCTTTGCTGCTAAATCGCTCACTGAAGCGATTGCTTTTGGAGCTTCGCCCAACTGCAACGCCAAATTAGCGGCGCGCACCTTCGCATTGCCGGCTCGAATTGATGAAGGATAGTCGTTGGCTAGTTTTTCAAAGACTAAGCGAGCCTCTGGACGTTTCCCCGCCTGCTCGAGCGCATCGCCTCGCATGAACAGCGCGTAATCTCCGAGCTCTGTGTGGTCTCGAATAATTCCGGTATCGAGTAAGGTAGCCGCTCCGGCGTAGTCCTTGTTGGAAAGTTTGATTCTGGCCCGTAGGAGTCTCGCCAGACCGGCAGCTCTGGTGCGCGGATAGTCGTTCTCGATTCGCGTGACGACGTCTTCAGCGGGAAGCACACCATTCCGAGTCATGGTGCGAAGATTTTCAAGCGCCCTTAACTCAGCGGAGGTTTGCTGGCGGGTAAAACAACTGGCGCTCATAAAGGGCGGGAGAGAGGCACCCACTATGATCGCCAGACCGACAATGATTAATAACCAACGACGCTTGCGCAAAACAGTTCCTATCGGCGCCTTAAAGTAAACCGCAGTTTTGACTCTACGCCTGTAACGATTCTCTCACGCAGTCACTGGCGTTCCGGGATACGCCTCACCCAGCTTAGATGCATCACCTTCAGCTAAAGTATTCACGAGCTCGTGATGAAAATAGTCGTACCTCGCAGTTACGTTCGGCTTGACGCGCTTGTCATACATTTCACGAGAGCGGTCGACGTATTCTCGCAACCGGTTATAGAGATCTCCCTGCGAGCGCCCTTCAACGACTTTCGGCTCGTTGTATAGCTTGATCTCAGAAACCAACAGACGTGCAAAACGGCGAGCATCCTGATGCTGTCGCTTCTCTTCTTCATCCTCGACTTCAATGGGCAAAGCGGCGTCGAACGATCCACGCCGGCGTCCGGTGGTCGCAGGCGCGGCCGGAGCTTCGCCTGCTCCCAATGTCGACGCATAAGCCGGTGTCGATTCAACCACTGGCTCCGGCTCCGAAAATGCGGGTACCGGCTCAGGTGTAGGTTCAACCATTTCTGGTTGCGCTACTTCTTCTGCGCTGGGGGTCGGCTCAACTATAGGAAGCTCTTCGACTTCTTCAGCTGGCGCCGCGGTTGAAGGAACAGGTTCTTCATATTCACGCGTCGGAGTATAGGCTGAAGTTTCTTCGACTGGCGCCGGTTCTACTTGTTCTGCTGGTGCCGGCTGTGCCGGTGCTGGAGCTTGCGCGATGGATAATAATCCGACAGCCATGCCGGCAACTCTGACCAGAATCTCCAGAGCTTCGAGATTAATTGCGTCGGCATCAAGTCCAGCTGAGTCGGCGTAGAGAACGGCTACTGCTCGACCGCGGACAACGAGCGGAATGGCGACGATTCGCTGCGGAGGCTGCTCACTCAGCCGCGGCCAAACCAATTCGTCTTCAGAATGCGAATTAGGTGGTCCACTCCAGGTTTGTCGCGATTTCACCACGTCGCTGACGAAAGTGTCTGCCGCGAGTGAGAAGCTAATTTGCTGCACCGCTTCGTCGCCGATCGAGCCTTGCAGTCCGCGTGCGCGCCAACCTCGTACCTGTTCGCCTTTAACCACAAAGAAAACCACGCGAGGAGCGAATGACGAGGCGCGATTTACCAGGCTCTTCAGAGTTTCACCTTGCGAGCTTTGGCTTTCCATCTCATCGATGGCTGACTTGACGATCGCCATATCGCTGGAGGCTTGAGTGCGAGCCGATTCAGACGCAGCCAACTCGATGCCACGCTCGTGCGCGGCACGGAGATGCTCGGCTACTGAGGCTGCCAACGAGCCATCCCATTGGCCTTCGCCCTTGCTTTCGAGCACTCGCGTAAGCGATTCGTTGAGTTGGGTCTGAAGTTGGGCGACTTCCTGCTTGACGCTCGCCATACGCTGCTCGACGTAGCTTTCTATGTCGCGTCGCAGGCTTTCTTCCATTTGTTCACTAACCACGGTTAGTTCCTCCGCTATGACGTTGGACTCATCAGATTGCCTGGGCCAAGGATTGCAACCAGAAAGAGCTTTATCTAGAGACTTTGAGGGGCAAAGCGTCTCTCAATACGATTATGGACGTCCCGCAGGAAGCGCGTCAAGAAATGCTTTTTTGCGCTAGTGCCTAATTTGTAACGCAAACTGTTAGTTTGCGATGAGTGGATGGCATTGAGCGCGAGACGCAAACTAACAGTTTGCGTTACGAGAGCCCAAGTCGGGCACCCTCCTCGGCTGGTTGACACGATCAAAGTGGCTAAGCTATATACTTTGCGCTGCTTTACACCAATGCCCGCCCGCATTCTCATTGCAGATGACTACGACGATAATCGCGAGCTTTTGCGCTTGCTTTTGCAAGGCGCCAAATATGAAGTCATCGAAGCGCGCGATGGGCAGCAGTGTCTCGACCTTGCACGTGAGCATCTGCCGGACTTGATCATGGTGGATCTGTCGATGCCAAAGCTCGACGGTTGGGAAGCGTTTAAGGCTTTGCAAGCCGATCCGCACACGAAATCGATCCCTTGCGTAGTGACAACTGCCTCAGCCGACATGGACAGTGTCCGAGCTCAGCAGCATGGCTTCAGTGCATACGTAAACAAGCCATTCAAGACGGCAGCGCTCCTGGAGGTTGTTAGCAGTTTGCTGCGTCAAAAGTCTGATGAGATTCAGCTCGCTGTCAACTTATCGACAAACTGAAGTTTTGTCGGACTTAATATGGGAGTTGCCAAGCTTACAAATCAGAACACGATTGAGCCTGCCAGTAAGTACGCCCTGGTAGAGCGAGAGCGGCGATACCTTCTCGAAGATCTGCCTGAAGGTTTGAACCGCGCCAGCGATCACTTTCAAATTACTGACAACTACATCAGCGGCACACGTCTCCGTTTGCGAAAAATACGGGACCCTCGAAGCAATAAGTGGGTGGTGAAGTTCACACAGAAGTATGCCCCAAACCCGACCGATCTCTCGCGAACAATGATCACGAATAGTTATCTCAATGCCGCGGAGTACGAAGTGTTGTCAATATTTGAAGCTAACGAGATTCGCAAAAATCGTTACAGCCTTGATTTCGAGGGCCGAAAGTTTTCCGTCGACATGTTTTTAGGTGATCTGTTGGGACTCGTCCTGGCTGAAGTTAGCTTTGACACTGATGAAGAGATGGAAGGATTTCAGTCGCCGCCGTTTGCGCTCGCTGACGTCACCAATAATGAAACCTTCACTGGCGGCAAGCTTTGTCATTTGACGTTTGCGGATATTCGTAATGAAGTGAAGCGCCTGGGCATCTTTACGAAACAGAGAATCGCACATGAATGACCGTCGCTCTCTAATCATCCTCGTATTATTGATTTTTTTGATTGGACTGGCTGCCTGCCGGAGACAGGTAACGGTCAGTCAGCCTCCGTCGAATTCAGCCGTCGCCGGGGCTCCTACTCCAGATCAATACCATACCGATGCGGGTGTCACTCTCGCGGTGCCTCAAACAAAGTTCTTCAAGGGATCAATTGGAAGTCGTCTGGGCTTGCAGATGAAGCTTATACGCGATGGCGAGAAGGTGGCGGGCACATATTTCTACGGAAAAGTCGGAACGAAAATCGACCTAAAAGGAACGGTTGATAAAGACAACAATCTCACGCTTGAAGAGTTTGACAGTGGCGGCAAGCAGTCCGGGCTTTTCAAAGGAACCTGGACGACTGACGAGGACGGGCTCGCTATCGTTGCCGGCAATTGGTCGAAACCCAATAACGATAAGAAAACGGCTTTCTCTCTTCATGAAGAGCCGATTGAGTTCTCCGGAATGGTCGAGCTAACCGCAAAAGAAGTTAAAGAGAACAACAAGAAACTGAACTATCAAATCGATGCGGAATATCCACAAGCAATCGGGGCGCTCGATACACGCTTTGATAAATTCAATCAGGAAGCAAAAAACCTGGTAAACAGGCAAATCTCCGAATTCCGAAAACAGAATATCGACACTGCCAAAGATGAAGCCGCGCAGCCAGCTTCGGAGCCAACTCCTGATAGTTCATCTACGTTAAGCAGTACGCTGGATATTGGTTACGACGTCGCCCTGGCGAAGGACGATCTCATCAGCATCAAGTTTGATGTCGGAAGTTACAGCGCCGGAGCGGCGCATCCCAACTCCGTTTCCGCAGTCCTGAATTATGACGTTAAGAATG
>Ga0157380_10000980_pt1 | contig 18117 bp, 8 predicted proteins | sample S35metaG_FD_119757 | JGI IMG/M metagenome (GOLD analysis project Ga0157380, IMG submission 119757) | Switchgrass rhizosphere microbial communities from Kellogg Biological Station, Michigan, USA - S3-5 metaG | ecosystem: Host-associated > Plants > Roots > Rhizosphere > Soil | place: USA: Michigan... | reverse complement strand
TTGATGTACATATACGTAGCCAGCGCGCCTCCGAGAATCGCCCAAAAGCAGCAACAGACATTGACAATATTGACGAACGGAATCGCTGAAAGCAGGCCAACGACGATCCCGCCGATAATGGCTGGTTTTAGTTTGTTATTCATAGACGCTTATTCGCTTCCTTAGATTGGATCTTTTACAAGCTATATTGCTGGAAACCTTGGCTGGCTTGTTAGTGCGTTGAATAACTAACAAACAGGGGAAGGATTGTCAATAAATTTAGGGTTTTAGGGTTCTAACCGGCGAAAATGAGATTTAAGAACTGACCGTCGGACTGTTCATCCACAGCCAAGTCTACTTCACCGGAGAACTTCGAGGCGGTCACCGGGTTGCAGGCGAGGATCCGGTATCTTCCCAGACTTTATCTCTTTTAAGGCGTACCTGGTCGTGACGAGATTCCCCGAAGCGCTTTCGCGCGACATTTCGACTACGCCATCAGAGCGACTGCGCGTTCCGCCGGCGGCAAGGGTGGCTTGTAGAAGTGTTATTCCCGAAAGAAAAACCTTCTGTCCCGGGTAGTCAATCTTACCGCCAATGTAATAAAAGAGTTCGGGTCGAGCAGTGACGTTAATGACATCTCCCGGGTGCACCAAAACGCTCGAGGAGGAGGGGTCACTCAAGTCTACCGTCATGACCGGATTAGTTCCTCGCATGATGCTTGCCCGTGATGCGTCCAATCGAGACTGCGACTCTGCGAGAATTACATACAGGGGAACTGCTTCGCGCCTTAGCATTTTGGTTCCACCACTAACCACGAGTCCGGTGATTATTATTGAGTGACTGGCGTATTGGCGCACACTGACGAGAACCTGCGCGGCGTCGCTCAGCGCCCGGCGCCTGAGCTCGAAAGCCATTCTGTTTTGGATTTCTTCGGTCGTATAGCCGGCAACTGTGATAGCTCCTCCCAAAAGTGGAAAATCTATCGAGCCACCTTCGAGAACGGTGAAGAGCGTCGAGCCTCCACCAGTCATGTTTCGTACGCGAATGTCGAGGACGTCTCCCACACCCACTCGATAAATTGTCGTCAGAGAGTCTTCTGCGGGTTCCGAAGAAGGTTTGGGAATATCGTCAGGCAGTACTGGTCGGGCTGAGTCTTTGCTGTTTGGGGCAGCGAGAGACGCTGATGTGGTTGAGACTTCAGTTGTGACCGGTGGTTGCGGCTTTCGTGAACTTTGACGCGCTAGCGCTTTTTCTTCGGTGTTCGTCGGGTTCTGCGCCCATAATGACGTCGAGGGCGAAGTTATGAGCAAGACGGCCGTTGCCAGCACTCTGATCATTCTGTTACTCCGTACATCAATCAGCCGGTTAACCACTCATGTTTAGAGACGATACTTGAGATTAAGACGTCGAATCAGAGCCGGTTTCCAGTCCGCTGGGGCATTCGGTGATTTTGGTCAGGTACCTAGCCTTGTTATACTTTCGGTTTCTTTGCGGTGACGAGTTCCGGCCTGCAGACTGCCGGGAACTCTGGAGAAATAACCTGAAGCTATGTACGAGTTCGCAGTTACACCTGCTGTCACTAACATCCGTCGTCGCGGCGTAACCATTACAGACGTAACCCCATCCAGTTTAGGTGGTGAATTGGAGTTGGAAGCGGGCGATCGTGTAATTAAGGTCAACGGACGAGTAGTCCGCGACTATTTGGATTTTCGTTTTCAGACAAGCGGTGAAACCGAGCTCACGCTCGAGGTAAGAAAAAAGTCCGGTGAAGATTGGGAACTCATGATTGAGAGGGACGAAGGAGAAGACTTCGGACTCTCGTTCGAACAAATTGTCCCGCGCCAATGTGCGAACGAGTGCATCTTCTGTTTTTGTAAGGGCAATCCTGAAGACGCTCGACCTTCTCTTTTTATTCGTGATGAGGATGTCCGCCTTTCGTTTCTTTACGGGAATTACACAACGCTCACCTCGATTACTGAGGATGAGATGCAACGGATTATCGAACAACGACTCTCCCCTCAATATGTCTCAGTGCATGCGACTGATCTCGACGTGCGAGCATACTTGCTCGGAATCGAGAAAGAGCGTGCCGACATCTCGGACAAGATTGCGCGTATGTTGAGTGCGGGAATCGAGATTCACGCTCAAGTCGTGCTCTGTCCAAAAATAAATGACGGCGAGATCTTAAAGAAGACTATCTTTGACCTTGCAGAATTTTATCCGCAAGTGAGTAGCGTTGCCATAGTTCCTCTCGGACTGACGCGCTACAACTCCGACCAAAGATTGACCGCAGTGACGCCGGATTTTTGTCGTCAGACGATCAAGGAAATTACTGAGATACAATCACAGCTGCGGGACCAACTGGGAACCACCTTCGCATTTCTTGGAGATGAGATTTATCTCAAGGCGGGGCGGAAGGTCCCGGGCCGGAAACACTACGGTGATTACCCGCAGATCGAGGACGGGATCGGCATGGTCCGCTCCTTCAACAACCAGTTTTCTTCGCTGGTAAAGAAACTCGAGCAGCAGCCATCGCACAACCGCTCCGAGTTTAGCGGCACGATCATGACCGGAACTTTATTCGCCCCGGTGTTGCGAGAAAAGATCGATGAACTGAACGATCGTTTTGGAACAAAGCTGCGTGTTGTCGGAGTTGAGAATGATTACTTTGGTGGTGACGTTTCAGTCGCAGGGTTATTGACTGGCTCCGACTTCGTTAAAGCTCAAAAGGAGATTCAAGGCGACTTTGTGATCATTCCTCGCACCACTTTGAAAAGCGATGAAGAGATCATGCTCGATGGAATGACTTTGATTGAGCTAAAGGAGCTTCTCGGGTTACCCGTTCTACCGTTTGATCTCCGCTCTTTTTCAAACTGGTTGTCTTCAAGTTTTCCGATCCATATGTCTTCAGAGTTGCTCGCGCAATCGTGCGCGCTAAAAGCCTGAGTGACAGATTCTTCATGAGTGCCTTGCCGGAAAAACGCAACCCACAAAGTTCTAAGAAAGTTCTAGATGTTGGTTGTGGCCAAAACAAGTATCCGGGCGCGGTCGGTATCGACGCCAACCCTCGGAGTCACGCCGACGTCATTCATGACCTCGGTGTGCTTCCCTATCCGTTCGCTGCTGATGAATTTGACGAGATAATTTGCCGGCACGTCATCGAACATGTTCCTGACGTAATGGCGTTTGTCTCGGAGCTGCACCGGATCACTCGATCGGGTGGAAGAATTAAGATAGTTACTCCTCACTATTCAAATCCGGATTGGCCCACTGACCCAACGCATCGGAACCATTTCAACAGTTACTCTTTCAACTGTTTTATGCCGGACCGGACACCGTTTCCCTTCTACACGACCATTGAACTGAAGCCGAAGCGGACTTATGTAAGTTTGGCCAACCTTTGGCGGGCGATTGGACTCGAGTGGTTTACAAATCTCGATCAATGTTGGCCCTCGTTTCGATTTACGCGAAAGTTTTGGGAGTTTTATCTGTCTACAATTTGTCGCGGTAAAGAACTCCACTTCGAATTTGAAGTGGTGAAGAATCAGGACCGATAAGTAGAAAGCTACCCTGGTTATCAACCAGAAACTCGGAGCAATATCCAAAATTTCGTGGTATGTCAGCGGCGGCGTTTAGAGGCGAGCTCAATCGTGTTATAAACTTAGACGGTACTAATCGCGGCGGCATATTCCTTGCTAGATTAAGAAGGCACAACTATGAGCCGTTCCCTCCAGTTGCTACCCAGAGCTGTAGCGTTAGCAGGTCTAACTCTGTTTTGTGCGATCGCCGTTTCGGCCCAGGGCGGATCACTTAGAGGACGACTGTTTCTACCCAACGGAAACTTCCTTAATGAAAGTACTCGAATTTCGTTAGAGACGGGCCGAGGTGTGAGGTCCACGGTCTTCACCGACAATCAAGGTCAATACCTTTTCCAGGGATTACCCGCTGGTATCTACACACTGGTGGTGGAAGGAGATCGAGTCAGATTTGAGACGACGACCGCAACGACTGAGGTATTTCCCGGTACCGTCATTCTGAACATCGTCTTGAAAGCAATTAAAGGAAGCAAGGCCACCAAGAATGGAAATTCAGTTTCGGTGGCAGAGCTCGATGCCGCTGTTCCCGGCAAGGCGAAAAAGGAATTTGAAAAGGCAAGCAGCGCTGCCGCTGAAGGCAAAAGCAAGGATGCAATCGCCCATCTGCGAAACGCGATTTCAATTTATCCCCGGTACCTGATGGCGAGGAATGATCTCGGGGCTCAATTACTCGATCAGGGAAAACTTGACGAAGCGGCTGATGAACTCCGCCAGGCTCTTGAAATTGATCCCAAGGCCTTTAATCCGAACCTGAATCTGGGAATTGTGCTGGTTCAGCAACACAAATTTGCAGAAGCCGAGATTCCGTTGAAGGCAGCGGTCTCTTTGGATGCCAGCTCCGCACCCGCCCGGCTCTACAACGGAATCGCTCTCGCTGGTATCAGTGCCAATAAAGAAGCGGAAAGGGAACTAAAGGCGGCGCTCGAACTGGGTGGCAACACCTACTCGCTGGCGTATTTTCATTTGCGGGAGATTTACCTCAACCTGGGCGAAAAGTCGAAGGCGGCTGGGGCTCTAAAGAGTTATTTGAGAGAAGCACCGAACGGTCCCAAGGCTGCACAAGCTCGAACTCTCTTATCCACCATTAAGTAAAGGCCTATACTAGACTTCGTAACTCATCTGACCGGCTTAGTCATAAACAAGCCTCTTCTAGCGGAATTCAGCCCAGAATCAATCCGAAGATTCGGACGATAAATCCAAATTCTGCAAGTTTATGCAAGCCTTCGTTTGTTCAGAAACGCGTAAAGTTTTTCAAGTTCTTAGATTTAACCAAGCCTGCGGCTGTTGGCATGTATATTGCCAGTTTGCTCAAAAGTATCGCTCTTGCCTTTAGAAAACGAAAAAATCGAAGGTCGACTCAAGCTTTCATCTTGAAAGACTTACGAATGCAAAAAAGCCGAAGCGTTGCCCCCAAGAATTGATGGTCCCGTTTCGGTTTGTCAGGAGCCCAACTTCAGTAAAACAGCAGGAGAATCTTAATATGAAGAACTTCCCTAAGATCCGAACGCTTATCACCGGCAGCTTGTTTATGCTGGCGATAGCGGTTTTGGTATCGGTGACAAGCCTTCCTGCATTTGGACAGGCTATCACTGGTACCTTACGCGGAACAGTGACTGACCCCAACGGTGGAGTAATCGCCGGGGCCACAGTGACTGCGAAGCACCAAGGTACAGGAGTTACGAGCCCTACGACGACAAGCGGCGAAGGGTTATATGTACTCTCAAATCTTCCTCCAGGCACCTACACAATTACGGTTGAACCAACCGGCGGTTTTAGCAAAAAAGCTATCACCGACGTCAATGTACCGATCGGCCAAACAACGGATCTTTCGATCACGCTTGCCGTAGGTTCACCAACTGAGACCGTGACCGTGACCAGCACTGGCGAAGAAATCATCACGCGAGACCAGGCGCAAATCTCGACGACTTTCGAAAGTCGCAAAATTGAAGAGTTGCCCTCGAACGGCGCTGGTGGCGGTATCGACACCTTAGCGTTGTTGGCTCCCGGTGTGGTTGCGTCAAGAAACAGCGGTGTGAACACCGACGGTGCCGGCCTTTCCGTTAACGGAAATCGCGGCCGCTCCAATAACTTTCAAATCGATGGTTCAGACAACAACGATTTGAGTATCGGTGGCCCCTCGCTATTTGTTGACAACACCAGCCAGGTAGCTGAGTACCAGGTCATCACTAATAACTTCTCAGCACAGTACGGCCGCAACTCCGGTGCGGTTGTTAATATCGTTACCAAGTCCGGCGGAAACGAATTCCATGGCGATCTCTTTGAGTATCACCAGGACTGGTACAATCTCAACTCGCTGAATAACGTTGAGAAACGAAACATCACTGCCACGTCTACTGCTAAAGATACTCATCCACCCCGCAACCTGTATAACGCATACGGCGGAACAGTCGGCGGCCCAATCTGGTTGCCGAAGTTCGGTGAGGGTGGCAAGTCGATTTGGAAGGGTAAGGATCGTGCGTTCTTCTTCTTCTCTTATCAGGGAATTAGAAATCCCTCGAGCTTCCTCGCGCAGGGAGCTGGTCTGAGCATTGTTAAAGCAGAGTTCGCCCGATTGAACGCAGGTTTTCCGGGGAATGGTGCAATCAATGCAATTACGACATTGAGTTCGTTTGCCGCTCCCCATGGAGGCGTTCGTCCCCGTACCGATCTTGGAACGAACCTGGGCGGAACGATATCCTCGGCATTTAACCTGAGCGCGCCCACCGGTTGCGCGAAAGTAATTGCTGTGGGAGCGACACCTGCCGCGGGATGTGGAACCTACACGACTCTTATCAATCCCTCGACTGGAGCACCCTTTCTAACTGGTGGCCCGTACGATGTAATCAATCTCGGCACAGCCACAGCTCCGAATCTTTTCCAGGCTGCTTTTGCAGAGCGCGATTACTCAGCCCCGTTCACTGAGAATGAGTGGAGCTATCGCATTACGGTCAAGGCGACGAGCAAAGACAACGTAGACTTCCGTCACCTTTTTCAAAAGCAACTCTTCGTGAATAACGGTGGCGGCTCCAACGGGTTTACTTATGACGTTCCGGCCACTAGTAAGAACCTCGGTGGCACCTGGACTCGACAGATCTCGAATGCGCTCGTCAATGAGTTCAAGGCGACTACTCAGGATCTGAGAGTGGAGTTTGGTGGAGCAGGTAGCGAATTCGGCGCGTTTGCGATTCCGCAACCGGCTGCGATCGGATCCACAATTGCCAACATCACCTTTGGTGGTGGACTGGTTGGTGTCAGAAACACATCTAGCGCCTTGCAGACAATTGGGGGCGCCACCAACATTCCCCAAGGTCGACTCGTAAAGGTTTACCAATTCGCCGACACCTTGTCTTGGAGCAAAGGCAAGCACAGCTTCGTGATGGGAGCGGAATATAAGCACTTGATCAATAAGGTGCCATTCCTGCCTCTTTATCAGGGCCAGTTTACGTATAGCACCGGCACAGCCGTGACCCGGTTGCTCAATAATGCTCCTTCTGCGATCAACCTGACCGCAGGCGAACCCGTCACCACGTACACCGAAAATGACCAGTACTATTTCTTCCAGGATGACTTCAAGATTAGACCAAATCTAACTTTGAACCTGGGAGTGCGATACGAATACACTGGCCAACCGATCAACCAACTGCATGACATCACGGTGGCGCGCGAGAGCGGATCGTCAAAGGCGATTTTCGACCCGACATTGCCGCTTTCAGTTCGCACCGTGCCGTCCGTTCCAGCCGACAAGAACAACTGGGCGCCACGCATCGGCTTTGCCTACACTCCCCACTGGGGCAAAAAACTGTTTGGCGAAGACGCGACGGTGATTAGGGGCGGCTTCGCGATTGCTTACGATCCGGCGTTCTACAACATCCTGCTGAACCTGCAGAATGTGGCGCCGTACTCGGCAGCACTCCAGCTTTCCAGTGCCAACGCTTTGGCGTCGACTACGACGTCACCGCTGCCATTGCCTTTTAATCCGACTGGCGATCATAACCAGGCTGTAGCTTCTACTTCGGGTGTCTTGCCGCTTGGCAAGCTCAACCCGATTTATCTGGCTCAGACTCAGGTTTCGCCAGGTTTCCACTCGCCGTATTCCGAACAATTCTCGTTGGGAATTCAGCGTCAAGTTAATCGCAACAATGTGTTTGAGATTCGTTACGTCGGCACGCAAGGCGTCGGCTTGTTCCAGAGCGTCAACGGCAACTTCTTTACCAAGCCGTTGGTTGCTGGAATGCCGAATCTGTTTGGCACCGGCATTGACTTCCCGTCATTCGCCTCGAAATTGCCAGCGGGTATTGGCTTCCAGACTTGCACGGATGATTTAGCGACGACCTTTGTCAATGAATCCGTCTGCAACGGACGCCTGAAGAGGGCGAATAGCATTACTGTCAGGGACAACGGAGCGCATTCGACGTACCATTCAATGCAAACGCGCTACAGTGGTCGCTTCCTGACGAATGCGTTGTCAATTAACGCCTCTTACACCTGGAGTAAGACCCTCGATAACGCGAGCGAGATCTTCGCTTTTGCCGACATTGGTTCTCCGAATCCGCAGAACCCGTTTGATGCCGGCGACGGTGAAAGGGCGCTTTCCAATCTCCATCGGAAGCACGCGTTCTCGGCGAGTTTCATCTACGACTTGCCGTTCTTCAAAGAACAGCGCGGCTTCGTCGGACACTTGCTTGGTGGTTGGCAATTAAACGGAGTGCAGGTTTCGACCAGTGGCAATCCGTTTACGCCGACTGATGCCACCAATGGAGCCTATGGACTTGGGAGCACCTACCTGACCGCCGGTCAGCGTGCGTTTATTGGTAATCCCAAAGCTCCGGCGACCTCAGTGGGAATCAGCGCTATCGACGCTTGGATCGTTTATGGCGCGCCCGCGGTGACAGGAAGCTCGACGGTCTTCTACAACCTTACCGCACACAACCAGAACCCGAGCGGTGGCTGGACGCCGGTAGGCGTAAACGATGTGCGCTTTATCATCAATGCACCAGGGTCAGCCAAGATTTTCGGGACGCCTTTCGGCAACATGCCCCGTAATTTCGCGAATGGCCCGGGAATCAACCAACTCAACATGAGTGTTTTCAAGAACACCAAAGTTGGCGAACGCCTCAAGGTGCAATTCCAGGCTTCAGCATTCAACGTCCTGAACCATCCAAATCCTGGTTATGGCGTTAACGCTGCTGGTTACCTTCCGAACATTACTCTGGATAATGCCGGAGTAAAGGGCGGTGGATTCAACGATTTCGGTGACATCCGCCTGGCTCGTCGTGTTGTTCAGTTCGGTTTGAGATTCATCTTCTAAGATTGAATCTTAACCAAACTTTTTCCGGGGAGAGTCGCAAGACTCTCCCCCTTTTTATGAGCTGAAGGGAGAAATTAGATCAGGCGGCGTGAGGAAGGACTAAGGTTCCAATTCCAAATCCATACTTTGTTCCGCGGTGTGTTTGTTTTTTTGATCCCGAACGGTCACTCGCAAAGTGTAAATACCCGGCTCTGCTCCTATCTTCAATTGACCACCCAACTCGATTCCCGTCCGATCACTTCTCACCGTGTGTGGAGTCAATGACTGCCAATCCCCGGCATAGACAACTTTTTCGGACTGCAGCACTTCAACTCTTAACATTAGATTTGACTGGGCCTCCGGATCAGTTGGAGCGTTGTATAGCACGAAGCGATATAAGATTGGCTCGCGGAGCTTGAAGGCGGTTTGGCCCGCGATAATGGTCGGTAATGGTGGCTTTTGAGAGTTAGCGCCCGGGTCTGTTGGAACTTCTTTGCCAAGGAAGAGCCCGCTCAGCGTCATCTTCTTGCTATTCAGATCAGGCACCGTAACCCAGGAAGTTGACGTACCCATCAATCCACTATTCACATCGCGTATGCCAACCCGAAGCTGATAAAGGCCGGGTGATAGCTTGATGCGTTTGGCATAGCGATAGCCGTTTTGTTTGCCTTTCTCCAGCTGTTCAGGATTGAAAGAAGCAGTAATTGGTTCCGAGAAGGTCAATGCCATTTTTCCAGCCTTGTCAAAAATCACAACCACGGCTTCGCAGTTCAATCTTAACTTTTGATTCTCTGTTTCATATTGCACCAAGTGACCATCCAGATGTATCTGCAACGTAACTTGTGAATCGTCATCCTCACGCTCAAGAAAATTTGCTGTCGTAGTGACGCCCAAGCCTGTGCTAACCAGCGGCGCTATCATTGCTTTGAATAGTTTTTGTTGTGGCGTGGTCGCCACTTCACTGATTTCTTCTTTGGCCGGCAGGTAACCTTTTTGAGTCCGAACTTTGTATTCCGGGTGGTTCTTTAAGCGGACGGTTACCTTTCGGAACTTCTTTCCTTCCTTGTCATCAGGATAATAAGCAAAGGCATAGTAGAGACTGTTGCCGTCCAACATCTTCTTGAGCTGAGCGGGAATATCGTTGCTGTTTAGATAAGCCTGACCGCCGGTATCTGTGGCGAGGTTTCGCAAAAGATCTTGCTGATCCATTCTGCTCTCAGCCATGTAGCTGCTGAAGGCAATTCCCCCGAGCGGTACCGCAGCAGTGAACTCGACGGGCACACTCAGGCCCTGAGGGTTGAAAGTGTAGATCATTACCCCTGAACGCGCGGCGCGACTTGTAGCCGCAACGAAATCGTCGTGCTCTGAGCTCCCTTCATCGAGCAAAGTAAAACCATCTGACATAAATGCGATCATCCTTTGTCCGGGCATGTCAGACATGCGCTCGCTGACAGCTTTCAACATCTGCAGCGTCGAACGCCGCAAGACAGCCTCTTCAGAGAGAATCTGCTTTGCACGGGCCATAACTACACCCGGAGGCGGAGCCATCATGCGGGCGTATTCCTCGACAGACATTATTTGTGTAGCCACGCCGAGTGCTTGCGCATCGTCGTTTCGAACGCGCGCCGCAAGAAAGGGTGTGAAGTAAGTTGTGGGTCGCGAGAACAGCGAGATCTTGTCAATGGCGTACTTCATCATTCGCTTGTCGCGATGGAATTGCTGCAACAAGCCGAGTGAGTCTGAGGTCGTAACTATGGCTACAACATCTTGATCAGTTACCTGTTCGTCGACGAACTTTTTCAATTGTTGCTTGGCGCGAACAAAGCTAACCGAAGAGAGATGCAGCGTATCCACGAAGAGAACGATCGTCCGAACAGGCCTGGCTGGTGTCGTCGGTCTCGCCGGTTGGTTGGGATCTGCCGTCACCGGTTGATCCGCGACTTGACCTGACTGACCACCCAATGTTCGTTCGACGGTGAAGAAGCTGACGCTCTGTGGCTTGCCATTCTCGAGAATCTCGAAATCATCCTGCTTGAGGTTGTCGACCAGTTGTCCTTTGCGATCTGTCACCACCACCCTGACCTGAACCAAATTAGTATTGACGCGAATAACATCGTCAGGAGTCGGCGCAGGCTTCTGAGCATATGAAGCCGAGGTGACGAGCGAACAGATGATCGAACTGACAGCGCCGAAGACGATTAGGGTTCGAGGCAACGTAAATCGGTTCATGACAAACTCCAGCCGGGATAAGAGGAGAGTCTTAGAGTGAAGGGCGAGATCGTTCCGATTGGCAGGTTACCAATCGGTACTGTAACGCCTTGGTCGTGACCGCGCGGCTAAGATTACAACTAACGCCTATTTAGTTTACGACGTCGAAATCGATGCTGTGCGCCATTCGCTGTACTTTCTTATCAGCCAATGTGTCTGTGATTACCAACGTAAGCACATAACGTCCGGGAGCAACTTTGCCTAATGCAAGTTGTCCCATCTTTGTAATCGGACTGGCGCCATTACTTTGCAATGGTTGCTCAGGCTCTCGGAACAACACCTTGCTACCTTGCGAGATGATCATTTGAGACATTAGCTGTGGCTTTCCGTCTCGGAGTTTTGGGTTATAGACCATTGCTACATATCGCAAATCCTGCTTGCGATGCAGCAAACGCGATCCATGCAGAGGCACGGGACTATGGCCGGGCTCGATTGCCATAAGAAAGACGCTGCTCATCGCGAATTTGCCTTTTGACAAATCCGGTATCTCGAGATATTTGGAAAACGATCCCAGGCTTCCGGAACTTGCCTCACGAACCACCACGCGCACCTGGTAGTAATCAGGCGGCAGTTCAGTGCTCGCTGAATAGGTGAGTCCCTCCGCTTGGGCACGTTCGTAGTCAGCTTTGGTCAAGTTGAGATTGATTGTTTCGCTGAATCCTCCTCGCCGGCGTCCGGCTTGATCAAAGATCATCCCTACCACATCGAACGAACACTGATAGTGATTGTCGACTTCGGCAAACTGTAATTTGCTCGTGTTGATTTGCATATTGATGTCTACCCCGGCTTTTCCACCTGCAAACTTAACAGCGATGTTAGGGGTAACGTCGATGTCGTTCTTTACCAGGGGTGACACCGCTGCTGCGGCGATGGTCTCTTCTTTGGTGCGAGGCGCGATGTTCCTCTCTTCGCGAGCATAATATTGTGTGTGGCTGTAAGTCTTGGCGCCACTTCGCGCAACTTTGATTTCGAGCTTGTGATACTTGTTGTCGAATTTTTGACTTGGCGTATAGGCGAGCGTGTAATAGCCACTGCCCCGCGCCAAAATCTTATCCAACCCCTCTTCAAAGTTATTAGTATTAACTACAGACACTCCGCCTGTTAGTTTGGACACGCTACTCAGGCCCAGATGTTCACTGCCGCCTGCCAACAAAGATCCGAAAGCTGCCTGGTCTAAATTGCCACCGCGTCCAAAAGTAGTGTCATCCGGATCCGTTCCTCCCAACGCACTCCTCGCAGGTGTGGACTGGAATCCGACTACGCCGGGTGTTGCTCTGAGTCCGCGGGGATCGAGGGCGTTGATTACTACGCCGGAACGAAAAGCGTTGTCAGTCAGTTGTTCAAGTAAGCCTGACAGGTTGTAGCTGCTGCCAGACGAAAAAGAACTCGAGGTTCCTGAGAAAATCGGGATACCGCCGGAGATTAATACGAGGCTCTTACGACCCGGTATTTGCCGCAAACTCTGCATTACAAAGTTTGCCGTCGTCAGAGCTGATAAACCACGGAAGTAACGTATCTGATCGTCATTAGCACTATATATCTCCGGAGTATCGGCCATTGCGTCCACAGCCCCGGTGGGTGAGTCTACGGGAGCTGTGCCGATTGGGTTAACAGTCAGGACCGCATCGTCTGGTTTCTCCTGCGAAGAGAAGGGATGGCCCACGAGTCTGATTTGGTCAACGGCACGACGCAGAAGTTGTTTGTCGGTCGTGAATTGTTGCAGCAATCCTTTCCCGCCTACGACTCGCACGATCGCCACCAAGTCGCCTGGTTGCATCTTGTTATCAACAAAGTCTCGCAAGAGCTTTCGCACCGGCTCGATATCGGGAATCTCCATTGTCAGGTCGTCGATAACGAAAGCTACGACGCGCTTCAGATCTTTGGCAGTCACGCCGGTGTTTCCAGTCTCCTCAACTTCAGCCGCGAGCCCGGCGGGTCGAGCCCCTTCGACGCGACGCGCCGCAGCGACGCTGACAAATTCCAGGAAACGCAGGTCCTGTTTCTTCCCATTGTCGTAAAGCTCAAAATCTCCAAGCTTCAAGTCGCTGATGATTCGATCGTTCTTATCTGTCACTACAACGTCGGTCTGCACGAGTTGAGTAGTAATGCGGATAATGTCCTCGGGTATCGGCTCCTGGGGCGGCTTTTGAGGCGTTTGGGTAAGAACCCACTGAGTGCAGAAAACCATCACGATCGAAAGGGCAAGTAGTCTTTTCATAGGAACACTCCTGACAGGGATTCCAATTGGGAAGAAATTGGACTCCGGATTATAGAAGAATCTTCTGAATTTGCGTAAAGAAACTAGCCCGTGAACTCGACCTTCACCGTCGAGCATTCCGTGGCTGCATCCGCTTCGTTCGGTCTTCGAAGTTCGACATCCGGAATTGGTTGGCATGGATTCTGCAAACTCGGAAGTTCAAAGCAGTTTTTGCCAAAGAGTATTCGCAAAATATTAAGAAACGCGTATACTGCATCCGAAAATTTGAAGATAATATCCGGAAGTACGGATATCGATAGTGATCCCTGCGACGAACTGCTGTTGCTAGCGGGGCTAGTTGCTCCCTCGAGAGCAGTAGTTCTGATAAGGGATATTGGCACGAACGCCTTCCATCTCGGTCTTATTACTCGGTAAAAATCATTCTAGCGGTTAGCTCTTGCTGTATTGGACTAGATACACCTGACAGGATCGCCTTCTGTCAGTACTTCCAACCCGCAGTTCAATCTCCTAAAGGAGGAGCCCGCCTTATGAGATATCGGATTTGCAGTTTACTAGTAGTAACACTAGTGCTGTTGATCGGAAGCTCAACTGGAGTTGCACAGGTCACTACGGCCGGTTCAATTTTTGGTTCAGTAACCGATCCCACTGGTGCTGTTGTTGCTAACGCTACGGTGGTAGCAAAAAACGTCGACACTGGTGCTGAAGCTACAGCGACCACGTCTGAGAATGGGACATTTACTATCCCGCAACTGCCTCGTGGCAGTTACCGAGTAACAATTCAAACCGGATCGGGTTTTAAGAAAGCCGAGGTCACCAACGTAAAGGTCAACGTTGGCGCGGCGACGACCGTGAATGTTGCTCTGGAGCTCGGTACGCCGCAGGAGACTGTGACGATCGTTGGCGGCGGCGAAGTTTTGCAAACGCAAAGCCCCAACATCGGTAACACGATCACCGGCCGTCAGATAACCGAATTACCATTTACCTCGCGCGATGCCTTGGATCTCGTTCTGGCTTTGCCGGGAGCGCAGACACCAGCTCGGCCGCGGTCATCAACAATCAACGGATTGCCAAGAGGCGCCCTGACGATCACCATGGATGGTTTGCCGGATCAGGCCAACGATTCCAAGTCTAGTGATGGTTTCTTTACTTTCGTCCGACCTCGCATCGATGCGGTCGAAGAAGTGACGCTATCTTCAGCAGTGCCCGGCGCTGAGAGTTCAGGAGATGGCGCCGTTCAAATCAAGTTCAGCACCAAAGGTGGTGGAAGTGAATATCATGGCAGCGGCTATTGGTATCACCGCAATACTGCCCTCAACGCGAACTACTATTTCAACAACGTCTCTGGACAGCCGCGACAGAGGATGATTCTCAATCAGTACGGACTCCGGTTCGGCGGTCCAATCTATATCCCGAAAGTTCTCAAGAGCCGGGACAAGGCCTTCTTCTTTTTTAACTATGAAGAATTCCGCCTTCCGGGTTCAACCGCCCGTCAACGAATTGTTCTAACTCCCGAGGCTGCCTCTGGAGTCTTCAAGTACGGTGCGAACTCAGTAAATCTGTTAACCCTGGCAGCCTCGAAAGGCCAGACTTCCACAATCGATCCAACGATCGGGTCTACGCTATCTGCCATTCGCTCGTCCTTGAGCCAGGGTGGATTGCAGAACCTCGGTGATAATCAACAGCGCTTCACCTGGAACGCACCATCCAATTCGCTGCGCAAGTTTTCTACCGTGCGTTTCGACTTCAATATCACCAAGAAGCACCATTTGGACAACGTTTGGAATTACAACGTGTTCATTTCTTCGCCCGACCAGCTTAATAGCCGGGATCCGATTTTCCCGGGCTTAGGCATTGGCGTTGGCGGACAGTATTCGGATCGCTTCTCCGATTCGCTCGGACTTCGTTCGACATTGAAATCGAATCTGATAAATGAACTGCGTGTCGGAATCGGCGCCGCCGGTACCGTACTCTTCTTCCCGGAAACGAACCCGGGAGCGTTCGCTCCCTTAGGTGGGTTCAATACCTCGTTTACAGTTTTTGCTCCGGGTGGAAACAGCACCAGCAGTCCCGCATCCGGTAGCGGCAGTTCTCGAAACAATGCGCCATCTAGAGTGCTTCTCGACAATCTGTCGTGGGTCAAAGGAAACCACTCGTTGAATTTTGGCGTCGATCTTGCGCAGCATAACGCCTGGGGCTTCAGTCTTGAGCGCGTGGTGCCGGGAATCACTTTTGGTTTCAACTCGAATGATCCGGCGAACCTCAGTACGTTGAAGATGTGGGACAACACGTGCGCCGTAGGGACCACGACTTGTCCTTTCCCGGGCGCATCAGCTACCGATATCTCGAACGCCCAGGCCCTGTACGCATTGTTGACTGGTCGAGTCACCACCATTTCGGCAAGCGCGTTTACGAGTGAAACCACCGGCAAGTACACCTACCTCGGCGATTTCACCCAACGTGTTCGTCAACGCACCGCGGGCTTCTATGCCCAGGATGCGTGGCGTATGAAACCGAATTTTACGCTCAACGCCGGTCTTCGTTGGGAATTACAATTCCCATTCACGGTCGAGAACAACAACTACACCCAAGCTGTGGGTGGCATAGCCGGAGCCTGGGGAGTCTCGGGTGTTGGCAACTTATTCAAGCCGGGAACCTTGCCTGGCGCCGTCACCACTTTCATTCCCTTCCCACAACACACACACGCGTACAATACCGACTGGAACAATTTTGGTCCCAGCATCGGGTTCGCCTGGAGTCCTTCGTTCAAGAGCGGAATCTTGAGTAAGCTCGTGGGCGAGTCCGGAACCGTGTTGCGGGGTGGTTACTCGATCGCTTTCGTGCGCGAGGGAACCGATGTGATGAATTCAATCATCGGAGCTAATCCTGGCGGCGCTCTATCAGCCACTCGCAGTATTGCGCTTGGGAATCTGGTAGCGGGTACGTTGTTCCGCAACCGCGGAGATCTAACTCCACCTGTAACTCCCGTCAGCCCGAATTATCCCCTGTCGCCGACGTCGAACCCAGCTTATGCACCGACAAATTCGGTACAAGCTTTTGATCCGAATTTGAAGATTGGGTGGGTCCATTCATGGTCTGCCGGTATTCAGAAGGAACTCAACAAAGATACCGTCCTTGAAATCCGCTACGTCGGAAATAGTGGTATGGATCTTTGGCACCAGTTCAATCTTAACGAGACCAACATCACTGAGAATGGTTTCGCCAGGGAATTCAAACTGGCGCAGCAGAACTTGTTGGCCAACATCTCCCATGGATGCGGAGCAACGTTCCGATACTTTGGTGCCGCTCCAACCGGGGCGAACGCAGCTTGCACCGGTACTGCGCCGCTGCCAATTATTCTGGCGTATTTCCGCGGCGCTGCAGATCCGAACAATGCTAACAACTACACTGGCTCGATTACGTCGCCATCAGGCGCCAGTATCAACGTGGGCTCGCTCTTTACCAGCAGCACTTTCGTGACGCCGTTGTCTATCAACAACGCTAACGCAAGGACGTTCGCTGGAAGTCTCTTCGGCGATGCCGACCGTCGCGCGCTGGCGGGATTGGCTGGATTGCCGTCGAATTTCTTCGTCACCAATCCAAACCTACCCGGCACGGGTGGCACCAGCGGTGCTTTCATAGTCGATAACAGTGGGCGCACCTGGTACAACTCGCTTCAAATCGAGGTCCGTCGCCGGATGTCGCGCGGTCTGCTGCTGCAGGGAAGCTACGTTTTCTCGAAATCGCTTTCCAATATGTATGGAACCAGCGGCGTGGTTTTCTACACTCCAGCAACACTTCGCAATCGGAACCTCGACCGCAACCTGTCTCCGTTCGATCTGACCCATGGCTTGAAGGCGAACTGGATTTGGGAATTGCCAGTGGGTCGAGGCCAATGGCTATTCGGCGAAGCGAATGGAGTGGTTGATCGGTTGCTTGGAGGCTGGGCAATTCACGGACAAGCCCGCCTGCAAAGCGGTTCAACCTTCAGTCTGACAAATGTTCAGCTGGTTGGCATGGACGCGAAAGAGTTGCAGAAGGCCGTCAAGATTCGCAAGGATGCAGCGACCGGTGTCGTTTTCTTCCTGCCGGACGATATCATCCTGAATACGCGACGCGCCTTTAACGTAACCAGTAATGGTTTTGGAACCCTGGGAACTCCCACCGGCCGTTTCATCTCGCCGGCAAACAGCAACGGATGCATCCAGGAATACGTGGGTCAGTGCGGCTTCTCTAACCTCGTTCTCCACGGACCGCGCCTAACGCGTTTTGACATAAGCGTGGTCAAGAAGACGAAGGTTAGCGAGCGTGTAAACGTTGAACTCCGCGCTGAGTTCCTGAACGCTTTCAACAACATCAACTTCAAGATTGGAAGTCAGACCGCAGCTGATACCAGCGTGAGTAATTTCAGCGGTGCGACTTTCGGTCAAACAGCGGCGGCCTATCAGGATCTATCCACAACTAACGATGTGGGTGGTCGCATGATCCAGATGGTCCTGAGGATCAACTTCTAACCACTTTACGCCCCGGGCGTTTGCGGGAGAAGAGCGGGACCTCCGTTCTTCTCCCCTTTTAATACTGGTTACGTCTTTCTGCTTCGCAGTATCAATCTCGGCAATAGTCAGCTTTCAAAAGCCTACCTAACATGTGGTCATTCAAGAGGCGTGAATTCCTCTCGATTCTTTCCCGCTCAGCGGCCAGTATGGCAGCGGCTCCACTCGTGCGGCTGCCACGGTTCTTACCCGGCGGTAATCTTCAAACTCAAAGCCTGA
>Ga0157380_10000979_pt1 | contig 18117 bp, 17 predicted proteins | sample S35metaG_FD_119757 | JGI IMG/M metagenome (GOLD analysis project Ga0157380, IMG submission 119757) | Switchgrass rhizosphere microbial communities from Kellogg Biological Station, Michigan, USA - S3-5 metaG | ecosystem: Host-associated > Plants > Roots > Rhizosphere > Soil | place: USA... | reverse complement strand
GATCTCGGGGGTCAAGCCCTCGAGATTCAGGCGGAGCAGCGGCTCCGTGTTCGACTGGCGCACGTTGAAATGCCAGTCGGGATACTCCGCCGACACTCCGTCAAGATCGTACGGATTGCCGCTCGCGTAGCGCTTCTTGAGCTCTTCGATCTTCTTCGCGGCGATGTCCATGCTCGCGACCTTGGTGTTGATCTCGCCGGAGATGAAGTACTTCTCGCGCAGCGGCTTCAGCAGATCGTGCAGCGACATCCCTTTCTTCGACATCAGGTCGAGGATCATCAGCGCCGGGATGAAGCCGTTGTCGGCGTAGAAATTGTCGCGGAAGTAGTAGTGCCCCGTGACCTCGCCGCCGAAGACCGCGTTCTCTTCCCGCATGCGACGCTTGATGAAGGCATGACCGACGCGGTTCATCAACGCCTTGCCCTGATACTTCGCGACGATGTCCTTGACCGCATAGCTGGCGCGGACGTCATAGATGATGGTCTGGCCGGGCGACTTGATCAGGAATGCTTCGGCAAGCAGCGCCGTGATGAAGTCGCCGGCGATGAACTCGCCCGTGCCGTCGATGAAGAAGCAGCGATCGGCGTCGCCATCCCAGGCGATGCCGACATCCGCCTTCAGCTTGATCACTTCGGCGGTGATGTCCTGCCGGTTCTCCTCGATGAGCGGATTCGCTTCGTGATTCGGAAATGTGCCGTCCACCTCGAAGCACAGCCGTCTCGTCTTGCAGGGCAGCCGGTCGAACAGGCGCGGCGCGACGATGCCGGCGACGCCGCTGCCGGCGTCGAGGACCACGTTGAACGGCTTGATCGAGGCTTCGTCGACGAAGGACAGCACGTGCTCGACGTAGCGATCCATGATGTCGCGGTGTTCGACTGATCCCGGCTTCGCCGGCGCGGGTGGAATCGCGTCAGCGAGGATCATCTCCTTCATTTCCTTGATGCCGGCCTCGCCGCTGAGCGGAAACGCCTCCTTGCGGACCATCTTGCAGCCGTTGTACTGGCCTGGGTTGTGCGAGGCGGTCACCATCGCACCGCCGTCGAGACCGTCGGCGGCGACGGCGTAGTACATCTGATCGGTGCCGACCAGGCCGTAGTCGACGATCGATCCGCCCTGCATGACGGCGCCGTCGATGAACGCCTTGGTCAGCGACGGTGACGACACCCGCATGTCCCGAGTCACGCCGTACTTGCCCGGGCCCAGATAGGCCACGAATGCGCGACCGAGCTGGTGAAACAGGTCCTCGGTGACCTCGGAAGGGTAGAGGCCGCGGACGTCATAGGCCTTGAAGACTGAGGGATTGATCATGATCCGATGCTGGTGAAGTCGGTGAGCTGGGTCTTGTCGCCGAGGAGCGATCGCCCTTTCAGCACGGCGTCGCGACCGACATGGCAGTTGCGGCCGATGATCGGCCCGTGCACGACCGCGTTCTGGCCGATGCGCGAGTTGGGCCAGACGATCGTGTCTTGCAGGTCGGCGGACTCCTCGACGAGGACACCGCGGCCGAGCACGCTGTAGCCGCCGATCGTCGCGCCGGCCTTCACGTGCACGCCGGCATCGATAAAGCAGGGCCCGCTGATGGTCGCGCCATCTTCGATGCGCGCCTCTGGAGAGACGATCGGCTTGCTGCGATCCGCAGTCGCAAACAGACCGCCGGCGAACTTGCCCTCGAACATGTCGCGATGCACCTGCACGTACTTCTCAGGCGTGCCGATGTCGATCCAGTAGCCGCGATCGACGTAGGCGACGAACACCTCGCCGCGCTCGATCAGGGACGGAAAATAGGCGCGCTCGATCGAATACGACACGTCCTTCGGGATGCGGTCGAACGTCTCGGGCTCGAGCACGTAGATGCCTGCGTTGATGGTGTCGCAGGTGATCTCGTCGGGATTGGGCTTTTCGAGGAACCGGCGCACGCGGCCGTCGGACTCGGTCTCGACCAGGCCGTAGGCGCTCGGGTTGTCGACCGGCGTCAGCACGATCGTCGCCGTCGCCTTGCGCTCGCGGTGCTCGGCGACCACCGCTTTGACGTCGACACTGGTCATGACGTCGCCGTTGAAGACGATCAGCGTATCGTCGATGCCCTGGGCGGCGTAACGAATGGCGCCGCCGGTGCCGAGCGGTGAAGGCTCGACGACGTAGCGCAGCCGCAGGCCGGTGCCGGCGCCGTCGCCGAACACCTCTTCGATCCGGCGCGGCTGATAGTTGAGGCTGAGGATCACTTCGTCGATCTCCGGAACCTGCTTGAGGAGATCGATCTGGTAGTGAAGAAACGCGCGATCGAAGATCGGCACGACGGGCTTCGGCGTATGAATGGTGAGCGGACGCAGCCGCGTGCCTTTGCCCCCGGCGAGGAGAATAGCCTTCATGACAAACTTCCATCTTACACGACCGAGGCGTAGAATGACGGCAGGCGCATGAACCTGCCGAACACGCTCACGGTGGCCCGGATCTTCCTCGTGCCGCTGCTGGTGTCGGTCCTGCTCACGAAGTTCGAGGGGCGGCTGGTGATGGGCCTCCCGGTCGAGCTGGTCGCCGCGGCGATCTTCGGCATCGCCTCGCTGACCGACTGGCTTGACGGCTATCTCGCGCGGCGCCGCAAGCAGGTCACGACCCTCGGCCAGATCCTCGATCCCCTCGCCGACAAGCTGCTGATCTCCGCAACCCTCGTCTCGCTGGTGCAGCTCAATCTCGTGCAGTCGTGGATGGTCGCGGTCATCATCGGCCGCGAGATCGCGGTGACGGGCCTCCGCAATCTCGCGTACTCGCGAGGCCTGTCGATGCCGGCGTCGGGACTTGGCAAGCTCAAGATGGCCTCGCAGGTGACGGCGATCCTGTTGCTGATATTGGGGTGGGAACGCATGCCGCTGCTGGTGTGGGCGGGCCAGGCGGCGATGTGGGTGGTGCTCATCACCGCGCTGGTCTCCGCCTTCGATTACTACCAGGGCTTCCAGCGCGCGATGCTGGGCCGCAGCCCGAAGGTCGCCGACTTCGACTCGGCGAAGTCGGCGAGAGAAAAGAAGATCTCGTAGTCCTACTGCTTGGACGCCGGCCGGCGAGGCACCGCGACGTCGCCGATCAGGATGCCGTCGACCACCGCCGTCGCGACCACCTTCGACGTCTGCTCACCGGCGGTCATGACGACCGCATCACCCATATAGACCAGTGGCAGGTTGTTATGGAAGTCCCGGTAAACCGCGTAGCGGTTGCCGGCGGCGACGCCTTGCGCCGTGCCGCGATCGATCGAAAACACATCCCCATCGCCGAACAACACGCGGTTGTCGGTCCCGAACAGGACGTTGGCGCGATCGCTGAAGTCCGGATAGTGCGTCGCCGTGGCCGACGTCGGAAGCTGCGAGTCGACATACGGCTCGAGGAGGTCGCCGATTTCGATCGAATCGCACGCGGCGTCGATTTGTGCAAGCGCGTTGAACTCGTCGATGGCCCGGATCGTCACCCATCCGCTCACGCGAAGATCGCCGTAGCCTTCACCGGGCTTGGGGAATCGCTTCGGGTCGGTGCGGAGGCGCTGGGCGATGTAGCGCTGGCCCACGGCGAGGCCATCGTCGGGCGTGCGGTTGATGACCACAAGGCCGTTCGTCATCGCCGTGCGGCCGTCGGTGACGTGCGGTCCGGCGACGATAATGCGTGGGATCGGCTTGGAGGTCACGGGCAAATCCGTGCACATGACCATCTGGTTGGTCAACGTCCGTGGACCGGTCACATCGGTCGACTGGGCGTAAACAGGGGCGGCCGACAGGGCCACCACCGCTGCAGCAATCACGCGAACGCGCATTTCGGGCCTGCTTTCCGGCGGATGTCCGCCTTGGGGAGCGCTTCAGCGGATCTTATCGGCAGGTCAGGAAGGACTCTTCAGTTCGGCGATCCGCTTTTGGGCGGCCGAGAGATAGTCAGACTTCTCGAATTCTTTCACGAGCCGCTCGTAATAGGGCAAGGCCTCCGAGCCGGTCTCTTTCGTGACCTGACCCAGTTGGTTGTTTTTGCCCTGCAGATAGAGCGATTCGGCCAGGTAGAAGTAGAGCGCGTCCCGGTTGCTGTATTGCGGGTCGCTTTTGAGCACGTCCTTGAAGCGGTCGATCGCGCCCGTGTACCACTTGATTCGGTAGTAGTAGTAGCCGACCCGGTAGTTGGCATCGCTCAGCCGATCCTTGGCCTGACGCTCCATCTTGCGCGCCTCGGGCATCAACTGGCTGTTCGGGAACCGCTGCAGGAAGATCTCGATCTCCTTGATCGCGTCGCGGGTCGAGGTTTGATCGCGCTCCGGCGCGAGCATCTGCTCCGTGTAAGAGCGCGCCAGCTGCAGCTGCGCGTAATCGGCGCGCTGATGCGTCGGGTAGAAGGTCAGGAACTCGCGGAACTCGTTGGCCGCGAGGAGAAGATTCTCCGTGCTCCCCTGGCTGATGTAGGTATCGCCCAGGGCGAGTTTGGCATCGGGACGGTACGTGCTCTGCGGGTAGTTGTCGACGATGTTGCGAAAGTATTCGCGGGCGTCGAGCCACTTCTTGTCCTTCGCCGCTGCCGTGCCGCGGTCGAACAGGAACTTGTCCGCGTCGGCGGTGCCGGGCGGCAGGGATTTGGCCTTGGCGGCGCAGCCAGCCAGCGTGGCGGCGAGGACAACCGCGAGAACCCGCACCCAAATCCGAAACCCACTCGATCCGAAATCCGAGATCATTGATTAGCTTCCATCCAGCGCCACATCTGCCGCAGTCCTTCTTCGAGCGTCACCGACGGCGCGAAGCTCAGGTCGGCCCTGGCTCTCGACGTGTCGGCGTAGGTGTCGCGCATATCGCCCTTCTGCGCGTCTTGCTGATCGATCGTGACCTTGCGGCCGGAAACGCGGGCGATCAGGTCGAACACCTCCCGCAGGGAGACTCGCGAGCCTCCACCAATATTGTAGACGCGCCCCGGCACGCCGCGGACGGCGGCATCAGCGGTCGCCTGTGCCGCGTCGGCGACGTAGGTGAAGTCGCGCGTCTGCAGGCCGTCGCCGTATTGGATGAGCGGTTTGCCCTGGAGTATCGCCGTAAAGAAGCGGTTGAACCCCATGTCAGGACGCTGACGCGGCCCGTAGACGGTGAAATACCTCAGCGAGACGCAGGGCACACCGAAGTTCACGTAATAGAGATGGCACAACTGCTCGGCGGCGAGTTTAGTCACGCCGTACGGCGACACCGGTTGCGGCAGGGCGGTCTCCACCATGGGAATCTGCACGTCATCGCCGTACACGGATGAACTCGACGCGTAGACAAGGCGCTCAATCGGTCGTTTCGCGCACGCCTCGAGCAGCCGCTGCGTGGAGTCGACATTGAGTCCGGTGTAGACGCTGAACTCGGTTCCCCAGCTGCGGCGGACCCCCGCCTGCGCGGCAAGGTGGAACACGTGCGTAATGCCCTCGAGCTGCTTCGCGAGATCGAGCTCGCGCAGATCGCCTTCGACGAACTCGTAATTGTCGCGGCCGCGCAGGTGTTGCAGATTGCGTTCCTTCAACGGCCGCGGATAGAAATCCGTAAAGGCATCAACGGCGCGCACGCGCGCACCTTGATCGAGCAATCGCTCGCTCAAGTGCGATCCGATGAACCCCGCGCCGCCTGTGACCAATGCGTTCATGCGAACAAATCCTCCACGCGATCGGGCATGCGCACCGGCCGGCCGCCCCGATCGATCGTGGCGTGCACGGTGTGGCCGGTAGCAAGCAACGCGCCGTCGGCACGCCGAATCGCCTCGTAATCAAACTGCACTCGCACCCGCGAGAGCTTCTTCGCGCGGGTGCGGATCTCGATGTCGTCGTCGTAGCGCGCACCGAGCCGGTACGTGCAGTGCGCTTCGATGACGGGGAGCTGGATGCCGTCCGCTTCCATCTCGCGATAGGTCCATCCGGTGTCGCGCAGCCAGTCGGTCCGGCCTATCTCGAACCAAATCAGATAGTTCGAGTAATAGACGACGCCCATCTTGTCCGTCTCAGCGTACCGCACCCGGACGCCAGAGCTGGTCTGCCGGGCGCTCATCCCTTCGCGGCCGCCGTGGCCTTGTCCTTAATCGCCCGCGCCGCATTCTCGGCATCACCGCCGCCGAAAATGGCGTTGCCGGCGACCAGCCATTCGGCGCCCGCCTTGACCACACTCTCCACGGTGGTCAGATCGATGCCGCCGTCGACTTCGATCGGCGCGCGGTTGCCGGCGCGATCGAGCAGCGCGCGCACGTTCTGAATCTTCGTCAGGCTGTGCGGGATGAACACCTGGCCCCCGAATCCCGGATTCACCGACATTACGAGCACGAAGTCGAGGTCGGCGGCGACCTCTTCGATCGCGACGACCGGGGTCGAGGGGTTCAGGACTGCGCCGGCCTTCGCGCCGAGCTTCTTGATTTGCGCGATCGTTCTGTGGAGATGTGGCAGCACTTCGACGTGCACCGAGACCATGTTTGCGCCCGCGTCGATGAAAGCTTCGATGTAGCGGTCGGGGTCGGTGATCATGAGGTGTACATCAAGCGGCAGCGTGGTCGCCTTGCGAAGCGACCTCACGACCGGCACGCCAATGGTGATGTTCGGGACAAAGTGGCCGTCCATCACGTCGACGTGCACCTGGTCGGCGCCGCCGCGTGTTGCAGCCGCAATCTCGGCTCCGAGCTTGGAGAAGTCCGCGGCGAGAATCGACGGGGCGAGGCGGATCGCCTGCCCTGAGCGAGAGGTCATGTGAGCCTCGCGAACGTGACATCGAGTCGAAGCGTCATCGGCTCACCTCGAGCGAGATCGCGTCGCCCGGGTGCACTTGATAGCCGCCCGCCGGCGTCTGCCGGACCACGACCCCCGGTGGAATCGCGGACGCCGCCGATTGCGTGGTGAGCGAGACCCGGAAGCCGCGCACGCGCATGACGTCTGCGGCGCGATCGCCGTTCAATCCGATCAGGTCAGGCATCACGTAGGTCGCGCGGTCCTCGCCGCGATTGACGAGCAGCCGTATCTCCGCGGTCTGCGTATTCGCTGGCGGATCCTGCGCAACGACGACATCGGGTGGATAAAAGGCGGAGCGGATTTCCGACACCGTGCCGATCATGAGGCCTTCCTGGGCGACGCGGATTTCGGCGGAACGCTGAGTTTCGCCGAGCAGGCTCGGCGCGCGCGCGATATGCGCGCCTGCGCTGACCCAGACGCGGACGCTGCGCTGGCGGCGCACCGTTGACCCCGCCACCGGATCCTGGCCGAGCACGGCGCCGACAGGCACCTTCGGATCCGGACGCTTGGTGTCGTCGATGCGTAACTGAAGGTCGAGGCCCGCCGCGAGATTTGTGGCGTCAGCGACTGGCTTGCCGACGAAATCGGGCACCGTCACCTGGCGAGCCCTGTTCGCCACGCGCGTCGCTATGCCTGCAAACGCGAAAAACGTCCCGGCAAGAGCGGCCGCGAGCAAGAGGATCTTGCTGTAGCTCCATACCCGGGTTTTGAAGGCGCTGGACAACAGAGCAATGGTACTACAGGCGTTCTACGCTCGTTCTACGGGCGTTCTACGCGCGTTCTACGGGTGTTCGCCGGACGTTCTTCGGAGGAGGACGCCAAAAAACGCCTCGAGGTGGTCGCGGAACGGCAGCGTCTGGTGCGTCCGCTCCGGCGTGAAGTCGCCATGATCGCGCAGGAAGGTTGCCACGACGTCGTCGTTCTCTTCCGGCTCGCTCGAACAGGTCGAATAAAGCAGGCGGCCGCCGATCTTCACGAGGTCCGCGGCTCGCGCCAGCAACTCGCCCTGGGCTGAGGCGAAGCGCGCCAGATCGTCCGGCGACCTGCGCCACCGGATGTCCGGATCGCGGCGAACGGTGCCGAGTCCCGAGCACGGCGCATCAATCACGACGAGATCGAAGGTGCGACTCAGAAATGGCAATCGACCTTCCGCCGGAACGCGCACGATCATCGTGTTCGGGGCGCGGCACCTGGCAAGAGTGCTCGCGAGCAGGCGAACGCGTTGCGGCCGGACGTCCGATGCGACGACGAAACCTCTCGAACCCACGTCGGCGCTGATCATCACCGTCTTGCCGCCTGGCGAGGCGCAAAGGTCGAGAACCGTGGCGCCCGCAGGCGCTGCGGCGAGCTCGCCGATGAGCTGCGAGGCTTCGTCCTGCACGACGAATCGTCCGTTGGTGAAGGCCTCGGTGCCGAGCGGTCGTCCTTCGATCACGATCAAGCCATGGGCCGCGCGGGTGGTCGGTCGGGTCTTCACTCCAGTATCAGCAAGCTCGCTGGCGAGCGCTTCGCGCGTTGTCAGATGCCGATTGACGGCCAGGCACATCGCCGCTGGTTCGTTGTTGAACGCGAGCCACGACTCGGTCGCCTGTTCACCGTAACGCTGCAGCCATCGCTCGACGAGCCACCGTGGGTGCGAGTGAACGATCGAGAAGTGTTCGCTGGCGTTTGCGCGGGAGGGCCATGACAGCGTCGTGCGATCCCGCGATACGGATCGCAGCACGGCATTCGTGAAGCCAGCCGCGCTCGACTTTCCGGATCGCCGCGTCAGCTCGACCGCATCGTTGATAATCGCTGAAGCGGGCAGCCGCGACAGATAAATCAGCTGGAAGGCGCTCATTCTCAAGACGCGCAAGACCGCGGCGTCCAGTTGCTCGATCGGCCGCTTGACGCGGGCGGCGAGCTGATAATCGATCGCCGCCTGCATTCGCAGGGTGCCCATGACGATCTCGAGCAGCAGGGCGCGATCTCGTTCGTCGTGGAGCCCGACCCGTGCACGCGCGATCGCGCTGCCCATGTCGAGCTCGCCGGCATCGATGGCCGCAAGTGCGTCGACGGCGACGCGTCGCGCTGCCGCGATCATGGCCGGGAGAAGCGCGCCCCGGCCACGAGCGCCTTGGACGCCATCGCGTCACGGGCGCTCATCACCCGTTTGCCTTCGAGCTGGATGTCGAGGAGCTCGATCACGGTGCTTTCACCGCAGGCGACGTGCAGTCCTTCCATCGCTGAAGAGTGCACGATCGTTCCGGGGCCGGCCGCGTCCGTTGATCGAGTGGACAGGCGTGAACGGTGGACGATGTAACGCATCCCGCCGAGATAGGTAAACGCATGCGGCCAGGGCCAGAGGCCTCGAACGAGGTTATGGATCCGCGTCGCGCTCCAGGTCCAGTCGACAAGCCCCTCGGCCTTTGCGATCTTCGGCGCATACGTGGCGAGCGCTGCATCCTGCGGTGTTTCACGCCCGGTGCCCGCTTCGATGGCCTCGAGCGTCGACAGCAGGAGATCCGCGCCCCGGATCGCGAGCGCCGACTCGACATCGGTGGTGGTGTCGTCGATCGCGATCGGCACCCGCGCCGCCGCGAACATCGGTCCCGCATCAAGGGCTGTGACGACCCGCATGATCGTCACGCCCGTCTCGTCGTCACCGTTGATGACCGCGCGATGCACTGGTGACGCGCCACGGTAACGCGGCAGCAGCGAGGCGTGAACGTTGATCAGGCCCAGGCGCGGCGCCGCCAGCAACCAGTCCGGGAGAATCTTGCCGTAGGCGGCGACGACGCCGATGTCGGCGTTGAGCGCCGCAAAATCCGATTCGAACGCATCGCGGGCGAGTTTCGCCGGCTGCAGCACGGCAAGCCCCAGCATCGTGGCCACCGACTTGACCGGGCCGTCGGCGACCTGCTGGCCGCGCCCGCGCGGCTTGTCGGGTTGCGTGATCACGCCGACGACCTGATGCGGCGAGCTCGCGAGATGTTCGAGCGCCGGCACCGCGAACCCCGGCGTGCCGAAAAAAGCGACGCGCAGCGCCATCAGCGTCTCACCACTTGCCGGCCTTCGAGAGCTTCTTGACCTTGCGCAGAATCAGGTCGCGGGAGATGCCCCTGAGGCGATCGACGAACAGGCACGAGTTGAGGTGATCGACTTCATGCTGCAAGGCGCGCGCGAGAAGGCCGGTGCCTTCGAGCCGGTACCTCTCGCCGTGGCGGTTGAGGCCCTCGACCAGCACGCGGCTGGGCCGCGCGACGGTGGCGGTGAAGCCGGGGATGCTCAGGCAGCCTTCCTCTTCGAGCTGCATGCCCTCGCGCTCGAGGAATTGCGGGTTGATCATCGTGTGGAGCCCGTCGGGATCCTTGCCGAGCGACAGATCGATGACGAAGATCTTCAGCGAGACGCCGACTTGCGGCGCGGCGAGGCCGATACCTGGCGCCGCGTACATGGTCTCGATCATGTCGTCGATCAGGGTCTCGATCTCCGGGGTGATGGTCTCGACGGCACGCGCCGGCTCGCTCAGGATCGAGTCCCCGAGTCGCAGGATGGGACGAAGCACGGTTCAGGCCCGGGCGGGTGCGGCACGGCGCGAAACTCGGCCGCGAAGTCTTGAGCCGGTCTCCGCGACGCGCGCGCGGAGATCGATCATCGAGTCACCGCCAAACCGCTCGAGCAGCGCATCGGCAAGGACAAGCCCGACCATCGCTTCGGCCACGACCGCCGCAGCGGGTACCGCGCAGGTGTCGCTCCGCTCGATGGCGGCCGGCGCTTCCTCGAGGGTCGTGAGATCGACGGAGCGAAGCGGCTTCATCAGGGTTGAAATCGGCTTCATGAAGCCGGTCACTCGCACTTCTTCGCCGTTGGTGACGCCGCCTTCCAGGCCGCCGGCGCGATTGGTCGGCCGGACGATCACGGGCTCACCAGCGCGCGCGTGTGCATCGGCGACGATCTCGTCATGCACCTGCGAACCCGGGCGTCGCGCGCCATCCACGCCGTCGCCGATCGAGACCGCCTTGATTGCCGGGATCGACATCAGGGCCTGCGCGAGACGCCCATCGAGCTTGCGATCCCACTGCACGTAGCTGCCGAGTCCGACGGGGACGTTTCGGGCAATCACCTCGAACGATCCGCCGAGGGTGTCGCCGGCCTCCTTTGCGGCATCGATCGCCGCCATCATCTGCGTCTCGACGTCAACGTCGACGCACCTGAGCGGTGCCTCGGGCGCGAGCGCCTGCGCAGCGTCGAATGACACGACGGTGCCGGTTGGAACCAAGACGCTGCCGATGCCGGTGATGTGGCTCGTGATGTCGCAGCCAACGGCGCGAAGCAATTGACGGGCAACCGCTCCCGCGGCAACCCGGGCAGCCGTCTCCCGCGCGCTGGCGCGCTCGAGCACGTCGCGAATGTCGTCGAGATCGTATTTGAGGACGCCTGCCAGATCGGCGTGACCCGGACGAGGGCGCACCACCGGAGCACGATTGGCGCCGGTGGAACCGGCCGGCGCCTGCGGTTCGACATGCATCGTGTTCTGCCAGTTCTCCCAGTCCTTGTTGCGAACGAGCAACGCCACCGGAGCGCCCGTGGTGCGGCCGCGCCGCACACCGGACAGAAACTCCGCACGATCGGATTCGATCGCCATGCGTCGCCCTCGCCCATAGCCGCCCTGGCGGCGGCGCAGTTCGAGCGTGACCGCGTCGAAATCGATCGGCAGGCCGGCCGGCAGCCCCTCGAGGATGGTGACGAGACCCTGTCCGTGTGACTCGCCTGACGTCAAAAACCGCAGCATCAGTCGAGCATTCTATCCGAAAAAATTGCGACACCCTGAGTGCGCGCGCGCGGGATCCGGCGACGATCCGCCGATCGACGAGGGGCCTTTTGTTTGCACTTGGCGAAAGGCATGTTGATGCTCGATCGCTATCTCGTCGCTGGTGGACGCGCACTGGATCTCGCCACGGGCGCGTCGATCAGATGGCACGTGCGACGGCAGCGCCCGTCCCCGTTGCCGCCGCTTTTCAGCGTGCGCGGCCGGTCATGGTTGATCGACTTCGATTTGCGCGGCCGGACCCGAATCGAAGTGTGGGAGCGCCACGCCGGAGGCGTCCACCAGAATAGCGATGAAACGCTCCGCGCTTTTCGCGCCGCATTGGCCGACGCTCGCGACGGCCGGCCGCGCGCGCTCGATCTCATGGAGCCGTCGGCGGAGCAATGGCGCGTCGTCCAGCGCATGCTCGCCCGCGAGGCGCGACTTGCCGGCTTCGTGCCGCTGGCGGCCGACGCCTTCGGCGCCGTCCTGTCGCAGGCGCGTTGGCGATGGCCGTCCTGGCTGAGGGATCGTTCGCTCGTCGTCTTCGCCACCGACACGCGGCTGACTCCCGACGCGACGCTGGCGCTATTCAAGCTCGCCACAAAAGACGCCCGGCCCCACCTCGTCGTTCGTGGGATTACCAGCGAACTGTGGCGGCCGCGGCTGGTCTCGGCGCCGATGCAAGTTCACGAAGGCTCACCGTCGGAGCGCCTCGAATCGCCTGAGTCGTTGATCGTACGCGCTGGCGCGCTGATCGATGACGGCCAGTTCGTGGAGGCGGAAGCGGCGGCCCGATGGAGCCTGCTGCTGTCGGCGCCTGCCGATCAATCGCCGGGCCGTTGCGCCCTGGCTCGATCGCTCATCGGCCAGCGGCGGCTGCTCGAGGCGCGGGCGGCGCTCGCGCCGGTAGAGACAAGCGAGGCCCTGTTGCTCCGCGATCACATCAAGCAGGTTTCAGCCGAACCGAAGACCGAGCCGGCGATGGTGGAGTCCTTCCTCGAAATCCTGCGCTCCTGCCAAGAGAGCGACGACGCGACCACGGCTCTGGCGCGCGTGTCGTCGCGCCTGAACCATATCCTCGGCGCGTCAGTCGTGGCGTTCACGATCGCCGATCGGCAAGGTCCCCATGCCATCGCGCACGCCGGAGCGTTCGTGCCGACTGTCTCGCAACTCGAGGTGGCCTCGCGCGTCCTTGACACGGGCGTCGCGGAGCCATCAGCGCCGCGGGGTCAGGCCGAGGAAGCGGCGTGGCCGATTCGTTACGGCGCCACGGTCGTTGGTGCGTTGTGGTGTCATTGGTCGTTCGGCATCCCGCTCATTTCGCAGGACGTTGCCAGCGTCCTGGGTCTTGCCGCGACCGCGGCGGCGCCTGCCGTCCATGAAGTGCGCGAACGGCTGCGGACGCCGGACGCCGTCGCCGCGACGGTTCCGGAGTTGATCGGCGAGAGTAGCGCCATCAATCTCGTGCGACATGCAGTAATGAAAGCGGCCGCCTCCCCGTTCCCGGTCCTGATCGAGGGAGAAAGTGGCGCCGGAAAGGAGTTGGTGGCGCGCGCCGTGCATGCTGCAAGCATCCGGCGCGGACGTCGCTTCAGCGCATTGAACTGCGCTGCAATCGCGGACGAATTAGTCGAGGCCGAGCTCTTTGGCCACACGCGCGGCGCCTTCACCGGTGCGGTTGCCGAGCGAGCCGGGTTGTTCGAGGAGTCACAGGGCGGCACGTTGTTCCTCGATGAAGTCGCCGAATTGAGCGCGCGTGTGCAGGCCAAGCTGTTGCGCACGCTGCAGGAGGGCGAGATTCGCCGGCTCGGAGAATCCGGCACACGCAAGGTCGACGCGCGAATCGTGGCCGCGACGAATCGCGCATTGGGTGGAGAAGTGAGCGCCGGAAGATTCCGGAACGATCTGCGCTACCGCCTTGACGTCCTGCGGATCAGCATCCCGCCGCTGCGCGAGAGACTCGAGGACCTCCCGCCGCTCGTTCGTCACACCTGGTCGCTGCTGGCCAAAAGAACCGGCAGCCGGGCGGTGTTGTCGCCGTCAGCGATCTCGCTGCTTGGTTCGTACGATTGGCCGGGCAACGTCCGCGAGCTGCAGAACGTGCTCGCGTCGGCGATGGTCGCCGGCCCGCAACGAGGCGTGATCGGACCGCAGGCGCTGCCGAGCCATATCACGCGATCGAGCGCCGTCAGCAGCCGCGCGACGCTCGCCGATGCGCGCCGCGAGTTCGAAGAGCGATATGTGCGCGCGGCCCTGGCCCGATCGGGTGGCCGTGCCACGGTGGCCGCTCGCGAGCTCGGCGTCTCGCGACAGGGTCTGCGAAAACTGACGTCGCGATTGGGACTCGCGAAGGGGAGCCACGCATTAGAATGAGCGCGAGTGCTGCGCTATTGCGTTCGCCGCGTGCTGCTGGCCGTGCCTGTATTAATCGGCGTTGCCACGCTCGTCTTTTCGCTGATCCATCTCGTGCCGGGTGACCCTGCGCAGGCCATGCTCGGCGACGGCGCCGCGCCCCAGGACATCGCCGAGCTCCGCACCAGCCTCGGTCTCGATCAGCCGCTCCTGACGCAGTACCTCGCGTTCCTTCGGCACGCGGTCACCGGCGATCTCGGCAAGTCGTTTCGCACCGGACAGCCGGTGACGACGATGATCATCGAGCGTATTCCGGCGACTGCAGAGCTCGCGTTCGCGGCGATGGTGGTGGCCATTGTCATCGCCCTGCCGCTGGGAATCGTGGCGGCCGTCTGGCGGGGCACCGCGATCGACTACGGCGCTATGACCTTCGCGCTTGCTGGCGTGTCGATTCCGAATTTCTGGCTCGGGCCGCTCCTCGCGATTGTCTTTGCCGTCGAGTTCGGGTGGCTGCCGGTATCTGGACGAGGCACGCTTGCACACCTGGTCCTGCCCGCGTTCTCGCTGGGCCTTGCGCTCGCGGCGATCCTGGCGCGAATGACGAGGGCGAGCCTGCTCGACGAACTCGGAGAGCTGTACGTGCGGGCGGCACGCGCCCGAGGCGTGTCAAATGCCGCCTCGATCACGTCGCATGCGCTTCGCAACAGCATGATTCCGCTGCTGACGATCATTGCGCTGCAATTCGGCGCCGTCCTCACCGGTGCGGTGATCACCGAAACGATCTTCGCGTGGCCAGGCATCGGCCGCCTGCTCATCCAGTCGATCGGCTTCCGTGATTACCCGATGGTCCAGGGGTGCATCCTGTTAATCGCGGTCACCTATGTGACCGTCAATTTGCTCACGGACTTGATGTACGGCGTCCTCGATCCCCGGATTCGTTTCGAATGACCTTTCGACTGCGCTTAGGCCAGGCGCCCGCCGGTTTCATCATCGTCGCCATCGTCGTAATCGGCGCATTGACGGCGCCGTGGTTGCTGCCGTGGGATGCCGCAACGCAGGACCTGCCGAACCGGCTGCAGGGACCGACCTGGCAGCACTGGTTCGGTCTCGACGAACTGGGGCGCGACATCCTCGCTCGCGTGTTACTGGGTGCACGCGTCTCGCTGATGGTCGGCATCGTCGTCGTAGGCGTGTCGTCGATCGCGGGCATGGCGATAGGCGGCGTGTCGGGTTATTACGGCGGACGGATCGATCAAGTGATCGGGCGCGTCATGGACGTGCTAATGGCGTTCCCCGGCATGTTGCTGGCCATCGCGCTCGTCGCGGTACTCGGCCCGAGTCTGGTGAACGTTGTCCTGGCGCTGGCGGTCATCGGATGGGTCGGCTCTGCGCGTCTGGTACGCGGCCAGGTGCTTCGCGCGCGCGAGTTCGAGTATGTGACGGCCGCGAAGGCGCTCGGCGCCGGAACGCTGCGCGTCCTTATCAGGCACGTGCTGCCGACCGCGGTTCCGCCGATGCTGGTCCAGGCCACGCTCGGCATGGCCGGCGCAATTCTCTCGGAAGCAGCGCTCAGTTTTCTCGGCCTGGGTGTGCAGCCGCCGACCCCGAGCTGGGGCACCATGATCAACGGTGGGCGCGTGCATTTGCTCGATGCGCCGCATCTGACGATCTTCCCGGGCTTGTTCCTGGCGATCGTGGTGCTCGGCTTCAATTTCCTCGGCGACGGCTTGCGCGATGCCGTGGATCCCCGCAAAACGTAACCTGCCACATCGTTGCGCCGTTCGAAATTGTGGCAGGTTCCTTTTTTCAGCGGGGAAGCCGTCGCTTGAGCCGTTCGAGCTGGAGATTGCCGGGCTCGGACGCCAGGCCCTCGTCGATCACTTGATGTGCGCGCGCGACGTCTCCGGCTCGAAACGCGGCATCGGCAAGCTTCAGTTGGAGCGCCGCGCTTGGCCCTGCTTCATCAATCGCGCGATCGAGCCAGCGGACCGCCAGCGCCGGCTCGCCGAGCCGCACCGAGTAGTCGGCAATCTGCGTAGCTACGGTCGCCATTGGTTTCTCGTCGCCGACGAGCGTCGCGTATTTGAGCAGCGCATCACGCGCATCCTCGATCCGCCCGTCGCGCCCGGTGATCTCGGCCAGCCGCAAGTACGCATCCGGCGTGAGCGGGAGCCTGGCAACGGACTGGCGCAGCGCGCGTTCCGCGGCCTGGTGGTCGCCGGCGAGCATCAACGCGCGCCCGAGCTCCGCGTAGGTCTCACTCGCCGCGTCCGCTCGTCCGGCCGCATGTTGCAGCGCTCCGATCGCCTTATTGAGCGCGACGCGATCATCGCGGCGCTCGGCGTCGATCAACCAGACATGACCGAGCGCGGCATAAACCTGCGGCGCATCGGGGAAGCGTTCGAGGGCCCGGCCGAGGGTGACCACCGCCGCGTCCCCACGCCCGGCGCGCGCTTGCGCCAGGCCGACGGCCACCTGGCGATCGGCGCGGCCCGGTTCGAGGGCGGCGAGAGCCTCGAGCTGATTGATCGCCTTCGAGTAGTCGCCGTCCTGCAGGTAGACATCGGCGAGCGCTTCACGCGCCGACGTTTGACTCGCCGGCGAGCGTCGGGTGGCCTCTTCCAGGGACTTGCGCGCCGCCGGACCCTGATCGAGGTCGCGCTGGACCAGCCCCAGCACGTAGTGGGCCTCGCCCATGCCGGGGTCGATGGCCAGCGCCTGCTTCAGGACCGCCGTTGCGTCGTTGCTGCGGCGGGCGCGATACCGCGCCAGGCCGAGCTTGTAGAGCACCCGCGGGTTGCGATCGTCGAGGGTGATGAACGTCTCGTAACGCTCGATCGCGCGCTCGTTCCGGCCGAGGGCAACATTGACGTCGCCGAGTGACTCGAGCGCGCGCAGCGAGCTCGGGTCGATATTGGTGGCGGTGCGGAAATCGCGCATCGCGGCTTCGAGCTCGTTCTGGGCCTGATAGACCGACCCGCGCTTGAAATGCGCGAGCATCGAATCGGGCTTGCGGGCAATCGCTCCGCTATACGCCTCGATGGCCTGAAACGGCCGTTCGGTGACGACCGCGGCATCGCCCTCGGCAATCAGCCGGTCGAATTCCCGTTCGTTGGCGAGGGCCGCGAAGGCCAGGGCACCGGCAACCCCGGCGACCGCCACGATGACAACGGCTAGGATGCTCGGACGCACGGCAACGATTTTATGACGATCCACCGATTACGAATCGGTCAGAGCCAGTTTTTGTCAAGGAATCGGTGGATCGTGGATAAGGAACTAATCGGTGGATCGTGGAGTAGGGAACTTTCGTCGGTGGCCGGTTTCTAATATTGATACACTGGCCATGGGCGTTCGAACCGTCGCGGATAGCATCATGAAAGACGCGGGAGCACTCGGTTGGGTTGAGGTCGGGAACCGCGAGGCGTCGTTGATCGAGCGCTGCGCGGCGGGGGATCCGACGGCCTGCGCCGAACTCGTGTCCGGCCACGAACGGATGGTCTATCAGCTCGCCCTGCATCTCCTGGGCGACCGCGACGAGGCCATGGACCTCTCCCAGGAAGTCTTTTTCAGCGTCTTCCGCACCATCCAGAATTTCCGCGGCCAGTCCGCTCTCAAGACCTGGATCTACCGCATCGTCATCAACCAGGCACGCAACCGCCAGCGGTGGTGGAAGCGGCGCCACAAGGCCGACCAGGTGTCGCTCGATCAGCACGTTGCCACGCACGGCGACCTGCGCCAGCCGGGCGACCACACCGCTCCGGACCGCGCCTACGCGCGGAAGCAGCTGGCCGAGCGGTTGTGGGCGGCGCTCGATCACCTGCCATTCGATCAGCGGACGGTCATCGTGCTGCGTGAGATCGACGGCTTCAGTTACGAAGAAATTGCAGACTCCCTCGGCGTTGCAATCGGCACCGTGAAGTCGCGCCTCACGCGCGCGCGGCAAACGTTGCGTGACGAACTCCGGGAGGTCCGGCCATGATTTTCGGTTACGGCTGCGTCGACGTTCGTGATCGCCTCGAGGCATTTCACGACGGTGAGCTGTCGATCGATGAGCGCATCGCGATCCAGAATCACATCGGCGCGTGCGGCGGCTGCAGTGCCGCGGCGAACGACCTGGCGGAGCTCGGAACGACGCTGCGGGACCTCGCCGCCATCGCCGCCGAGCGGCAGCCGGTCGAGACGCTCCGCATCTCGGCCCACGTCATCGAACGGTTGAAGGTCG
>Ga0157380_10000977_pt1 | contig 18124 bp, 10 predicted proteins | sample S35metaG_FD_119757 | JGI IMG/M metagenome (GOLD analysis project Ga0157380, IMG submission 119757) | Switchgrass rhizosphere microbial communities from Kellogg Biological Station, Michigan, USA - S3-5 metaG | ecosystem: Host-associated > Plants > Roots > Rhizosphere > Soil | place: USA... | reverse complement strand
TCGGCGACCGCATCGCTCAGCGCGCGAAGCCGCTGCTCGAAGCCCGGATGCTGGGCGCGCAGCCGCTGGCGGATGAAGCTCGAATGCGGGCCGTTGATGAATGCGGTCTGCTCGACGAGCACCGCGGCGGCGATCGCTCCGTCGCGTTTGAGAATCTGGTGGAGCAGATCCTGGTCGTTGCCCGCGCCAAACCACTCCTCGCCCGCCCGCAACGCGTCGTCGCTATGCGCGGCGAAGCCCGCCGCCCATTGCGCCACCAGCGCGCGCCCGAGCGGATGGCCGAGATTGATCAGCGCCACGCCGGCGTTGACGTCCCAAGCCTCCCCCGTCACCCCCGAGGTCGCGAAGATCGCGGCGCGGTCCTGCTTGTCGGCGAGATAGGCGGCGAGATCGAAATCGAGATCCTGGATATAGGCGTCGGCATCGAGATAGAGCGCCCAGCCGGTGAAACCGCGCTCGACGAGTTCGACGAGCATCGGAATGCGATTGAAGGTCGCCTGCCAGGCGTGGAAGCCGCGCTTGACGCCGACGAAGCTCTCATAGCCATGGCCGTGACGGCGACAATATTCGCGGACATTGGCCGCGGTGACCGCCAGCATCGGCAGATAGCGATCGGCGTCGGCGGTCTGCAAGACGATGACGTCAGAATCGTCGCGCCGCTTGCGCGCGCGCGCGCGGGTCTTTTCACCCAGCCGCAGCACCGCGCAGAATTCGTTGCGGCCGCGCGCCGTATCGTACACCTCGGCGATCTCGAACCCGGTTAGACCGAGCGCGGCGAGCGCCTCGACGATCGACCGGAAGCTGTCCGGCGTGAAATACCAAGCATGGACGTCGATATAACCGCCCGCGCTCGCTTCATAGTCGTTGAGGGCCTTGTGCAATCGCGCGGGCAGGTCGGCCGGGAGCCGGGGCCCGTGATCGCCGGCCCAGTGGCGCGGCGAATCATTGTGGGTGGTCAGCGCGATATGCTCGACCACGCTGGCCAGCCTGTGCGTGCGGCGATGCTCGCGATGCGCCTGGAGCACATCGGCGATCGTGCTCTCGGCGATATGATGATCGAAGCAATAGCGCTTGTCGGGGATGATCAGGCACAACAGACCGTCGGGCGCGAGCACGCGCTCGGCCTGCTCGAGATGATGGACGAGATCGGGCTGATGCTCGATCGCGTGGCTGCTGATCATCGCGTCGAACCGCCGCCGCACCTGTTCGAGCCCGCCGACATAGTCGATCCAGGCAGGGCAGCCGGCGGCGTCACGGCCGGTTTCGGTCGCGCGGGCGCGAAGCTGCTCGGCGTCCAATATGTCGAGATAGGCGATGTTCGGACCGCGCAGCAGCGGATCGCAAAAGGGGCCGATCTCGAGCACCGAACGGCCGTCGTCGATCATCGCCACAAGATTTTCGCGCAATGCGAGCGGCGAGGCGACGCGGCCCTCGCTCCGCCCTATCCGGGCATAATGCGCGGCCGCCTCGTCGCGTGATAGCCTGAGATCCGGATTGGCCGCGAGATAATAATTGGCATCAAACGCCGGCGACAGCTGCATCTTGCGGTCGTGCGCTTCGCTCTCGTCGGCCATGGAAGTCGCCATTACGTCTTATCCCCTCCGGGACGCTACCCAGGAAGCCAGCCCGGGAAGGATGTTATGCATTGGCCGCTCGTTAAAATCGCGCCGCTTGAGCATCGCTTCGGCGAATTCGAGCCGGCTGATCACCTCGACGCTTCGCGAGGCCGCGGAAAGCGCACGGAGCTACTGTCACAAGATGGTCTGTCCATGATTATCGGTGACCGTCCATCGAATACGCCGATCTCAAGGTAGGAGGGATCGACGTCAAGATCGAGAACTGATTGGACGACCTCGGACCGCAGCATTCACTTCTCCTATTCCTGCTTGGTGGCTGCGAATAGCTCGGCGCCTGCCCGCCAGCCAAAAATTAGCCGCCCATTCGAGCCACACCGGCCAGGCTATCTGTACCACGCCGATGGATCATCAACGGGCATGAGCTCGAAGCTATCGCGGCGCAGCCCCGGGTGCCAGGACGGATCGGCGTTGAGCCAGCTGCTCCAGCGCCGATGGAACAGCGCATATTGATCACCGGCGGCCAGCGTCTCGCCCCGTGACGCCTTCTCAGCGTGGATCATTTCGGCCGCGGGCGTGCAAATGATGCGATACCCCAGCGCGCGCAGCCGCAGGCACAGGTCGACGTCGTTAAATTCAAGGGTGAACTGTTCGTCAAACCCGTCGACCGCCTCCATCAGCGATCGCCTTGTCGCGAACAATGCGCCGGTCACCATCGACCATTCGCGTTGCACAAGTGCCCAATCGCAATAGGTGCCGGCATCCCGCCTGCGTTCCGCCCATATATGGGCCACCCCACCGAACAGAGGACCGATGCCGGCATGCTGCAGCCGCCCATCGTCGTAAAGCAGCCGCGCCCCGACCCCGCCGACGCTCTCGTCGATCGCCAAGCCGACCAGCGCCTTGAGCCAGCCGGGATCGACGGGCAGCAGATCATCATTCATCAGCACCATCTGCTCGGTTCCGGCGGCGCGCCACAACAGGTTCATCTTGGCGGCATAGTTGAAGGGTTCATGTTCGCCTCGAGGCGTCTCGATCCGCCGCAACACGAAAGGCCAAGCGCGCTTCGCCCAAGCCGGTTCGCCGGCGATGTCGTCTCCGACGATCACGGTCAGCCTGTCCATCGGCCAATCGACCTGCGCGATCGCCTCCAACAGCCGCTCGACATAACTGGTGCGGCCACCCGGCAGCGGGCTGCGGCGGGTCGGTACGATCAGCGACACGTCGGGGAGAGCGTCCGCGAATTTGCGAAACTGGATCAGCGAGCCCGGGGCTCGGCCCGGCTTGAAATCATAGGACGCGAGTTGCGGCTGCGCAGCCAGCATCCTTTGACGCACCGCCGGTTCGATCTGCGGCCGCACCCCTCGATGGGCTAGCAGCACCCTGGCGATCCGCTCGATCGAGATGCCGGCGCGATGCGCGCGGAACAGCAGGTCGTCGAGCATTGCCCTGCCCATCTCGGCGCGCAGGCCAAGTTCCGCGAACGCCGAGGCGCGAACGATCAGCGGCGTGCCGATATAATCCTGCGCTACGAGCAGCGTCAGGTCGAACGCCGGCTTGAGCCGCAATTGGTCGCGGCCGCGATCCTCGCCCGCGGCGAAATCATCACCATAAAAGATGCCGACATCGGGCCGCTGCTCGGTGGCCTCACGCCAATCGCACTCGAACAACGGCGAAAGCACCGCGCCGCGCGGGGCCAGCACGATCCAATGCTCGCGATCGACCGGCAAATCCTCGGGGAGCGGCTGATCGAGCACCGCGTCGGGCGCGAGCGCGACCAGCCGCAGCGCGGGACCGAACACGGCGCGCTCGACCGGAATGCCTGCCGCGAGATTAGCGTGGATGTGCGCGCCCCCTTCATTGGCGGGGGTCTCGGCCAGCGCGGCGAAGCTCGCGGCGATATTGGCCGCGACCGCCTCATAGGACAGAAGCTCGCCGATGCGTTCGCGCGCGGCAGTTCCCTTGGTGTCGGTCCCCGCCTCGATCGCGTCGGCTGCGCGGATCAGCGTCGCGGTCAGCGCAGGCTCGTCGACCCGCGCCCATTCGCCACCCGCGCGATAATGGCCGAAATCGCGTTCGAGCGTCCAGCCATGCCATTTGACGGGCCAGCCGTCGGCCGCGTCGAGAAAGTCGCGGCTGCCGCCGAAATCGGTTGCAACCACGGGCTTGCCGGCCGCCATAGCCTCCGCGATCGTCAGGCCGAACCCCTCCGAGCAATGCGGCGAAGCGTAGATGTCGGCCGCGGTCAACAATTCGCCAAGCTCGTCGGCTGACATCGAGCGGTCGATCAGGACCACCCCTTCGGTCGCCGCGGCGAGCGCGCGAAAGGCGTCGCCCTCCTCGGGCCGGTCATGAAGGTGCTTGGTCTTCAGGATCAGCGACCAGCCGCGCTTGGCCAGCTCCGACGCCGAGAAGGCCCGGACGAGCGCTCCGGGATTCTTCCGCACGAGGTAGCTCGAGCCGTCGAAGACATAAAGGATCGTGCGGCGATCCGCCGGCAACCCATACCGCGCCATCACTGCCGACCGATCGATCGGACGCGCGGGGGGCAGCGGCACGACATGGGGCACGATGTCGACCGGCGGCCCGCCCTGCGCGGCGAACAGCTCGGCACAATAGCGGCTGGGCGCCCATATCCGATCGACCGCGCCAAAATTATGCCGCCACGCTGGGGGAATATGGCCCATTTCCCATACCCAATAACCGACCCTGCGCTTGGCCTCTGCGATCGCCGCACGCTGCCAGTCGGTCAACAAATGCCAACTGTCGGGATTGAGGTGAACCACCGCGATGTCGGCCTGACCTTCGAAATCGATGATATCCGCAGGCGGCACCAGCGGCTTGTGGACGTGAAAGGGCACCTTGATCGGATGGAGGTTCACGAGCGCACCGGAACGCCGGATGGCCCCGATGATCCCTCTGCTAGCCTGTCCGAGGCCATTGTCGTAATTCCATGGCCCGAAGAAGGAGACGCGCAACGGGCCTGCGCCGAGGCCGGCCCGCGGCAGGCGTCGGGCAAGCAGCCGCCCGTCGTCGTCGATGGGGCCCGTTTCCGCCGCGGCCGCCAGGGCCGCCTCCGCCAGTGCGACGTCGAAGCCCGCTTGGGCGAGGGTGTCACGCCATCCCTCGATGTCCGCGGTTTCGAATTCGCCGCGCAGGAGCAGCAGCTTCACCAGCGGCATGCCGTCGGCGATCAACGTACGCCATCCGAACAGCGAGGGATTGATCGCGGTCGCGCTCGGGAACAGGATTTCGACATCCAGCCCGCTCTGCTCGGCCATTTCCCCCAGCCGGATCTCATAGGCGCGGATGACATGGTCCTTGCGGGTCAGCAGGCGAAGATCGTCCATGAAAGCATGGAACGAGCGTGACGACAGCAGGCGCGGCTTGATCGCGAGGAAATAGCTCTGGACGTGCCAGCGCCATTCATGGCTTTCGGTCAGCCCGATCAGATCGGCGCTGCTGCGCCGCACGCGGTCGACGATCGCACCAAGCCGTCCGTCGTCGGTCGCGAACAGGACGCTGTCATTGACGAGATAAAGTGTCCTCGCCCCGTAGAGGCGCGGATAAACCTTGAGCGCATGGCTCCACGCGCCGAAATCATAGCCGGCGTTGCGACGAACCATGATCGCGTCGGCAAGATCGATCAGGTCGGGGGGGATGTCGACAGCCCGATCGACGGTCGCGATCAGGAAGACACCGAGCCCTTGCGCCTTCAGGGCGCGCAGATAGGGCAGCACATGAGGCTTGATTTTGCCGGTGTGCGAATGGGTGACGAACAGCGCGATTTCGCTGTCGACGGGCAGGCAGAGCGGCTTGACCACCTCGCTGGGCACCGACCAGGCGACAGGATAGCCAGCCGGATGGCGCGAGGGCGGGAACAGCGTGACGGGCGAGTTTGCGAGTTCGGCGCCGTCCGGCATACGGCGTGCAACCACCGCGACGCCTTCGTCGTTTTCGCCGCGCTCGACGTCCAGAATGGCCCGAAATCCGAGGGCGCCATCCTCGCGACGCTCGGGCACCGCTTGACCGACAAGAGTGTCGCCCACCCGAAACTCGACCCATGGATCGGGTCCGTCGCTTTCGAACAGCACCCCCCCGACTTTGACTTCGTACCAGCCCTCGATCACGCCGCCACAGACGGGCTCGGGCGGAAGCAGCTCGGCTAGCGCCGACTCGGCATGCGCATTTCCATCGAGCTCGAAACTCCGGCGATAGAATGCAATCGCCGTTTCCTCATCGCCGGTCCGGCGCGCGAGATGGCCGCGGCACAGTGCGAGATCGGCGTCGTCGGGTCCGAGGCCATCAGCGGTGCGATAGGCGAGATCGGCGCCCTCGGCGTCGCCGGCTTCGGCGAGCATATGGCCGAGCTGCACCCAGATCGCGAAGTCGCGTGGCTGATAGCGCAGGTAGCGGCGATAATGGTTCGCGGCCTCGTCCCAGCGTCGCGCGTCGCGGGCGGCCGCCCCCTTCCGGTACGCAATCCGTATCGCCCGCCTACGCCAGAATCCCCCCGTCATCCCATGCTCGCTATCATGTCCAGCTGAGGGGCGAAATAGGCAGGCGGCATGATCACGATCCTCGAAAAAGCAAAGGGCGGTAAAGGAAGGCCAGGGAAGACCGGCCGCGCGCGCCGCGCGACGAAGCGTTTCCTTAAAGAGAAGAGCCGTTTCGATGCAAGCCGTTAACCCCGGGGCAAGGTGTGCATCGTAATTGACAGCCGCGCAAAGGCGGTTATGGGCCGCCGGAGCATGAAGGCATGCCTGGGCGCTGCCGCTCGGGCAGCAAACTGGATGATCTGCGACATCGATCGGATCGGCAACATCAGAGAGCGGCGGGATCGCCGGTTCACACGGCTGCTGCTCGGCTCGGCACTGACGCTGTGCGCCGTTCCCGCCGCGGCCGAGACGCTCGCCGACGCGGTCGAGGCGGCGTATGGCAATAATCCGACCCTCGTCGAGCAGCGCTACCGGCAGAAAAGCAACAACGAGAGCTATGTCCAGGCGCGCGCGCAATATGGCCCGTCGCTTTCGGTCAGCGCGACCGGCACCTACGACTATAGCAAATTGCACTCGCGCGAGAGCGATGGAAACGAAGGCCAGCTCTCGCTGAGCCTGCGCCAGCCGGTCTATACCGGCGGCCGGCAGCGCGGCGCGCTGGCCCAGGCGCGGGCCAATGTCCTCGGCAGCGAGGAGGCGCTTCGCCGCGTCGAAGGCGAGGTCGTGCAGAATGTGATCGCGGTCTATGCCGCGATGCTGCGCGATCAGCGGCGGCTCGAGGTCGCGCGCGAGAATGTGCTCGTGCTGCGCGACCAACTCACCGAGCGCCGCGCCAAGCGCCGGGTGCGCGATGTCACCATCACCGACGTCGCCCAGTCCGATGCACGGCTTGCCGCGGGCGAGAGTCAGCTCGCCAGCGCCGAGGCGCAGCTCGCGGTGAGCCGCGGCGAATATCTGCGCATCGTCGGCCATGAGCCCGGCGATCTCCAGCCGCTGCCCGAATTGCCCGGCCTGCCCGCCTCGATCGACGAAGCCTTCGCCGCCGCCGACGAGGGCAACGCCAACCTGGCCGCGGCGCGCTATTCCGAAGAGGCTGCGCGCGCCAACATCGCCACCCAGCGCGGCAACCAGCGGCCGACCGCGACGATCTCGGCCGAAGCGGGCAAGCGCGGCCAGCTCTCCCCGTTCGACCGGCATGATTATCGGACCGAGGTCACCGCGCAGCTGACCATCACCCAGCCGCTATGGCAGGGCGGCGCGATCCGCTCACGGATCCGCCAGGCGCAGGATCTCAGCGGCGCCGCGCAGGCGGGGGTCGACGCCGAGCGGCGACAGGCGCTGCAGGACGTCGTCCTTGCGTGGAACCAGCTCGCATCGACGCGGGTCGCGGTGGTTTCCGGCACCCGCCAGGTCGAAGCGGCGCAGATCGCCTTCGCCGGCATGCAGCGCGAGGAGCGCTACGGCCTCAGGAGCACGATCGAGGTGCTCAACGCCGAGCAGGAGCTCTCGTCGGCGCAGCAGACGTTGCTGTCGAGCCGCTACCAGGAATATATCGCCCGCAGTGCTCTGCTGCTCGCGATGGGCAAGCTCGACGCGCGGACGGTCAACTCGGCGATACCCGCGAAGGATCCGGAGGCCGAGTTCAGGAAGGTCCGCTGGCGCGGCATGCTGCCGACCGATCCGGCTTCGATGCTGCTCGACCGTATCGGTTCGGCGAGCCCCTATGCGCGGCCCAAGCCCGATCTTCGCGGGCAGAACCAGCCGAAGCCAACCGGCTCGCCCGCGCTGCCGCCGACGCCGGACAAGCGCTATACCGAAGCGCCGCTGGTGCCGATCACGCAGAGCCCGCTGGTTCCGGCCGATCGGCTGAACGCCGAAGGTCACGACTATGAAGCCGCGCCGCCCCGCGAAAGTTCACCGCAATGAAAAGCCTTCGCTGCCTGTGCGGCATCATGATAATAGGCCTTCGCCCGCCGCATGACCGGCGAGAACCCTCCTCAGGAAGTCGTCAGCCCCGATGAAAGCCGGCCCCGCTCCGAAGAATTCGACCCTGCTGACCGACGCGCTGGCGATGGGCAAGACCCCGTTCCTGTTCGCGGCGCTGTTCAGCCTCGCGAGCAACCTGCTCTATCTCGCGCTGCCGATCTACACCAACCAGATCTACAGCCGGGTGCTGACCAGCCATAGCGGCGCGACGCTGATCGTGTTGACCGTCGGCGCGGCCTTCGTGTTCCTGATATCGGGCGTGCTCGATCATTTCCGCGCGCAGGTGCTGATCAATTTCGGCGTCGCCTTCGACCGCAAGCTGGCGAGCAGCACCTTCGCTGCGCTGTTCGATCTCGTCGTCCGCCGCCGGGGCGGATCGCATGCCCAGGCGCTTCGCGATCTCGACCTGGTGCGCAGCCTCATCTCGGGCAACGGCACCGCGGTGCTGTTCGACGTGCCGTGGATCCCGGTGTTCCTCGGCATATTGTTCGTGATCGATCCATGGATCGGCGTGCTCACCCTCGTCGGCGGCGTGATCCTGCTGGTGCTTGCCTATCTCCAGGATCGCGCGACCCATGGCGCGCTCAAGGAACAGAGCGCCGCCTCGATCAAGAGCTATTCCTTCACCGACGCAGCGCTGCGCAACGCGGAGATCGTGCGCGCGCTCGGCATGCTGCCGATGCTCGGCGCGGCCTGGGCGCAATATCGCCATATCGCGCTCAACATGGGCGTGGTCGCCAATGACCGCAGCAGCTTCTACGCGGGTGCGATCCGCTTCGTGCGGATGCTGATCCAGATCGCGATCATCGCGCTCGGCGCCTGGCTGATCATCCAGGGCGACATCGCCTCGGGCCTGCTGTTCGCCAACATGATCCTGTCGGCGCGCGCGCTCGCGCCGATCGACCGCATCATGGGATCGTGGAAGCAGCTCGTCGAAGGCGCGCAGGCCTATCGCCGGCTCCAGACCGTGCTGGACGAGTTCGAGCCGCCGGTCCCCGCAACCCAGCTCCCGACGCCCAAAGGCCGGCTCACCTTCGAAAATGTCAGCTTCGCGCCGCAGGGCGCGCCGAGCCTCGTGCTCGTCAATATCAGCTTCCTGATCCAGCCGGGCGAGATGATCGGGGTCATCGGCCCGTCGGGCGCCGGCAAATCGACGCTGCTGCGCCTGATGTGCGGCATCTGGAAACCCAATAGCGGGACGGTGCGGCTCGACGGCGCCGACGTGTACAGCTGGGAGCGCGCCGATTTCGGGCGCAACGTCGCCTATCAGCCGCAGGATACCGAATTGTTCGCCGGCACCGTCCGCAACAATATCTGCCGTTTCGCCGCCTCGGCGAATGACGCCGACATCGTCGCGGCGGCGCAGGCTGCCGGGGCGCACGAGCTGATCCTGCGGCTGCCCAAGGGCTATGACACCGAACTCAGCGAGTCGGGCGTGGTGCTGTCGGCCGGGCAGCGGCAGCGCGTCGGGCTCGCCCGCACGCTGTACGGCGAGCCCAAGGTGATCGTGCTCGACGAGCCCAACGCCAATCTCGACGCCGAGGGCGAAGCCGCACTGCTCAAGGCGATCGCCGGGGCCAAGACGCGCGGCGCGACGGTCGTGATGGTCTCGCACAAGCCCAGCATCTTCGGCAGCGCCGACAAGCTGATGGTGCTGCGCGGCGGCCAGATCGCCCAATATGGCCCGCGCGAGGAAGTGCTGCGCGCGCTGCAGGGCGGCCAGCGGCCGGCGCTTGCGGAGGTCAAGTCGTGAATCTTCTTCCCGATCTCCGTCGTTTCCTCAGCCGGCCCGAACCCGAGCTCGAGATCGGCAGCGACGACGCGGCCACCGCTTATGCCGCGGGCACCGACACCGGCGACGAGCAGCTCCACCGCTCGCTGCGCCGCCCGATCGTCGGCGGCAGCATCGTCGTCGGGCTGCTGTTCGTCGGGCTGCTGCTCTGGGCGTTCCTGTCGGTCTCGGGGGCGATTCTGGCCCCTGGCGTCGTGCGGGTCGAAAATAACAGCAAGGACATCAAGCGGCTCGAGGGCGGCGTGGTCCGCCGGATCTTCGTCCGCGAGGGCCAGCGCGTCAAACAGGGTGATCTGCTGATCCGGTTCGACGACACCCAGAGCAGGGCGGTGGTCGACGTCTACCAGAGCAATGTCGACAGCGCGCTTGCGACGATCGCGCGGTTCCAGGCCGAAGCCACCAATGCGGGACAGATCGATTTTCCGGCCCAGCTGACCGCGCGCGCCGCCGATCCGCGGGTCGGCGCGCTGCTCGCCAGCCAGCGCGCACTGTTCCAGACGCGGATGCTGCTCTATCGCAGCCAGGCGCAGGTGCTCCAGTCGCAGGCCGCCCAGCTCGAGACGCAGATTTCGGGGATGCGCGTCCAGGCGCAGGCAATCGACGATCAGGCAGTGCTCGTCCAGCAGGAGCTGCGGGGCATACGCGAGTTGAGCCGGCAGGGCTATGCTCCGGAAAGCCGGCTGCTCGCACTCGAGCGCAACGCGGTCGCGGTCAAGGGCCAGCGCGGCTCGATGACGGCCGACATGGCGCGCGCGCGCCAGTCGATCGGCGAGATCCGGCTGCAGATCGCGCAGCTCGAGACCAAGCACCAGACCGAGGTCGCCGATGGCATCCGCACCGCGCAGCAACAGCTCGCCGAGAATGAACCCAAGCTGCGCGCGACGCTCGAGCAGCTCGCCCAGACCGAGATCCGTGCACCGGTGACCGGCTATGTGTTCAACCTCAGCCAGTTCACCGAAGGCGGGGTCGCGACCCAGGGCCAGCTGCTGATGCAGATCGTCCCCGCCGACGCGAAGCTGGTGGTCGCCACCGAGATCGCGCCGAAGGACATCGCCGACGTCAAGGTCGGCATGCTCGCGCGGGTCACGCTCACCGCCTACAGCACCCGCACCACCCCGCCGGTCGAAGGGCATGTCACGCTCGTCTCGCCCGACGCCAAGGTCAACGAGAAGACCGGGACGACGCACTTCGTCGCCGAGGTGACGATCACCCCCGCCGAACTGGCCGAAGCCGGCCCCGACATCGCGCTGACGCCGGGCATGCAGGCGAACGTCGCGATCGTGACCGGCGCGCGCTCGATCCTGACCTATCTGTTCCAGCCCTTCACCAACGCGATGAAGGACGCCATGCGCGAGAAATGAGCGTGGGGTGCAAGGAAGCCCTCTCCCCCAGGAAGAGGGTTGGGTGAGGGTGTCCGACACATCAGCCGGGACGTCAATGACTCCCCCCCGCAAGGTCGAGTTTCTCATCGCCGGGGTGCAGAAGGGCGGCACCTCGGCGCTGTTCGAATATCTGCGCGAGCTGCCCGGGCTGCAGCTCCCCGACGTCAAGGAAGCGCATTTCTTCGACGACGAGGAACGGGTCGATTGGGCGCGGCCCGATTATACGCGCTATCATGCGCTGTTCGCCGAAGACGGGCGGCACTGGGGCGAGGCGACCCCGATCTACCTCTACTGGCCTAACAGCCTCGAGCGGATCGCCGCCTATAATCCGGCGATGAAGCTGATCCTGCTGTTCCGCGATCCGATCGCGCGCGCCTGGTCGCACTGGCGGATGGAATATGCCAAGCGCAAGGAAAGCGAGCCCTTCCAATATTGCATCCGCGACGGCCGCGACCGGGTCGCGCAGGGCGATCCCGCCGCGCCGGGGCATCACCGCGTGTTCAGCTATGTCGAACGCGGATATTACGGCCGGCAGGTCGCGCATCTGCTGACGCTGTTCCCGCGCGCACAATGCCTGTTCCTGCGTTCGGAGCAACTGCGCGACGAACCTGATGCCGCGCTGCAAAGGATTTGCTCCTTTTTGGACCTATCCCCGCCCGCGCGCGTGACGCCGCGCGTCGTCCATGCCGCACGGCAGCGCGACTATCCCGTCACGCTCGAGCCCGCCGATATCCGCCTGCTCGCTGATCTCTATGCATCTGATTTGAAGCAGTTTTCACATCTGACCGGGATCGATGCGACCCTCTGGACCCAAAGCTGGCATAACCCCGCCGAGCGCTGACTATTCGTGCACGGCCGTTCAGACGAACCGGGATCAAACGCCGCCGGGCCGAACTTTTGTCTTGCGGCAAACTCCTGTAGAGCGGGCCGAAACAAACATCTTTCTGCGCTTTTCGCCTCGGACCATGGTTATTTTCGGCGTCCGAAACAAGCAATAGCTGCTATTGCCGGGTCGCAACACGGCGAACAAATCCCGATTCCACGATGCTGCGCCGCGCTTTTTGCCTGTTGCGCGGTTGAGAAAGCTTGGCTAAGCAACGTACTGGGCTTGCTCGCTGAACCATGCCACGGGGGATGGGTTCGGGAGCGGCAAGGGGCGCTTCCCGCTCGTGAAAACGGGAGGTGGCACGCTGCTTGCCCGGGTAAAGGTTCAACTGGAGGTTTCTAATGGCAAATGTAATTTTCGAAGAGGGTACCCAGACCCAGGCTAGCGGGTTTCAGGGTGGCGATACGCTGCTTTTCAAAACGGCGGCGGCTGCCGACGTTGTTGTAACTTTTGCACCTGCTTCTGGGCTCTCAGCTGCAACAGTAACTCTCGCGGTCGGCGATCAGTCGCTCACCTTTGCGGCGAACGCAATCACAGATCCCACCTCGACCATCAGCTTTTTCAGCACGGGTGGTTCGCTGCTGCTTGGAGACACGAGCACTGCTACCGGTGCTGACACCTTGTCTCTCAGTGGCGACGATGCTAGCGCGGCTTGGGGCCTTTCGGGCGTTGATACGATCAACATGGTCGGTGGCGGCGCGCACAGCGCACATGGTGGCGATGGTGCGGACACCATCGCTGTTGGAGCAACCGCCACGGGCGCTTACACGATCTTTGGCGACGACGGTGACGATACTGTCACGGTCGATGCTTCGGCCACGGGTGCTCTCGTGATCAGCGGCGGGCTTGGTAAGGATACCTTGGCCGGCGGCGTCGACAACGACCACATTTATGGCAACGTCCTGACGCCCTCGGGCACTGTTCTTGACGGTGCTGACTCGATCTCCGCAGGCGATGGCGGCGACTATGTTAATGGCAATGCCGGCAAGGACACGATCGATGGCGGGGACGGCAGCGATCGTCTCCGGGGTGGCGCTGACGGCGACAGCATCCTCGGCGGCGACGGGAATGACGACATTAACGGCAATAAGGGTGCCGATACCATCGATGGCGGCAATGACAATGATCATATCCGCGGCGGTGCCGACGATGACAGCATTCACGGCGGCGATGACAACGACATCCTGCTTGGCGATCTTGGCGCGGACACGCTCGCTGGTGATGCTGGCATTGACATCATAACCGGTGGTGACGGCAATGATGTGTTTGTCTTCGCTACCGGCGATGCCGATCCGTTCACCGACAGTGACGACAACACCTTCTATGATGAAATCACCGATTTCACCAACGGAGCGGACAAGCTCGACTTCGGTGCCGTCCCCGCTCATGTCCTGTATGTGACCGGCGCGACCTACACCGACGTTGCCGCTGCACAGGATGCCGCTCAGCTGAAGCTGACGGCCGGCGCTGCGACCGACGTGGTAGCAGTTGCGGTTGGTACCGACACCTACCTGTTCTATGATAGCGATGGTACCGGCACCACAATCGACTCGATCGTCAAGCTTGATGCGGTCTCGGATGCTTCGACGATCACGACTGCCGATTTCGTTTAAGCGACATCGCAGTATTGATAAGGGGAGGCCGGCTGAAAAGCCGGCCTTCTTTTTGTGCGTCACGGACCAATTTCGTAGCTGGGAGCCGGACCTCTCTTCTCGTCATTCCACCGAAGGCTGGGATCTCGAGAGAAATGCAGACGCTCGTTCGGATCTCATGCAACCCCAGCCTTCGCTGGGGTGATGCATAGGGGAAAATGGCGAACGCCTGGCGGCGGGACGGAAGGGGTGACGCGCTTCCCCAGGAAGCTATCGCCGCCCCTTGATCCTCTGCGCTCCGGCCTTGCCGTTCACATTGCGGCCCGCCAGCTGGCTGTCGATCAACGCCATCCACCCCGGCACGCCGACCTTGTCGCGATCGAATTTCGCCAGCGCCGACACCCGCGCGCGGTGCCGCATCGTGGAAAAACGTTCGGGCTCGAGGACTGCGGCAACCATAGCGTCGCTGAGCGCCTTGACGTCGAAGAAGTCGAGCAGCACGCCATTCTGTCCGTTGACGATCGCATCGCGCACCGGCGCCGTGTCCGATCCGATGATCAGGCATTCGCACGCCATCGCATCGGCGAGCGACCAGGACAGGGTGAACGGATAGGTGTAATAGATGTGCGCCGCGCCGATCGACAATATGTCGATCATCCGGTCATATTCGACCTGCCCGATGAAGTGCAGCCGCGAGCGATCGAGCCGGTCGCCCAGCTCGTCGAGCATCACATGCCGCCAGCTCCGCCCGTCCTCGCGCTTGGCGCCATAGCCCGTTCCGTCCGCCCCGATCGCCACGACATGCGCCTCGGGCACCGCGTCGAGAAAGGCCGGCAGCGCGCGCATGAAGATGTGGAAGCCGCGCAGCCGCTCGAAATTGCGATTGATGAACGTGATCACCGGGGTCGAGCGGTCGAGCACGCGCCCGTCGGGCAGGGTCAGCATCGCCGCCGGGTTCGCCCGCGCGCGCGACAGATCGATGCCCTCGTGCAGCACCTTGATCAGCGGCTGGAAGACCTTGGGAAAGGTCGAGGCCTGGAAGGGCGTCGGGCTGACGATCCGGTCCGCCATCGTGTAGGCGAGCGACTGGGTGGCGTTCTTGCCGTTGGTGCGCATCATCCCCGCGAGCGTCGGGCTCTCGAACTCGGGATCGAAATTCACGTCGCCGCCCTTGTGGCGATAATAATATTCGCCGAACAGGATGATCCTCGCATTGGGGAAGATCTCGCGCAGGTGGATCGTCTCGCCCCAGCCCGGATGGCCGATGATCAGGTCGGGCACGAAGCCCTTCTTGGCGAGCTCGATCGCGGCGAGCGCGGCGGCATGCGCGCGGATCAGATCGGCCTCGGCCCGGGTCGCCGGCGCGAACACCCCGTCGGTGGTTCCGCGCTTGTTGTCCCAGCGGACCAGCGTCACCCCATCGCGCTCGCGCGCGGTCTTGCCCCCGATCGCCACCACCTGGTCGCCGCGTGCGACCAGCGCGTCGGCGATGTGGGGGAACTGGCCGGGGAAATTCTGGTGAACGAAGAGGATGCGGCGGGCTTTGGTCATGATCTTTTCGCTAAGTTCCGAGATTATCGTCCACCCTCCCCTGAAAGGGAGAGGCTTTAGCTGGGCCTCGCCGGCAGATACTCCGCCATCAGCTGGCGCGCCGCCGGTTCGCCGACTGCCTGCCGGGTCGCCACCGCCCAGAGATCGAAGCGCTGCCGCCGCATGCCGACCATCCCGAACCCGGCCGCGCGCAGCTCGGCGGTAAGTGTCGCGGCGGTGAAGGCCGTGCGGTGCGCCATATATTCCTCGCCGTTGCGGATCGAAGCGCTATGGCCATAGAGGATGTCGAGCGGGGTGATCGGCCCTGCGGGCGAGACATAGAGCGGTTCGGTCAGCTTGCCCTCGGCGACATATTTGGCGACGGTCTCGATATCGGGGCAGGTCACCCACCAGGAAGCCATCGGGCCGCAGCACGCGCCGGAATTCCTTGAGCACGCTCGGCACCTGATAGGAATAGACATGCTCGACATTGTGCGACGAATAGACCGCGTCGACGCTTTCGTCGGCGACGGCGGTCATGTTCGTCGTGGTGCCGACGATATCGGGCCGCACGTCAGGATTGATGTCGAACCGAATCTCGCGCCAGCCCTGCTGAAAGCCGGGCGTCATCCGCTTTATCGTCGCGCTGCCGCAGCCGACATGGAGAACCTGTTTCACCCTGGCCCCTCTTCGATGGTGCAACGGTGCATAATGGCTGGCGGGGCGCAGGGGAAGTCGGGGCAGTCGCCCCCGCTGTCAAACGTCGTCCCGGCGAAGGCTGGGATCTCAGGAGGATGGGCGCGCTCGATCTACCTTACGAGATTCCGCTTCAATGGGGTGACGCAAGGGGGGGATGGCTTCTTCTACCGCACCGTCACCGAAAACCGCTGGTCGATGAACGCCTTGCCGTCGCGCAGCACCCGGTAATGCGCCGCATAGCGCCCTGCGCTCCATCCCGCGGCCGGACGCTTCTTGCCGGCGAACAGGATCGTCTGCGCCTTGTCGCGGTCGAGCGGGGCGGCGCGGTTGTCGGCGAGGACCGCGCCGCCAGGCGCGGTGACGGTCAGCCGCTGGAGGTCGCCGCCGTGCAGCCCGATCGACTGGACGAAGGCCACGATCGCGGGCGCGTCGCGCGACGGGCTGGGCTGCTGATCGGCGCCGCTTTCTTGGACCGCCGCCATCGTCACCGGACCGGTGGCGAAGCCGCTGTTGAGAAGCTGTCCCGCCTGATAACCCTGCGCGAGCCCCGAGCCGGCCGCCCACAGCTTGCGCCCGCCGTCGCATTGGCCCGGCTTCGCCCCGAAGGCGAAGGGATCGATGACCGCGCCGTCCTTGCGTACCGTGATGTGAAGGTGCGGATATTCGGTGTTGCCCGACAGGCCGACCTTGCCGAGCGGCGTGCCCGCCGCGACGCGCTGCCCGGGCCGGACCGCGATGCTGCCGCGCGCCATATGGCAATATTGCGTTTCGAGCCCGCCGGCATGCCCGATCACCAGCCCGTTGCCGCACTGGATCGCCTCAACCGCCTGCTGCTGCCCCGCCGCTTTCACCGAGATATCGGGCACCCCGTCGCGCACGCGCAGCACCGTGCCCGCCGCGGCGGCGAGCACCGCGACCCCGCGGCGTTGCTGCGCCATGCTCTGAAGGCGGATGTCGGTGCCGCTATGCTGGTCATAGGTGCGGCCGCCGCAATGCCAGTCGCGCGCGGCCGGCGAGGGATCGGCGTCGACATAGTTCTGGATCGCACAGCTCCGCCCGAGCTCGCACGCGATCGGCAGGACCAGTTCGGGCGTATCGCCGCCCGCCGCGAGCAGCAGCGGTAGCGCGGTGGCGAGGATGAGGCCGCGTTTCACCTGTTCCGGCCTGCCTGAGCTCTAGCGCCGCAGTGCATCGAGCCGGTCGGCGAGCATCGGCGCCAGGGTCGACACGGTGCGCCTGTCCCCGACATGCGCCTGCACCGCCGCCGCCCGGCGCGCCGCGCCGGCGCGATCGTCGAGCACGCCGCGCAACGCATCGAGCCAGCCGTCGACGCCCGCGAAAAGGGCATGCCGCCCCAGCAGCGGATCGGCGCGATAGGCCGGCCCGTCGCTGAGCAATGGGAGAAGGCCGAGCGCCGCATAGTCGAGAGCCTTAATGTCGGACTTGCAACGATTGAACGCATTGTCGGCGAGCGGAGCCAACCCCAGGTCGAACGGCTCCTGCTCGCGCAGCCAACGCGCGAAGCGCGGATAGCTGACCGCTTCGGCCGGCGGGGCGAGCCGCCGCAGCCAGGGCGCCGGTCCAAGTTCGGGATCGACGCCGACCACGGTCAGATCGAAGCCGTCGCCGCGCTCGGCGTGGAGCGCGTCGAGCGCGGGGCGGATCGTCGCGAAATCGGCCGCGTGGGTGTGCGTGCCCATATAGAGCATGCGCACCCTGTCACCCGCGAACGGCGCGGGCCGCGGCCGCCGCCAGTCGCGCCACAGCCGAGGATCGATCGCATTGGGCACGATCGCGCTGCGGCCCGCCAACGCGGCATAGGCTTGGGCGAGCTCGGCGGTCGAAAACCAGCTTTCCGCCGCGGCGGCGATCGCGCGATCGAGCGCGGCGTTGAGCGACCGGTATAGACCGTGCTCGGGATGGTCGGGGCCGATCAGCGTGAACGCGTCGTCGACATCGACCAGCAGCGCCGCGCCGATCGCACCCAGCCGGCGCACCAGCGCATCGACCGCCGCGACGGAGGGCAGCGCGGTGCGCTGGACGATGCAGACATCGCAATCGGGCACCGCATCGTCGGGCGAACCGAGGGTCAGGCGGACGCGCCCCGCGACGCTCTCGTCGGTGAGCGGCGCGATCAGCCGGATATAGGCCGAGCTTTGCGGGCCGGCCGCGCCGCGCCGCGCG
>Ga0157380_10000976_pt1 | contig 18134 bp, 17 predicted proteins | sample S35metaG_FD_119757 | JGI IMG/M metagenome (GOLD analysis project Ga0157380, IMG submission 119757) | Switchgrass rhizosphere microbial communities from Kellogg Biological Station, Michigan, USA - S3-5 metaG | ecosystem: Host-associated > Plants > Roots > Rhizosphere > Soil | place: USA... | reverse complement strand
GATCGAGGCGCAGCAGATCCTCCCGCGCGAAGATGCGGCGCTGTGGGCAGCGGCGATCGGCGGCAGCGACCGGCTGGCGAGATCCGCTCTTGATCGCCTGATATTGACCTTCGGATCGGTCGCCGGCGATCTCGCGCTCGCGCATGGCGCCAATCAGGTGGTGATCGTCGGCGGCCTGGCCAACCGCATTCGTCCACGGCTTGAGGGCGCCCCCTTCCATGCCCGCTTCTGCGCCAAGGGCCGCTATGCACCGCGCATGGAGCATTTTCCGATACGGCTGGTTCTGCATGAACAGCCGGGCTTGTTTGGCGCCGCAGCGGCATTTTCGCGGCAGATCAGGTGATCATCGGCGGGACCGGGTGCACCGCCGCTCCGTAATGATACGGAGGGCCGCTGATAATCCTATCTCAACCATATCAGCCGATTGGAATTCTGCACAAGTTTGCAATTCGGGTAGACGTTTGCGTGTCAGATGAGGCCTACAAACCGCGCGAGCCTCGGCAGAAAGTGGTGATTTCTGCGCGAATGCGCGTGGATGCCAGCTATGGGGACGTCTGCATCCGCAATATTTCGCCGCGCGGGATGATGCTGCAGGCGGCGAACCCGCCGCGCCGTGGAACCTATGTCGAGGTGCTGCGCGGCCCGCATGTCATCGTGGCGCGGGTGGTGTGGACCCATGAGCGCCGCTTCGGCATCCATACTGCCGAGCGGATGGACGTCGCGGCCGTCGTCAATGTCACGACGCCCGCCGGTGCCGGGCTGCCCGGACAGGACCGCCGGTCTCCGGAGCGTTCACGCCCTGCCGCGCCGACCATGAAGGATGTCGCGCAGCAAGCCGAGCGCAGCCGTCGCTTCTCGCGCGCATTCGAATTCACCGTGATGGCGGGAGGCGGTCTGATCAGCGCCGCCGCGATGGGAAGCCTTGCCTACAAGGCACTGGCCGTCCCCTTCCAGTACGTCTCCGCCCACATGGTGCAGCACCAATAGGCCCTGACCAGAGTCGATCGATTCAAGTTCCTGAACGAAAGGAATTTGCCGATGATGGAACTGTGGGCCAGCCCATGAATTTTAGCTGCGGTTCAGGGAGACATGTCATGGCCCAGTCATTCACCGACGCAATCGCCCTTCTCAAGGCCGACCACCGCAAGGTCGAGGATCTGTTCGAACAGTTCGAACAGACATCGAGCGCGACCAAAAAGGCAGGCATCGCGCAGGAGATCTGCAACGAGCTGAAAATTCATACGATGATCGAAGAGGAGATCTTCTATCCCGCGTTTCGCGGCAAGATCGAGGATGACACGCTGGACGAAGCCTATGTCGAGCATGACGGCGCGAAGGTTCTTGTGAATGATATCGCGGCGGCATCGCCCGACGCGGATTTCTACGATGCCAAGGTCAAGGTCCTTTCCGAAGAAATCAAGCATCACGTGCATGAAGAGGAAATGCGCGCGGAGGGCATGTTCGCGCAGTGCCGGGAAACCGATGTCGATCTGGTGGCGCTGCGGGACCGGATGATGGCGCGCAAGCAAGAGCTGATGGCAAAAGCCAAGTCCTCGGGTCTCCCGGCTGCAGAGCCTCGCGCCGTCAATCTTCAGCCAGCATGAAACCCGCTAGACATTCACCGGAAAGCGCAATGGCGCGGCATGAAGTGGAATGCGGATGGTAACCGCGAACCCCTGAACCAGCGGCCGCGCGTCCATGCTGGCCTGACCGCCATAAACGGCTTCCAGCCTCCGCCGCACATTCTCAAGGCCGACACCGGTTCCGATGGGCTTTGCTTCATCCCTCGTCGCGTTGCCGTCGTCGGCGACGACAAGCACAAGAACCTCGGTCTCCAGCCTGGCCGACACGGAGATCGTCACGCGCATCGGTGATGGTCCCACGCCATATTTGATGGCGTTCTCGACCAGCGGCTGGAGCAGGAAGCTCGGCACCAGCACCTCGCCCGCCTCGGCGGTGCAGGGGATATCGATCGCCAGCCGGTCGCCGAAACGGATCGCTTCGATCTCCAGATACTCCTCGATCAGGGCAAGCTCGGTTTCCAGCGGCACCAGCTCGGTTGGATCGGAGGACAGCGAAGCACGCAGGAAACTCGACAGCCGGTCGGTCATCTCCTCGGCATCGCTATTGCGACCGGTGATGATCATCGAGGAGATCGCGTTCAGCGTGTTGAACAGGAAGTGCGGATTGAGCTGGAAGCGAAGCGCGGTCAACTGCGCCTGCTGCGCCGCCCAGCGCGCCTCAGCGAGCTGGCGTTCGCGGCGGACTTCCCGACGGCGGCTGTACATCAGCTGGAACAGCGCCAGATTGACGCTGAACACACAGATATAATTGAACAGGGAAACATAGCTGCGGCTGAGGTTGCGCGGCAGATCTTGCCACGACCTTTCCAGATGCAGGGCAACCCAGCCCGTGAAGAGGAAATCGAACGATGTCTGCGCGACCGAAGCTGCGAGCACCATGCCCACCAGCACCACTGCGCGCTGTCTCAGCGGCCAGCGGACCACCGCGCGGAAGACTGCGAACATGGCCAGGCCGAAGACCATCGACACCATAACCGTGGACGCATCAAGCAGTACGCTCGTCCAGCTGTCGCCGGCGTGCCGGTCAATCAGGACGGGCAGGAAGATAACGACCACGAACAGCCACAGCGCGACGGTCAGAATCGCCGCCTCGAGCCACCGCGCATCGGGTTTGGTGATCGCCACCGGTCGGCTGCACTCCGGTTGCCCCGCGCTCGCATGCAGCGGGGTCACGATCCCTGCTTGGCGCAATTCGATCTGCCGCGCCATATTCATTTCAAAATTCCAACCAGGATGCGATGCAACTCTTCAGGCGGCCCGTTATTGACATTTATGTTCAGAGAATGATCCCGGCCGATCGCCGGCGCAGCACCGGCGGGACGAAAATGTCGTCCAGTGCGACGAAACTGCATCGCGCGCGCTCGTCGCTTCACGCACCATCTGCGCCGCAAAACACGGCACGGCAGCCCGATCCGTAATTATACGGAGGTCATCGATCCAATCCCCCCTGGATCGAGCGGGAGGCTGCCATGTCCACTCACAACCCTCATCGCCGTGCCGGGCTCTCGGGAGCCGCCACGCTGATCATGCTGCTTGTGATGTTGGCCGCGGCGGCCAGCGGGGCGCTGGCGTCACGGGATGACGCCGGCGCCTTTCCCGTGAACCGCGCCGTTCGCGACCGATCCAGCCAGTGGTCACCCGCCGACGTTCGCCAGCTGATGGCGGTGATCGAGGAATCGGACCGAAACGGGCTGGAGCCTGAGCGCTACGGCCTCTCGGCGCTCAGGTCCGAGCTGGACCAGTCGACGGAGCTATGGGGCCGCGCTGGCACCCATCAGCTCGATGTGCTGGCCGGCACCTCGGCGCTTGCGCTGGCCAATGATTATCGCGCACGGGCGGGCGTACGGCTTGCCACCGCCGACGATATCCGGGGCGCGCTTGCCGCCGGGCAGCTGCGCGCCTGGTTAACGCTTCGTAAAGATTGATCACGGATAGTATCGCAATGGCTTATCTCGCCCATGATTTCGCGCCCGCAACGACGGCTGAGGCGCCAATTCCGTCCAACGACACGGCGGAAGCGGCCTTCAGCAGCCGGGAGTGGACCGTCATCCGGATGGCCCGGCACGATCGCGCGCGCCGCGTCAGCCGCCTCGGCCGGCTCGCAGGCCTCATATTCGGCCTGCGGCACGCCAATCCGCTTGCCGACCCCCGCCTCGAAGCCCTGCGGCAGGCAGCAGCCGGGCTGTGGCGCTGCAATCATTACCGCAGCGGCATGCAGATCCACGCGCTTCTCTCCAATGGCTACAGCTTCGATCAGATCAGCCTGCTGTCCGACTGGATCGCGGAGCAGCGCGCCGCAACCCGCTGAAACGAATCAGTTTCTTCGCGGCAACGCGGCTGCCTGTCGGGCCCGGTCGGTTATCGCTTCCTGATCGGGCGCGCCGCGCGGAACGATCCATGAGCCGCCGACGCACAGTACGGAATCCAGGGCGAGCCAATCGGACACCGTGGTTTGGTTGACGCCGCCGGTGGGGCAAAAACGGCATTGGTAAAATGGCGCCGCCAGCGCCTTGAGCGCGGGAATCCCACCGGAAGTCTCGGCGGGAAAGAATTTGAAGTGGCTCAGGCCCAGATCGAGCCCGCGCATGATGTCGCCCGCTGTCGCCACGCCCGGCAAGATCGGAATATTACGTTCAATCGCGGCCTTGGTCAGCCTTTCGGTCAGGCCCGGCGTCACGATGAAGCGCGCTCCGGCCGAGATCGCGGCGTCGAGATCGCGCTCGTTGAGCACTGTTCCGGCACCCACCATGCCGCCCTGCACTTTCGCCATCTCGGCAATCACTTCGATCGCGGCGGGCGTCCGCAATGTCACTTCGAGCGCCGGCAGACCGCCCGCCACCAGCGCCTCGGCGATCGGCCGCGCATGCGCCGCGTCATCGATCACCAGCACCGGAATCACCGGCGCCAGCCGCATCACCTGCTGGACATCGCTCAAAGTGCAAACTCCCGATCCATCGCCGCCAGCATCGCCGACCCGCCCTTTTCCGCCTCGTCGGCGCCGTGCCGCATGAAAGCGAACAGCTCACGGCCGGTCCCCATCGGCGGCGGCGGCGCTGCCGCCACGTCACGCGCATTCCATTCGCCCTCATCGACCAATGCCGACAGCTCTCCACGCTCGGCGCATAGCCGCACCCTATCGCCATCGCGCAATTTCGCGACCGGTCCGCCACCGAGCGCCTCGGGCGAGAGATGGATCGCCGCCGGAACCTTGCCAGACGCGCCCGACATGCGGCCATCGGTCACCAAAGCCACCTTGAACCCCTTGTCCTGCAACACGCCGAGAGACGGCGTCAGCTTGTGCAGTTCCGGCATGCCATTGGCGCGCGGCCCCTGAAAGCGCACGACGACGATCACGTCACGATCCAGTTCGCCAGCCTTGAATGCGGCAAGCACCTGATCCTGATCGAAAAATACGCGCGCGGGCGCCTCGATCGTCCAGCGCGCACGATCGACCGCGCTGGTCTTGAAGATCGCCCGGCCAAGATTTCCGGTCACCAGCCGCATCCCCCCATCCGGGCTGAACGGCGCGTCGATCGGCCGCAACATCGCCTCGTCATGGCTTTGCGCGGGCGCATCGCGCCATGTCAGCGTTTCGCCCTCCAGCAGAGGTTCACGCGCATAATCGCCGAGATCGCCACCCGCGACGGTCATGATGTCCCGGTGCAACAGTCCCCCGCCGAGCAGCTCGCGGATCACATAGGCCATGCCACCCGCAGCCTGAAAATGGTTCACATCGCCCGATCCGTTGGGATAAACCCGCGCCATCAGCGGCACCGCCGAGGACAGCTGGTCCATATCCTCCCAATCGATCAGTATTCCCGCCGCCCGTGCGATCGCCGGGATGTGGATCGCATGGTTGGTGGAGCCGCCGGTCGCGAGCAGGCCGACCGTGGCGTTGACGATCGCCTTCTCGTCGATGCAGCGACCCAGCGGGCGATAGTCATTGCCATCCCACCCGATCGCCGCCAGCCGGTGCACCGCCGCCCGCGTCAATTCCTGCCGCAGCTTGGTGCCCGGATTGACGAAGGCCGCGCCCGGCACATGCAGGCCCATCACCTCCATCATCATCTGGTTGCTATTGGCGGTACCGTAGAAGGTGCAGGTCCCCGCGCCGTGATAGGACGCGGCCTCCGCCTCCAGCAGCTCCGCGCGACCGACCTTGCCCTCGGCATAAAGCTGGCGGATGCGCTGCTTTTCCTTGTTGGCAAGCCCCGAGGGCATCGGCCCGGCGGGAATCAGGATCGTCGGCAGATGGCCGAAGCGCAACGCGCCGATAAGCAGCCCCGGCACGATCTTGTCGCAGATGCCGAGCAGCGCCGCGCCCTCGAACATGCCGTGGCTCAGCGCCACCGCCGTCGACAGCGCGATCGTGTCCCGGCTGAACAGCGACAGCTCCATGCCGCGCTGACCTTGGGTCACGCCGTCGCACATCGCCGGCACCCCGCCCGCGACCTGGGCGGTTACCCCCGCCTCGCGCGCGAACAGCTTCATCTGCTCCGGGTAGCGGCCATAGGGCTGATGCGCCGATAGCATGTCGTTGTACGCAGTGACGATGCCGATGTTCATCACCCGCCCGTCACGGATCACCGCCTTGTCCTCGGCGGCGGCCGCGAAGCCGTGGGCGAGATTGCCGCAGGAAAGGTTGGGCCGGTCGACGCCGCTGTCCCGCTCGCGCGCGATCAGGTCGAGATAGCGGGGGCGGCTCTTGCGCGAGCGTTCGATGATCCGATCGGTGACGCTCGCTACGACAGGATTGAGATTGGTCATATACTATCTTCCCAATATCTCTCCCTCCCCTTCAGGGAAGGGACGAAAGGGTGGGGTAGCGATGTAGGGGCTCGATGCCCCGAAAGCGCTATATTTTACACTCGGAAGCGCGCTTACGCGCGCCCCCACCCCTACACCCCTCCCCTGAAGGGGAGGGGAATTGCTATAATCACCCCGCCTGCTCGAACCAGCTATGCCCGTGCCGTTCGGTGAGCGCGATCGCTGCCGCCGGACCCCAGCTTCCGGCCGGATAAGGACGTGGCCTCTGGCCCACCTGCTGCAATCCGGCATGAATGCCGTCAATCCATTTCCACGCCGCCTCGATCTCGTCGCGCCGCACGAACAGCGTCGAATTTCCTTTCAGCACATCGAGGATCAGCCGTTCATAGGCGATCCGCCGCCGGTGATTGCCAAACGCATCGGTGAGCGAAAGGTTGAGCGCCAACGGATGCAGCCGCATCCCGTCCAGCCCCGGCTGCTTGTTCATCACATGCAGCGTCACCGTTTCCTGCGGCTGGAGCTGTATCTGCAAGCGGTTCGGCTGGAGGAAGGAGCCCACACCCGCGAAGATGTTATGCGGCACCGGCTTCAGCTGGAACACGATCTCGGTCTGCCGCGCCGCCAGCCTTTTGCCGGTGCGCAGATAGAAAGGCACGCCCGCCCAGCGCCAGTTATCGATCTCGGCGCGGATCGCGACGAAGGTCTCGGTATCGCTCGCGGTCGCGGCCCCCTCCTCCTCGCGATAGCCCGGCACGGCCTTGCCACCGGAAGCCCCCGCCGCATATTGCCCAGTCACGACATTGGCCATCACCTCCGCCGCACCGATCGGCCGGAGGCTTTCGAGCACCTTGACCTTCTCGTTGCGCACGGCGGCGGGATCGAGGCTGTAGGGTGCCTCCATCGCCAGCAGCGCGAGCAGCTGGAGCATATGGTTCTGCACCATGTCCCTGAGCGATCCGGCCTTGTCGAAATAGCCCCAGCGCCCCTCTATCCCCACCGTCTCGGCGACCGTGATCTGGACATGATCGATCGCCGATGCGTTCCACAGCGGCTCGAACAGGCTGTTGCCGAAGCGCAGCGCCAGCAGGTTCTGGACGGTCTCCTTGCCGAGATAATGGTCGATGCGGAAAATCCGCTCCTCATCGAACGCCTGCGCCACCGCGCTGTTGACGGCGCGGCTGGATGCCAGATCCATCCCGATCGGCTTTTCGAGCACGATTCTGGATCGATCGTCGAGCATGTGCGCGTCGCGCAACGCAAGGCAGAACGGCCCGAACTGGTCGGGCGGCGTCGACATGAAGAAGACCAGCTCGGCGCCGGGCCTCGCCGCCTCGCGCAGCGCGATGAAGGTTTCGGGCTCATCATTGGCCACTCGGACATAGCTGATCTTGCCGAGGAAACCGTCCCGGTCGCCAGCTTCAGGCAGGCTGCCGGATTGATCGAGCGATTTGAGGATCAGTTGATGCAGGCCCGCATCGTCAAGCGCCGACCGTCCGATCCCGATGATCCGCATGTCGGGCGGGAGCAACGCCTCCGCGTGCAGGGCAAAGAGCGAAGGCCATAGCATGCGGCGCGCCAGGTCGCCTGTCGCACCCGCCAGGATGAAGGTGATCATCAGCCCGCTCCGTTTGTTTGGTGATCCCTGTATGCTGCATTTGCGAAAACGATCAAGCCGCGTGAAAAGGTGGCGCCCCCGGCGTCTCTCTGGCACAACCGGGCGAAGAGCCGGCCATGCAGGAAAACCCGGAACCCGCCCTCCGCAAGATCATCCATGTCGATATGGATGCCTTCTACGCCTCGGTCGAACAGCGCGACGATCCCAGCTTGCGCGGCCGCCCGGTCGCGGTCGGCGGATCGAGCGCGCGGGGCGTGGTCGCAGCGGCGAGCTACGAGGCCCGCAAGTTCGGCGTGCGCTCGGCGATGCCGTCAGTGACTGCGATCCGGAGGTGTCCGGAGCTGATCTTCGTCAAGCCGCGCTTCGAGGTCTATAGCTCGATTTCCCGCCAGATCCGGGCGATCTTCGCCGACTATACCGATCTGATCGAGCCGCTGTCGCTCGACGAAGCCTATCTCGACGTGACCGACGATCGTCACGCCCTCGGCTCGGCGAGCGCGATCGCCGAAGCGATCCGCGCCCGCATCCGTGCCGAGACCGGCCTCACCGCCTCCGCCGGGGTCTCCTACAACAAGTTCATCGCCAAGCTCGCCTCCGACCAGAACAAGCCCGACGGCCTCTGCGTCATCCCGCCCGCGAAGGGCCCCGCCTTCGTCGCCTCGCTGCCGGTCAGCCGCTTCCACGGCGTCGGCCCGGTCACCGCCGCGAAGATGGAGCGGCTCGGCATCCTCACCGGCGCCGACCTGCGCGATCGCCCGCTCGATTACCTGCAAGCCCATTTCGGCAAATATGCGAGCTATCTCTACGGCGCGGCCCGCGGCGAAGACCACCGCCCCGTCCGCTCTAACCGCGAGACCAAGTCCGTCGGCGCGGAGCGGACATTCGGGCAGGACGTGACCGAACGGGCTGCGATCTTCGAAGCGCTTGAGCGGGTGGCGGATGCAGCCTGGGAACGCATCGCGCGGCATGAGGTACGCGGCCGCACGGTAACGCTGAAAGTGCGCTACGCCGATTTTCGCACGATCACGCGGGCGAGATCGGTGTCGGGATGGTATGGGGACAAGGGAGCGTTTTTGGCTGCGGGGCGGGAGATGCTGGAAGCCCTGTTCCCGCTGCCGATGGGGATCAGGCTGCTCGGGATGACGCTATCGGCGATTCTGCAGGACGAGGAGAAGGAAACAGAAATCCAGCCCTTGCTTCCGCTCCTCGCCGTTCGCGGGGAGTGGCCACAGAGCTCATCGAAATGACGTATCGAACCACCCTTCAATTTTGCCAATCACAAGTGCGGAATATCGCCGAAAGTCACGATCAGCGAGCCTACACCGGCCATCGCCTCTCCAAACTCATCCCGCGCGGGCTCCCATAGGGCTTTATTTAGACCGACAGAACAAAGCTCCCGATCAAGTTCATCGATGCCCGTTTTCGGCTCTAAATTGCACTCTGTAGGGCGTCCGCGAGCATCGATATTCACCAGTATTTCAATTCGCCTTCTCGACCCCAGACGCCCCTCGTAATTCTTGATGAAGTCAAACGAATTTCGAGGCAAAGGCCCGTGCTTTGGATCATCGTGAAGGTGCTGCTTAGCCTCTGGCGCCATTAGTGGTAGCATTTGTTCGATTATGTTCCGCTGGCGAAGGATACGGGCGAGTTGTATCGGCGAATAAGATTGTGAAGCTCCTAGGCAAGGCGCCCCGACCGGGCTGGCGCCGTATCGTATAAGCGTTTTGACCTGTTCTGCTCGCTTGTAGAGTACCGCCCAACCAAGTGGCGTTAAACCAAATGGGTCTGGGCGATTGATTGCGCCGATGTTGGCTTTTGCAAGTCTTTCAAGACTATCCGTTGTTCCGCGCCGGGCTGCCTCACCAGTGTCAATTGGCACCACCGTCTCCTCAAGATTACGATAGCCATAGTTTTGAGGTGCCACGTCCCCATCGAAAATGGAACGAGCTGGCGTTGCCTCCGGTCTGCAGATGTCTCGCCAAGGAGAACGAGAATCTGCAAATAAGGCAAGGTTGTAGCTTCTAGCAAAAGTAGAATATCCTTTGCCGTATGTTGCGCGCGTACGGCGCTGCGCTTCATCACGTGGCGGTACGTCGGAGGGGGAATACATCCCTCTAAACCATTGGGAATTGGACAGCATGAGGTTAGCGCGACACTCGAAGCCAACTACCGCCGGAAATATCCCTGGCACCACGCGTGAATATCCAAATAACCGAAAGTCTCCTCTATCGGCAGCAATCGCCGCCTCAACCTTCGGGTCCGCCCGCCGCTGAGCTATCAGGCCATTGAGTTGCCGGTCGCGTACGCGAAACTCCTCAATCTCTTCCGGCGTGTACAAGGAGCATTCGCGCTCCCTTTCCGAGGTCTGAGCAACTCGTTGGCGGTCCTCCCGGCACCCAAAGAGCAACACGGCAAAAATCAAAATTGCTGTGCGTTTCCTCACACCCATTTGCATTCGATCAATAATGATACCGACACTGCGCCACCTGCAGCGTCTGCTCTTTTCCGCTTCCCGCCACACGATACACCAGCCGGTGCTCCTGATTGATCCGCCGTGACCACCAGCCTGACAGATTGCCGGCCAGCGGCTCGGGCTTGCCGGTTCCCTTGAACGGATTGCGCCGGCATTCCTCGATCAGCGCATTGAGCCTTGCGAGCATCTTCGCATCATGTTCTTGCCAGTGACGATAATCTTCCCATGCCGTCGGCCAGAACGTGACGTTCACGTGAAGGGCACGGCCTTGTCATCGCCTGCCTCGAACCCGCGCACCGCGTCCAGCAGACGCTCCGCGTTCCGGGGCGAGCGCAGCAGGTACAGCGTCTCCTCGATCGATGCCCATTCGCTTTCGGAAACCAGCACCGCGCCTTCGCCACGCTGGCGCGTGATCGCGATGGGCGCCCGGTCGGCGACGACCTTGTCGATCATCGCCTTCAGTTTCTCGCGTGCTTCGGAATAGCTGACGGTTTGCACCACCAATATATGGACAAAAGAATGTCCAATGTCAATAATGGAGCGCCGCGACCCGTTTCTACTTGGGCGCCAGCACCATCAGCATCTGGCGGCCTTCCATGCGCGGGAACTGCTCGACCTTGGCGGTCTCCTGCATATCCTCCTGCACGCGCTGGAGCACCTGCATGCCGAGCTGGCCGTGCGCCAGCTCGCGGCCGCGGAAGCGCAGCGTGACCTTCACCTTGTCGCCTTCGTCGATGAACTCATGGACCTTCTTCATCTTGGTCTCATAATCATGGTCATCGATGTTCGGACGCATCTTGATCTCCTTGATCTCCTGCGTCTTCTGGCTCTTGCGGGCGAGATTGGCCTTTTTCTGGGCCTCATATTTGAACTTGCCGACGTCGAGGAACTTGGCGACCGGCGGATCGGCGTTGGGAGAGACCTCGACCAGATCGAGCCCGACCTCGGCGGCCTGCTCCATCGCCTCCTTCGTATACATCACACCCAGATTTTCGCCGTTTTCATCGATCACGCGCACTTTCTGCGAGACGATGAACTCATTGAAGCGAGGGCCATTGAGCGGCATTGGCGGCTGCCCGACCGGGCGCCGGGTCATCATTGGGGGACGTATAGAAGCTTCTCCTGTAACCGTGAGCAATGGCGCCGATATAGTCGCGCCGGGGCCTCAAGAAAAGATGTACGGGCGCGATGTGCCGAGAATCTCGAAAAATCAGCGGCGGTGCCGCATATTTGCCGCACCGGTAGCGCGGTCAATGGGCACCGTCCTGAATTGGAAACCGACGTTGGCTTGATCAGCGATCCAGCGCGGACGCCAGCCGTACGGCATCGTCCTCCCGCGCAAGCCCGATATCGAAAGCCAGGAACTGCGTCACCTGCGCCTTTGAGAAATTATTGTCGGAGACGAGGATCAGACTCCGCCGTCCATTCTCCAGCACCGGCCCGAAGGTCATACCCTCGATATTGTCGAGCCGGATTCCCAGCGTATCGAGATCGAGCAACAGCGATTTCGCGGCCGGGCGATAATTTCCGGTGAGAGCGTCCTCGCCCGCGACATTGGTGGCACCCCCGAGATCAACGAGGAAGATCCTCGCCGAGCCGCCATGGCTTCGCGACGGCGTCGACCGCTCCAGCGCCAGATAGCGAGTCCCGTCAAGCGCCAGCAATTCGGCAAGACCGGTGGAAGACCGATCGGCCCCGTCCTCGATTTCATAGACATATTCGGCGACCGGCTCGCCCGTCGCCCGATCGAAGCTGAGGATGCGGGATTGCCGCGTGCCCTCCATGTTGTCCTGCGCGAGCGAGGCTTCGGTCGCGGCCAGAATGCGCGCGCCGTCGCTGGACACCGTCAGGCTCTCGAACGCGCGATTGTCGCGGACTCCGGATCGCCGCCCCGGCATGAAATGACGCGGCACGTCGAAACTCCGAAGATAGCGGCCGTCCGCCGCCATCTCGCGGACAAACGGCGCAATGCCGGCCCTGGCGCTGCCCTCGCTGGCATAGATGAGGTCAGCACCGGCGAAGCGGATCGATTCCGCGTCGATCGCATTGGCGTGATAGGCACCCCCACCGGGCTGGCCCATGAAGCGAACGCCGGTAAGACTCACACCGTCGAACCGCCGTGAATTCAGGGCCAGTGCGATATCGTAGAAGCGCGCAGGCCCATGCCGCGAGCGATCATCGCTGATCGCGACATAGCGGCCCGTCACCGCGTCATAATCGATTCCGGAAAGCCCCCCGACCACGGTACCTTCCAACCGCGCGCCGGTGGGTACGATCTGCTGGCCGATGAAGCGCACCGCGAGATCCTCGGCTTCCGACGGCGTGTGAAACGAGGCGGTCATGACCAGCGCCAGCGCGCCTACCCAGCTTCGCATTGGCTAAGCCCCTTGGATCAGGAGCTTTTCCCCTAGTCGGGATGTAAGTCAGTCCGGCTACGGGACCGGGACAACCACGCGACAGTCCGGCGACAGCCAGATTGTGGAAATATTGCGATTATGAGTCACCGAGACGGTCAGTTTCGCAGATCAGGCGCCATCGCTTCCTTGGTGAGCATCGCGATCGCCTCGTCGAGGCTCATCACCCGCTGGCCTTCTTGCCCGAGCGTGCGGATCGCGACGGTGCCCTCCTCCGCCTCGCGCTTGCCGACCACCAGCAGGTGCGGGACCTTGGCGAGGCTGTGTTCGCGCACCTTGTAGTTGATCTTCTCGTTGCGCACGTCGGCCTCGGCGCGCAGGCCTGCCGTCTGGAGCTTCGCGACCGTTTCCGCCGCATAGCCGTCGGCATCCGAGACGATCGTCGCGACCACCGCCTGCACCGGCGCCAGCCACAGCGGGAAGCGGCCCGCATAATGCTCGATCAGGATGCCGATGAAGCGCTCATAGGAGCCGAAGATCGCCCGGTGCAGCATCACCGGCCGATGCCTGCCGCCATCCTCGCCCACATAGGAAGCGTCGAGCCGATCCGGCAGCACCCGGTCCGACTGGATCGTGCCGACCTGCCAGGTCCGCCCGATCGCGTCGGTCAGGTGCCATTCGAGCTTGGGCGCATAGAAGGCGCCCTCGCCCGGCAGTTCCTCCCAGCCATAGTCCGCCGTCGCCAGGCCCGCCTTCACCACCGCTTCGCGCAATTCGGCCTCGGCCTTGTCCCACATCTCGTCGGTGCCGAACCGCTTGTCGGGCCGCAGCGCCAGCTTGATCGAGTAAGTGAAACCGAAATCCCTGTAGATCCGGTCGGCAAGCTTGCAGAACGCCTGCACCTCGTCCACGATCTGGTCTTCGCGGCAGAAGATGTGCGCGTCGTCCTGCGTGAACTGGCGCACCCGCATCAGCCCGTGCAGCGCGCCATGGGGCTCGTTGCGATGGCAGCAGCCATTCTCGTAGATGCGCAGCGGCAGGTCGCGATAGCTCTTGATGCCCTGCTTGAAGATCAGAATGTGCGCAGGGCAATTCATCGGCTTCAAGGCCATCCAGTCGGCCTCGCCCGAGATCACCGGGCCTTCGTCCTCGACGTTCGGCACCTCGTCGGGGATCACGAACATATTCTCGCGATATTTGCCCCAGTGGCCCGATTGCTCCCACTGACCCGCGTCCATGATCTGCGGGGTCTTGACCTCCCTGTAGCCGGCCGCGTCGATCGCGCGCCGCATATAGGCCTCGAGCTCCCGCCAGACGAGATAGCCCTTGGGTTGCCAAAAGACCGAGCCGTGCGCCTCCTGCTGGAGGTGGAACAGGTCCATCTCCTGCCCGATCTTGCGGTGATCGCGCTTGGCGGCCTCCTCCAGCCGCGTCAGATGCGCGTCCAACTGCTTCTTGTTGAGCCAGCCGGTGCCGTAGATGCGCGAGAGCATCGCGTTCTTCTGGTCGCCGCGCCAGTAGGCGCCGGAGACCCGCGTCAGCTTGAACGCCGCCGGATCGAGTTTGCCGGTCGAGGGCAGATGCGGCCCGCGGCACATGTCGTACCAGTCGGCACCCGAATGATAGACGGTCAGCTCCTCGCCCTGCGGCAGCTCGGCCGCCCATTCGGCCTTGAAGGTCTCGCCCGCCGCGCGCCATTTGGCGATCAGATCATCGCGATCGACCACCTCGCGCGTCAGCGGCTTGTCGGCGGCGATGATCCTGCGCATCTCGGCCTCGATCGCCGGCAGGTCTTCCTCGGTGAACGGGTGATCCTTGGGCGCGAAGTCGTAATAGAAGCCATCCTCGGTCGCCGGACCGAAGGTGATCTGGGTGCCGGGGAACAGGCTCTGCACCGCCTCCGCCAGCACATGCGCATAATCGTGCCGCGCCAGTTCAAGCGCATCGGCCTCGTCGCGGGACGTCACCAACGCCAGCCTGGCATCATCATTGATCGGCTTCGACAGGTCGACCAGATCGCCGTCGACGCGCGCCGCCAGCGCCGCCTTGGCGAGCCCCGGCCCGATCGCCGCCGCGACATCGCCCGGCGTGGTCCCGCGCGGAACCTCGCGGACGGAGCCGTCGGGAAGCGTGATCGAAATGACGTCGGACATGGTTTTTCTGCTGTAAATCGAGGGGGCGAGCCATGATCAGCCCCGCCCCACAAGTCAAGCCGGCCAAAATCGGTGATGGAAAAGCATCGGCCGCTCAGGCATGATCGGGTCAGGGATTCGCCTGAAAGCAGAAACATCGTCCTTTTTGTGGAGGTGGCTATGCGTTTTCTGCGATCCTTGCTTGCGATCCTGCTCCCGTTCTGCTGGTCCATTCCCCTCTCCGCCGCTCCGGACGAATTGCCGGCGCTGGGGATCGATCCGGCGCGTGTTTCGGTATCGGGCCTGTCATCGGGCGGCTTCATGGCCGCGCAGTACAGCGTCACCTTTTCAAACTCAGTGATGGGCGCGGGCATCGTGGCTGGCGGGCCGTTCGATTGCGGACCGATCGCGGGACCGGCGCTGTTCCTGTCGACCTGCATGTCGGGGCGGCCTTCGAGTGCGAAATCCTGGAAGGTGGCGCGGGAATTCGCTGGCGAAAACGTGATCGATCCCCTGCAGGCGATCAAGCGCCAGCGCATCTATCTGTTCAGCGGCACCAAGGATAGCGTGGTGGCACCGACGGTCGTCAACGCGCTGCGCAGCTTCTATCGCAAGGCCGGCGTGCCATCCGGCAATATCCTTTTCGTCAACGACATGCCGGCGGGCCACGCCTTTATCTCGTCCCGCATCGGCAACCCCGATTGCGGCGCCAATATCGACCCTTATGTCGATCAATGCACCAGCGGCGGGGCGCCCTATGATCAGCCCGGTGCCATTCTCAACCATATCTATGGATCGCTGCAACCACCCTCGACGACGCTGTCGGCAGCGCCGCATTCCTTCGACCAGAACGGCTATACCCCGGCTTTCGCGGCCATGGCATCGACCGGCTACCTCTATGTTCCCGCCTCCTGCCTGCCCGCCTCTGCCCATTGCGCGCTGCACATCGTCTTCCATGGCTGCAAGCAGAGCGAGTCGTCTGTGGGCGACAAGGTCTATGCCGGTGTCGGCTATAATCAGTGGGCGGACAGCAACGGCATCGTCATCCTCTATCCCCAGGTCGATGCCAGCCTGCTCAACCCGATGGGCTGCTGGGACTGGTGGGGCTATACCGGCTTCAACTTCCTGCTCCGCCACGGCGCGCAGATGGCGGCGATCTCCGCGATGATCGCCCGCCTGGAACAGCCACACTGAGCTACCACGCGTTAACGATCATCCTCGATTGACACGGGAGCACATTCGGTGTGGCCTGTGCATGGGAAACGGGGATGTACCATGGGCGATAGTTCCAGCCAGGATTCGGCCTTCGCCTTTCAGGGCAACTGGAAGGAATTCGCGCCGATCGCGCTCACCAACCTGTTGCTGACAATCGTCACGCTCGGTGTCTATCGTTTCTGGGCACGCACCCGCGAACGGCGCTATTTGTGGAGCCGCACCCGCTTCATCGACGACACGCTTGAATGGACCGGCACCGGCATGGAGCTTTTCATCGGCTTCATCATGGCCGCCGTCCTGATCCTGCTGCCCCTGTTCATCCTCAACTTCGGCATCCAGGCGCTGATGCTGCGCGGTTATGTCGGCGTGGTCGCGGTGCTGGCGCCATCGCTTTACGTCTTCCTGCTCTTCATCTTCGGCCTCGCCCAGTTCCGAGCGCTGCGCTACCGCCTCAGCCGCACCTTCTGGCACGGCATTCGCGGCGGCAGCGCAGATCCCGGCTTCGCCTATGGCTGGTCGGCGGTGTGGAAGCCGGTCATCGGCTTCATGGCGCTGGGCCTGATGATCCCCTGGTCGATGTGCGAGCTGTGGAATGAGCGCTGGCGCGCGATGAGCTTCGGCCCGCATCCCTTCACCTCGGACGTGCGGCCGGGGCCGCTGATGGGCCGCTATCTGCTGTTCTACCTGCTGCCGATCGCCGGCTGCGTCGCCGCGATCGGCGCGATCGGCTTCGCGTTCAGCCGTGGCGCCACGGCACCGGCGGCGGGCGCGGCGATTGGCTTCGTGATCCTCGGCGTCATCGCCGCCTATCTGGCGATGGGCGTCATCGCGATCGCCTTCTACGCCAAATATTTCCGCGAGGCGGTCGGCAATCTCTCGCTCACGACGGTCGATTTCGAGTTCACCGCCCGCACTGTCGACTGGTTCAAGCTGCTGATCGGCAGCGCGCTGCTGGTGATCTTCACCCTCGGCATCGGCTATGCCTTTCTCGGCTATCGCAACTGGAGCTTCTTCATCCGCCACCTGGAAGCCAGCGGCGAGATCGACCTTGCTGCCCTGACCCAGTCGGACACGCCCGAGCTGAAACAGGGCGAAGGCCTGCTCGACGCCTTCGACGTCGGCGCGATTTGATGATTGTCGCCAGAAATAGATATCCCCCTCCCTGCCAAGGGAGGGGTGTAGGGGTGGGTGCGCGCGTCTGCGCGCCAAAGGAATCTCGACTTCGGTCGAATAAAATTGCTTCAGGAGGATCGACCTCCTTCAGCAATACCCCACCCTTACGTCCCTCCCCTGCAGGGGAGGGAGACTGGTAGTGGAAGCCTGGCTCTACGACGGCATCACCGCCAAACGCCACATCGTCGCCGTCACCCGCGAGGGCGATACGCTCGCGATCGAAGGCCATGATCCCGTCCCCTTCGCGGATCTGATCCGGCGCGGCGATGGTGAACGGCCGGTGTTCGGCCGCCAGGGCAATCCCGGCTGGCGGCTCGGCTTCGATGGCCCGCTGCCCGGCGACTGGATCGATGCCCTGCCCGCCGCCCCGCGCTACGGTCGATTGATCGACCGCTTCGGGCTCATCCCGGCGGTGATCGGCGGCATCGCGATTTCGGCGGCGGTGATCTTCGGCCTCTATCAGGCGCCCGACCTCATCGCTCCGCTGGTCCCCCAGCGCTGGGAGCAGGCGTTCGGCGATGCACTGGTCGGTGATCTGGGTGGCCGCGCCTGCCATTCGCCGGAGGGCGATGCCGTGCTCGGACGGCTGGGGCAGGAACTCTCGGTCGATGGCCATCCGATGCGGGTCCGCGTGGTCGACATCCCGATCCCCAACGCCGTCGCGCTGCCCGGCGGCCAGATCGCCTTGTTCGACGGCATCCTCCAGCAGGCGAAATCCCCCGACGAGATCGCCGGCGTGCTCGGCCACGAGATCGGCCATGTCGAGCACCGCCACGTCATGGCCGGGCTGATCCGCCAGTTCGGGCTCGGCCTCGTCCTCGG
>Ga0157380_10000975_pt1 | contig 18138 bp, 15 predicted proteins | sample S35metaG_FD_119757 | JGI IMG/M metagenome (GOLD analysis project Ga0157380, IMG submission 119757) | Switchgrass rhizosphere microbial communities from Kellogg Biological Station, Michigan, USA - S3-5 metaG | ecosystem: Host-associated > Plants > Roots > Rhizosphere > Soil | place: USA... | reverse complement strand
CTTCCGCGATGTCCCGAACGCGACGAATGATAGCTGCGTCGCCCTTCCAACGCATCGCACCCGGCCAGTTGCTACGTCGTCCCGACGAGCGATCGCAGGCGCCCAGCCGCACCAGCTTCGAGCCATCCTCCAAGCGTCTGCAAGCCTGGATGGATTTGCCGCAACCCATCGAGGTCTATAGCCGGATAGCCGCGCGTGTTCACCCAATCACACAGCGCGGCAAGTAGAGGATTGACCTGCCGAATGGCTGCAACTGGTACATGAACATGAGAAACCGCACGACCGAGCGCGGCGCTGAGCGTCGCGGCGATCTCGAGCGGTGTCTTGTAGTCACCAGCAAGCGGCAGCGTCTTACCACTGAACTGCTGCTGGCTGCCGAAGACGCGGGCGGCGATGGCACCGATGTCGTCTACTGCGATCAGCGCAATGCGGACGTCGGGATTGCTGGGATCGTTGAGCGCACCCTGGGCGATGCCGTAGGCGGGCAGGAAAAAATTCTCCATGAAGCCCGTGGGCCGCAGAATGGTCGCCGGCAGGCCGATTCGCCAGACATGCTCCTCGATTGCCAGCTTATGACCGGTCCGGCCGTAAACAGGTGCATTTTCCGCGTCGAGCACCGACGTATAGATGAAATGGCGAACGCCCGCTCGCAAAGCAACGTCGGCAGCCAGTTTGCCCAGCCGGACTTCGTGTGCATCGCTCTCTGGCGTCGGGTTCCAGCTAGGTGGCTGTACGCTGAAGAAGCCGTGTGCGCCTGCCGCCGCCGCTGTCAGCGATGCCTCGTCTTCCATATCGCCCACGATGACCTCGGCGCCTAGCGCTGCCAGCGCTTTAGCTGCGGGCTGAGTGGCGTCGCGTGTGAACGCTCGCACGTGCCAGTCGTCCTTCAACAGCTGTCGCACGGTCGCGCCGCCCTGCTGCCCGGTCGCCCCCAACACCAGAATGGTTCTAGCTTTGTTTGCCATGGTTCTGCTCAGTCGCTGGAGTTCGCGAGCGACGAACGTATACTTTTGCGTGAGCGGCGCAAGACGGCACGGATTTGTGCCTCGGTCACACGGAGATAACTCTTGAGCGGTAAGGCAAACGCGAGACTGGAGCCCGACGGCAAGGCGAGACTGACACCTTGCGCCCCGCACGGCGTACTGGAGCGGCTCGGTGACAAATGGACGATCATGGTCCTTTGCGCCTTGTCGGAGGCCGCGGGCCACCGCCTGCGTTTCTCGGAATTGAAGGACGCCATCGCCGGCATTTCGCAACGCATGTTGACCATTACCTTGCGCCACCTGGAGCGCGACGGTCTGCTGATCCGTCACTTCTTCCCGGAAGTGCCGCCGCGAGTCGAGTACGAGCTGACCGAGATGGGACGCAGCATGCTGCCGGCGCTGGCTGGTTTCACCGGTTGGATCAAAGCAAATTGGCTATTCATCGAAGCTGCGCGTTCAGCCTACGATGCACGTACTATCGATCCTGGCGCTCACGTGCCGACTTGAGCGCTATTGTCCACCACGCCAGCTCATCCAACATGGCCGTGGCGGCGCGTTGCAAATGCGGCGCCTCCCACTCTTCGAACGACTTGCCCTGAAAGATGAGAGCAGCTGCGTCGGGGCCGCTGATGTGTACGCCGGATCGAGTCGGCGCCATCTGCAATTCGACGCAGATCAGTCGCAACTGCTCGATCGCCCGTGCGCCACCGACGCCGCCGTAACCGATATAGGCGGCCGGTTTACGAACGTATTCCCAATAGGCCCAATCGAGCGCATTCTTCAGGACACCGGGGATCGAGCGATTATATTCGGCAGTGACAAACAGGTAGCCATCCAGGCTCGCCATGGCCGCGCCCCAACGCAATGCAGCTGGTTCGGTCACCGCGGCATGCATCGGCGAACGGCCTTCGAAGAACGGCAACGGATAGTCGCGCAGGTCCACGATCTCGAAGTCGAGGTCGGCGCGCGCGCTACCCAAGCCGTGAATCCAACGTGCTGCTTTTTCTCCGAAGCGATTTGCTCTGGTGGAGCTGATGATGATTCCGATCCGAGGCTTGGTCATTGGCGGCGTCCGTCAGGCAAATGGATTGACGGTGGGACTCTAGCGCGCGTAGCTGCGCTGTTGAAGGAGGCACTTTTTTGAAACTGACCTATCGGCACGTTCCCGAGAGCTGCCGTCCCATGGCGGAGCTGCTCAATCGCATCGGAGACAAATGGTCCATCGCCGTGATCCTTCGCCTCAGCGATCGAACCATGCGTTTCTCGGAGCTGCGGCGGACGCTCGCCGGCATTTCACAAAAGATGCTGACGACGACACTAAGAATCCTCGAACGCGATGGCTTCGTGACGCGCACCGTCATTCAATCCATTCCTCCGCGAGTCGAGTACGAACTCACGGATCTTGGACGGGATCTGTCGACCCCGATCGCTGCCCTGAAGGAGTGGGTGAAACTGAACAATGCCCGAGTCGAAGCTGCGCGCATCACATTCGACAAGCGCGATCGATACGAGGCCCGATGATTCAGAAAGGCGTCGCGTGCATGAGCGGCGAGCGCCCATACTAGCGTTTCAAGGCCCACGCGACACGCAAGCGCTCACTGCTGCGGCGATTTCCTCGCCGATTTCTGCTCGCGTGTCGAATCGCCGTAGTGCATCGTCCACGAGCGCCCGGCCGACGATCTGCATTCGATCGCTGATGGCGTCGCGGCTCGGAAATATTGATAGAGCGAACCGATGCTGATACCAGCGCGATCTACTACCGCGTTGGTCGTGAAGTCGGCCGTGGAACGCTCTTCGATAATGCGAGTTGACGCGCCGAGAATGGCTTCGACCAATGCCACCGACCAGGCTTGCCGCGGCTGTTTTCTCGGCAAAAGATGCAGGGAAGCGTGCTGTTCACTGGCGCGCGTCGCACCACGGCGAACGGATCGCACAATGCTCATCAGCAGCAACCTCGGAGCAGCAACATGGTCGGGACTATACATTTTGGATTTCGGCACGTCGCGCTTCGGGTTGCGAATGGCGCAGTGCTGCCGAGTTCTATGTCAGGGCGCCCAAGATGCAGGTCCTACTGGAGCAAGATGAAGGTCGCACGTTCATCATGACCACTCCGGGCCGCCGCGGTGCTGACCCTGTCGGAAGATGTCGAGAGCGAGATGGATAGTCTGGAGGCGCGTCGCGTTCCTTCCGGCACGATCGATCATATCGGTTTTGAAGTGAGCGACATTGCCGCCATGGCGCAGACCGTGGGGGCAGTGTTGCCGCCGGCGCGCAGCTCATCGGCGAGGTGGAAATGACGCCGGATACCCCTCGGCATTCATCCGCGACCCCGACAGCAATGTCGTGCAGATCTATGGTTTCTCGGACGAACTACGTTCGAGGCTCCCAGGCATCGAAGGTTGAGTTTCCGGAATCGCGCGGCGCCTGGTCGCGATCGTTCAGGCTCGGTCAACCGTGATCGCGACCCGGAGCACTTCCACCAGTTCTGGAGCTATGAGTCTGCGAGCTGGGCTGGCAAGTTCCTCGATCAATGGTGTACCCAGACCTTGCGCTCACGGATCGCACCGATGAAGAAAATGGCCCTGACGCTACGCAAGCACCGCGAGCTGCTGCTCAACTACTTCCGGGCCCGAAAGCAGTTCTCCAGCGGCGTCATCGAGGGCCTGAATAACAAGGCGAAAGTCACCATGAGAAAATCCTATGGTTTCCGGACCTTCAAAGTCACAGAACTCGCCTTGTATCATGCACCTGGGAAATTACCTGAGCCAAAACTCGCCCACAGTTTCTACTGACGATCCCCTAAAATAAATCTGTCCCCTTTTAGCTCCTGCACGCGCGCAGGCTCATCGACTTCCATGGCGGGCGGGATCAGCTTGTACATTACGGGAGTGACCACGCGAGCGATCAGCGTCGATGAGAGCAGGCCGCCGATGATGACCCAGGCCATTGGCGAATACATGCCCGCATTCTGCACGGCCAACGGCAGCAATCCACCGATCGCAGTCGCGCTCGTGAGCAGAATGGGCAGGAAGCGGATCTCACCGGCGCGTTCGATCGCTTCATCCAGCGTCACGCCTTCGGAACGCAGTCGATTGGTGAAATCGACCAGCAGGATCGAATTCTTGGTCTCGATGCCGATCAGTGCGATGAAGCCGATCATGGCCGTGAAGGAAATGGAATTGCCGGTCAGGCCCAGCATGATCATGCCGCCGGCGATGCCAAACGGCACTACGGTGAGCACGATGAGCGTGCTCTTGAAGCTGCCGAACTCCAGGACCAGGATGGCGATGATACCCAGCAGCGCGACGATGCTCGCTGTTTCCAATCCGCCGAAGCTTTCGGCGCGGCTCTCCAGTTCGCCGCCGGGAACATAGGAATAGCCACGCGGCCATTCCATCTGGTTGAGCTTCGCCAGGATGGCGCTGGTTACGCGGTCGGTGTTGAAACCACTGCGCACCTCGGCATTGATGATGACGGCGCGCTCGCGGTTGTAGCGATGGATCTCCGTCGGTGCGGAGGAGAAGTTCATCGACGCGAGTTGGCTGATCGGCAGCGTTTCGCCCGTGAGCGAGGTGACGCGAACCTGGTCGAGCGCATGCAGGTCGGGCCGGGCGCTCATCGGAGTCCGCACGACGATGCTGTACTGCTCGCCATCCTTGTCTTGGAAACGTCCCGCTGGAATCCCTGAAACGCTCAGCCGCACCGCACGATCGAATTCCACAGTCGGCACCCCGAGCAAAGCCGCCTTGTGCGAATCGACGTCCAACTTGAGATTCGTGCGACTGACACGCACCGGGTTGACGACGTCGCGAGTACCCGGTGTTTCCTTCACGATCTTCTCGACCTGCGCCGCGACTTTGTGAAGCTCTTCGAGATCCGGTCCGAGCACGCGGATCGCGACCGGCGCGGTGATCGGCGGACCGTTCTGGAACTCCTTCACGTAAATACGAGCGTTCGGGTACTGCTTGAGAGACGCACGCAGCTGGTCGAGGACTTTGGGCGTCTCGCGAGTGTCATAGCTACCCAGCTTGACGAACACATCGCCGTAATTGATCTCGCTCTCGGGCGGGAACTGGTTGTAATAGATTTTCGGATTGCCGTGGCCGAGATTGGTGAAGAACGAGCGCACCTCGGGCATGGCCTGCAGCTTCTGTTCGACGAAGCGCAACGCCCGATCCGTCTCATTGAGGCTGCTGCCTTCCGGCGTCTGCACCGTTACCAGGAAATTCGGCGTATCGGCCTTGGGGAACAGGCTGAAGCCCACCAGCGAGGCGACTCCGACCATCGCCGCGATGCACGCGATCAACGAACCGAACACGGTCAGCTTGGGTTTGGCCAGCGCCCGATGCAGCAGCGGCTTGTAGAACCGGTGAATGCCGTTCGTCACCCATTGCAGCAGGCGATTGCCGTGCGCGTCCTCGTGCTTGCTCAACATGCGGCTGGCGAGGAAAGGAATGATGGTGAGGGCGACCAGCAACGAAGCGCCAATGGTCGCGAGCACTGCCGTGGGCAGCACGCGGATGAACTTGCCGGCATCGCCTGCGAGCATCATCAAGGGTAGGAACGCAAACGCCAGTGTCGCCGTGCAACCGAGGATGGCGTTGAAGATCTGCTTCGTCGCCAGCAGCGCAGCCTCGCTACGCGTGTGCCCCTCGCGCAGGAAGCGGGAGATGTTCTCGACCACGACGATCGAATCGTCTACCAGCAGTCCCAGCGCCACGACGAAGCCGGCGATCGATATCTGGTTGAGCGAATAGCCGAAGAAGTTCAACGCCGACAGGCCGATAGCCAGCGACAAGGGAATGGAAATCATCACCACGCCCGCCGCACGTAGTCCCAGCGGCAGCAGCGTGATCAGCACGAGCACGATGGCGATCGAGAAATCGGTGGTGAGACGATTGAGTCGTGCCGCGACATTGTCGGATTGATCGAAGCCGCGTTCCAGCTTGATTCGCTTCGGTAGCTGCGCTCCGAACTTGTCGGCAGCGGCCACCACGCGCGCCTGGACATCGAATATGTTGTAGCCGTCCTTCTGGTTTGCGGTGACGAAGACGGCGCGTTTGCCGTTGAAGCGTCCGATGTAGTCGTGTGCCTGCGCATCCCAGGTCACCTCGGCGACATCGCGAACACGCACCGTTCTTCCGGCAACGGCCGCAACCACGGTGTCCCGAACCTGATCCAGTGTTTTGTAGCTGCCCGATGTCTGCAGGCTGAAGCTGCGGCTGCCGATATCGATGACGCCGCCGGGAATGTTGCTGTTCTCGCTCTGCAACGCCTCGATCAAGCGCGACGGCGCGAGATTCAGTTCGGCCATGCGCGGCACATCGATTGCGACGCGCAACTCGCGAACCGGATAAGCCCAGCTCTCCGACGTGCGAATGCCGTCGACCCCTTTCAGCGCGTCCTTGAGATCGCGTGCATAGTCTTCGAGTTCGCGATACGGAGCATCTTCGGAGACCAGTGCGAACTGCACGATGTTCACCAGCCCCGGATTGATCTTACGTACTTCGAGCTTGGTGACTTCGGCTGGCAGCGTCGGGCGCAGCGCATTCAGCTCGCGGACTACTTCATCGTATTTCTTGTCCGCGTCGACGGTGGAATGGAACTCGGGCATGACCATTGCCGCGCCATCGCGGCTGTGCGATTCGATGCGACGGATGTCGTCGAGCTCGCTGAGCCGGTCTTCGATGGGCTTGACGATCAGGCGCTCCACGTCTTGCGGTTCGGCGCCCGGATAGACTGCCGTGATGGAAAATGCCGCAATGGGGAAGTAGGGATCTTCCTGGCGCGGAATGCCCATGAACGACGTGATGCCCAGCGCTACCAGCAATGCGAAGGCGACCAGCGTGAACTGGTAGCGGCGGATCGGGAATTCCAGAAATGACATGGTGCTTCCCCTTCAGGAGGCCGGAGCGGAAGGATTCAGCCCGCTTCCTGGACCGTGACCTGCTCGCCGTCTTCGAGATACAGCGCGCCGTCGGTGATCACCTTCTCGCCGGCCTGTAATCCTTTGGTGAGTGCCACCGCATCGTTCTCGATGAATGCGACCTCGACGGCGCGACGCTCGGCGTGGTTGTTGCCTAGTACGAAGACGCTGGCGGCGCGGCCGTTGCCTTCGACGATGGCGCCGATCGGAACATAGACACGCTCGCCGCTGCTCGCCGACGTCGGTGTGATCTGCACCTTGGCGACCAGGCCGCTCTTCAACGGCCCATCGAATGGCGCGTCGACTTTGTCCAAAGCGATTTCCACCATGAACATGCCGCTCGCGCTGTCGGCGCCGCTCGCGACCTCCGTGATCTTTCCATTCAATACCGCATCGGGCAGGGCATCGAGCTTGATCTGGACGGCGTCGCCGAGTTTGACCTGCACGATTTCGCGATCGGCCATGCCCGCACGCACGACGAAGCCGCGATCGTGTGCTCCGAAGACGATGACCGGTGCGCCCGCCGCAACCAGTTCGCGCTCTTCGGCCAGCCGACGCAGGATGGTTCCGTCATCGGGCGCAATGATCTCTGCGTAACCGGAGTTGAACTCGGCGGACTGCAGGGCCGCTTGAGCCATCGCGCTTTGGGTTCGCAGGTCCTGCAGCTGTTCTAGGCTGATGACCTTGTCGGTGTAGAGGCGCTCGCCACGCTCCGCATCGCGCACGGCTTTCTGATAAGCCTGCCGGGCCTGCTCGACCTGCGCGTTTACTTCGGTGCGCTCGATCTCCGCGAGTTTCTGTCCTTTGCGGACGTGCTCGCCTTCCATCACCGCCATGCGCCGGACGACACCGCCGACCTTGAACGACAGCCGGATTTCATCCTTGTTCACGAGCATGCCGTTGGTGCGAATGGTCGGCGCGGCAGGGCCTTGGTAGGCAACCGCAGTGCGTACGGGCGTCGGGGCTGCAGGCTCTTCCTGCGCCGTCGTGTCGCATCCCGACAGTGAAACCACGCCGATGACGAGCAGGGGAACGATCCAGATACGCATAGAGTTATTCCTAACTGCCGGGATCGAGAGGAAGGTCGCCCGCTGACGTGGCGTATTCCAGTTCCGCGCGGCGCGCCAGGACGTCGAAGCGGGTGAGGTTGTAGTTGAGCTCGGCGCGCGTCAACGTGTTGCGCGCGTCGATGAATTCCACCTGATTGATGACACCTTCGTCGCGCTTGCGGCTGGCGATATGGAAGCCCGCCCGCGCCGCGTCGGAACGGGCCAGCGCCGTGTTGAGAGAATCGCGCGACGTTTGCAGTCGATCGAGGGACTGCTGTACTTCCAGTCTAATCTGCTGCGCGACTTCTTCCTGCCGCAACACGACTTGGCGTTGTGCGAACTTCGCTTGGCTGAGCCGAGCTGCATCGCCGCCGCCGTCGAATACTTTCCAGGTGAATAGCAGCGACGCGGTGCCGAAGTTGTAACCGTCGCCGAAGCGATAGTCTTCGCCTTGCGTTCCGGCGTCGATACCAAGCGAAAGCGTTGGCCAGCGCTGTTTGCGTGCGAGGGTGACCTGTGCTTCGCCTGCTTTGGCCAGCTGCTCGACCTGATTGACTTCAGGCCGGCGACGCAACGCATCCGACCAGAGCGTTTCCAAAGCCGCGCTTGGCTGTGACGCTTCGTTCGGCGGCGTGGCGACATCGATATCGGTCAGCAGATCGCGATTGAGCAGGAAGTTGAAATAGCTGCGCGCTTGCGAAGCGAGATTGCTGGCATCGCGCTTCTGCTGTTCGACATCCAGCAATTCCGCCTTGGCGCGCAGCACCTGGTCCTCGGTGATCTTGCCATTGCTCAACAGCGATTCGTTGACGCGGAGATTCTCTCGCAGCAGGTCTTCGCTCGAGGCGACGATGTCGACCGAGTTGCGGGCTTTCAGCCAGTTCACATAGGCAAGCGAGATATCGCGACGCAAAGTGCGTGCTATCGCCATGCGGCGATAGTTGCTCGCATCCAGCAACGCAGTTTGAGCGCGAACGGCCGCCGAGATTGTCGGCGCATACAAGGGTTGTCTCAGGGTGATGCGCGTGTCCTGTTCGCGCTCACGCAGGAATTTGATGGTTTCGTTCTCGATCTGCGGGAATGGCACAGGTTGTCCCTGCGCGGCAAGCATCTGGTTGAGCGTGGAGTAGACCGGATTGAGCGCATCGCCGATGGGAAGGTCGATCTCGCGTCCACCACCTGCACGTGTGTAACGAGCTTGCACTGAGAGTTCCGGATAGAAGCGAGCCCGAGCTTCGGACAAAGCGGCCGCGGTGCGTTCGACTTCCAGGTTCTCGCCACGCAAGGCGAGGTTGCTCCGCAGGCCTTCGGCGACATATCGCTCGAGGACCGCGTCGAAGGTTTCAGTAGTCTGGGCGTTTGCAACAGCGGCGGCCGCGAGCGCGCAGACGCCAATCAGCGTCGCACGCCAGGTTGATCGTGAACTCCGCATGACGCTAGCCCACGATTACGGAGCCGTGGTCGTTATCGGGCCCAGCGCGTGGATTTCCACCGTACCGGTGCGTTCGTGGGAACCTTCCGGATACAACAGCGCATCGCCAAATGCCAGGCCCAACACCGCGAACAGCACCAGGAACAGCGGTTGCACGGAATCGATCAGTACTTCTTTGACGTTCATTGCCAGTCTCCTCAATTAACTATTGTCAGCTGTAAATTCGTTAGACACGTGTCAATCCTTGCGTAAATAAAAACTCGCTCAACCCAACATCGAACTCAACTCTTCGGCGCCGCCAGCATGTAGCGGATCATGTCGATCGCCTGCTGGCCGAACTCCGGTACGCTGATGCCCGCCCGGGCCAGCGCCTTGTCCTTCGTCATTGCGATCTGGATCATTCCGTGCGTAAAGCCCCACAGCACGCGGGAGGTCACCTGCAGGTCGCCCATATCGGCGCGCACCGTTCCGTCCTTCTGGCCGGTGACGAGCGCATCGACGACGGTGTCGTGGACTCTCTTGCCGATCGCCATGCACTGCTGCTCCTGCGGATCCAACTCGGCGTCGTCCGGTACCTGTGGCACCTGTGCTTCAAGCCGTGCACAGGCGTCAAAATAATGAGGAAATTCATGTCCGAACGCGAGATAAGCGCGGCCGATCGCATCGATCTTTTCCAAGCCCAGCTTCGCCCGGTCGCTAGCGTCAGTGAACCGTGACTGCATCGTTTCCAGCGCCCGGACGGCAATCGCCAGGTGCAGGTCGCGCTTGTCCTTGAAGTACACGTAGACCAGGGCCCGGCTGAGACGCGCGCTCTTGGCGACGCCATCCATGGTGACGGCATCCCAACCTACCTCGCGATACAGCTCCTCGGCTGCATCCACGATCTCGGCGCGGCGGCGATCCTTCTCTTCCTGGCGGCGTTCAGCGATATAGGACATGGGAGAGAGCTTACAGCCATCTTTGACACAGTGTCAACGACTGAATGTGTGTTTAGTCAACAGATCCATGAGTGTCGGGCCTACGGCGGGCCGTCTTCCACAGTAGTCCGCGTCTTCACTCCCGCGTAGAGTCCCGCGCTATGAGTCTCGATGGGGATCCACTGCAGGTAGCCAGCGAAGACTGGCGGGACGCTCAATGGCTGGTGCGCACCATTCCGGTGTTCGCCGGCTTGGACGGGGAGCTGCTGGACTCGATTGCCGAGGCGATCGAATGGTTCGCCCTCCCGGGCGGGCAGATCCTGTTCGAGGCTGACGATCCGCCCGATGGCTTGTACTTCGTGGTCAGCGGCAGCCTGGGTGCCTACGCGCCGGCGCAGAATGGCCACCGCCGATTGGTGGGCCGCGCGATGACCGGCGAGACAGTGGGCGAAATGGCGCTGATTTCAGGCAAACCTCGCAATGCGACGGTGATCGCCCTGCGCGATTCCGAACTTGGCCGATTACCCCGAGCGGCATTCGAGACCCTGATGCTTTCGCACCCGCAGGGACTGCTGCGTATCTCCCAGTTGATGGTGCAGCGGCTGGAGTCCTCGCAACGGCAGGTGCGAGGACGCCGCGCGGTTCCCCGAACATTCGCTGTCGTACCCAATCATGTCGATGCCGAAGCGTCCACCTTCGCGGCGCAGTTGACGACGTACCTGGAAAAAATCGGCGCTACCGAACTGGTGTGGGCGCAACGCGGAGCCGACCGGACCAGCGCCTGGTTTCATTCCATCGAGCGTGCGAATGAGTTCGTCGTCTATGTCTGCGATGCGACGCCGACGAACTGGAGCAAGCTGTGCCTGCGACAGGCGGATGCCGTGTTGTTGTTGGCGAAAGCCGAATCCACCGTGAAGCATTGGCCGCAGCTCGTGACTCCCGAACCGGTCGTCGCGAGTCAGCGTACCGAGTTGATTCTGCAACATCAGGGAGCGATCACCCCAGGGAGCACGGCCGCCTGGCTCGATGCCCGGCCCGGCATTCCACATCATCACGTGCGCAGCTCCAGTGACATCGCCAGGGTCGCGCGCCTGCTTGCAGGACGAGCGCTCGGTATCGTGCTCTCTGGCGGAGGCGCTCGAGGGTTTGCTCACATCGGTGTGCTGCGCGCCGTACGCGAAGCAGGGATCACTATCGATTCGATCGGCGGCACCAGCATCGGCGCCATCATCGCTGCCGGGTATGCCATGCAATGGAGCGATGAAGAACTGACTGCGCGCGTCAAGCGCAGCTTCGTCGACACCAATCCGCTGAACGACTATACGCTGCCGTTCGTTTCGCTGGTTTCGGGCCGCAAAGTAAGCCGGCTGTTGCAGCGGGAATTCGCGGCGATGGCCATCGAAGACGCGCCGATCCCGTTCTTCTGTGTGTCCGCGAACCTGACGTCGGGCCAGCTGGCCGTGCATCGACGCGGTGAATTGTGGCGCTGGCTGCGTGCGTCGGTAGCGATTCCCGGGGTGTTGCCTCCGGTCGTGCATGGCGGCGAGTTGTTCGTCGACGGCGCCGCCATCAACAATCTTCCAGTGGAAGTGATGCGTGAGGCCGGCGTGGGGCGCATCATCGGTGTGGACGTGGGTTCCGATCGCGCCTTCACCAGCGAGAGTCCCGATTCGGATGCGCCGCAGTTCTGGAGACTGTTCGAATGGTTTCGCGGACGCAAGAAACGCGTGAATATCCTGCAGATCCTGTGGCGCGCCGGAATGATCAATAGCGCAGGCAATCGCGCCGCGAGGCACGGACTATCCGACCTGTTGTTGCAACCGCCGTTGGAACAGATCGACATGCTCGACTGGAAGGGATTCGAGCGCGCGGTCGACGCGGGTTATCGCCACGCCGCGGAGAAATTCAAAGAATGGGATCAGGCAGAAGGCTGGAAGATGAAGACCGGCGACATTGCCCGGATTCGGGAGAACGTTACTTGATCGCACTTATCTGATCGCGATGGCGCCGAGGGCGACTCACTGTCGCGGCAACACGTATCTCAAGCCGCTCTGATTCAGGATCACGCCATCGGTGGTGATCTTCTCCACCGTCGGTCCTTCCTGCAGCGTCTGTCCTTCCTGGTATTTGCGCATGTTCACGAACACGAAGCGCTCGGCCGGATTGGCCGAGAACACATGGATGTCCAATTTGAGTTCGGGAATGTTGTTGCCGCTGGCCGCGAGATCGGTGGCCGTCGGCAGCACTTCCTCGTTGCGGCCTGCGACATTGCCGGAGTAGTTGTTAGGCGCACTGTTCGCGGCGGCGACTGACTTGAAGGTCGCCGCGGAAGAAGGCAATGGAGCGACGGTTGGTGGCTGAATGGGCCGCACCGCCGGCGGACCCGCCGGAACCGCTGCCGCAGCGGCCATCTCCGCGCTCATGAGCGGATCGATCCCCTCTGACGAGGCTGCTTCTTCCGCCAGCGAACGAACGGCTGGGTTGGTCGATGGACGCGTGGCGGCCGGCGAGGGCATCACGGGTTCCGCTGGCTCGATTGCAGGTTGAGTCGCCTGCTGCATCGATGGAGCGGGAACCGGCGGAGTCGATGCTGGCGCGACGACCTGAGGAGGCGGATCGACCGCCGCTGCCGATTTCTCAGCGGGTTGCGGCGTCGAATGATTTCGCATCAGCACGACGATCAGTACGCCGAGATTGACGACCAGCAAAGCAGCGACGGCCACGGCCCACCAGGGACGCTCGGGCCGAAGACGACGCATCGGCGCATCCGCAAGCGACGGTCCGACCGTTCGCTGGCGCTCGTTCTCCGAGCGCTTGAGCGCGTCGAGAATGAAGCTCATGAGGTTTCGGATCCTCGTTGCGCCAGCAGCAACGGCGCGCCGGCGGGATTGTTCAGCGTGTCGAGCACGATCTGGGTTTGCACGCCGGCGATGCCGTCGACATTGAGCCGATGCTGGCGCTGGAAGTCTTCGACCATTCGCACCAGCTCGTCGTCGTAGTAATCGCTCGTCACGCCCTGAGCAGGTTTGCCCTGCACGTTGTTCAGGCTGTCGCGCAGCCAGCGAACACCAAGACCCTGCATGCCCGCAGACAACGCCGCTTGCGTAACGACCTGGGGGCGCCACAGGACCAGGTAGTCACCGTACCAGTAGCGCGAGATGGATGCGACCGACACGGGCTCCTGTCGCGTATTCAGGCTGATCTTCGCGTTGCCTTCATCGAGACCGGCGACCACGACCTGGTGGGCGTTGCCGCCATCGTCGATGAGCGTGAGGATGGCGGGCCGGTTGAGCGTGCGCAGCTGGCCCCACGATCCTTGTTGATACGCGCATTGCAGGCCTTGTTGTACCGCTTGGTCGCAGGGCCGGCCCTGGCCCGGACGGAAAATACCGCCCCACAGGTTGAAGAGTTGCGCGAAGGCGCTCTCAGTGCTGGTTTCGCCGCGATGAGACTTCAGCAGGTCGCCGATGTCCGCTTCGGCAGCGGCGGCCGCCGGTGGCACCTCGGCGGGGACGGGCACTTTGACCGGTGTCGTCACCGCGGCGGTGGGTGCGACCATGGAAGCCGCAGCCGGTTGCAGAGTCGTCGCTGCACCGGAAGCAGTCTGCGCCGGTGGAGCGGCTTCGTCGCGATGAGTCAGCTGCCACACTCCGAACGCCAGCAAGGCGACCGCGGCAGTCGCCGACACGGCAGCCAGGGCCGGGATCCAGGGCGGATGGAATGTCCGGCCATACACTTCGCTCGCCGCGACCCGGACCAGGGCCGGGCCGACGTGGTGATATTCCTGGGTGAATGCGCCGAGCAGCGCCCGATCGCACATGACGTTGATGATGCGAGGAACTCCATGGCTCAACCGATGGACCTCACGCAAGGCTGCCGGCGTGAAGATTTCCATGTTGGCGCCGGCCACGCGGAGTCGATGATTCACGTACGCAGCGGTCTCGGCCTTCGACAGTGGGTCGAGGTGATAGCGCCCGGTAATTCGTTGCGCGAGTTGCCGGAGCTCGACTCGCGCCAGCACTTCCCGCAACTCGGGCTGGCCGATCAGGATGATCTGCAGCAGCTTGTGGGCGGCCGTCTCCAGGTTGGTCAGGAGCCGCACCTGTTCCAGCGTCTCGGGCGACAGGTTCTGCGCTTCATCGACGATGACGACGACGCGCCGGCCTTTCGCATTCGCCGTCAGCAGGTGCCTGTTGAGGATATCGACCAGGTCCTTGAGGCTGGCGGCATCTTCGTCGCGGACGAACATCCCCAGCTCTTCGCAGATCGAGAGCACGAACTCCAGCGGATTGAGCTGCGGATTCAGGATGACGGCGACATCCGCATGGCCCGGCATCCGCTCCAGCAGCGAACGCACGACGGTGGTCTTGCCCGTTCCCACCTCGCCGGTCAGCTGGATGAAGCCGCCCGCCTCGTTGATGCCGTACAACAGGTGCGCCAATGCCTCCGCGTGCCGCTCGCTCATGAAGAGGTAGCGCGGATCGGGGGTGATGGCGAAGGGCTTCTCGACCAGCCCGAAGAAATTCGTGTACATGCCGAATGACTGTGCCTGGCGACGGAAAGGGCGCGCCTCCGTTTTAAGGAAGCCTAGGAGCTAGCCTCGGTAGCGAAATGCGAGCGGCATGATGCCATCGCCGGGGGACCGAGGGAACGGCGGGACCGACTCCCTGCCACTCCTTCCTTCGGACCCGTGCCGCCGGGTTCAGTTCTCTCGTGACTGGGCCTGTATTGCTCGACCGCGGGTGTCCCGATACGCTGCGCTGCTCGGTTTTACCCCTATTTCGTTACTGCCAGCCACTTCCCAGGCCGCTCGACAGGCTATCAGGTCGACCCCTCATCCCGTGAATCCATGAAGGCTCCATGAAGGCACTCGCGTTACGCCAGCTCACCAAGACCTACAAGAACGGCGTCCAGGCCCTCAAGGGCATCGACTTGGAGGTCGACGAGGGCAATTTTTACGCCCTGCTGGGCCCCAATGGCGCGGGCAAGACCACGGCCATCGGCATTGTCACTTCGCTGGTCAACAAGACCAGCGGCAAGGTGGAGGTGTTCGGCTATGACATCGACACGCAGCTGGCGGTGGCCAAATCCTGCATCGGCCTGGTGCCGCAGGAACTCAACTTCAACCAGTTCGAGACCGTCACCACCATCCTGCTCAACCAGGCGGGGTTCTACGGCATTCCCAAGCACGAGGCGAGCAAGCGGTTGGAGAAGTACCTCAACGCGCTGCAGCTCTGGGACAAGCGTAATGCTATTTCCCGCAGCCTGTCCGGCGGCATGAAGCGGCGGCTCATGATCGCCCGCGCGTTGATGCATGAGCCGCGGTTGCTGATCCTCGACGAACCGACAGCGGGCGTGGACATTGAAGTGCGCCGGACCATGTGGTCGTTCATGCGCGACATCAACATCGCCGGCACTACCATCATCCTGACGACACACTATCTCGAAGAGGCCGAGAGCTTGTGCAGCCACGTCGCCATCATCGACAAGGGCCGCATCATCGAGAACGATCGCATGAGCCGCGTACTGCGCAAGCTGCAGACGGAAGTGTTCGTGTTCAACCTACGCAATCCCGTCGCGGCGGCGCCCGTGTTGCCCGGCTACGAAGTGAAGCTGAGCGACGATCACACCCTGGAAATCGAAGTCTCGAAGGAGCAGAACCTGAACGAAATCTTCTCGCGGCTAACCACGGCCGGTATCGACGTGCTGTCCATGCGCAACAAGTCGAATCGCCTGGAGGAACTGTTCATGCGGCTGGTCGAGCAGAAAACCCACACGGCGGCGGTGCCGGCATGAGCGCCGTGCTTCCGGCCAAGCCGTCGGCCCCCTCGATGGCGCAGATCAATGCGATCGGCTTCAAGACGATCGTCGCACGCGAGTTCAGCCGCATCACGCGCATCTGGGCGCAGACCATCGTGCCGCCAGCGATCACGGCGCTGCTGTACTTCATCATTTTCGGCAGCCTGATCGGCCGCCGCGTCGGCGACATGGGCGGCTACTCCTACATCCAGTACATCGCGCCCGGCCTGATCATGATGTCGGTGATCTCCAATTCGTACGGCAACGTGGTGTCGTCGTTCTTCGGGGCGAAGTTCGGCAAGCACATCGAGGAGCTGCTTGTATCGCCGCTCCCGAACTGGCTCATCGTGCTCGGCTACACCGCGGGCGGCATCGTTCGCGGGCTGGTCGTGGGTGCGATTGTCACAATCATTACGCTGTTGTTCACGCGCTTGCACATCGCGAACCTGCTCGTCGTGATCTCGGCCGTGCTGCTGAGTTCGACGGTGTTCGCGCTCGCCGGCATGATCAACGCGATCTTCGCCAAGAACTTCGACCAGATCACTTTCATTCCGACGTTCGTGCTGACGCCGCTCACCTATCTCGGTGGCGTGTTCTATTCCGTGACCATGCTGCCCCCGTGGGCCCAGGGCATTTCACACGCCAACCCGATTCTTTACATGGTGAATGCGTTCAGATTCGGTTTCCTCGGCGTCTCGGATGTGCACGTCGGATTGGCGTACACGATCATGCTGGTCGCCGCGGTGGTGCTGTATGTCGCGTGCGTGATGTTGTTGGAGAGGGGAATAGGTACGCGGGAATAAGATTTCTCGGACGCCCCCACCAGGGTGGGGGGCGTCTTAATTTCCGAAACGGATTAAGGCAGTTCGGTCGATCCCATCAGATACCGATCGCATTCCCGCGCCGCGCCGCGACCTTCGTTGATCGCCCAGACCACGAGGCTCTGGCCGCGGCGGCAGTCGCCGGCGGCGAAGACGCCTTTGAGGCTGGTGACGAACTTGCCATGGTCGGCCTTCACGTTGCTGCGTGCGTCGGTTTCCAGCGCGAGATCCTTGAGCAGCATCTGCTCCGGTCCGAGGAAGCCCATCGCCAGGAGCACCAGCTGCGCAGGACGGGTCTGTTCCGTTCCCGGCACTTCGACGGGAATGAACTGGCCCTTGTCGTTCTTCTGCCAGGACACCTGCACGGTAACGAGTTCCTTCAACGCGCCGTTCTCGTCCGCTTTGAAACCCTTCACCGTCGTCTGGTAAGTCCGCGGGTCGGCGCCGAACTTCGCGGCCGCTTCTTCCTGGCCGTAATCCATCTTGTAGACCTTCGGCCACTCCGGCCAGGGATTGTCGACGGTGCGATCCATGGGCGACTGCTGCATGATCTCGATCTGTGTGAGGCTCTTGCAGCCCTGGCGCATTGCCGTGGCCACGCAATCGGTTCCGGTGTCGCCGCCGCCGATGACGATCACATCCTTGCCGCGAGCGTGAATCGGAGTCTTGTCGGGACCGCCGTCGAGCAATGCCTTGGTGCTCGCAGTGAGATAGTCCATGGCGAAGTGCACGCCCGGCAGTGAGCGGCCATCGACGGGCAGATCGCGAGGTTGCGTCGCCCCCGTGCAGATTACGATGGCGTCGAAGTCACGACGCAGCAGTTGCGCCTCGACGTTTTCACCGACGTTGGCGTTGCAGATGAACTTGATGCCTTCCTGCTCCAACACCTGCAAGCGCCGATCGACGACGTCGCGCTTGTCCAGCTTCATGTTGGGGATGCCATACGTCAGGAGCCCGCCCGGACGATCGGCGCGTTCGAGCACGGTGACGAGGTGGCCGGCGCGATTCAGTTGTGCAGCGGCCGCCAATCCGGCGGGGCCGGAGCCGATGACGGCGACTTTCTTGCCGGTGCGGTTCTTGGGCACTTCTGGAATCACCCAGCCTTCGTCGAAGCCGCGATCGACGATGGCGTTCTCGATGGTCTTGATGGTCACCGGCGGATTGTTGATGCCGAGGACGCACGAGCCTTCGCACGGAGCGGGGCAGACGCG
>Ga0157380_10000970_pt1 | contig 18177 bp, 17 predicted proteins | sample S35metaG_FD_119757 | JGI IMG/M metagenome (GOLD analysis project Ga0157380, IMG submission 119757) | Switchgrass rhizosphere microbial communities from Kellogg Biological Station, Michigan, USA - S3-5 metaG | ecosystem: Host-associated > Plants > Roots > Rhizosphere > Soil | place: USA... | reverse complement strand
CGATGTCGCCCACCGTCGCCCCCTTCAATCCCACCAGCTGGAACGTGTTGCCGGCGTCGATCGATCGGAAGATGCCGGCGGTCTGCGTGCCGCCGTTGAGGCGTCCGGCGTAGAGCCGCGTCGGCGTGGCCGGATCCATCAGCAGCGAAACGCCGAGGCTCGGATTGTTGGGGCTCGGCGCGATCCACGCATTCCCCATCGTCGAAGAGCCCCACACGCCATTCCCCTCGGTGAGCGCGTAAACGTAGCCGTTCGGCCGCACCGCTGAATCGACGACGTGCCACGGCAGATTGTTCTGCACGTTCGTCCAGTTGTTGCCGTTGTTGACCGAGCGCCAGAACGGCGGCTTGTAGGGCTGCGGCTGGTGGTCGAAGATCTCCGTCCCGGCGTAGAGATTGCCGCTCATCGGATCGCGCGAGATGGTCCAGACGATGAGGCCCTTCCCGATCGGCTGATTGGCAGCGAAGGGATGGAACGTCATCGCGCCGCCGCCGAGGTTCGACGTGAAGATGCCGCTGTCATCGACGTGGTTGTCCCAGCCGAGGCCGATGTAGAGCGTGTTCTGCGCGGCGAAGGCGAGCAGCGACGACACCGGCTTGAGGAACGTGTGGATCGGCACCCAGTTCGCGCCGTGATCGCGCGAGAAATAGAGGATCTTGCCGACGCCTGCATACGCGAACTGATTCTTCGGCTCCCACAACAGCGCGCCCACTTTCCCGTTGAGCGGCTTCTTCCAGTTCACGCCGTTGTCCTTCGTCACGTACACGCCGTTGAACCCGCCGACGTACCACGTCAGAGCATTCGCGTTCTCCACCTGGATCCGGTTCACGCACGCGTCATTCATCGGCTTGATCACCGGACCCCAGCTGAATCCCGCGATCTGCTGCGGCGGGATCGTCACCTCCGGGATGTTGAACGGACAGACGGCGGAAGCGGAGAAAGCAGTGCCCAGGAGGACGATCAGAATCAGTTGTCGCATGCGATTTAGATACTCCTTCGTGCGGTCATCCACAACTCCGCAGGGCGGCGGCGGAGGGGCATCAGCTCGCCGCAGGACATCATCGGCACGACGAACGGGACCGGAAACGTGAAAGGCGTCCAGTGCTCGAGCCCCGGGTCGGGGAATCTCAGCAGCACGTCGATCAGCATCTACGTCAACGGCGGCAGCGCCCAGACGCTGAACCTCGCGAATACGCAGGTGCTGCTGGACAGCGCCTCGAACTACTACATCTCATTCATCCCGATGAACGTCCGTTTCACGAGCAGCATCCGAGTGCAACAGGCCGGACCTCAGTCGGGAGCGTTCGTCAGCTGCACCGTCAGCTGGGGACTGGATTGAGAGGATTCGCGTGCAGGCCTCGCGGGGAAGCGTGAGGCCTGCAGCGTTACCTGGACGACGTTTTTCGCCGCGGCGGTTTTTTGAGCTTGTATTTGTTGACGATTGCGCGCGCGGGATCGCTGACGCCATCCTTGCGACGTGAACTGAGCTTGATGATCAAATCGCGAACCGACGGATCGTCGACGTGCCTCTCGAGAATTCGGAACGCATGCTCGTAACCTAATGGAGCCGCTCTTTTTGCGATATCCAGAGCTCGCGGGTCATCTTCGAGCCAAAGGGCTGCTGCGATCGTCACGTGATACAGACGCGTTCGCGCGATTTCAAAAACCCAATCAATCGCATCCGGCCGATGACGCATGAAAGCCGCGGCGGCATAGATCGCGGCCCACCCCATGTCATGGGTCTCGTGTGCAAGATTTTGCAGATAAGGAAGTACCTGCGTATCGTTCGGCCATCCCGAGGCGAGTGCATACGGCAAAATCCCCCAATGAGCCTTCCCCTCTTGCTGTTGCGGCTGCCGCGCGAGAAGTGCGTCTCGTGCATCGGGTAAGTCCGAGGAGAGTCGACCAAGGAATATGCCGACGTCCAATGCTCGGAATACCCATCCGCGATCCTTCGTGCTTCGAACGATTTCCTCGACAACCCATCCGCGATTCGGCCACTGAAGCCCGATACGCGTCGCCGGCTCGAGGAGAGTGTCCAAATCCCCCGACCATTCGCCTGCGAACCGTTCAGCGATCATGTCGCACAGCAACCGGAGAAGGGCTGTTGCCTGTGGCTCAATCGTTTCCGGACGACGTACTTCGCTGAGGCACTCGACAGCGAGTGCGACATTCGCCCGGGCTTCCCTGTCGTCGATCGATCGCAGGTAATCGATCAACTCCCCCGCGTACGGTTCCCCGACCATCCCGCAGATCAGTCGCAGGACTTCCTGCCACGGCTTCTCCCGCCAGTGTTTCCCGAAGATCTCGGCCTTCAGCGTCTCCAGCGGCAGCTCGGTCGTCCGCTCGAACTTCGTCCTGATCGCATCCGCGCAGAAGTACTCCAGAAATGCTCGGTGCACGAAGCCGTAAACGCCGGCGCCATAAAACGACAGGATGAAATTGCGTTCGCGGAACTGCGCGATCATCTCGCGCGCGATGATGACCGCCCGCTCCACCGTCAGCTGGTAACGCTCGCCCAGATACGATTCGAACTCCGCCTGCAATTCCTCGGCGTGGATGTAGTTGCCGGCCAGTCCTCCCTTGCCGCGCTGCATGGCGAAGGCGAGGCGGCGCAGCAGTTCCTTCTTGTCCTCCTCGTCCATCAGCTCCTCGAGCTGCCTGTTCCGAAGATGCCGTTTCACGTCCCAGTGCTGCACCAGGACGCTGGTGGCATGCGCGTAGAGCTTCCAGCGCTCGCGCGGTAGCTCCTGATGCTTGCCGATGATGGCCATGATCGTGAGCAGCATCGGGTTGCCCGAAAGCTGGCGGATCGACGGAGATCTTCGGAACGACTCGCGGATCCGCTCGATCCGGGCCGTCGCTTCGTCGGGCCGGTTGCCGAGGGTGAGTGTGTACCACTGGCGAACGAAGTCGGTGACCTGCTGCTCGTCGAAATCCTGCAGGGTGAAATGCCGGAACCCGGCTTGCGTCAGAATCGTGCGGCGGTAGCCGATAATCCGGCTCGTCACGATGATCCGGGCATGCGGATGCGAATCGGCGAAGGCGGCGATCTGGCGTGTGACCGTCTCCTGCTCGGCCAGATCGAAGATCTCGTCGATGCCGTCGAAGAGCACCACCGCCGGCTTTTGCGCTTTGAAGTACGACAACAGCGTCTTCGACGTGACCGGACACTCTTCCTGCTTCGCCAGTACGTCGAAGTAATCGGTGAACGTCTCGCACTTCCCATCGCGCCGCAGCGCCGTGTATGCCTTGAGATCGATCAGGAACGGCAGATGTCCGGAGAACACCGGGCCGAGCGCATCCGGATTGTCGAGCAGGGACAGAACCAGATAGCGCAGCAGGGTCGACTTTCCCGAGCCGGGATCACCAAGGATGATCGTGCAACGGTTGTCAGGTTCGGCGAGGATTTGCAGGACGGGACGCGACGGCTTGTTCGCATAGGCGGCCTGCAATTCGGCCGGCGCTTGCGGTAGTTCCTCTGGCGACACCGACTGGCGCGAGACGAGCAGCGCCCACGCCTCTTTCGGCAGTTCGAGCGGCGGTGAGTCTTCCTTCGCGTTCGGCTCGACGAACACCGACTGCAGCCGGAGTTGGAGATACTCGTCGCGCGCCGGCTCGGTCAGCGCATCGAGATCGAGGTTGTTGTAACGGCGCTTCAGAAAACGCGTGTATGCGGCGACGTCGATGCCTGCTGCGAGCATCGGAGCGCCTCCCCGCTTCTCGAGTGCCGCCGACAGCCGAGCTTCCAGTGAATCGGGCGTGGAGAACGTCGCCCCTAGCCGGTCTTTGCGGATCGCCGCATGCAGCCGGGCGATGTTGCCGCGGTCGATGTCCATGAATTTCGCCGGCCAGTCCGCATCCTCGTCGATGACGAAGAGCAGACGCGGTTTGTCCAGCGCGACCGCCTTGCGATATTCGAGCTCGGTGATGGAGAGCTTCTCCGGATTGTCCGTCTCGGGCACAAAGCCGTAGCGCCACGCGAAGATGCCGACATAAAGATCGCAGTTCGCCACATCCCGCAGGCATTTCTCGAGCGGTCTCTCGTCCTCGGCGACGTAGTACTCCATCGCCACGTCCTCGTGTCCGAATCGCTTGAGGACGACCTGCGCAATCCGCCGGTGCGCCTGCAGATCCTTGAACGTCGCCGAGACGTATGCGCGTGAGGTCATCGCTTTACTCACATCCGCGATCACATGAATCCCATCGCCGATCGAATTCATTGTCCTCCAGACGAGATTCATCCCATCGCCGGTCGAATTCATTGTCCTCCAGGCGAGATTCATCCCATCGCGGATCGAATTCATGGTCCTCAAAGCGAGATTCATCCCATCGGCGATCGAATGAATCCCATCGCGCGTGGAATTCATTGTCCCCAAAGCGAGACTCATCCCATCCACGATCACATTCATTCGATCGCGGATGGGATGAATACGATCTGCCGTGGGATGAATGCGCTGGGACTCGGCGCGTCAGTGCGCCGCGAGCGCGACGTCGAGCCGGCGGTACCGATGCGTCTGCGGCAGACACGACTTGTGCTCGACGTGATACAGGTACTCGTCGCGGAACTTCTTCACGCTGGAGATGACCGGGCCGATCGCGGCGTCGCCGAGGGCGCAGAGCGACTTGCCGCCGATGTTGTCGGCCATGTCGAGGAGGAGGTCGGCGTCCTGCTGGCGGCCGTGGCCGCGCTCGAGGCGGTCGAGCACCGACTCCATCCAGTTCGTCCCTTCGCGGCACGGCGTGCACTGGCCGCATGACTCGTGCGCGAAGAACTTCGCCAGGCGCCAAACCGCGTCGACGATGCACATCGATTCGTCGATGACGATGATGCCGGCGGAGCCGAGCATCGAGCCGGCCTTCATCACCGCGTCGAAGTTGAGCGGGAGGTCGATCTCGTCGGGAAGAAGCATCGGCGCCGAGGCGCCGCCGGGGATGACTGCTTTGAGCTTGCGATCGCCGGTGATGCCGCCGCAGTGGTCGTAGATCAGTTCCTTGAGCGAGATGCCCATCGGGAACTCGTAGACGCCCGGCTTCTTCACCGCGCCGGAGACGCAGTAGAGCTTCGGTCCGGTGTTCTTCGGGCTGCCGAAGCTTTTGAACCACTCGGCGCCGTTGTTGATGATCATCGGCACGCAGGCCAGCGTCTCGACGTTCTGCACGACGGTCGGTCCGCCGAAGACGCCGACGACCGCGGGGAACGGCGGCTTCACGCGCGGCTGGCCGCGATGCCCTTCCACCGATTCGATCAGTCCCGTCTCCTCGCCGCAGATGTACGCTCCCGCACCGCGATGGACGGTGATGTCGAAGTCGAATCCGCTGCCGAGAATGTTCTTGCCGAGATAGCCCTTGGCGCGCGCTTCGTCCAGCGCTTTGTCGAGCACCGTCGCGCCGTAATAGAACTCGCCGCGGATGTAGATGTACGACATCGGGCAGGAGCCGATGGCGAACGCCGCGATGAGCATTCCTTCGATGAGCATGTGCGGATCGCGCTCCATGATCACGCGATCCTTGAACGTCCCCGGCTCCGACTCGTCGGCGTTGCAGAGGAGGTAGGTCGGCTTCGGCGCATTCTTCGGAACGAACGACCACTTCATGCCGGTGGGGAATCCGGCGCCGCCGCGGCCGCGCAGCTCGGAGTCCTTCACCAGCTGCACGATCTCCTCCGGCTTCATCTTCAGCGCTTTTTCCGCGGCTTTGTAGCCGCCGCCGTCGATGTAGACGTCGATCGAAGTCGAATTCGGCTTGTCGATGTTGGCCGTGAGGATTTTGATCGGTTCCATTTATTTGAGCGTCTTCAGGAGCGCGTCGACTTTCTCGACGGTCATGTTCTCGTGGTAGTCGTTGTTGATCTGCACCACCGGCGCCGTGCCGCAAGAGCCGAGGCATTCGACTTCGGCGATGGTGAACTTGCCGTCCGGCGTGGTCTGGCCGGGCTGTACGTTCATCTTTTCGCAGAGCCCTTCGTAGATGTCGTACGCGCGGCCGATCATGCACGAGAGGTTCGTGCAGATCTGGACGTGGTACTTCCCGACCGGCTTCTGGTTGTACATGTTGTAGAACGAGACGACGCCGAAGACGGTCGCGGGCGAGAGGTCGAGCAGCTCGCCGACGTAGTGCACCGACTCGGGTGAGATCCAGCCCCACACTTCCTGCACCAGGTGCAGCACCGGGAGGAGCGCCGCTTCCTTGTTCGGGTAGCGCGTCAGGATCCAGTCGAACTTCTTCTTCGCCTCGGGCGGAAATTCGACTCTCTTCGCCGGATCGGCGAATCGTTCGGGAGCGTATGGATTGTCGGGTTGGAGGTCAGCCATCGATTACTTCCAGTCGAATGCTTTCTTCTTCCAGACGTAGACGTAGCCGACGCCGAGGAGAAGGATGAAGACGAGCATCTCCCCGAAGAGGAACATGCCGGCGTTGCCGCGCGTGGCGCTGCGGTAGATCACGGCCCACGGGTAGAGGAATGCCGCCTCGATGTCGAACAGGATGAAGAGCATCGCGATCTGGTAGAAGCGGACGTTGACGCGCTTGCGGTTGACGTCGAGGAGCGGCACGCCGCTCTCGTACGGCGAAAGCTTGCCCGGCGTCCGCTGGTGACGGCCGATGATCCAGTTCAGTCCGAGAAACACCGCGCCGAGAGCGATGGCGACGATGAGCAGGATGAGGACGGGAATGAAGCTCGTGGTCATAAAGCGGCGTGAATGCTACTGGGTGATGGCGCGAGGCGCAAGGCGCTGGGCGCGAGAAGCGGCGAAGTGCGCCGCACGCCGCGCGCCTGGCGCCCGTTTACGCGGCGTTGTCGGTGAGATACGCCATCGCGGTCTCGCGCGAGTCGAAGATCTTGAAGACGGTGTCGAGCTTCGTGATCTTCAGCAGGGCGAGGATGCGGTGCGACGGCTTGACCAGCGCCATCTTGCGCTGGCGGTCTTCGAATTTCTGCAGGTAGCCGATCAACTCACCGAGGCCGGTGGAGTCCATGTAGTTGATGGCCTCGAAGTTGATCATCACCGGGCCTGTCTCGTCGTTGAGCACCTTTTCGAGGTAGCTCGAGAATTCGCGGGCGCTCTCTCCCAGCTTGATGACGCCCTGGATGTCGAGCACGGTGACGTCGTTGACTCGGTTCTTGATGATGTTCAAGTCGTTCCTCAGTTTATCCCGAGCGAAGCGAGGGATCTCTGGTTACACAGCGCAATTGGTGCATCGCATGTACCCTCGCGGCGCCGCCGGAGATCCTTCGCTGCGCTCAGGATAAATTCAACCATGCGATCCGGCGTAGTGTAACGAAGCGATCTCGACGCGTCTACACCGTCTTCTACTCCTGGCGCGACTTCCCGATGCGCGACGTGACGAGCGAAATGATGCCGAGAACGATCGCGCCGACGACGGCCCAGCCGAAGGTCTCGATCCGGAAGCCCGGAACGACCCATGCCGTCATCTCCAGCATGATGGCGTTCAGGATGACCAGAAATAGGCCGAGCGTGACGACGGTGAGCGGCAGCGTCAGGACGAAGAGAATCGGCCGCACGATGGTGTTCAGCAGCCCGAGCACCGCCGCGGCGATGGCCAGCGTGACGATCGTGCCGTAGTGAAAACCGGGCACGATGTTGACGACGACGAAGAGCGCCAGGGTGTTGACGATCCAGCGAACGATCAATCCCATGATTCGATCACCTCGATCTTCCGCGCCGCCAGTTCATCCATGAATTGCTGCGGCGGAATGCAGCGCTCCTGCGGCAGCGCCCCTTTCGACGTCGTCTGGCCGCGCGCCATCATCAGCGCGACGATCGATGCCGGGAACGCGGTGGTCCGCATCATCGCGGAGAGTCCCGTCTTCATGTCCTGGCGATCGATGATGTCGTAGCGCAGACGCTTGCCACCGCCTGCAACTTCGACGCGCACGAGGACGACGTCGGGCCCGTCGTGCGGGAGGTTCTTGACCAGCAGCTCGCCGAGGACGCGGCGCGGCTTCACCGTCACGCCGTCGACGTCCATCGGTGCGCTGGAGCAGAGGCCGAGGTCGATCATCGTCTTGAACTTCGCGCAGTGGCCGGGGTAGCGAATCGTTTTGTAGTCGAGCTCGCGCACTTTGCCGAGGTAGGTCTCGACGAGCGTCGACGTACCGCCAGAGGTCTGGAACGCTTCCATCCGTCCGAACGGATCGGGGAACTCGAGCAGCTCAATCTCCGTCATCGACTCGATCTCGACGATCTCGCCGTCGCGGATGACGCGGGCCGGCTCGATGTACTCGTTGATCAGGCCTTCGACGGAGAAGACGAGCTGGTAATCGAGCGGCGGACGCGGATCCTGCGGCAGCCCCCCCACCCGGATATGCACTTCCTCGGCGTTCTCGACGCGCTCGATCGCATGCGCGACGAGCACCGCGACCATGCCGGGCGCGAGACCGCAGTCGGGGATGATGTTGACCCCCGCCTTCCTCGCCTCTTCGTCGAGCGCGAGCTCCGCGTCGACGACGGAGTTGTTGCCGCCGAGGTCGCAGAAGTTCGTCCCCGCTTCGATCGCGGCGCGCGCCAGGCTCTCGTTGAGCCAGTAGTTGACGCAGCTGATCGTCGACGCGTGTCCGCGCATCAGCGCGACGACCGCGTCGTGATCGCTGCAGTCGATCTGCGCCGCGGTGACTTTCTTCCCGACGCGCGCGGCGATCGCCTCCGCGCGCTCGAGGCTCATGTCGGCGACCGTGACGCGCTCGACGTCGGATTGATGAGCGAGATCGTAGACCGCGCCGAGACCCATGCGGCCGGCGCCCAGAACCAGAATGTTCATTTTTAGCTCTTAGCTCCTAGCTGTTAGCTCTTAGGAGAACGAGGGCCGCGTCGAGCACGCCGGTTCTCCTAAGAGCTAAGAGCTGACAGCTAAGAGCTCACTTGAGATATTGCTCGATCGAGCTGATGAACGTCTTCACGTCGATCGGTTTCGAGATGTAGCCGTCGCAGCCGGCTTCGAGGAAGCGATCTTTGTCGCCCCGCATCGCGTGCGCCGTGAGCGCGAGAATCGGGATGCGCGCGGTGCGGTCGTTCGACTTCATCCGGCGCACGACGCTCAGGCCGTCCATCCCGGGAAGATGGATGTCCATGAGGATCAGGTCGAACGAGGCGAGGTCGTCGTCGTTGCTCGTGATGGCCAGCGCCTCTTCGCCGCTGGTGGCCTTCACGATGTCGTAGCCTCCCTCTTCCAGGAGGTACTCGACGAGCTGCATATTCATGTCGTTGTCTTCGACAACCAGGATTTTGGCGCTCATGCGGGAGGTGCGGTCAGTGTAGCAGCTACGGCTGAGTTTTCGGACCGGCCGGTTTCTCTTCCGGACCGAAGAACGTCGGATCCATGTCGATCTTCGCGCCGCTCTTGATCCGGTCGACCGTCTCCTTCGCCAGCTTCTGCTGCAGCTCCGCTTCGATCTGCGGACGCATCTGCTCGAACGACGGCGACTTGCGCTCCCCCGCCTTGAAGATGTGGATGCCGAACTGCGTCCGCAGCGGGCGGCTCACCTCTCCGCTCTTCAGTGCGAACACCGCCGCCGCGACTTCGGGCGGCAGCGAGCCGCGCGGCACGGGACCGAGCTCGCCTCCCTGCTGCGCGCTCGCCACGTCATCGGACTGCGACTTCGCCATCATCGCGAAATCGCCGCCGGCGCGGAGCTGCGCCTCGATCTGGCTCGCCTTCTCCATCGCCGCCGGCAGCGGCAGCGGAGCGGAGCCCTGACGCGGCGGGACCTGGCTGCCCTCATACGCGATGAGGATGTGCTTCAGGTCGACCGACTCGTAGTTCCCCTTCTGCTTGTTGTACTCCTCCCGCATCCGCGCGTCGTTCGCGGTGACGAGCTTGCGCAGCGCGGCCATCGCCAGGACGTTCGTCTGATCGGCGTCGAGACGAAGGCGCGTCTCCTTGTCGTTGTCGATTCCCATCTTCCGACCTTCCTGCGCCAGGGCGATGAGGCTGGCGATCTGGTCGGCGATCATGCGGCGGCCGTGCGGCGTCTGCGCCATCTGCTGCATGTTCTCCGGCATCCCGGAGAGGAAGGTCTGGAACTCCAGATCGGTGACCGGCTGCTCGTTCACCCGCATGACCACTTTGCCGCCCGCCGGCGGCGCCGCCTTCGACACCGGCGCGACCGACGCGACGCTCTTGTCGAGGTGGAACGGCTCCGACTTCGGCGGCTCGAATCCGGGACGCATCTGCGCCAGTCCGAAGCAGAGGGCGACGACGAGAACGACGCCGATCAATGAATAGAGGAGGTCCTTCTTCATAAGTGGGCGTAACGATAACAGACGGGGGGAAGGAGACAGATAGCGGATAGCAGATAGCAAACGGCCGATTTCGATTGCTATCTGCTATCTGCTATCCGCTATCTGCTATCTACTCTCCTTCGTTGACGCCGCGAAACCCGATCAGTATGCTGCGCGCTTGTGAAACTTTTCACGTCTTCCTGGCGTGAAAAGTGCCCGCCGAAACGCAAGCTGCACAAGCACCTATGGCTAAAGTCACCATCGACGGAATCGAAGTCGAAGTCCAGGATGGCATCAACGTCATCGAGGCCGCCAAGGCCGCCGACGTTCATGTCCCTCACTTCTGCTACCACCCCTCTCTCTCTGTCGTCGGCCAGTGCCGCATGTGCCTCGTGGAAGTCGAGGGGATGCCGAAACTGCAGGCCGGCTGCGCCACTCCGATCAAGGACGGGATGAAGGTCCACGTCTGGAACGAGAAGGTGGACAAGGCCCGCAAGGGGCAGATGGAGTTCCTGCTCATCAACCATCCGCTCGACTGTCCGATCTGCGACAAGGCGGGCGAGTGCCCTCTGCAGGACTACGCCTTCAACTACGGCACGGTCGAGTCGCGTTACGGCGAAGTGAAGCGCACCTACCCCGGCATGGACCGCACGCCGATCGGCCCGCACGTCGTGCAGAACATGAACCGTTGCATCCACTGCACGCGCTGCATCCGCTTCACGCAGGAGATAAGCGGGACGAGCGAGCTGGCGTTCTTCAAGCGCGGTGCGTCGACCGAGGTCGGCGTGTTCGCCGGAGTGCCGCTCGACAACTGGATGTCGGCGTGCGTGACCGACATCTGCCCCACCGGCGCCCACACCACCCGCGAGTTCCGCTTCGAGTCGCGCGTCTGGAACCTCGACTCCGCCGAGTCGGTCTGCAACGGCTGCGACGTCGGCTGCAACATCTTCGTCGGACATCGCAACGGGCAGGTCTTTCGCTACCGTCCGCGTGTCAACCCCGAGGTCAATGACCATTGGCTCTGCGACTACGGCCGCTTCTCGCACGAGAAGTACGACACCGATCGCGTGGTCGTGCCGAAGGTCCGCCACGACGATTACCTCGGCATCTCCACCTGGAACGAAGCGATGGAAGCGATCGTCGACGCGGTGCGCGACGCGCAGTCGATCGGCGTCATCGCCTCCGCGCAGATGACGAACGAAGAAGCGTTCCTGGCGAAGCAGCTCTTCGTCGATCGGATGAAGGCGAAGGTCGGCGTCAGCGTCGATCCGATCGGTCCGATCAGGATGAAGTCGCGCACGGAGTGGCTCGAGGGAACGCAGGCGGGACCGAACTTCCGCGGCGTCTCTTCGATCCTCGGCGGCCAGACAGGAGTGTCCGGCCCACACGATGTGCTGTTCGTGCTCGACTCGCACTACACCGAAAAACCCGACGTCGACGCGCTGCGTCAGAGCGCGAAGTTCCTCGTCGTCATCTCGTGGGACGCGAATCATCCGCTCGCCGAGGCGGCCGACGTCCTCCTCCCCGGCACGATTCATCCGGAAAAGGAAGGGACGTTCACCAACCTGCAGAATCGCGTGCAGCGCATCCACCAGGCGTTCGGACCGAAGGGACAGGCGGTCTCCGAGCTCGAGCTCTTCCGCCGCCTCGGCGCGCTGCTATACCCCGAGGCGGATGAATTCCGCAGTGCCGATACGTACGACATCTTCGCCGCGCTGCGGGAGACGATGCCGGCGATGGCCGAGGCCCTTTAGAAAACGCAGAGAACGACGCAATGCCATTCGATCCGACTGACATCGCCCTCTCGATCCTCAAGATCGTCATCGTTCTCGGCGCGCTGCTGAACGTCACCCCGATCATGGTCTGGGTCGAGCGCCGCGGCAGCGCGCTCATTCAGGACCGTCCCGGTCCGAACCGCGTCGGTCCGTTCGGACTCTTCCAGTCGTTCGCCGACGCGCTGAAGTTCATCCTCAAGGAAGACATCATTCCCGAGCAGGCGCACAAGTGGCTCTACACGCTCGCGCCGATGTTCGGGCTCCTCCCCGCGCTGACCACGATCGCGGTCATCCCGTGGGGGCTGCCGTTCCGCCTGCCGGCGAAGCGGATCTTCGGCCGGATGTTCTTCGAGGGCGACCGGATCTTCGAGCCGATCGTCGCCGACGTGAACATCGGCATCCTCCTGATCTTCGCCCTCGCCTCGCTCGGCGTGTACGGCATCGTCACCGCCGGCTGGGCCTCCTCGAACAAGTACTCGCTCTTCGGCGCCATCCGGGCCTCGGCGCAGATGATCTCGTACGAGCTCGCGCTGACGCTGGCCGCGGTCAGCACGCTCCTCGCGGCCGGGTCGGTCAAGCTCACCGACATCGTCTGGCAGCAGACGCACTACTTCTACATCTTCAACGTCATCAAGATCCCGGCGTGGAACGTCTTCTCGCCGTCGATGTGGCTCAGCTTCATCATCTTCGTCGTCGCGGCGTTCGCCGAGACCAACCGCCTGCCGTTCGACTTCGCGGAAGCGGAGGCGGAGCTCGTGGCCGGATACCACACCGAGTATTCGTCGATGAAGTTCGCCCTCTTCTTCATGGCCGAGTACATGGCGATGGCGGCGATGTCGGCACTGGTGGCAACGCTCTACCTCGGCGGCTGGGACATCCCATGGTGGGACGAGCCGCAGGTCTGGTGGGCGTCGCTCCTGACCATGCTCTTCTTCACCGCCAAGGTCGTCGCCCTGCTGCTCGTCTTCGTCTGGGTCCGCTGGACGATCCCCCGGCTCAAATACGACATCCTCATGCGCCTCGGCTGGAAGGTGTTTCTGCCGCTGGCGTTCGTCAACATTGTCATCGTCGCGTTTTTTGTAGCAAAGCACTGGATATGAATCGTTACCGGTTGCCGGTTGCCAGTTACCCTCGGCAACCGGCAACTCGGTAACTGGCAACCTATGTTCGAATTCGCCATCTTCTTCTTCTTCGCCGCGGTCGCCGTGATCTTCGCGCTCGTGGTCGTCCTGCACCACAACCCGGTGGTCGGGGCGCTGGCTCTCGTCGCGTCGTTCTTCGCCCTGGCGGTGATGTACGTGCTGCTCGAGGCGCCGTTCCTCGCCGCGCTGCAGGTCATCGTCTACGCCGGCGCGATCATGGTCCTCTTCCTCTTCGTCATCATGCTGCTCAACCTGCAGCATCGGCGCGAAGAGCCGACCCGACCCGTGCAGCAGTTCCTCGGCTACACCGGCAGCGCGGCGTTCCTCATCACCCTCGTCTACTACCTCGTCAAATACGCCGCTTTCCAGGCGCTGCCGGCCGGCACGTTCAACAGCGACGTGCGGCTGATCGGCACCGAGCTCTTTCAGGCCTACATCTTCCCGTTCGAGATGGTCTCGATTCTTCTGCTGGCGGCGATCGTCGGCGCTCTGCTGCTGAGCGGGCGGAGCGTGAGGGCAAGCGCACAATGATTCCGACCCACTGGTTCCTGATCCTCAGCGCGGTCCTCTTCGCCATCGGCGTCTGCGGCGTGCTGACGCGGAAGAACGGCATCACCATCTTCATGTCGATCGAGCTGATGGTGAACGCGGTGAACCTGACGTTCCTCGCCTACGCCCGGCAGTTCCATCAGCTCCACGGACTGATCTTCGTCTTTTTCGTGATGGCGATCGCGGCCGCCGAAGCAGCGGTCGGGCTCGCCATCTTCATCTCGCTCTTCCACCACCGCGAAACGATCGATGTGGACGAAGCGAACCTGATGCATTGGTAGGACTTAGCTGTTAGCTGTTAGCTATTAGCTCTTAGGGAAACCCAGAAACCGGCAAGGGCCTCTCGTCTCCTAAGAGCTAACAGCTAAGAGCTAACAGCTCGAACGGCACAGTCGTCGCATTTTCAGCTCTGCAGGAGAGCTGAAAATGGATAAGACCGAAAAGCTCATTGACTGGCAGGAGAACGAGAGGAAAGACCGGAACCGCAACGGTCTCGATGACCGCATCGAGCCGCCGATTCCCGATGTGAGCGCCGGCTCGAAACGGGTCGCCGACCGCCTCCGCAACGATGGCCTCGCCGATCGCGACGTGACCGGCGGCGACGTCGACGTGCAGCTGGAGTCTGCACAGTTCAGCGGCGACGAAGCGGCGGTCAGCTCGATGCCGACCCCGGAGCACAACCAGGTCGACGACATCGGATCGTCGATGGGCATCAACTACGCGGATGGTGAGGAACTGAAGGCCGGCGAAAAAGAGCGCGAGCGCGACCGGCATCGTTGGGAGCTCGATCCGGCTTCCTCCGACGACTACCAGGATCGAACGAGAGAACGATAAGCGCGCGGGGATGACCTCCTCGCGCAGGCGAGGAGAGCATCCCCGTACATGTTGGAAAAACTCTGGCTCATCCCCCTCATACCGTTCATCGGCTTTCTGCTGAACGGTCTGTTCGGCAAGCGCCTCGGCAAGACGTACGTCACCGCCGTCGCGCTGCTCGCCTCCTTCGGCGCGGCGATCGCCGGCACCATCGCCGCCATCGAGTACCACGCGTTCCACCCTGACGGTCAGCGCTGGGTGAATACCGTCTTCGACTGGTTCACCTCCGGCAGCATCCACGCCGCCGTCGCCTTCCAGCTCGACCCGCTCTCCATCGTCATGCTGATGGTCGTCACCTGGGTCGGCGCGCTGATCCACCTCTACTCCGTCGGCTACATGGCGCACGAAGAGGGCTACTGGCGCTACTTCGCCTACCTCAATCTCTTCCTCTCCGAGATGCTCGTCCTCATCCTCGGGGCGAACTACCTGGTGATGTTCGTCGGCTGGGAGGGGGTCGGTCTCTGCTCCTACCTCCTCATCGGCTTCTACTACAAGACCGATTACGCGCCGGCCGCGGGCAAGAAGGCGTTCATCGTCAACCGCATCGGCGACTTCGGCTTTCTCATCGCCGTCTTCCTGATGTTCGCCTACCTCGGCAGCGCCGACTTCGGCGAGGTGTCGACGCGCGCCGCGGGCGGCGTCGAGCCGTGGCTGACCACCGCCATCTGCCTCCTCCTCTTCCTCGGCGCGTGCGGCAAGTCGGCGCAGATCCCGCTCTACGTCTGGCTCCCCGACGCCATGGCCGGCCCCACGCCGGTCTCCGCCCTCATCCACGCCGCGACGATGGTCACCGCGGGCGTCTACATGATCGCCCGCAGCAACGTCCTCTATCGCCTCTCGCCCGACGCGATGATGGTCGTGGCGCTGGTCGGCGCGGTCACCGCCCTCTTCGCCGCGACCATCGGCATCCGGCAGTGGGACATCAAGAAAGTCCTCGCCTACTCCACCGTCTCGCAGCTCGGCTTCATGTTCATCGGCGTCGGAGTCGGCGCATTCACCGCCGGCGTCTTCCACCTCGTGACGCATGCCTTCTTCAAGGCCTGCCTCTTCCTCGGTTCGGGCTCGGTGATTCACGCCATGTCGGGCGAGCAGGACATCCGCCAGATGGGCGGATTGAAGTCGAAGATCCCGATCACCTACTGGACGTTCCTCATCGCCACGATCGCGATCGCCGGCTTCCCGCCGTTCGCCGGCTTCTTCTCCAAGGACGAGATCCTCGGCTCGGCGCTGTCGTCGCCGTATCTGCCGGCAGGCGTCCGCTACATCGTCTGGGGACTCGGCAGCATCGCCGCACTCTGCACCGCGTATTACATGTTCCGCCTCGTGTTCCTGACGTTCTTCGGCAAGTTCCGCGGAACGCATGAGCAGGAGCATCACCTCCATGAATCGCCCGCCACGATGACCATCCCGCTCATCGTCCTGGCGACGCTCTCCACCATCGGCGGCCTCGCGCTGGCGTGGCATCACAACCTCGCGCACTGGCTGGCGCCGATCTACCCCGAGCTCGAAGGACACGTGAGCGAGTTCGAGATCGCGAACGAGTACCTGCTGATGGGCGTGGCGGTCGCTGTCGCCGCACTCGGCACCTGGCTCGCCTACGCCCGCTTCTACAAACGCGGACTCGAAGCCGACGCGCAGTTCGAGGCGAACAGCCCGGCGCTTGCGCGAGCCATCGAGAACAAGTGGTACGTCGATGAGTTCTACGGCGCCGTCATCGTCCGCCCGCTGGAGAAGCTCTCGCAGTTCTTCTGGCGCTTCGTCGACGCCGTCATCGACGGCCTCGCCGCCATGCTCGGCTACGTCGTGCAGGGCTTCGGCGACCTCCTTCGCTTCTTCCAGACCGGCAACGTCCGCAATTACGCGTTGATGCTCTTCCTCGGCGTCATCGTCTTCATCTGGGTGATCGCATGATCCTGAGCACCATCCTCTGGCTTCCGATCGTCGCGGCCGTCGTCCTGGCGCTGTTCCCCCGCTCGGCGGAGAACGCGATCAAGATCGTCGGCTTCCTCGCTTCGGCGGCGACCTTCGTCATCTCCATCGGTCTCGCCACCGGTTTCCAGGACGGCGTGGCCGGTTATCAGTTCGCCGAGCTCCATGCGTGGATCCCGCAGTGGGGGATCAACTACGGCCTCGCGGTCGACGGCATCTCGCTCTGGCTCGTGCTGCTGACCACGCTCCTCACGCCGGTCGTCTTCCTGGCGTCGTGGAACACGATTCACAAACAGCCGAAGGCCTACGTCATCGCCTTCCTGATCATGGAAGCGGCGATGATCGGCGTCTTCGCCGCGACCGACCTCTTCCTCTTCTATGTCTTCTTCGAGCTGACGCTGCTGCCGATGTACCTCGTGATCGGCGTCTGGGGCGGCGTGAACCGGATCTACGCCGCGGTGAAGTTCTTCATCTTCACCGTCGCCGGCTCGCTGCTGATGCTTCTAGGCATCATCTACATCGGCTTCCGCCACTTCCACGACACCGGCGTCCTCACCTTCACCATCACCGAGCTTTACGGGACGTCCTTCACGTCGTACGCGCAGACGCTCCTGTTTTTCGCCTTTGCTTTGGCGTTCGCCATCAAGGTGCCGCTCTTCCCGCTGCACACCTGGCTCCCCGATGCGCACGTCGAGGCACCGACCGGCGGCTCGATCATCCTCGCGGGCGTCATGCTGAAGATGGGGACGTACGGCTTCCTCCGCTTCGTCCTTCCGCTCTTCCCCGAGAAATCGGCGAAGTACGCGGGCCTGCTGATCACGCTGAGCGTGATCGGCATCATCTACGGCGCACTCGTGGCCTGGGTGCAGCCCGACATGAAGAAGCTCGTCGCCTACTCCTCGGTCTCGCACCTCGGCTTCTGCGTGCTCGGGATCTTCGCCCTCAATCAGACCTCGATCGAAGGCTCGATCCTGCAGATGGTCAATCACGGCCTCTCGACCGGCGCGCTCTTCCTGCTCGTCGGCGTGATCTACGAGCGGCGGCACACGCGCCTGCTCGCCGACTACGGCGGTCTCGCGGAGACGATGCCGGTCTACGCCGTCTGCTTCGTCATCGCCATGCTGTCGTCGGTCGGACTGCCGGGCCTCAACGGCTTCGTCGGCGAGTTCCTGATCCTCAGCGGCTCGTTCCAGACGCATCCCACCGCGACGATCATCGCCGCCAGCGGCGTGATCCTCGCCGCGATCTATCTCCTCTGGCTCATCCAGCGCGTCTTCTACGGACCGATCACCAACGACGAGAACAAAACGGTCAAAGAGATCGCCTGGAACGAGATCGCCGCGCTCGTCCCGCTCGCCGTCTTCATCGTCTGGATCGGCGTGCATCCGAATACGTTCCTCAAGAAGATGTCGCCGAGCGTGCAGCAGCTGCTGTCGCAGGTGCAGCATGACGCGCAGGGAAAAATGATGGTGGCAGGTGTAGGACAGGCGCCCTCGCCTGTTAAGGGCGGTGCGCGATGAATCTCACGCCTCTTCTCGGTGACGGGTGGATGCAGGCGCTGCTGCCCGAGCTGATCCTCTGCGTCGGCGGGATGCTGCTCATCCTCATCGACGCCTTCGCGCCGAAAGCGCGCGGCGTCCTCTCCGCGCTGGCCATCATCATCTTCGT
>Ga0157380_10000969_pt1 | contig 18181 bp, 26 predicted proteins | sample S35metaG_FD_119757 | JGI IMG/M metagenome (GOLD analysis project Ga0157380, IMG submission 119757) | Switchgrass rhizosphere microbial communities from Kellogg Biological Station, Michigan, USA - S3-5 metaG | ecosystem: Host-associated > Plants > Roots > Rhizosphere > Soil | place: USA... | reverse complement strand
GGTGTGCTTGCCGCCCTTGAACCACCGGTAGCCTGGTTCATATGTCAAAGACGCTTCCACCGCATTGTCCTGTTGGCCGGGGTCCAAGAGCTTGCGATAGGCCAACCCGAATCCTGCAAACACATAGTTCCATTCCAATTCCACGTCTCGAATAATTTGACTTTCGACATATTCGGAGCGGCCGACCGGAAAAATCATATTATTGAACGTCAGCCGGAGTTCCCAGCCACTTGAGGAATGTGATCCCACGTTCATGGCCATGTCATTGACGACGCCAGAAAAAGTTCCCCGAAACCGTTTCGTTTCATCGTCTGAGTTGCGCCACAAATACAACGCGCCGAACGGCAGAAATTGGTAATTGATTGGGCCGTCATGAAGATACTGCATTCCGAAACTGACGGCCGTCACGGATTTACGGTCCCGGGCGGGCACTGTCACAGGTTCGCCGAGTACTTCCGTGTGAAATGATTCGCCGGCAAGCGGGGTTTCTTTCTCATCGCCATAGGCAACCGCAATCGGCAAGGCAGCCCATACGACAGAGAACGCAATCGAAGCAAGGAGCGTTACGAACATAAAATCGAGGCATTCTATTTTTACGCCTGATCCTTCTGAGCAGTCTCCGGCACGAGATTTATCGGTGCACTCGGTTGCTCTCTGAAGGAGGGTTCCGTTTGCCACGGTCGCCGCCGATCATCAGCGCGAGGGCGGGGAGGGCTTGACGTACCATCTCGCGGAAAAGGCCGCGGCCGAATCGGATGAGGCCACTTCTTACCACACCGAGTTCGGCTTGAAACGCTTCTTCCAACTCGGCCCACACTGTGTGTTGATCAGCCTGACCTTGTATTACTCTCGCATTGTCTGCCGCTTGATGGGGGTAAAAAGGATATACCCCTGGTTCCTGCTGTTCGGACGATGGTGAGCCGTCCTTAGGCATGACTGCCGCAGCCTTCGTGCCAGGCGGATAATAGGGAACCGCTCCATTCGTGTTTTGCCGGCCGCGACGGTAGAGGGTGCCGACCGCATATCCGAGCACCAGCGCTCCACCCACGAATCTCCACGGGTGATGTGAGGCATGAACGCGTAGATCGCAGGCTTCCCTGGTCGCCGTCATCGTTTCACGCACAGATGAGGCGGTGTTGTCTGCGACCTGAGTCATTATTGTCCTCGCATGGTTCATCGTGGCTCCGACATGTTGCTCGATTGCTCCAAGCTTTTCTGCAATCGCCATTCTGGTCTGGACGATATCCTTGATGTCTTGGGCAATGCGATCAGCGCCTTTTTCCATGGTTTGTCTCCCTTCTTCAGCCACATTCTCCGAGGATCGACGATTGAATTATCTTTCCGACCACAAACCCTCTCGCTTGATTCTCCTGCGAGTCTGCGCGTCAGCGATGCCGAGATCGAGAGAGGAGGTATCCCACCGAAACCCCGAGCATCAGGGCCTGAAACGGATAGCGACGGATGAGCCCCTCAACGTCTTTAGTCACCCCTACCATTCCCCGATCAGTGAGATACTCCGTTGAGGTTTCGATGCCTTCCGCAATCGTTTCCATCGCGGCGCCGGCGCTTTTCTTGGTTCGGCGAAGGGTTTGTGCCGCCGAGTTCATGGTCTGACCGATCGACCCCATAAGGTGCTCGGTCTGTTCGGCCACTTCTGCCGCTGTCGGTACGACAGACTCTCTGCTTGGTTCCGTTTCGTATTCCTTTTTGGGCGCCATCTGAGCCTCCATTTTCCAACCATGTTGTGAACCCTAGTACCCGCAAGACTTTCCCGATCTATTAGAAGGACCGCCGTCGATACAGCAAACCGGCTCGTTCGGACTAAAATCTCACAATTCCGACCAGCCACAGCACCACGACAAGAGTTAAGGGAACTCCAAGCAACCATAGGATTATCGGCATGGTGACTTCCTTTTAGATGGCACTGTTCGCCCTGTACATGGACCGCGAAAAAGCTTAATGATTTGCCGTTCTGCTTGATGGAACTCCACCTCATCCATCTAATCGATACCATGGGTCAGTCCGATCTACCACTGGGGCTCTCCTTAGTTCACGCGGTTTTCGGCCGCCCCACGCAGTGACAGCGGCTTGCTGACCAACTGAGGCACGGGGTGCAGCTCGTCGCGGGAATCTGTCGTGACAGCCATAACCAGACTCGGCTCGTCTTGTTGATATTCTTCTTGGTAGATCGTAAACGTTTCGAGGACGACGGCGAGAATGATCGGGCCGAGGAACAAGCCGAGTAAGCCGAAGTAGGCCAGGCCCCCGAACGACGCGAGGAACAGGGGGAGTACAGGGAGTCGAGCTTGCGCTCCGACCAAGATGGGGAGCAACAGGTTGTCCATCAGGCCGACCAAGCCTGCGCCGATTGCAATCAGGATCATCCCTTTGGCTACTGCGCCGGTGAGCAAGAAGTACAGGGCGATCGGCGCCCAGACGATCGCCGAGCCGCCGACGGGCAGCATGGCAAGGACCCCCGACAAGGCCCCCAGAAACAGCGCAAATGGCACACCTAGCGCATAGTAGGCGACGCCCGCCGTCGCACCCTGAGCGAGGGCGGTCAAGAGCGTGCCTCTTACGACAGCCTTGAGCGTACTGTTGAGCCGCTCGAAGATCTTTGCCTTATGCGACTCCTCGAGTGGAATCGCCCGGAAGACACTGTGGTACATCTGGGGGCCGTCCCGAAACACGAAAAACAACGTGAAGAGCATGACCAGGAAATCCGTTATGAGAACGAGGGCATTCTTGGCAAAATCTGCACCCTGCGACAGAAGAAATGTGCTGACGGCTTTCCCGCCTTCCAGGAGAGAAGCCTCGATCTGTCCGCTGCTGGTTACGATCAGACGTCCCATAAGTTCCTGACCCAGCGCCCCCACCGCCGGCAGACCGCCGACTACTGTGACGAGATCTTGCAGATGCCCCGCCGTGATCCAATCTGATGCCTGCGCATAAGCTGCCACACCTTGTTCGCCGGCCAGAAGCAAGCCGTACCCGGCAGGGAGCACCGCTGCGATGAGCACTCCCGCGGTCATGATGCCGGCGGCGACATTTTTGTGAGCCCCACACGCTGCAAACAATCGGTCATAGAGAGGATAAGCCAACACCGCAAAGATCACCGCCCAGAGAATGGGCGAGAAAAACGGGCGGATTATGAGTCCCAGCGCCCAAAGCAGCAGGGCAAACACCAGTAGAAACGTCGCGGTAAATAACTGTCGTCTGGTCATGGGTTCAGGCTAGCAAAAAGATTGTGGAGAAACGTACGGCCACTTCAGCACGCTGTGGTTAACCAACGCTCAGACCCATATCAGCCTCGCGCGCACCCACTCAATTATCCACGTCACGTCGTCTTTCAGAGTTCGGACGGCTCGAACGGGGACTATACGAATGGTCTTTACGACGCCCTGTCCCACCGCCATGAGCCATCCCGCCGCACCCAGCAGAACCACGCTTACTATCGCTGCACAAGCCCAAGCAGGCCATCCTGTGTATTCAATGAGAATCAGCACACAGGTCGCAACAATCACGAGTAATCCAATTACTGCCAGGACCCCAGCAATCATGAACCAAGCAGCCGCTCTGAGGGCCTTATCGATTTCGTATTGAATCTCGTGCTGTGCTAAGACCACTTCCTGTCGGATGAGTGTCTGAACATCCCCCAATAGATCGGCCACCAGTGTTTTAACCCCGGATCGTCCCGTGTCCTGCGTTTGTATCATCGTTATCCCCTTTGGCTCGGGAGAGAAGATATCCAAGTCCTACTCCAATGAGCATCGCTTGCGTCGGATACTTGCGAACTAGCTGTTGCGCATCCGCCAGGACAGCTCTGAACCTTTCAATTCGAATATGCCTAAAGGCTCGTGCTGCAATCCTCCCCATGGTCGAAGCCAGAACAGTAGGATACTGTGGAACCTTTCTGCTAGACGATACACGCTTACGACCTGTCGCCGTTTCTTTGTCCCCCGTGGAGCTCCTCCGACTCCTCGGGCGTTTCGTTTTGCGGAGGGTAGCGGATACTGAGCGCACATCGGGAGGTCTTAGGGCGAGGCGGTCATGATCCTTGCTCATAATGGAATGCTCCCTCTAGTTGGCCTCTCGTTGCCGCTGTCCATTTCCTTTACGCCACATTTAGATCACCGACAAAGGTCATGAATTTCTGTGGTGCTACCATCTCGCCAGAGCTCCGCTGTAGTCGTTACCTGGTTGGGGAGGTAGCGCGAACATATGGCGGCACCCGGGAACGCGGAATTCGTTCCGTATACTTGAGAGAAGGACGAATTCGTTTTGACGGCACATCCACCTTTACCGGATGGCCGGTCCGTCCCGATCGGCGCAAGGCTTCTATGATCGTCACGTCGATGAAGCCCTCCTGGCCAGACGGCTCAGGCTGTTGGTCCCGTAAGATACAATTCGAAAAGTACCGCAGTTGTGGTGCGAATTGGTCGAAAACGGGATAGTGTTGCGTTGTTGTGCGCCCATCGATACGGGTGACTTGTTTCATGCCGACGGAATACTCAAAGGCGGATTCGAGGCGTACACTCCCTTTCGTCCCGATGACATCCATGTCGGCACGGTCTGCCGCTCCGAAACTGCACACGAAGGACGCAAGACGGTCGCCCTGGAATCGCAGAAGTGCTCCGTCCATTTCTTCCACACGTCGAAATCGTGGGTCCTTGCCTTTGAGTTGCATGGCAAGCACTTCGTATGGCTCAGCCTGATACACGTAACGGGCCGCATTAATACAGTAGATCCCGATATCGGGTAACGGGCCTCCGCCGACCTTCGGGTCCAGTCGCGTATCTCCCTTCCGAACCTGCTGGGTAAATAACGAATGTATGATGCGCAGCTCTCCCAGTCGGCCCGACTGCGCCAGACTGATAAGCTTCAGATTCGCGTGATTAAAGTGTAGTCGGTAGGCGACCATGAGTTTGGCGCCGCTTTGTTCTGCCGCTTGAATGATCTCCTTACAATCCAGAATAGTGAGACCTAACGGTTTTTCACAAAGAACATGAATGCCCTTCCGCAAGGCCGCTTTGGCATACTGTTTATGCAGATGGTTAGGAAGTGCTAGATAAACGGCGTCGATCTGGCCGCTTCGCAGGCATTCATCATAACGATTGTAGTCATAGACGTGGTCGACTTTATACATCGCGGAAAGTTTTGATCGTTTAACTCGACTTCCCGATATCAAGGCGCTTAGCTGAGAGTTGGTGCGTGCATGTTGAAACCCAGGTAGTACTGCTGCCTGCGCAATATGACCCAAGCCTACAACCGCATACCGCACGTTCTTCTTCGGCATTTGTACGGCCCCTTTTCTCGGGCGGGACCCGACAGCCTTCGGTACCGTCCAGACCTCTCGCCTACCAGGCTACGGATTAGTTAGACACGGATTGTATTTGTAGGTTGTTGTTCACTTTCGTCACTCCACCTACCTGCTTCGCGAGTTCTTCTGCTCGCGTTCGCTCTTCAGAGGATCGGACCACGCCACTCAATGTGACAACACTTCGGTCGGTATCCACGTCGATACGCGAAAAATTCGACATCTTGTCAGCCGTTAACTTTCCTTGAACCGATGCGGTGACGGTGGCGTCATCGATGGTCTGGCCTGTGGGTTTTCCGGTCATAGACTCGCAGGCCGTCAGGGCCATAAGACTCACTCCGAGAATCCCGATTAATATGTTGCGATACATAACAATCCTCCTGTGGTGGAAAATTCGCGCCCCTTTTATTGTCATGTGCGTCTCCATGCCACCTACCGGTGTTGCGACGCCAGTTCGTCCTTTGCTTCATTGAACGCGGTCCTTCCCGCCTCGGCAAATTCCTTTGTCTGGCGGCCAGTCTCACGCAAAGAATCCCTTCCTTTCTCGACGAATTCTTGACTATGTTCAACGGCACTGTCCAAAACCTCTGTGCCATGATCGATGGCCTCATCGAGTTCATCTTTGGCGCGTGCCGCATAGTCGCGGAGAAACCCGCGCAACTGCGCGCCGGCCTGTGGTGCGAAGAGCAGCGCGAGGCCCGCACCAACTAACGCTCCTGTAATAAATGTCGATAGGCCTCCTGACTCATGTCTGTTCGATGATTCCATTTTATCTCCCCCCTAAATTGATCTCGTTATTTACACTGTCAGCGGATTCCAAATAGTTCCATTTCCTATACCGATCATATGGCATAGATGGCACTCTCTCCACTCGGCTAAACCCTAGATTCTCCATATCCATCTTCCTGAGCCTCCAGCAATGTTGATCAGCAGTGAACAACGGGGTGAGCACTGATTGTGCTCACCCCGAAGATTCTCCTAGAAAGGGGCTACTGCCCGCAGGTGATCTTCATCGATTCAATGTCGTTGGACATATCCAGTTTTGATAGGTCTGGAATGCGCTGCCCCGAAGCGAAGGCGATCTCCGTACCTTTGAAATCCTTATCCTTATACGCCAGTACTGTCGCGCCTGATCCAACGATGACACTCTGAATATCATTGTTCCAATCCCTGCCATTGAGATTCTTGAGAGATGCAAACTCTTTGGGACCCTCAACTTTGACGTGGGGGTCATCAGCATCATATTTGGTGTCATCGAACACCTCGATCCAACAATTCTTGTCGACCATCTTGATCTCCATGTCCGCTGCGTTAACAGACAGTGCTCCGATGGCGATCAATCCGCACGCGATGAGCAATTTGAACAACATAGGTGCCTCCTTGAAATAAAAATGACATGTAACTTGACTCGACTAAGCCTTTGGTTGGCTACGGTTCAATGGCCTCATCTCATGCTGGTCAACACAGCCAGCATGTGTTCCGCCGTCCGACGGTCAGGAGCGAACAAGAGCTGATAGTTATTCTGAGTGCGTGCCCTGAACTCGTCCTGCGCTCCGACGGGAACTTTCAGCAACACACCCAAAGACGTAAGATATTCTCCATTCCCACGCGCGATGTCCTGTTCCAGATTCTCGAAGGCGATAGCGGCAAACAGTTGCGCCTTTTTGTCGTCCTTAATGCTGCCGTCGGCATTCATCCATTCTTGCGGGCTTGTACTCGATGTGAAATTGGCAAACGTGTCCACCGTGGCTTTGGTTGTGTTACAGGCAGAAACAACGAGCGCGGTGCTTGCGAGAACCAAGACACCCACTAGCTCTTTCAACGTTCTGGTTCGCATGAGATCCCTCCCTCTGTTTGAATGCCACTCCGCATTCATTGATCTCTTCTTGCGCTTCTTGTTATTACTCGTCCACCATGCTGCTGATGATATAGGTATATCCTGACCTTGAAAGATAGATGACTCGCTTGCTCCCTAGTTCATTGCAAAAATAACCCGAGCTCCGATTCGGATGTGTTTCCACACCCTTACGTAAGGCAACAGTCTTTGATAGAAATGGCTGTCCGTGTGCGGGTCGAAGAAAGTGTGTAAAGAGAAGACAAACTTGAGCGAAATGAAGAAACTACCGGAGTTGAGAGGAAGTGGCGCTGCACCAACGGACGATGTAACGGCTAAAAGCTATCTTATTTTTTCGAGAAGGCTGACCAGACCTGGCGGATGGCGCTTCTTGGCGTGGGTCCAATCTGGCACGCGATGTGTGCTGAACTGTCCGATCCAATAAAATGAATCGTCGAGGACCGTCTTAATGCGGTTTTTATTATGCTAACGCATCCAAAGCTGTCACGAAGCCAATCACGTAAGAAGGAAAACACTTTAGCAGCTATGTTAACTGTTCGATTGCCTCATCTAAGCTGGGGTTATTCACAGGTTGTGTGGCCTACTGATGTGATACCATCTGGACCATAGGCCGCTCCCCAGCTTATGAATATTAGGTCTCTTGGGGCGGCGGTAGGAATTGACTCCCTGGAGCCGAGATGTATCTACCACGAGTTTTCATTGCCGACGATCACGCCTTGGTGTTGGAAGGGTTTCGACAGTTACTCATCAACGACACGGTGATTGTCGGGACGGCCCACACCGGGGCGGAGCTTTTGGAGAAGGTCCAAAGGGCGACTCCGGACATTGTGCTGTTGGACGTCTCATTGCCCGACACGAACGGGTTTGATCTCATTCAATCGGTCAAAAATAAACTTCCCCGTGTAAAAATCATTCTCGTGACGATGCTAAGCGAACCGTTCTATGTCAGCGAAGGGTTCCAAAAAGGAGCGAACGGGTATGTTCTCAAGCAATCCGCTTCGACCGAGTTAATGACTGCGATCCGTACCGTGATGTGCGATCGCCGGTACGTCTCTTCCGATGTCGCGGCAGACGTTCGAGAATCGATCGAGGATCCGTGGATCCGTCCCTAAGGGTACAACGTTCACTTGACGCCGCGGCAACAGGAAGTCTTGCGAATGCTTGCCAATGGTCTTTCGGCGAAGACGATTGCCATGACGATAGGCATCTCCGTGAAGACTGTGGAGTTTCATAAGGCGGGAATCGTAAAAAAACTCGGTCTGAAGACCGCTTCCGATCTCACCAGGTTTGCATTGGCACAGGGCCTGACCAAGCTCTGACGCTCCATCCGATTGGGGTTTCGAAAGAAGGGTAACCCGATTAGTTTGGGGCGTGAGGCCTCTCAGATGAGGCAATGAGTCCGAGGCTGATGGCTTGTTTCGTCAGTTCGGCAGTGGTGTGGACGCCTAGTTCCTTTGAGATTCTCGCCTTATGAAACTCGATAGTTTTCACCGTCACGTTGATCGTCGAAGCGATTTCCTTATTGGATTTGCCTTCCGCCACCAGTTGCAATACTTCCTTCTGTCGCAGACTTAGCGTCACGGACGGGGTGGGTTTTGGTCGTTTCGGAAGCGCTGTCGACGATTCCAACGCCTGATTGACCAGACCCTGCGCGACCACCGGCGAAATGTAAGTGCCACCCATCAGAACTTCTTTCGCAGCAAACAGTAGCTCATCCGAAACTGAGGTTTTTAACACGTACCCCTCGACCCCGACCTGAAATGCTTCGTTTACAAAGTGCGGCTCCGAGTGCATCGTCAGAATGATGATCTTCATTTCTGGGCAGGACTTCTTCGCGTAGCGGCATGCATCCAATCCATTCAACAGAGGTAGGGAAATATCAACCAAAGCAAGGTCTGGGTGAAACTTTTCAACTGCTTCAATGAAGCTGCGTCCATCTAAGGGGGTAGCGACCACACTGTATTCCTTCTCCAAGATCTTGACGACACCTTCGGCAACAAGGCGATGGTCATCGGCTACGATAACTTGTGGTTTCATGGCGTTCGACTCCATTTCCCGAGGCAGTGAATGTACGTATTTTTCAGATGGTACGCTGTCCAAGTCGTGGTAGCGACTCGTTTGCCTCGCACTAAATCAGGGCTTCAATATACAAGGATGATGCCGCTCCTGTCATGTGCTTCCTCAGCTCATTTCTGGGCGTTTGATGAAAATTGGAAACTGTCATATCTGCAATAAATTCAGCCCTCATCACGCTTTCACTTCTCAAGGGCCAATTATGTGCATTCAATCAGAGGGTTGCCTGCACCGAACTGACTTGGCTGCCTATCCACAATTTTACGCGGGGCGCACACTACGCCAAATCTATGGGCAAGAGCCTATGCTTCCGCTTCCACCGAAGATAGGCCATCTGTATGACCTGGAAATGGTTTTCAATGAAAAGTAATTCCATATCGGTTAAGGACCTGTCCTGATCCATCATGCTACGCAAGGCTACGACACTTCTCCCAAATTCTCTCAGAGTAACGGCCATTTCATTTTGATCCTTCACGTCAGCCGTCTCACGAGCCGTCTGAGAGGACATGATTTCACCAGCCATAGTTACTCCTGGTTAAATGACCAGAGACCGGGTAGATCTCTATCGCATGGGACATAAATACAATGCAGAGCCTAGCCGGTCCTCATTCTATCCATGAACTGCGTAAAACACTTTGGGCAGTATGTATGAGTGAGAAGGTAATCGGCCGGCATCGCACCATGTGTTTTTTGGTACCCCCGCCGTGTAACCCAACGCTCATGGTCATGGGAATGTGCGGGCTCGTCTCGAACGAGCCCACACATACAACAGACGGGGAGCAGCGACGGCTTTCTTCTCGAAGTGGACGGCGCCGCATGAATTATTTGAGCGAACATGGTTTCACCAGCCATTCTCCACCTCCATCCATCATTCTTCCCCAAGCCAATCCAAGAACAGCAACACGTAATTTCTAACGTTCTTCATCCTGCTTTCACGCAGCCGTTTATGGTACTGGGAAATTCCCTAGCTCTCCGAGTTGCAGAAAGCAGTTGTTAGGTCGGGTGATGAGGTTAGAGTCCTCTGCTACCGCCTTCAGCGCCTCACTGTTCGCCTTCCGTGTGCGGTCTACAAAGACCCTTGAAAGTTAGAAAGATCTTATTCGAGGCCGAACCGCCCGTTCGACCACATTTCAGGAGAAGTACTAGCTCATGCTTCCCCCTGTTAATCGGTGCGCTGATCTTGAGCTGGCCGCTCGTCAATGCGCTTGAACCGCTTGAGGCAGACTTGGTTCCCATCGGAACCGTTCTCGCCGATCTTCAGCAGTACAACCTTGAAAACGGTTCGGGTCCGAGGGACCATCGCTGGGATTACCATCCTGCCTCTTCAAGGTAGCTGCAGAACGATTGACTCCTATCTGTTTGAGTTTGAAGACGAGGCAGGAAGGATTGAAGTCTTTGATAACGGTTGGTGTGTAGAGGGAAGGAGATCGGGCTCCCCGACTTTGGTCCTGCCTCCGGTCCAGATCGGAGAGCGAATCTCCGTTACCACAATAATTATGTCTCCAATCATGGATTGATGGACCAATGTCGCATTAGCAGCCTGTGGGAAAACTAAGTGTGCGCTCAAATCCCGCTCTGATCTCACGAATGGCGTTGACACACAACCAGCGCGCAGGCTGCTCAAAAAGTCCGGACTTTTTCAGCAGCCTGTTGTTAGGTTTTGCTGGGGGAGGCCAGGGCCTTGTTGATCTCTCGGATGAGACTCCGTTCGATTTCCGCGACTTCCTCTGCGCTCACGCTGAGGATGCGTCCACCCTGGGCTAGTTTTTCGAAGTCGGCCTTGACGTTGAGGCGAGTGACGTTCGAGGGGAGCGCATGAAGCGACAGCACGTATTGATTCCGTGAGCCAGGGACTTCAAGCGAGGTAGGGGGGGAGACTTTCCGCTCTGTCACGTAGATCGCTTTCTGATCGGTCTTGATGCTCACTTTGATGTGGTATCCATGGCGGCTGAGGGCGTCCTCCACAATCTTGGCGACGTTGCTTAAGGGGCGGGGGAGGTCTTCCGTCTGGGCCCCTTTCTCTTCGACTTGGATACTCTGCGCCGCTTGCGCCGCTGCGGTTTTTTGGACGTCGGCGTTCAGCTTCTTTGCCTGGGCTGTTTGTATCGCCAAATTGTCGGCGGCGGATTTCGCATCGGCCTTGGCGCTTTCGGCCGATTTCGTCGCATCCCGCAGTTCCTGGTTCAGCAGGTCGATCTGTTGGTGCATGACCTTGTTCCCGTCCTGCAGCGAGGTGACCACCGACTCCTGCTTGGCAACCTGCTTGCGGAGCGCCTCGTTTTCCGCTTTGAACGGCGAGTCGTCGGGTTTGCAACTACTGGCCGAGAAACAGAGCGCGATGGCTCCGCTCCACAATAGCCACTGGTTCAATCGAGTCGTATTCTGCACGTCATATCCCTCCATAAACTATTTTTCGGATTATCCACGCTTCGCGCCGACTTGTCCACGCCGGATTCCATGAATTGACCGTCATTCATCACAGAAGCTATGCTCGACTCATGAAGACTCGGCTGATCGCGACGATCATCGTGGTGCTGCTCATGGATACTCTTCTCAGTCTGCCTGGAGCAGTGTCGGAATCAGGTCAGAAGACCGATGTCATTTCTGTTGAAGACTATGCCTTGTACGACCAGGTGGTCACGAGAAAATTTCTCACGTCAGCAACTCAGCTGGTTGTGATTGAGCGAACGACGCAGTTCCGCCTCTCTCCGGATCAAGAGGGACCGACGACGATCGGAGCCTTTCAAGAGCAGGGGTTTTTCGATGGCGAGCTACCGGCGGACCTGATCCGGGAATTCACCGCGATCAACCGTCAAGCGAGCCGGCTCGAAGGACGCTTTCACTTTGGTGTCAGATACCGGTTTGCCACGGGGGACAGGCTCGAAGAGCCGGAGGTCTCCCTCTCACCGTACGGCTGGGGACTGGCGCCTTTCTTCTTGGCGCCTGTCCCCGTCAGAGGAGCAGGGGGACAGGCAGCGTCGCAGACGTCGGAGCTAGTCCCCTGGGATTTCGCGAGACTGGTTCAAGCGCCGTCGGTGCTGGATCGACTGGCTTTCTCTCGCGTCGCGCGAAGCCTCCGCAACGATCATGCGCTGCTGTATGTCGAAGCCGTACGTCCCGACGGCACCGGAGTGGGACTTCTCGTGTGGTTCCGTCGTCAAGGACGAAGCTGGACATTGTTTGATACGGAAGTCGCTTGGACCATTCAGGTTCAAGCAGAACCAGAAGGGGGTTGACTAAGCAGTTCGAAATGAGGAAAGCAGGAAGTAGGCGGTCGCGAGTGGTTCCCGCTCAGCCCGCAGGCTGTTCAAGATGGCTGTCCAGCAAGGCCGCAGGCGAGTCAAAACCGGAGGCGTACCCTCGGAGGGTACGTTGAGGATTTCGATGAGCCGAGAACGAAGCTGGCAGACTTTGTCAAGAGCCTGCCAGATGAAGAGCCGCTGCTTGCGCCTTGATGGGCTTGGCCTGTAGCATGCGTGCATCATGTCCGTCATGATTCGAAAAACCTTTTCCGTCCCGCCCCTTGGTTGCAATTGTTCGATCATCGGCGATCCAGTGACGAAGCAGGCGATCGTGGTCGATCCCGGTGGAGCGTACGAGCGAATTCTCCACGAGGTGCACCAACTTGGATTGACGGTCACGCATATTCTCCATACCCATGCCCACTTCGACCATTTTCTTGCCTCCGGTGAAATCAAGAAGGCGACGGGAGCGACGATTTGCCTCCATCGGAACGATCTCGATCTCTGGAAGAATCTCGAATTGCAGTGCCGGGTGTTCGGCGTCGCCTACGTGCCCGTTCCGATGCCCGACTACTGGCTTAAGGACGAGGAAAAGTTGCTGGTCGGCCAGGTCTCTGCTGTCGCACTGCATACGCCAGGCCACACCCCCGGGTCCATGAGTTTTCATTTTCCGGCCGACAATGTGGTCTTGGCCGGCGACACGCTCTTTCGCGGTAGCATTGGACGCACTGATCTTTGGGGCGGAGACTTTGAAGCCATCGAGCAATCCATTCGAGAGCGGCTGTACACCTTAGAGGATGCCACGATCGTAGTGACGGGGCATGGACCGGAGACCGAAGTTGGAGTGGAGAAGGAGACCAATCAAATTGTCCGTATTTAACAGGATGCTGAAAAAGTCCGCCAGCACCTGCGGCTCGTGAAGCGCGAGACAGGCGAGAAAGGCGCGACATGGCTAGATTAAACTTCCACCTCGTCTCGCCCGTCCCGCCAGTCTCGCGTGTCTCGCTCCTTTCTCCTGTTGTGTCACATGTGTAGACCACCGAAGTTCTCGCGCACCGACATATTTTTTCCGCAGCCTGACAGCTCGCTGCAGGAGGTGTGATCATGGCGGCATGCAAGCAGTTCGTCCTCTCTCTCTGCATTCTCGGCACGCTTGCGCTTCTGGTTCCGCAACCAGCGGAATCCGCACCGGCGAATTCGGAACAGGTCACGATCTCCGATGTACAGGTTCGCATCACCGATCACGGCACCGTGGTGCTCTTGCTGGCCGAAGGCAAGGCCATCCCGATTTTCGTCGATTTGACGGTCGCGCTGTCGATTCAAGGCGCGTTGAACGGGGAGAAACTCCCTCGCCCCCTCTCTCACGATTTGATGCATACGATCTTGGATGCCTATGGCGGGAAAGTGTTGCGAACCGTCATCACGCTCAAAGGCGGTACCTATTACGGCGCATTGACCGTTGCGATGCAGGATCAGGTCAAGACGTTTGATAGCCGGTCGTCCGATTCGATCGCGCTCGCCGTTCATTTCAAGGCGCCAATTGTCGTGGGGCGGGATCTACTGGAGTCAGCGGGGCGTGTTGTGGAAAAGTCGAAGGCGGAAGATTTGTAAGGCCTACTCTTTTTCCATTCGAGATCGGAGCCGTTCAAGGCGCTTTTCGGTGGACTGCTTAATGAAGGCCATGTTTTCTCCGAGGTGTTGCTCGGCGTTGATTTTCCCTTCCTCGCGCCGCTTCAACTGGTCCAATCCGAACTGCGCGATCACGGGGCCGTCCTCCTGGTTCAACGATTTCCAGATCGACGCACAGGTGGCTTGTTTGGCGACGGGGTACTTGTCGCAGGGTGGATCGGCTGCCCATGCGGCGCTCCAGCTGGCTCCCAGTAGGATGAATGCCAACGCCAGTGCAGCCATTGTACGTCTACCTCCGGTATGAATGGACACGCTCAGCTTGGCTCACGATAGCACAACCCAACTTGTCTTGCAGACGATCGATGCGTACGAACGGTCAGCGAAGGAGTGCGTCGCTCGTTGGAGTAAGCAACGACATCGTCGGCCACCGTTGCTAGCAGAATGGCTTGCCTGCCTGCCTGCCGATGCGAGGCTGTTGGATCTCGGCTGTGGGGGAGGCAAGGATGCGGGCGATCTTGGTCAGCGTGGGTATCGCGTTGTGGGCTTGGATCGGACGAGTGCGCTGCTTTCAGCGGGGCGGCGTCGCTATCGTTCATTGCCGCTGGTCCGCGCCGACCTCCGCCAGCTTCCCTTTCACGCGATGTCGTTCGACGGGCTTTGGGCTGCCGCTTCACTGATGCATCTTCCGAAACCGGTCGCGCGTCGTATCTTGACCGATCTGAGCAGGCTTGTCCGTCCAGGCGGACTGTTCGCTGCCACGGTGACCTATGGGGTGAAGAGCCGCATTGTCACTGATGGGTGGGTTCCCGGGCGCTATTTCGCGCGCTGGAAAAAGAACGAACTTGCTCGCGCGGTTCGCCGAGCTGGATGGAGCATTCTTGAACTGAAAATCATCACCAACCGGGAGCGCAAAGGGCGATGGTTGAATCTGCTGGCGCAGAGGCAGGGCTGAGTCTACTTCGATGGGGCCGGTTCCGATGCCGTGTGGCGATGTAACGTCAAATGAATCTTGTCGTCGAAGGTGTAATACCCGCCTTGGTCAATGTCGTGCATGATGCAGAGCGGTGAAAAGATGATGAGGCAGCCGAAAATATCCCCGACGACCCACCAGGACCAGGTGCGATCGATGTTGAGCGAGGTCGGTTCATAGCCGTCCTTGTTCGCCACGGCGAGGTGGTCGCCTTTACGACTGAGAGTGACTATGCCCGGCGCCGTGAGGTGCAGGTAGTTGTCGATAAGGACCGAGGTCTCCGGCGGGTTGGTAAAAATGGTGACCGACTGTTTGTCGGAGTGTATCCAGGTTCCGCAGCCAGAGAGTCCTCCGACCAGCGCGCACACCATCTACACTCCTTGCCACATCTTGCGGTTCCGCATCTTCCACTCCGGCTAAATGTTCATCGCCTCATTTACATCATGAAGCGTCGCTTTGGCGACTTCGCTTGCCCGTCGGCTGCCTTCTGTCACGATGTCGTCCAGGTGCGCGGGATCCTTACTCAGGCGCGCGCGCGCGTCCCACATCGGCGTCATGCGTTCGACGATTCGATCGGCGACGAGCTTCTTGCAATCGATACAACCGATGGCGGCTGTCCGGCATTCGGTATTAATCTGCTCCTGAATCATCGGCAATGAAAAGATTTTGTGAAAATCGTACACGGGACAGAGGTCCGGATTTCCGGGGTCGTGGCGTCGGACACGTGCAGGGTCGGTGACCATCGTCTTGAGTTTCTGTCGCACGACCGGTTCGGCGTCGGACAGGTTGATCGTGTTGCCGTAGCTCTTGCTCATCTTCCGGCCGTCTGTGCCGAGCACTTTCGGAAACTTCGTGAGCTGCTCCATCGGTTCAGGGAACACCGGCTTGTACAGGCTATTGAACCGGCGGGCCAGCTCCCTGGTGAGTTCCAGGTGCGGCAGCTGATCTTTTCCTACCGGCACGAAATCCGGTTTGTAGATGAGGATATCCGCCGCTTGAAGAACCGGATAGCCGAGAAATCCGTAGGTGCTGAGATCGCGCTCTTTTATCTCTTCCTGTTTTTCCTTGTAGGTCGGATTCCGCTCCAGCCAGGCAACAGGAATGATCATGGAGAGCAATAGATGCAGGACGGCATGCTCCGGAATACGCGACTGCACGAATACGGTGGCTTTTGCGGGATCAATGCCCGCCGCTAGCCAGTCGATCAACAGCTCGCGAACGAATTCTCGAATGCGGCCGGTATCGGCATAGTTCGTCGAGAGCGCGTGCCAGTCCGCGACAAAGAAATAGCACTGGAACTCGTTCTGGAGGCTTTTCCAATTCTCCAAGGCGCCGAGATAGTTGCCGAGATGGAGCAGCCCGCTCGGCTGCATGCCGCTGAGGACTCGTTTCCTGGGTGTGGTCATGGTTCGCTTCCTGCTCCGAGACCGACGGCGGTGGAGAGAATCGTATTCGAGAGGCTGTGGGTTAAGGTGCTCGTGATGGTATGGTTCAGGTGAATCTGCGGGTCGAGTATGATCAGCCCCATCAGGATGAACATGCCATAGGGCTCTACGCGCATGAGTGCCGTTGCTGCCATGTTTGGGAGCAGGCTCGTGAGAATTCTTCCGCCATCCAATGGGGGAAGCGGCAGCAGATTGAACAGCATCAAGAGCACGTTAATCAAGACGGAGTAGACCGACATCACGGCAATCGGCATGAGGAACATCTGGCGCAACGTATCCGGGGGAGGGGTCTCTGCGGATTTGGACCAGTAGCTTCCGATCATGGGATCGACCGACAACAGGAGTGTGAAGAGGAGGGCGCTGCCAATGGCCAGCGCGAGATTCATGGCGGGCCCTGCTGCCGCGACAAGCGCCATGTCGCGACGTGGTTGGTGCATGAGGCGTGGGTCGATCGGGACTGGTTTGGCCCATCCGAGAAAGAATCCTCCCGGCATAACCAGGCAAATCAGCGGCAGAATAACGGTTCCGAAGGGATCGATGTGTGCCAACGGATTCATGGTGAGCCGACCCTGTAGCTTGGCGGTTGGATCGCCGCACCGATTGGCGACCCAGCCGTGGGCGTATTCATGCAAGACCATGGCGAAGAGGAGCGGGAGCGCCATGTAGGATATCGTGTGGAGAATCTGCGGTAAAGAGTTCATGCGGGTTAGTTGACCTGAATGAATCGGCCTCGTTTGATTTGTATGAGGAAGAGCGGACGATGCAGTATCCCGTCCGGTCCAAATGCCGCCGGTCCCGCAAGGGAGGAAAGGTCCGGCTGTGTGAGCAGTTGGTCGTGAACGGCTTCGCCGGAGGCGGCGCCTTTTCGCACCGCATCGAGCACCAACTTCGCGGCATCGTAGCCCTGCATTGAAAAGAGTGTGGGGTTGGTATCGAACCGCTTTTTGTATCGAGCGACAAAATCTTGCACGGCCGGGGTGGGGCTGTCCACAAAGAAGCCGTCGACGAACACGGCTCCGTCAATCGACGAATCGTCCGTGCGGGCGAAGTCCGGCGAGTTCCATCCATTTGCGCCCAGGAAAGGAACTTTCATGTCATGGAAATTGAGCTGAGCTGTAATGATGCCGGCGTCGGCTGCGCGGCCTGGAATGAAGATCGCATCGAAGCCCGGTGTATAGAAGACTTTCTTGTCCAGCTTTGTCAGTTTCCCGGTCAATTTGGTCTGCTCAACCGGCACGGACAAGCCGTATCTCTTGAGGTCCTCCGCCTTCATACGTTTGAGCTGTGCGCCCACGTCGGGTTCGCCTTCTTTATAGGACTCGATGGCGATCACTTCCCCCTCGGATCGGCGCACTTCTTGCGCGAAGAGCCGGGCCAGCTCACGGCCATACGTGGTGTCGGGATGCAGGATGCAGAATCGGCGGAAGCCTTGCTCTTTGACCGCATAGGTCGCGATTCGTTTGGCTTGAAGCTCATAGGTGAGCGCCGTGCTGAACACATAGTTGCCGAGTCGTCTGACGTTGGGAAGGGTCGCTGCCGGCGTGACCAGAGGGATGTGGGCTCGCTCGGCGAGTTCAGCCATGACCGGCAGATTTTTCGAGAGGAGCGGGCCGATCACGGCGAGGGGACGATCGGTGTTCAACAGTTCGG
>Ga0157380_10000966_pt1 | contig 18196 bp, 13 predicted proteins | sample S35metaG_FD_119757 | JGI IMG/M metagenome (GOLD analysis project Ga0157380, IMG submission 119757) | Switchgrass rhizosphere microbial communities from Kellogg Biological Station, Michigan, USA - S3-5 metaG | ecosystem: Host-associated > Plants > Roots > Rhizosphere > Soil | place: USA... | reverse complement strand
CGATCGCGCTCGACCTCGACTGGCGCGAGTTGCCGCAGCCGTTTCTGCTCGAGGTCAGCGTCGAGCAGAGCACGGATCTCACGAACTGGCGCGCCATCGGCCGCGGCTCGGTCGCCGAGCTTGCGATCGGTGATGCCGAGGTGCGGCATGCGCGCGTGCCCGTGCGGGCCGCTGCCGGCGGCTATCTGCGCGTCACGCCGAGCCGCGCCGTCGCGGATTGGCACCTGTTGCGCGCGGCGCTCGTGAGCTCGACGGCCGAGCCGACGGCGCCGGTGCGCGTTCGCGTACCGCCGCTTGCGGCGAACGCCGGCCCCGAGGAGCCGGTGCCCGATGCGCTCTACTTCGACGCCGGCGCCACGTTGCCCGTCGCGTCCGTGGCGCTGGGCTTCGCCGCGGGTGACGGTTGGGCGCGCGCAACCGTCGCGTCGAGCCGCACGCTGGATGGGCCGTGGACGCCGGTCGCCTACAGCGAGCTTTTTTACAAGCTGTCGTTCGAAGGCCGCGAGTTTGCGAGCACACCCGCCGCGGTCGGCCGGCAGGAAGCTCGTTACTGGCGCGTCGTGCCGCAGGCGCCGCTGCGCGGCCAGGGCGTCGAGCTCGAGCTCACCTTCCCGCAGGAGTATCTGCGTGTGGCCGTCACCGGTGGCGCGCCGTATTTGCTCGCGGCAGGCACGTTGTTGAAGGAGGCCGGCCCCGATGCAACGCTCTCGTCCGTGTGGTCGGCACTCGAGCCGCCGGCAGATGTCGTGCCGTTCGCGACGCTCGGTGCGAGGCGCGAGCTCGGCGGATCGGCCGCGCTCGTGGCGGCGCGCCCGTTTCCTTGGCGAACCGCCGCGCTGTGGAGCGTTCTGATCGCGGGCGTGCTTGTCGTCGGCACAATGGCGGTTAGACTCGCGCGGGACATGCGCACCCAACCCATCTGAGGTCCGTGACAAAGCCGGCGCGACGCAAAGGATTGTTCCTGTACAAGCTCGTGGGCAATCTCGCGCTCGCGTGCTTGCTCTGGCTCGCCCTATCGCTCGGCGTCGTGCTCTTGTTTCGCTGGGTCGACCCGCCCACGTCGGCCGTGATGTTGCTGCAACCCGGGCGTGTCAGCGACATCGATTACAGATGGGTCGGTCGCGGCGAGATCGCCTGGAGCGCTGCGCGCGCCGTCATGGCGTCCGAGGATCAACGATTCGTCGAGCACCACGGCATCGACTTCGTGTCGCTCGACAAGGCGCTGGCGGACTATCGCGGCGGCGACGACTTGCGCGGCGCGTCCACGATCACACAGCAGGTCGCGAAGAATCTGTTTCTCTGGCAAGGCCGCAGCTTCATCCGCAAAGGGCTCGAGGCGTACTTCGCAGTGCTGCTCGAGATGTGCTGGTCGAAGGAAAGAATCCTCGAGGTCTACCTGAACATCGCGGAGTTCGGGCCCGGCTTGTTCGGCGTCGAAGCGGCGTCGCGCGAGTACTTCCATTCGAGCGCCGCGACGCTCGACGTCTCGGACGCGGCGTTGCTCGCTGCCGTGTTGCCGAATCCGCGCGCGCTACGCGCGTCGAGCCCGAGCGACTACGTTCGCGAGCGTCAGAGCTGGATCGCAGCCCAAGTTCGATTGCTCGAGTCGCGCGGGCATTTTCGCGGTCTCGACTGGTGAATCGGCCGCGCGTGCCGCTGTCCATCGGCTTCCCACCGATCGCGGATGCGCGCGCGTGCGTCCTCGTGCTCGGCAGCTTGCCGGGCCGCAAATCGCTCGAGATGCACGAGTACTACGCGCAACCGTACAACGCCTTCTGGCGCATCATGGGTTCGTTGTTCGGTGCCGAGCCCGCGATGGCTTACGCCGAGCGGCTCGAACGCTTGCGCGCGCACGGAGTCGCCGTCTGGGATGTGCTGGCCGCCGGTGAGCGGGAGGGCAGCCTCGACTCGGCGATTCAGCCGTCGACCATCGTCGTCAACGACTTCGGCGAATTCTTCGCGCAGCATCGCGGGATTCGCCTGATCTGCTTCAATGGCAACACAGCGGCCGGTCTGTATCGGCGCAAGGTTCAACCGGGGCTCGCGCCGGAGCCGGCCGCGATCGAGACGCGGGTGTTGCCGTCGACGAGCCCGGCCTACGCCAGTCTCAGGTTCGAGCAGAAGCTCGAGCGCTGGTCGGCCGCGCTCCGCGGTTTGGCCCCGGCAAAGCAGCGGGGCTGAGTGCGCTCCGCGGCACGGACGCGGCGCGGCTTTCGCTCCACCCGTCGCGCCCTCTATGCTGCGCACCCGATAGGGCGGCATGCGCATGGGCACGGCTAACGAGGGCTTCATCTACCGGACTCGCGTCGCAGCGGACGCCGCGGGCGCAAGCGTGCTCGCCTTTCACGCGGCTCGGTTCCGCCATTCTGACGAGGCCGCCTGGCGCGCCGCGATCGACCTAGGCCGCGTGCTCGTCAACGGTCGCCGCGCTTCGGCCGACCAGATGCTCGCTGCCGGCGACGAGCTCGAGTTCCATCGCCCGCCTTGGCCGGAGCCGGACGCGCCCGAGTCGTTCGCGGTCGCGTTCGAGGACGAGCACGTGCTCGTCGTCGTGAAGCCGGCGGGCTTGCAAGTGCTGCCCGCCGGGCCGTTCTCGGCGCGCACGCTGTTGACGCTCGTGCGCGCGAGCGACGTGTCGCGCGCGGCCGCCGCGCCGGCGCATCGGCTCGGCCGCGGCACCTCGGGCCTGATCGCATTCGGCAAGACCGCCGTCGGCCGCTCCTCGTTGACGCGCGAGCTGCGCGAGCTGACGTTCGGCAAGACCTATCTCGCATGGGTTGCGGGCGCGCGCCTACCCGACTCGTTCGCGGCGCGGCAACCGATCGCGCGCGTTCCCCACGGACCGTTGACGATTCACGCCGCGGCTGCGAGCGGGCGAGCGTCGTTGACGCGCGTACGCGTGCTGCGCCGAGCCGGCGAGCGGACGCTCGTTGCGGCACAGCCGATCACGGGCCGGCCCGACCAAATACGCATTCACTTGGCCGCTGCCGGCGCACCGATCGTCGGCGACCCGCTGTTCGGCCCGGGCGGCGTCCCCGTGAGTGACGTTCCGCCGGGCACCGGCGGCTATTTGCTGCACGCCGCATCCCTGTCGTTCACACATCCGACGAACGGCGCCCGAATCAAAGTGCGCTCGTTGCCGGATTGGTTGGCGCAAACTGACGCAAGTCGGGTGGTGGACGGGTTCATATGAGCAGAGAGACGCTTTGGCAGTATCTCGTGGGTGCCGCTGCGGCCGGTTGCGCGCTCGCCGCCTGCGACGCCGACCGTGACGCCCAGGGCGACGCAGAGAGCGCCTCGTTCGGCGTGCAGGCAGTCGCGTTTCCCGGCGATGCGGGCAGTGCACAGGCGCGGTTTGCGCCTGCCGCCGATGGCACACCGATACTGAGCTGGCTCGAGCCTGTCGGCGACGACTCTGTCGCGTTGCGCTTCGCGGCCTACGTGGGAGGAACGTTCGCACCAGCGCAGCAGGTTACGAGCGGCGACGATCTGTTCGTGAACTGGGCGGACTTACCGTCCGTGCAGCCGATCACTGCGGAGCTCTGGGCGGCGCATTGGCTCAAGCTCGCGCCCGATTCGGCGGGCGCGTACCACGTAGCGACGGCCGTATCGGCCGATGGCGGTCGGAGCTGGACGGCACCGGTGCAGTTGAATGACGACAGCGCGGCCGCCGAGCACGGCTTCGTCGAGCTGTTTGCCTGGGACGACAAGATCGCGGCGTTCTGGCTCGACGGCCGCCAGCTCGCGGAGTGGTCGTTCGATGACCCGGACGCGCTGCTCGGCACGAGCTTGCGCGTCGCCGAGCTCGACGGCTCGGGCGCCGTCGTGGCGCGCGAGATCGTCGACGAGCTCGTCTGCGACTGTTGCCAGCCCAACCAGGCAATGACCGGCTCCGGGCCCGTCGTCGCCTACCGCGATCGAACGCCCGAGGAGATTCGCGACATCGTCGTGCGCCGCTTCGCGGCTGGCCGTTGGCAAGAGCCCGTCGCGGTCGGCGCCGATGGTTGGCACATCGAGGGTTGCCCCGTAAACGGGCCCGCGATCGCAGCGGCCGGAGACCGCGTCGGCGTCGCCTGGTTTACGGCCGCCGGGGACAGCCCACGCGTGCGGTTCGCCTGGTCGACGGACGGCGCGGTCAGCTTCGCGCCGGCGCTGGAGCTCGATGGGGCGGGTGCATTCGGGCAACTGGGTTTGCTGCTCGAGGGCGACGGCGCGGCGCTCGCGACGTGGTGGCGTGCCGCCCCTAGCGGCGGAACGGACCTGGTGCTTCGAACCGTCGGAGAGGACGGAGCGCTCGGCGAGGTGCGCGTCGTCGCGCACAGCACGGCCGCGCAGCCCGTCGACGTGCCGCAGATCATCGCGGCCGGCGACGACGTACTGGTCGCGTGGACGAGCCTCGACGAGCCCGCGACGGTGAACGTGGTGCTCGTGCGGAATTAGCTCGCAACGGGCGGCTACGAATCCGGGCCGCTGCGTCCGATCGCTTCGAAGGCGGCGATGATGTCGTCATCGCCGACGAGCTCCGGCGTCAGAAAGCGCAGCATCAGATAGCCTTCGATCATGAAGTGCAGCACACGGACGAGCTGCTCGGCCGGCATCGGCAACGTGTCGGTGCGATTCATCTGGGCGACTCCGGCGGCCATCGCGCGGTAGACCTCGGAGTTAGCTACCACCAATCGCTGTCGCATCTGCTCGTGCTTCAGAGCGTACGCCTGAAAAGAGGCGGCACCCACGGCTGATTTGCGGCGCTGCGGAGCTGCTGCGATCACGGCCTCGGCGAGTGCGCGCAGCTGTTTCTGGAACGAATCGCCGACTCGAATACGCGGCGCGATTGGTTCCCAGCGCTGCGCGACGACGGCCATGAATAGGTCCTCGCGATTCTTGAAGTTGCCGTAGATGGCGCCGCGCGTCATTCCGGCGCGCTGCGCGACGGCGGCGAGCGTCGTCTCCTCGTAGCCGCGCTCGCGAATCAATGCGGCGGCGGCCTCGATTAGCGCAGCGCGCGTGCGTTGCCGCTTATTGCCCTTGACCCGTGCTCGAGCGGGGGGCGGATTGTCCGTTGTGGTCATGGGCAGTCCGGGCTTGTTTGTAAAATACTACTATGTATTAAATACGTATGAGTATTTTTGTGAGCTCCGGGGCCAAACAAACATGATCGAGATGGTGGTGCTGGGCTCCTTGCTGTTGCTCGTCGCGACCCTCCTGCTCGGTATTGTGTTCGAGCAGATCCAGGAGTGGCGGGACTTTCGGCGCTTCCCACCGCCGGGCCGGATCGTCGACGTCGATGGCCGCGCAATGCACCTGTTCTGCCAAGGTGAGGGCGACGGGCCCACGATCGTCATCGAGCAGGGGGCCGGCAGCCCGTCGATCTTTTGGTGGCCCGTGCAGCGCGCCCTCGCCAAGGCAGCGCGCGTTTGCACCTACGACCGTTGCGGCTATCTCTGGAGCGCGGCGCTCGGCAAAGGACGCAGCATCACGGCGCGCGTCGAGGATCTGCGCGCCTTGCTCATGAACTCGGGCCTGCCGGGTCCGTTCGTGCTGGTGGCGCACTCCTATGGTGGTCTTTTGCTCGGTCAGCTCGCCCGGCGTTACCCCGAGCTCATCGCCGGAGTGGTTTTTGTCGACGTGCCAGACGAGCGTGTCATCTATGGGGGTCGGTATCTGGAGCAGTCGAAGCGGATGCTGAGCATCATCGGCATCATGGCCTTCGCTGCGCGTTTTGGTCTCCTGCGTGTCTTCAATCCGATGCTCGCGGGATTGCCGGCGGAGTTCACCGCCTCGGATATCGCCACGCTGAAATCTCTCGCGGCTCGCCCCGGCTTCTTGGCTGCGATGGTCGATGACTTCGGCTCGATGGGTCGCGCTACGGCGGAGGAACGGCAATCGCCCGCGCCCGGCAGTCTTCGTGGCGCTCCGATCAGCGTGGTTTCGCACGGAGTGCCGTTTCCGGCGCCGTACGATGCGTTGAACGAAGGCTGGGAAGAAGGTCAGGCCCGGCTCGCGGCGCTTTCGACCAACAGCGAGCTCGTGATCGCCGAAAAAAGCAGCCACATGATTCCGTTCGAGCAGCCCGATGTCGTCATCGGTGCGATCGCGAGGGTGCACGCGGCTGCGCGCGATGGCGCTCGATTGGTCGCGCGCTGAAAGGCGCTTTGAGGCAGCTGACACGCACACTGTTTTAGGTGCAAGATTTCGCCTCATGCGTAGTTCATCGATCGGCGCCGCGGCACTGGTGGGTGTCGCCGCGCTCTGTATAGCCTTAACCACCGAAGCGCAGCACGACGCACATCAGGCTTTGCCGCCTGCGGCTACGGAGCTGCATCCCGGGCTCGGCGACTACCACTTCGGGATCACGACGGCGAACGCCGACGCCCAAGTGTATTTCGACCACGGCATCCGTTTGCTCTACGGCTTCAACCACGACGAAGCCGCGCGCTACTTTCGTCGCGCGGCCGAGCTCGATCCGCAGGCGCCGATGCCGTACTGGGGCGTCGCGTTGTCGATCGGGCCGAACTACAACGATGCGGCCGTCGATGCGGCGCGCGCGCAAGCGACCTACGACGCCGTCAAAAGCGCGCAGGAGCGGGCGGGCAATGCCAGCCAGCGCGAGCGCGACTACATTGCCGCCCTCGCGAAGCGCTATCCCTCGCCGGAGCCGGCGGCCGACTGGCTCGGCTTCCATCTCCAGTACAGCGAAACGATGCGCGAGATGGTGGCGAAGTATCCCGACGATCTCGATGCCGCCACGATGTTCGCAGAAAGCCTCATGATGCTGCGGCCGTGGCAGTTGTGGAGTCTCGAAGGCGAACCCGCGGAGGGCACGCTCGAGCTCGTTGGCGTGCTCGAGTCCGTCTTGAAGCGCAACCCGGATCACCCCGGCGCCAATCATTTCTACATCCACGCGGTCGAGGCGTCGCGCAATCTCGAGCGTGCGATCCCGAGCGCGACGCGCCTCATGACGCTGACGCCCGGCGCCGGCCACCTCGTCCACATGCCGGGGCACATCTTTTTGCAAACTGGCGACTTCGATCTAGCCGCGGAGACCAACGTCAAAGCGTCGGCGGCCGATCGCGCGTTCATCGAGCGGACCGGTGCGACGGGTGTCTACCCGCTGATGTATTGGACGCACAACCTACACTTCGTCGCATACGCGCGCGCGCAGCAGGGACGCTACGAAGAAGCGAAGCAAGCGGCCGAGGAGATGGTCGCCAACGTCGGCGACGGCGACCGCGAGATGCAGATGCTCGAGGGGTTCCGCTTGTATCCGCTCATGGTCGACCTGCGGTTTCACCAATGGGACACGATTCTGGAAACGCGCGAGCCGGAGCGGGCGCGTGCGTTGAGTCACGCGTTCTGGCGTTACGCGCGCGCGATGGCGCTCGCGGGGAAGGGCAGAGCGCGGGACGCGCAGGCCGAGCAGCGCCGCTTCGAGCGCGAGCGCGCGGCGGTGCCACCCGAGGGCCAATACCTCATCAACAACAAGGCCGGCGACATGCTCGCGCTGGCTGCGGCCACGCTCGACGCACAAGTTTTGGCAGCCCGCGGCTTGCCGAATGGTGCCGTCGACGCTTGGGCCCGCGCCGTGACGCTCGAAAACGCGCTTCAATACGACGAACCGCCCGCGTGGTTCTACACGGTCCGCCAAAGCTTGGGCGCGGCGCTGCTGCGCGGCGGCGACCACGAGGGTGCGGAGCGGGCGTTCCGCGAGGCGCTCGCCACTCGGCCGCGGGACGGCCGGCTGTTGTATGGCTTGTGGCAGACGTTGGTGGCGCAGGGGCGCGACAACGAAGCCACGCTCTTGCAGCAGCAGTTTGCGCGCGCTTGGCGCGGTGCGACGACTCAGCTCACGATCGACGCCTTGTAGCGCCACCTTCCGACGTCAAACGGAGTTGCGGCGCCTCACGCAATGGCAGAAACGTGCGGGCGACTGGACGGCGCGCTAGATCGGGCGCGCGCGCCCCGTGCGGCGTGACCGCGCGCTCAACGCCGCGAGCAGCAAAACCAGCACGACTTCGCTGCCGAGCGCGCCGCCGCCCCCGCCGCCGGCCGGGGGTTGCGCTTGCACGGTCACCGTCCGCGTCACGGGCGTCGCGGCGTTGCCGGACAGGTCGGTGACGGAGTAAGTGATGGTCGCGGTGCCGATCAATGCGGTGTTGACAGGATTCACGACGACGATCCGCGACGTCAGGTCGCCGTCGGTCGTGTCCGTCGCCGTGGCCCCCGCGTCCGTGTAAGGCGAATCGATCATGAGGGTGACGCTGGGCGCGCCACGCAGCGTCAGCGTCGGCGGTGTCGTGTCGCCGGAGCCGAAGTTTCCGTTGCCGTCGTTGACGAACACGCCGATACCGTCCCCGACGACGACGATGTCGATGCGCTCATCGTTGCTGAACCGGCCCGCCGTGACTCCGCGGCCGCCCGGCGTTGCGAGCTGCAGCGGATGCAAGACGAACGTGGCGGCGCCCGCGTTCGTGAAAATACGCTCGCCGCTCGAGCTCATCGCCAGCACGTCGGTGCGGCCGTCGAGATTGAAGTCCTTGACGAGCACTCCGCTTGTCGCCGCAGCGCCGAGCTCGGCGGCGGCGTTCAGTTGGGTGCCCGCCCCGGCGGCATTGAGCCAGACCAGCGCGGAAGGTACCGCGGGACTAGTTGCGGTGTCGCGGCCGAACGCGAGATCCGCTCGGCCATCGGCATTGAAATCGCCCGCGGCCACCGCGCTCGTGGGACCTGTGGCGAGGGTGCCTTCGAGCGTGAACGCACCCGCATTGTTGCGATACACGGCGGCGTCGCCGTCACCCTTCGCGAGCACGAGCTCCGGCAGGGTGTCACCGTTCAGATCGACGAGCAATGCGTCACGCGCGTCGCCGGTGCCGATCGCTTGCGGCGCCGCAAACGACGCGCCCGAGCCGGTGTTGACGAGCAGTGCGCCGCCGCTGGCGGTCGCGAATACCAAGTCGACGAACGCGTCGCCATTGACGTCGCCGACCGCCACGGCGCGACTGTCGACCGTTGCGGCGCCGATGGCGACACTGGAGAACGAGCCGCTCGCGCTCAAATAGGCGCGATCCGGTGCGCCGGCCCCGGCGGCGACGACGAGGTCTACGTCGCCGTCGCGGTCGAGATCGGCGGCCGCAATGTCGTTACCGAGCGCTTCGCCGCCGAGAGCTTGAGGGCTCGTGGCCAAATGGCGTAAACCCGCAGCGTCGGCGACGTTTGCGAACAGCAGCACGCCTTGCGCTGAATCCGCCGCCACTGCGAGATCGTCGAACCCGTCCGCGTCGAGATCGGCTGCCACCACGGCGCGGGCGCTGACGTTCGCGATTCGCTGCGCAGGTGCGGAGCTCACGCGCTGTGCAACGCTGAGCGACCCCGAGCTGCGGTCGTTGCTCGGCACCTCGTCGAGCCCTCCGGCGCTCAGGCTCACCGTTGCAGTGCCGTACACATCGCCGGCCACGCTGCTGCGGCCCGTCAGTGTGACGGTATTGGTGGCCCCGCCGGCCAACGGACCGAGGGTGCAATTGAGGGTGGCCTGATTGCTGGACGGTGCGCCCGGTGTAACCGTGCAACCCGGCGGCGTCGGCGCGTCGAAACGGTACGGCGCGTTGCCGCGGAATAGCGCCGTTAGCGACACGCCGAGCGCGTCGGTACCCGGCGAACGGTTGGTGATTACGATGTTCCAGGCGGTAGGGCCGTCGAGCGGCGCCGGGCTCGGTGTCGCGCTCAACGTAACGCCGAGATCGACGCGGCCGGCGAGCAGCACCGTCAGGGTGAATTGTCCCGTGACAGCGTTCGCCGCATCTTCGACGCGCAAGCGAATCGTGTGAGTGCCGACGCTGGTACCGAAGGCAGGCGTGCCGGTGAGACGCCCCGCGCTGGTCAGCGCGAGGCCGGGCGGCAGGGCGCTCGTTGCGGCATACCTGAGGGCGGTCGCGGCGGTATCCGAATCGGTGACAAACGTCGCCAGATTCAGATCGTACGGCGTGCCTTCGGTCGCAGATTGCGTCGGGATCGGCGCGATCGTCGGCGGATCATCGACAACCTGAACGGCGATGCGGAACCGGAACAATACCGGCGGGGCAATACCGTCCGTCACCTCCATTACGAGGTCGTGATTGCCGGCGTCGCTCTGCGTCGGTGTACCGGTAATGGTGGCCGGGGCCACGAAGCGCAACCATCTCGGGAGCGTCGGCGCCGCGATCGTGACGCGGTTGCCGTCGGGATCGGACGCCGTCAGCGTGTAGTTGTAGGTCACGCCCTCGGTCGCAGTCGTGGCCGGCGCATTGGTCACGAATGGCGGGTCATTGACCGGTGCAACCGCGATCGTAACGGTGACAGTCGAGCTCGACGCCGAACCGTCGCGCGCTTGGTAGGTGAACGTGGCTGTGCCGTTGAAGTTGGCTGCCGGCGTGTAGGCGAACGAGCCGTCGGGCTGCAACGCCAGAGTGCCGCTGGTGACGCTGCCGATCAGGGCCGCGGTGAGCGTCGTGCCGGGATCGGGGTCCGTGTCGTTGGCCAGCAGGCCATTCGCTGCATTCACGACCAGCTGCGAGTCTTCATTGGTCGCGTACGAGTCAGCCGTCGCCGCGGGCGGATCGTTGACGGCGTTGACCGTGATCGTCACGGTTGTGGGCGCGCTTCTCAGTGCGCCGTCGTCGGCTTGATACGTGAACGTTACGGTGCCGAAAAACGCGGCCGCGGGCACGTAGCTGAACGAGCCGTCGGCGTTGAGAGTCACTGTCCCGCTCGAGGCACCCGTCGCTAGCACCGCCGTCAGAGCGCTGCGCTCCGCATCGGAGTCGTTGCGCAGCACGCCGTTGCCCGCGGCGACGTTTAGGGTCGTTCCTTCATCGGTGATGTAGCTGTCGGCTACCACTGCGGGAGGATCGTTGACGGAGTTGACGGCGATCGTGACCGTTGCGACGTTGCTGGTAACGCCGCCGCTGACGACCTGATAGGTGAAGGAATCGTTGCCCGTGAAGCCGATGTTCGCGAGGTAGAAAAAACCGCCACCGCCGTCGAGCAGCAAGACTCCGTGGCTCACGGTCGAAACGAGGACTGCCGTAAGAGGGCTGCCGAAATCGTTGGCTAGCACGCCGGCCGCCGCCGCGACTTGGAGCGGTGTCCCAGGCGGCGTGCCGTAGGTGTCGTTGACGGCGGCTAACGTTTGCGCGCGCAACGGGCCGCCACCGGCCAGCGCGACGGCAGCCGCTGCGATAAGCCCGAACCACCCGTTGGCCAACGCCGGCGGCGCCTGCATCCTGTAAAGCCCTCCCTGGGAACCGGCTCGCTGCACGTTTTGTGCCCAGGGCCAGCCACGGCCCCGGCGGCCGTGCTCAGCGGTGGCGAGCACGCAGTTTTTGGGTGAATTCACAAGGCAATGAAATAAGTGGGGGGCGGGCGGCAGCCCGCTCAAAAGCGGAACGTATAACCGAACTTGACGGTTGCCTCGGAGAATGTCGAGTGAAATTCGTTGTCGCCGTCGGGGTCTGCGAGGTTGTGGTTCAGCACCACGAACCCCTCGCGGCCGGCCTGAGGTACCCAGTGCAGCCGGCTATTCACCCCGATGGACTCGGAGACGTTGTCGTATTGGATCAGGTTCACCCACGACAACGTCGACGAGAACGCGGCCTCGAGCGTTAGCCGCGCGAGCCGCGCGATGAAGTCGCCCTCGGGCAGCGTCACGTCGTTGTACTCGTATTCCGCCGCTATTCGGAAGTGACGAGTCGGTCGCCACCCCACCTGCGTCACGACGCCAGTCCGTTCGCCGCTGTAGAAATCGCCTTGCCGGAACTCGACGGCACCCGAGACCTTGCGCTGATTGCCCGTCGCGAGGCGCAGCTCGTACTCGGCGAACGAATACTCGCCGACGCCCAAGATCACGCCGTCCGAGATCTCGAAATCCTCGCGTAACGTTTCGTCGGTCGAGTAGAAGCGCAAGCGAAACTGATCGCGGCCGCTCGTCTCGATCTCGAGGGCGCGCAGCGCGAACACCTCGCTCTGGACGCTACCGTCGTCGAGATACTCGATGCGGTCGGCATCCAAGCCGGAGAATACGCTCTGGACCGCGCCGCCGCGCGGCCGCCAGGTGTGGCCGAACTCCGCCGTCGTGTCGTCGATGCCGGCGTTGCTGACGAAGCCGAGCGCAGGCTCGAACCGCTCCTCGATTCGCTTGTGGCCAAAGCCGCCGCGAAACCCCGTATTGTTCGGCATACGTACGGAGAACCCCGCGGCCGAGTCGTCGCGCCCGCTGCCGTTCTCGCTGTCGCTTTGCTGGTACCAGATATCCGCATCGAGGCTGCGCCCGCCCGCCAAGCGTGAGTTGACGTAGCGGAAGTCCGCGCCGACCAACGAGTTGTCGAGATTCGCGGTCGGGTTACCGTTCGTTGCGATGAGACCGATGCTCGATTCCTCGAGAACGTTGGCCGCGACGCGGCCGACGAATGCCGTCATCTCGTCGACCGTCACCGACTCGTCCTGGCGGATGCTGAGCGCGCCGACGTCCCAGCGGCCGATGCGGCCGGAGAGCTTGCCGCCGTACTCGAGCGCCACCTCTTGCCCAGCTGGCGTGATGCCGAGGCGGCGGGAAAAGAACGGCCGGCCGTTCTCGCGCGACGGCCGCGTCGTCGCCGCGTTCTCGAGACCGTCGTTGCCCGTGTTCAAGCGGCCGATCGAGGCGAACTGGAAGATATCGAGATCTTGCAGGAAGAAGTCGCGGCGCTCGGGGAAGAACAGATTGAAGCGCGTGAGGTTGACCTGCCGGTTGTCGACTTCGGTCGCCGAGAAATCGGTGTTGATGGTCAGCGCTGCATTGAGCGCGGGAGTCACCTTGTAGAACACGTCGAGCGAGGGTTCCGTGTCGCTGTCGCGCACGGGGCCGGCGAAAATCTTGCGGTCTCGGACGCTGACCCCCGGCACGACGTCGAGCCCCATGCCCTGCTCGAGCTCGCGGAGCCCCATGACCACTCCCATCGTGGTCGGGTCGGTGCTGCGGTTGCGCGACGTCCATGCCATCTGCTCGTTGCGGCGGATGATGTAGCGCACGAAATTCATGTGCCAGCTATCTTTGGCGGGATCGAACGACAGCGTCTTGAATGGAATCGCGAGCTCGGCGGTCCAGCCTTCCTCGTCGATCGCGGCTTCGGCGCGGTAGATGCCGTCCCAATCGAACTGGCGATCGGTGACGTTCTGGAAGATGCCGTCGAACCGCACGCCGTTGGGGTTCACGCCGAACAGGTTGCCGCTGCGGCGGTTGCCGAACGCATCGATCTGCACGAAAAAGCGATCGTCGCCGCCGATTGGCTGGTTCTGCCGCAGGATGCGCGCCGTGATCTCACCGGGCTCCTTGTCGAACATGCGCGCGGCCACGTAGACGTTCTCGGAGTCGTAGAGCAGATAGATGATCGTGCGCTCGGTGGGCTCGCCGTATTCGACGGGCGTGACCTGATGCAGATCCTCGATGACCGTGGCGTTTTGCCACACCGCGTCGTCGATGCGGCCGTCGATGACGGGGGCCACGTCGGTGCGCTGCGCTATCGACGATTTCGGCTCCTGTGCTGCGGCGGCCGCGCCAAGCACCAGGCTAGCGGCGATCGTGAGGTAGGAAAGCGGAGAGCGACGGGTAACGGCCGAGGAAAGTAGTCGTGACGGGCGATCCATGTCCTCGGCGCGATTCTAGAAGAGGCGGTATTGGAGCACAGCCGAGTTGCACGGCGAGAGGCTTGGGAATTCTTGAGCGTGCGGCGCGCGTCAGCGCAGTGCACGCGGCTGCGTCAACGCCGGCAGCTCGACTGTCACGACCAGCCCCGGTGCGTTGTCGTCGAGCGAGAGCCGGCCATGGTGTTGCAGCGTGACTGCGTTGACGAGTGCCAAACCCAACCCATTGCCCGGTTGCGTGCGCGCTCGATCGAGCCGCGTGAACCGTTGGAGCACGCGGGCGCGATCGGCTGCTGGGATCCCCGTGCCCGAGTCCGCGACTCGCAGGCGCGCCGTGTCGCCGTCGCGCGTCAACTCGACGCGCACCACGCCGTCGGCCGGCGTGTACTTCACCGCGTTGTCGACGAGGTTCGTCAGCATCTGTGCCAATAACTCGCGGTCGCCGTAGACCTCGACCGGCTCGGCGGCTGCGCCGTGCAACGTCACGTGCCGCTCCTCGGCCGCGGCCTGGTACAGCTCGCAGACGTCGCGCACGATCGGCTGCAGATTCACGATGGTGAACGCGCTGCGGTAGGCTCCGGACTCGACGCGCGCGATGCGCAGCAATGCGTTGAACGTCGCGAGCACTTGATCGAGCTGAACTACGCAGTCGGCAAGGTCGTCGCGGTTGGGATTGGCGGCAGCCGCGACGGTTTCGAGCCGGTTGCGCAGCCGCGTGATCGGCCCGCGCAGATCGTGCGCGACGCTGTCGCCGACGTGGCGCATGCCGTCGAGCAAGTGCTCGATCTGATCGAGCATCGCATTGATGTTCTGCGCGAGCTCGTCGTGCTCGTCGTCGCTGCCTTTCAGCGGCGCGCGCCGGCTCAGGTCGCCCGCCATGATTTGCCGCGTCGTGCGGTTGAGCTCGGCGAGCCGCCGTTCCGCACTGACGGCGAGCAGGACGCCGCCGATCAGCGCCAGCGCGAGCGTCAGCGTGATGCCGTAATACGATGCGCGGCGCAACACTTGCCTGATGGCGGTGAGCTCGCGGATGTCGCGGCCGACGAGCAAACGGAAGCCAGGCCCGACGCGCAGCAACATCGCTCGCACGGGCGTGTCGCTGTCGGATTGCACGAAGTCGACCCACTGGCCGCGCGCGTCGTCGACGCCGGCCGGCCAATTCTGCACGTTGCCGGCGAGGCGCCGGCCGATGGCGTCCGCGAGCAGATAGAACGAGCGCCGCTCGGTATCGCGCTGGACGCGCTCCTCGATGACGTCGGCCAAGCCGCGCAAGCTGCTGCGTTCGTACTGCTCGTAGAGGCCGACGATCTCGGCTTCGATGATCGCGTTCGTCTGCGTGTCGAGGTAGCCGAGCGTCGCCCAGTAGATGAACGCGGACAACGCGCCGACCGACAGCGCGAACAACGCCATATAGGCGAGCGTCAGCCGGAACACGCTGGTGCGGAACAGGCGCGGGAGCTGCATAGGGCGAGGCGCGATCGTCAGCCGTCGAGCCGGTAGCCGGCGCCGCGGACCGTATGCAACAGCGGGTGGTCGAAGCCGCGATCGATTTTCGAGCGCAAGCGGCTGATGTGTACGTCGATGACGTTCGTCTGCGGGTCGAAGTGATAGTCCCAGACGCCTTCGAGCAACATCGTGCGCGTGACGACCTGCCCGGCGTGGCGCAGTAGAAACTCGAGGAGCTGGAACTCGCGCGGCTGGAGGTCGATCGCTTTACCCGCGCGGCGCACTTCGCGCCGCAGCAGGTCCATCTCGAGATCGCCGACCTTGAGCACCGTCGACGGCGCATCGCCGCCGCTCTTCGCGCGGCGCGCCAACGCTTCGAGCCGCGCGAGCAGCTCGCTGAACGCGAATGGCTTGACGAGGTAGTCGTCGCCGCCGGCTTTGAGCCCGTTGACGCGATCGTCGACCTCGCCGAGCGCGCTCAAGATCAACACAGGAGTGGAGTTCGACGACGCGCGCAAGGTGCGGATGACCGTGAGCCCGTCGACGCCGGGCAGCATGCGGTCGACGACGAGCGCGTCGTAGCTTTCGGTGGTGGCGAGGAACAGGCCGTCCTTGCCGTTAGCGGCGTGGTCGACATTGCAACCGGCCTGCACCAAGCCGTTTCGAATGAAGGAGGCGACGTCCTTGTCGTCCTCGATGACGAGAATGCGCACTATGTAACCACCATACGCTCGGCGTGCGCCCCGAGCGTAACGCGGGTCCCGGCCGGGGGGAGGAGGGCCGAGACCCGCGGTTCTTACTCAGGTGCCGCGCACGAGATTGCGGGCCTCTTCGCGAGTCATCTTGTAGATGCTGTGGATAGGGTAGCGGAAGCCGTCGACCTTCACCGCATCGAATTTGGCATAGATGCGGCTGCCGACCTGCGTGATGCCGATCACGTGGGCGAACTTGAGGTCGTGACTCTTGAACGCAAGCTCGACGAGATACGGATCGAACGGCGTCGCCCAGACGACGACGGTGTCGTCGTCGACGATCTGCCAGCTGTGCGGCCGCGTCAGCATCGGGATGCTCTCGACTTCCTCGAACGCGGGTGCGGCCGCGGACGTGGCGACGGCAGGTGCGCCGCGCGCGAAACTCGCACCCGAAACGGCCGTCAAACCCGCGACGGCTGCGACCGTCGCTAGCTTGCGGATGATGGACCTACTCATGGCGGTGTCTCCTCGAGCGATGCTGTGTTGGACCATGGCGTAAGGCTAATCGGCCGGAGCTGAACGGCGACTTAACGATTCCCTAGGAAGCGCGGCATTCATTACAAAACCGTATGAAACCGTTGAGATCGACGTAAGGCCCGGACCGCTACCTTGGCGCCCATGAACCAAACAACGCTCTCGAGGAGAGTTGCGATGACGGAACAGTGGAAAAAGAGCTCCGCTCGTTTCGGCTGGCTTGCCGGAGCCGTCGGTGCGGGCGTGTTGACGTTCTCGTTGGTCACTATCAACGATCATTCGGTTGCGCAACCGGCAGCACCACGCGCGCCAGCCACGGTCGGCGTTTCGTTTGCGGATGTCATCGATAGCGTAAGTCCCGCTGTCGTCAACATCGCAGTGACGAAAACCGATGCGGCCGCGCCGACGTCGTTCGAGTATTCGGTGCCGGGATCGCCGGGCGGGCAGCAATTTCGCGGCCAGCTTCCGTTCGAGTTTTTCGAGCGGTTCTTCGACAACGATCCGCGCGGGGAGATGCCGCAGCGGCGAACGGAAGGCCAGGGCTCTGGCTTCCTGATCGATGCGACCGGCTACATCGTCACGAACAACCATGTGGCGGGCGGCGCCGACGAGATAACAGTCACGCTGCAGGACGGCCGCAAGTTCGACGCGAAGCTCGTCGGCAACGATCCGAAGACCGATCTCGCGCTGATCAAGGTCGAGGCCAGCGGTTTGCCGTACGTCGCGTTCGGCGACTCCGACAAAGCGCGTGTCGGCGACTGGGTCGTTGCGATCGGCAATCCGTTCGGTCTCGGCGGCTCGGCGACGGCCGGCATCATCTCGGCGCGCGGCCGCGACATTCAGTCGGGTCCGTATGACGACTATTTGCAGCTCGACGCGCCGATCAATTTCGGTAACTCGGGCGGGCCGGTGTTCAACGTTGGCGGCGAGGTCGTCGGCGTGAACACCGCGATCTTCTCGCCGAACGGCGGCAACATCGGCATCGGGTTCGCGATCCCGGGCAATCAGGCCAAGGAAATCATCGCCGATCTCAAGGACAACGGAAGCGTCGAACGCGGTTGGCTCGGCGTGCAGATCCAGGATCTCGACGATGAGCTCGCGCGCTCGCTGCGCGTCGAAGACGCGGACGGTGCGCTCGTGGCCGACGTAGTAGGCGACGGTCCTGCGGCGCGCGCCGGTGTGCAAGCCGGTGACGTCATCACACGCTTTGGCGAGCACGAGATCGACTCGGCCCGCACGTTGAGCCGCGTAGTGGCGGCGGCGACGCCGAGCGAGTCTTCGAAGCTAACCGTGTGGCGCGATGGCCGCAGCCACGAGCTCACGGTCAAGCTCGGCGAGGCGCAAAACGACGCCGTTGCCGCGCTGACCCCCGGTGGTGGCGGCGCACAAGGCAACGCGGCGCTGGGCCTCTCGCTGCGGCCGCTGACGGATGGCGATCGCGCAACGCTCGGCCTACCGAGCGACGTCGACGGCGTCGTCGTGGCAGCCGTCCAACCGGATAGCGCTGCGGCGCAGAAAGGTTTGCGGCCCGGCGACGTCATCACGCGGGTCAACCACCAAGCCGTCGACAACGTTGCGGAGGTCGTGGCTGCGCTGAATGCGGCGCGGGACCGTGACGAAACGGCGCTGTTGCTCGTGCGACGCGGCGACGCGCAACAGTTCGTGGCTTTGAGCTTCTCGTAACGATCGGCTTTTTGCGGTTGCTGTAGGGTCCCGGCCAGTCTCCCTCCCCCCTTTGGCCGGGACCCTTTTTTTTCGCCCGTTTCGCCTTGTGACCCTGCGGCGCGCGCGGCCATAATCCTGGGCCGTTTTTCCTCTCGGGCGACGCATGTCGAGGCTCTTCAAAGATCCGCTCGTGCACTTCTTGTTGATCG
>Ga0157380_10000965_pt1 | contig 18202 bp, 15 predicted proteins | sample S35metaG_FD_119757 | JGI IMG/M metagenome (GOLD analysis project Ga0157380, IMG submission 119757) | Switchgrass rhizosphere microbial communities from Kellogg Biological Station, Michigan, USA - S3-5 metaG | ecosystem: Host-associated > Plants > Roots > Rhizosphere > Soil | place: USA... | reverse complement strand
TTCGTCCCCCACGGCCAGATGCGTAGAACGGTCTGGACTGTCCTTCTCTCGGTATCATGCCACCGGCGCGTCCTCGGGGATCTCCCATAGGCATAGGTCGCCGCGCCATCGATGGCCGATCCGGCTGCCTGGCTAACACTGCCGGAATATCATATTCCTTCCGCTCCCCACCCTGCATGCGAAAGACGAATTTCATCGCTGCCGCCGCCACCTCAATAGGGTCTTCTTGTCCAGCGAGCGATGCGGCCACGGCCCGGAACTGATCCAGGTCACCGGCCGCGAGGACTTCTTCAATCGCGCTCTTCGCACGTGCAAGCCGTTTCGTGCGAAGGTCGGCGGCGGTCGGCACCGGTGTCACGACAATTTTGGCTTTCGTGAGCTGTTCGATGTTCCACAGCAACCGCTGCTCGCGCGGGTCAATGACGGTGATCGCCGACCCTTCACGCCCGGCCCTTCCGGTCCGCCCGATCCGATGGACATAGCCTTCCGGCGACGTAGGCAGATCGTAGTTCACCACATGCGACACGGATGGAATATCCAAGCCCCGCGCCGCCACATCAGTGGCGACCAGAAGTTCGGTCTGCCCGGCTCGAAACGAATTCATCACGCGATCACGCTGGGGCTGGTTCATCCCGCCATGGATCGCTTCGGCCTTGTGCCCACGGCTGGTCAACATGGCGGTGATTTCATCGACTTCGATACGCGTGCGGCAAAACACGAGGGCTGACTTTGGAGCTTCCATATCCAAAATACGAGCCAATGCCGCTTCTTTATGTTGCCTGGCCACGATATAGGCTGTCTGGTGCACACGCGGCGCGGCACCGGCTTTGAGCGGCTCCTTGGCAATCTTGATCTCCACCGGTTCCTTGAGATGGCGCTTGGCAATGGAGGCGATCCGGGGCGGCATTGTGGCGGAGAACAATGCCGTCTGCCGCTCTTTGGGTGTCTGTTCCAGAATGGCATCCAGATCCTCGGCAAACCCCATATCGAGCATCTCATCGGCCTCGTCCAGCACAACCATTTGAACCGTCTTCAGCTGCAAGGTCTTTCGACGGATATGATCCAGCGCCCGTCCAGGCGTCGCCACGATGACATCGACTCCGCGCCTGAGCGCATGGAGCTGCAGGCCCATTGCCTGTCCTCCGTAGACTGGGAGCACGGAGATTTTTAATTCTTTGCCATAGCGCGTGACCGCTTCGCCGACCTGTATGGCCAATTCTCTCGTCGGCACCAGAATGAGCACGGAAGGACAGCGCCGCGCCGAATGGGCAATGCGTTGGAGCAGCGGGAGTGTGAAGGCTGCCGTCTTGCCGGTTCCGGTCGCTGCTTGACCCAAGAGATCGCGGCCCGCCAACAACGGAGGAATTGCCTCCCGTTGAATCGGCGTAGGCTCCTCATAGCCCAGCGTGTCGAGCGTGGTCAGCAAGGCCGCTTCAAGACCCAGCGCCGCAAAGCCTGGAGAAAAACCCTTCGCAGGCGTTTCCACAGATGGGTGCGTGGTTTCGTGTTTCATAGAATAATCGACTGCCTTTCTGAAATGTCTACTGGTTGCGTAACAGTCGAACGGCTACAGCATAGTCGTCATACTACTGCGGTTTCACCGAGAAGAGATAGATGGCACCCTGTTATCGTGGGCTCTGTGAGCACGGGAACTAGCCAGCTTCCTCGCCTCCCTCCTCAGGCGGCTGGATCGGCCCCGCCCACTCTCCTTTGGCCAGCGTGACTTCCTGAAATCCCCCGTCAGGCCATTGAAATTGTCCGACCTCATCGACTTGCACAATAAAGGGATCTGCCTCGTGCGCCAGACCTCGGAACCAATACCAGCCGGCGATGCTGGGTTTACCCTTGGTCCATCGATAGTCGGCCATCTATCCGTTTCCTTTTCGTCTCTATCACAAGTCTGATACAGTCCAAGAGGATATTGTCATGTCCATCGCGCTGCAGGAGATTCCTGACATCTCCAGTCGCACCGCAGGCTGTTCAAAAAGACCGTCCAGCAAGGCCGCAGACGATGAAAGCACCGGAGGCGTAGCCTCCGGGCTACGTTGAGGGTGCTTTCGCAGGTGAGAACGACGCGGGCGGACTTTTTCAACAGCCTGTTAGAGCACCGAACCTATCATGTCTAGACTTCCAATAGAAGATGTGCTGCCGACCCTTCGTCGCACTTTGACGGAGGGCCGGAATGCGCTACTGACTGCCGCGCCTGGCGCAGGAAAGACTACGCGAGTGCCGCTGGCTTTGCTCGATGCTCCATGGCTCGACGGAAAGACAATGCTCATGCTGGAACCGCGGCGGCTCGCAGCCCGCGCCGCAGCCTATCGCATGGCCGCCACTCTGTGCGAATCGGTCGGTGAAACGGTCGGCTACCGTATGCGGCTCGACACAAAGGTGGGGCCTAAAACCAGAATTGAAGTAGTCACCGAAGGCATTCTCTCTCGCCTGCTCCAACACGATCCTGCACTCAGCGCGTACGCGATTGTCCTCTTCGATGAATTCCACGAACGGAGCTTACAGGCCGACACGGGCCTGGCTCTTTGTCTCGAATCGCAAGAGCTCTTTCGCCCTGATCTCCGCCTGCTCGTGATGTCGGCCACATTGGACTGTGAGCCGGTGGCAGATCTCTTGGGCAACGCGTCTGTCATTACCTGCGAAGGACGGATGTTTCCGGTAGAGGTCCGTTATCTCGATCAGCCGATTTCCGGCCATCCTGACGGGGCAGTTGTACAATCAATCCGGCGCTCGCTCGCGCATGACCAGGGCAGCCTCTTAGTCTTTCTGCCTGGCATGGCAGAAATACGCCGTGTTGAACGGAAACTCCTCGATCTAAATTTTGGCTCGAGCATTTTCATCGCGCCGCTCCATGGCGACCTGCCGCAAGACGCGCAGGACCGCGCGATCGCTCCTGCTCAACCAGGTATGAGAAAGATCGTGCTGGCCACCTCGATTGCCGAGACCAGTTTGACGATCGACGGAGTATGCATCGTGATCGATGCCGGCTTGCTGCGCGTGCCTCGCTTCGATCCGCGATCGGGACTCACGAGACTGGAAACGATTCGCGTCACTCAGGACTCTGCCGAGCAACGTCGTGGTCGGGCCGGACGTCTCGAACCAGGCGTCTGTATTCGTCTTTGGACCTCTGCAGAACACCAATCGTTGGCGCCTCGCCGCCCACCGGAAATGCTCGACGCCGATCTGGCGCCCCTGTTGCTCGAATTGGCCCTCTGGGGCACAGCCAATCCAGCCGAGTTGTCCTGGCTCACTCCCCCACCGGCCGGAGCAGTGGCCCAGGCGAAAGAGGTCCTAACCGGCCTCGGCGCACTCAATGCAGCGGGACAGATCACCGCTCACGGAACACAGATGGCCAAGTTGACGCTCCATCCACGCCTCGCTCACATGCTGCTCAAGGCTGTGCCGTTAAAACTCACCAGCTTGGCCTGTGAACTCGCGGCCCTGCTCAGCGAGCGTGATATTCTGAGGGGCCCCTCCGGCTGGCGCAGCGCCGATCTGCGACTTCGCTTGGATGTCCTCCAGAGACAGCACGACCACGCAGCCGGTATCACTGTCGACCGCGCTGCCTGCCAGCGAGTAACACGCACCGCCAATCTGTGGCAACGACAATTTCCACGATCTGCCCGTACTGATCGGCAGGACAGCCTCGATGAGGTCGGTCTGTTGCTCGCACTTGCCTATCCGGATCGCATCGCCCAACGCCAACGTGGAAATGATGCACGCTATCTCATGGCCAATGGTCGTGGCGCACTCTTTGCGAATCCTGATCCGCTTGGCTCAGAAGACTATCTTGTCATCGCCGCGTTGGACGGCGGCACGCAATGGGCTAGGATCGATCTGGCTGCGCCCATACGGCTTCAGGATCTTGAGGGCCTCTACGCGGACCAGATTCAAGTAGTGGATGAGGTGTTATGGGATAACACCGCACAGGCAGTTCGCGCGACAAGGCAACGCCGATTGGGTTCGCTCATCCTGTCTGCGCAGGGCCTCTCGAAGCCGGACCCTTCGTTGCTCACAACAGGGTTGTTAGAGGGCATTCGTCGGACGGGACTCGACCGGCTGGCCTGGACCACGGAGCTTCGGCAGTGGCGGGCGCGGGTGGCATTTCTACGCCGGATCGAAGGGCAAGAGTCACGCTGGCCCGATCTGTCTGACGAGGCGCTGTTGTCGACGCTCGGCGACTGGCTTGGTCCCTATGTATCCGGGCTGACGACGCTCGAGCGTGTCACACGGCTCGATCTCACTCAGCCGTTACACGCGCTCCTTTCTTGGGAACAACAACGCGAACTTGAACGTTGTGCTCCCACCCATCTGACGGTTCCAAGTGGATCGACTGTTCGCGTGGAATACGAGACGCCTGATCTGCCCATCCTGGCTGTGCGGTTGCAGGAAATGTTCGGCTGCAAGGACACACCCCGTCTGGTGGATGGAAAACTTCCGGTCATGCTCTATCTATTGTCGCCGGCACGCCGACCCGTCCAGATCACGAAAGATCTCTCCAGCTTCTGGAAGTCGGCCTATCTCGAAGTGAAAAAAGAACTCCGCGGTCGCTATCCCAAACACTCATGGCCCGACGATCCCCTCACTGCTCCACCGACGGCCAAAGTCAAACGTCGACTCCGCTGAATTCCAACCTTTCGTAGGATAGACCAGCACACCACTACCGCTCTATCGTGATCACCATGCGTAATTTCATCGCACTGGTGCTCGGCGTGATGGTGACCGGATTCACGTCCATGGCGTGGGCCAAGCCAAAGGATGTTCCCGCGCCCCCGACGTTCACTATTCCACTCGACGAGGAGGACGAGGCCACCTTACAGGCAGAAGTAACCAAGCAGGTTTTGAGCTTCTTACAGACAATGCAGGCTCATTGGGGGCAGCATTCAGAAGCCCTTCGCCTGTCGGTGGCAGGAACGGTCGAGCGCGACGAAGAAGGCAAGCTGATCTACCTGCGCAACCTCTCCAATCATGGTGTGCTTGAAGGGTATGAGTTCCGCCACGAATCACTCGTCCGCGGCCAATATATCCTGTTGCAGCGGCCCGTCAACGGACTCAATGAGTTTATCGAATACTACCGGAAGCTGAAAGAGCTGCTCACCACTACATACGGAGATCCAACGAACGACCAGACTGTTTGGGACAACGACCTCTATCAACCGGTTCCCGACTATTGGGGCGTAGCGGTCCTTATTGGCCATCTGCACTACCATGCGGCGTGGGAGAATGCGGACGGGACGATCACCCTCGAACTCACCGGCAACCGGCATAGCCGACTATTTCTAGAATATAAAAATCACCGCGAAGAGGCACGTACATAACTGGGTGAGGATGGATGGGTGCGACCACGATAGAAACTCACTCTGTCCACCTCGCGCTTTTCCCGCCCGTCTCGCACTTCACGCGGTTTAAATGGGAATGTCTCTCGTGCCATCATACGACGTTCTCGACTGGTGGGATAACTTCACGATATCCCCGTCCTTGACCAACGTATCTTCAGCGCTCACCTTCTTGTTCACCGCAATCATCAGTTCCCGATTCACCAGGAACTGCACCAAGGGGCCCATGCGGTCCTGGTTCGATTCGATGAGTTTTCTGACCGTCGTCGGCCCTGGAATCTCAAGTTCAAAGTCTGTTTCTCCCACCGCATCGCGGAGCGTCAATCCAAAGACCAGCACTGTGACCATAGCTTCCTCGTTATTTAGTTTATTTGGTTTGTCTCGTTTGTTTGGTTGAACAAAACAAACCAGATCAACCAGACACACCAAATAGGCCAGATAAACCTACACCCTGTCTGCTGCCTCGTAGGCTTCCTGAATCAGTTGGGCCACGTGTTTGACCTCCGCTGCGCCGCGTAATCCCGTGCGTAGTTGAATCATACAGGCAGGGCAACTTGTTGCCACAACCTCAGCGCCACTCTGTTCGACGGCCTGCCGCTTTCGCTCGACAATGCGCTGCGACGTCTCAAAATCCTTCACGAGATAGGTTCCCGCTCCACCCGCGCAACGGTCGGCGTCCGGCATCTCCACATACTCGATCCCCGGCAAGCCTGCCAAAATTGCACGAGGCTCTTTGGTCACTCCAGCGGCGCGTAGATGGCAAGAGGAATGATACGCCACCTTGCACTTCGTGGGCTGCTGACTGGCCATAGGCGGCTTCACCGGCGATTGCGCCACAAACTCGGAAATATGTGTGACCCGTTTGGCCAAGACCTGAGCCGCCATTTGCTCCGGCTCACCGGCAAACAAGGTGGGATAGTCCTTCAGCATGAGGGTGCAGGAGGCACAGCCGGTCACCACTTTGTCGTACCCTGCCATAGACGCAAGGTTGACTCGCGCCCCTTCTTTGGCCAATGCTCGATGCCCGTAGGTTTCGATCGGCGTTCCGGAACAGCGTTGCATCGGCAGATCCGGTTCCACCCCATGTTTTCGCAGCACGGAAATCACAGCATCCCCCACCCCGTCGTCGAAGTAGTTGGCCGCGCAGCCATGGAAATAGGCTACCGGGGAACGGGCGGATTGCCCGGTCTGTGGTATCAGTTCTGGATAGCGGTCACGGAGATGTCGCAGGGCCAGTCGCGGCATCACTAGCTGAGGCGACAATCGTGCTGTCTCAGCGAGACCACGTATGAACGGCCTTGTCACACGATCAAGCAGACGCCGGATTATAGGCCGATCCCAGATCGACTGATACCTCGCAAGAAGCTTTAAGAATCGTTCGAATCGTGCTGATTGTGCATGGAAACGAAATATGAGACCTGCCATCTTGTTCGGATGTTCGGCCCGCCGGTCCAGAATGAGCTGGGAGACATCGACACCGGCTGGACAGGCTGTCCGGCAAGACTTGCAGTTGAGGCAGGCCTCCACGACTCGCTTTGAATTGAGATAGCTGTAGTTTTTGTCGGTGACGATCTCGAACCATCCCCTCGAACTCATGTCTTCCGATTGAAACACATCGTAGACCGGGCACACGGCGTTGCACTTCGCGCAGGTCGCGCAAGACTTCGACAATCGCACATAGTCGATATGGTCCGTGAAGGGCCGGTCGCTGATCTTGATACCGGGATTGAGCATCCCGGATGGATCGAAACTCTGCTTCACGCGCACAAACAGGTCGTACAGCTCCGGGCCGAACATGGTCTTCACATATTCGGCGCGCACCCGACCATCCCCATGCTCCCCACAGATCGAACCGCCGAAACGGCCCAAGACGGTTTGGTGAATCTCGTGATAGCCCTGCACCATCTTTTGGAAATCGTGTTCGTCGTTCACGTCGAGCAAGGGAATGATGTGGGCGTTCCCGTTCCCGATATGCCCGAATATCGCAACCGGTACGCGCTGCCCAGTAAAGAACTCTTCCAGATACCGGATGAGTTCGCTGATCCGTTCAGCCGGCACCACGACGTCGTCCACAAAGTTGATGGGCTTCTTCCGGGGATGGAACCGATAGAGCGTGGGATAGAGAGCCTTGCGGGCCTTCCACAATTGCTCCCGTTGCTCAGGATCGAATGCGATCACGGGATCGGACGCGAGGCGATAACGGCGACACATCTCGGTCATCCGCTCAGCCTGTGCGCGGAGATCGAGCCCTACACTATCCGCGTCCAACTCCATCAGGAGAGTCGCGGCCGCATCTGCCGGGATACCGTGCTTTGCCCGTCCGATCAGATTGAGTGTGTTGGCATCCATCACTTCCAACGCGCTCGGACTCAATTCCAGCAGCTTTGGGACCGCATCGCCCACATCTTCCAAGCGGTGAAAATGGATCAGCGCCGTGAGGGTCGCGCGAGGTTTCTCGACCAGTCTAATCGTCGCTTCGCTGAACAGACCGAGTGTCCCTTCGCTGCCGACGAAGAGTTTGGGAAGATCGAAGCGGCCTTGCTTAAGGCCATCGGCAAGACCGAAGAGGTTGTAGCCGCAACTATTCTTGCTGACAGTCGGACGTTTCTGCCTGATCAGTATGGCATTTTCCTGTAGCAGCAACTGTAGATCCCGAAGCGGCTTATGCGCATTCAGCAGATCGGCGCAGCTCGGGTCGTCTAGTCCATAGACCTTGGCAACCAACCACTCACCGGACTGCAGGCAGACACGAAGCGCCTCCACATTATCCTTGACGGCGCCGTACCGTAGCGTGTGAGGCCCGGAGGAGTTATTCGCCAACATCCCACCGAGCTTACACATATCGCCGCTCGAGGGATCGGGACCGAACATCAACCCATGCCGCCCCAACTGCTTGTTCAATTCAGCAAGCACGATCCCCGGCTGCACCCGAGCCCAGCTCTCTTCTCGATTCAGTTCCAGTACCCGATTCAGACGCGAGACGTCTAGAATGATCCCGGACCCGATCGCCGAGCCCGTCAGATTCGTTCCGGCAGCCCGCGGCGTCAGTGGGATACCCCGATGCATGGCATACCGCACCGTGGTGGCGATGTCCTCCTCGGACTCCACGAGCACGATCGCTCGAGGCGTCATGCGATAGATGCTCGCATCTACCGCATAGGCGGTGAGCGTCGAATAGTCATCCTTTACCTTATCGACACCTAATGCGGCACGAAGGTCTGAGGCAATGGCATGAGAACGTTCAGGCAGAATAAGAGTTGGTGCAGTCATAATTGAAGGCGTATTTCATTCTAGACGGACTCTTGAGACCAGCACAAGTCTGTACTTGCGCGAGACAGGCGGGACGAGCGAGACGGGCGAGACAAGTGAGGGTTCGAGGGTTTCGGAACTTCGAACTTTCGCGTCGCGCTTTTCTCGCACATCTCGCGTTTCACGCGCCACGGTTAGTGGATCTGGCAGTTTTTCTCAGCATCCTGCTAAGATCCGCGCGGATAGGAGCACATGCCTATGACCGACACACGTCCCACTCTTTATGTCTCCCGGATCCTCCCCGATCCTGTCATGGCCATTGTGCGGGAGCGGTTCCAGTTGGTGCAGGATCCACACGATGCCTTACCCGCTCCATTAGCCCTTCGGGAGGGACTCTGCCAAGCTGACGCCGCGATTGTCACTCTGGGCGATCGTATTGATTCCGAGACCATTCATGCGGCCACTCGACTGAAAATTCTGGCGAACTATGCCGTCGGGTACAACAACATCGATCTTGTTGCCGCACAACAGCATGGACTGATCGTCACCAACACTCCGGATGTCTTGACGGATGCCACCGCGGATCTGACTTGGGCCTTGATCCTGGCGACGGCACGCCGCGTTGTCGAAGGCGACGCCCTCGTTCGGTCTGGCGCTTGGACCGGATGGAGTCCCACGCAACTCTTGGGTGCGGAAGTCACGGGTAAGACACTGGGGATTATCGGGATGGGACGGATTGGGCAAGCGGTGGCCCGCCGCGCGGTGGGGTTTCGCATGTCGGTGCGCTATCACACACGCCAACCCCTGGCCACCTCATCCCTCCCCCGTGAGTGGGAGCATCGTTCGTTGCAAGATCTCCTTGGGGAAGCCGATGTCGTGACGATCCATGTGCCTCTCACCTCTGCCACCCAACATCTGATCGGCGCACGTGAATTGGCCTGGATGCGCCCGACCGCCTTCGTCATCAACACCGCTCGTGGTCCGATCGTCGATGAAGGAGCCTTGGTCGAGGCTCTCAAGACAGGAATCATCGCAGGCGCGGGACTAGACGTCTATGAGCAGGAGCCGACCATCCATCCAGAGCTGGCAGGGATGAGGGAGGTGGTGCTCCTCCCCCACCTAGGCTCTGCCACCGTGCACGCACGGGTTCAAATGGGACTGGTCTGTTTGAAGAATATTCAAGCCGTGCTCGACGGACGTCCGGCCCCAAACGAGGTTCACTAGTAGGCTGTTAAAAACGATTGTGCCACAGTGGGGTGCAATGGTCTGCGCGCATAGCGCAATGCGAAAATACACTACAGGACGCTCAAAAAGTTCGTCCAGCAAGGCCGCAGCCGAAGAAAGCACCGGAGGCGTAGCATCTGGGCTACGTTGAGGATGCTTTCGAGGTGAGAACGAAGCTAGCGGACTTTTTCAGCGTCCTGTTAGTTTCCGTAGCGGAAGGCAGGTGTCGGCTGAGCTGGGGCTCTGTGTGCGCGAGCTGATTCGAGTCGTTGCGGTACGTCGTGGAAGGTCGGGATTGATTCGTAAATTGCAGCAGCTTGGCTCCACTGCTCTTGGGCTTCGTAGAGTAAGCCAAGTTCATAGCGAATGGCCTGCGCCTTGGCCCCCTGGCATTTCGGGTCCTTCAGCAGCAGCTCGAGCTGTGCACACGCCGACTGACAGGCTCCCTGTTCTTTTAAACAGACTGCGAGCATGAGACAGGAGTCCGAGAAAAAGTCGTGGCTCTTCATCGAGAGAGAAAACTCTTCCTTCGCTTCGTCCAGCAACCCCATGTTCTTGTAAGCCACTCCCAGTGTGTAGTGCGTCTCCGGTTCAATCTCGTTCCCAGGCGGAACAACGATCGGCGTCTCGGCGGCAGGTACCGACGCGTGCGGCTTCGGCGAAAACATTGAGGCCCACTTGGCCACCAACGGGCTGGCGGGGGCTAACTCTCTGATCTTCTGATAGAGACGTGCCAGACGAGTCGGATCCTGATCGTTCGGATGCACCAGGAGCAATTCGAGGGCACGAGAGTACTGCAAGGCTGCGCCGGCGGTATCGCCCTTGGCCTCACACAAGGAGCCGAACAGTTCTCGAGCCTCTGCAAGATCCGGCTGCGCCTTAACCAAGCGACTGAGCCATTCTTCCCCCTCAGCCTGCTGGCCGGCTTTCACATAAGCCTGAAACTGCTCGCTTGTCGAGAGGGCCGGCGCGGCAGGAGTAACCGAACTTGACGCCTTTGACGCCGCTGGCACCCATAGCTGGTCAGGTTCGGGATTCGTCCATACGCACCCACTAGCCTGAGTGACCGGCTCCTGCTTTGGCGACTGTGACGGCTTCGACCAAGCAGGCGTGACGTTAGACTCGGCGCGCGGGACATGCTGGTCCTGTAACGGAGCGATCTTTGATGTTCCATTCGATGGATCGGCCGGAGCCGCGGGGGCCTTCGAAAATGTGTCCGTCTGGGTCGGAGTCGATGGGATCACAGCTGTCAGCGGCGCAGAGGTCTTGGATTGGGTTGGAACGGGCGGTTCCTCCGCTGCAGTACCATGGCCATGGATGAGCGCAGTCAGTTTTTTTACCGTCGGGCTATCCGGCGCCAGCGCAGTAACCTTCTCGAGCAGTTCCTCGTGCAGCGTCGGCATCCCCGGTTCGGGATGTTTCAGCAACAGCTCAATCGCTTTCCCATATTGGATCACGGCGTTGGCGGCATCGCCTTTTTCTCCGTAAAGTTCTCCGTAGAGTTCAAGCATCGCAACCGACTGCGGTTCGATCGCCAAAAAATCGGTAATCAGCAATTCAGCTTGCTCATAGTGTTGCGCTCGCAAGGCTGCCCCTGCAAGGTAGCGATACTCGCCGAGCGCCACCTGAAGATCTCCGCGTCGCAGATGCAACTTCGCGAGCAATTGACAGACTTCAGGATTTCCGGGCTCTTTGGTCAGTAATTGATTGAGAATGGCCTCAGCCCCGTCAAATTGCTTTCCTTCGATTCGGCGGGTGGCTTCCGAGAGTAGATTGAGCGGCTCGGCACTCTTGGCCAGGCCTCCTGCAGGACCCACTCCCGCCTTGACGGCCGGGCTGGCGTTTCCACCGGTCTTTTTGAAATGTTCGATGAACTGGGTGGCCTCGCTATTGGTAGGATCGATCCGTAGGACTCCTTGATACGCATCCTTCGCCTCGTCATAGCGCTGCTGCGCTGAACGCTCCCGCCCTAACTGCAAATAGACCTTCGTGGCTTCGTCCTGCATGTTCTCTTGCAGGCACAATTCCGCCACCCGCTGCTGGGCATCCAGATTCGAAGGATCTTGGCTGACGATCTTCTTATAGATGTCCAGCGCGTCTTTGCTTTTTCCAGCTTTGAGGTAGTGTTTCCCGAGTGTGAGATAATCTTGAACCGCGCTACTCAGCAGACCACGTTCGGCATTGAGGTCTCCGAGATGCCGGAATACATCGTACCGAGAAGGATCGAGCTTCAAGACCTTCTTGAACGTGGCGATCGCCTTGAGGGTAGCCCCTTCGGCTCGGAAGGCATTGGCTGCCTGAAGAAAGGCTGTTACGGCATCGTTGCTGGATTGACGCTTGAGGTGTAACTCCCCGATTGAATTGAAGATACTCCCATCACCAGGCGACTCGGTGGAGAGCTTCTTCCATTCATTGATAGCAGCGTCAAACTGACCTCGTGATGCAAAGAGCTGGGCGCTTTGCAACACGCTACCGCGGTCTATCGCCAAGTCAAACCTCCACAACGATCAAACGCTAACAGTGTCAATGAACATTGTCAACGAAATGGGGCATTTAGCCCGCATGGCTTACGCGGGACTTGCGAAAAAAGCGGGACGGCGATGCGGGCTCAAAGCGGAAGCTGGGGAAGGCCGACGGTTGGAGTTCGAAGTTCCGAACACCTCAGCCTTCGAGTCGCGCCTGTCGCGCTAGTCTCGCTCCCGGTCCATGCGCACGCGCAGTGGATCGGGATTGCAGCAGAAACACGAAGGCCTGCCCCAACACAAAAGGCAGGCCTCCCTGTGACATAATCTCGCAGAACACAAACTTAAGACTCGGCAACGGCCGTCTTCAAGACATTTGAAGCCTGAGGCCCCTTTGCGCCTTGCACGACCTCGAACTCGACGTTTTCTCCCTCTTTCAAAGTTTTGAATCCCTCTCCTTGCAGCGCGGAATAATGTACAAAGACATCATCCCCGCTCTCCAGGCGAATGAAACCAAACCCCTTGCGATCGTTGAACCATTTGACCGTGCCTTTTGTCTTCACAGAAACACTCCTTTCCTCAACGGCCACACCTAGTTATGTGGCCGACCCCGGAACCCAGCTGGCGACAACATGATGATGAAGAAAAAAAACAGACAGAAAAGTCGGTTGGAATGACGGGTTCATTGGAGAGACAACATCGATCACGAAACCCATCTCAGTTACAATTCGCGCAGCATCTACCATGGCGTTTCAAATCTTGTCAAGCCATTCTTTGCCCTCATGCTTGCCGCCGTAAGGTAGACAAGCCTCACCCGCTCGCCTATAGTGTCACACGGGGCTAGGAGCACGTCTGACACGGCCTTCGTAACCAGGCGAAGGAGGGGCGCGGTCAGATGCGAGGCCGCAGGCCTGGAAAAACCGGAGGTGTATTCGCTGTCATACATCGAGGATTTTTTCGGGCCGAGCACGACGCAAATGGCCGCGGATCGTTCGCTGCAGTAGAACGGTCACTGCCGGACAGGCTCCTAGGAGCGTGATTCTTCGAATGTTTCTACGAACGCTGCTGGATCGCTACATCTTCACCGAGCTTCTTTCTCCCTTTAGTATCAGCCTCGGAGCGTTGTGTTTTGTGATGCTCACGAGGGAACTCCTGCGCCTGGTGGAACTTTTGGTTACAAAAGGCGTTGGGATCGTAGCGGTCCTGGAAGTCTTTGCCCATCTGATGCCTTCATTCCTCGTGTTGACCCTCCCGATTGCCGGAATTATCGCCTCGATCACCGCCTTCGGACGACTATCCTTCGACAAAGAATTGGTCGCGATGCAGACTGCCGGCCTGAGCCTCATACGATTGGCCCGCCCCGTGCTGCTCTTCGCCGTGTTCGTCTTCGGGTTGACCTTGTTGTTGGCCCAGTGGGGGCAACCCTGGAGTTCCATGAATCTGAAGAAAGTTGCGTTAAATCTCCTTCGCGATCAACTCGTACTGGCGCTGGAGCGGGGAACATTCAACGAGCCCATCCCGAAGATGATGATCTATGTTCCGGATGGGAATCCCGAAGAGGCCACACCCGGTATATTTGTTTCCGACGAGCGGAATGCAGACGGTCCTCGCATCATTGTGGCGCAACAGTACGAGGTCATCATGGATGCCTCTACGGATCAGGTCGCCTTACGCCTGCAACACGGAGTCATTCACAATCGACCGAATCAGGGGGATCAATACGAACACGTGTCCTTCGCCAGCTACGATCTGAAGTTCTCGCTCAATCAAAGCGGCTACACAACTACGGAAGAACGTCCGTCGTATAACGCCATCGTCACCCAGCTCGAACAATCCAAATGGCGCGACCCGACTGCGCTCCGACGATTGTCGGAGTACTATAAAGATTTGGCCTTTCCGACTGCCTCGCTAGTATTTTGCCTGTTAGGCGTCCCGGTCGGCATCGCCTCGAAACGATCCGGGCGAATCGGCGGATTTGCGGTCGGCGTACTGGTGATCATCATCTACTACATGTTGAACGTCGCCTGCGAATTCTTGGTCACGACGGCAACCGTGCCGCCCTTTGCCGGAGCCTGGTTACCTAATGGTATATTCGCTCTCACCACCGTCGTGTGGTTTTATGTCATGAGTCGCCGGTAACCCCATGTCCATTCTCTTTCGCTATCTGCTTCGCGAGTACGGAAAAATATTTACGATGTGCTTCAGTGCGCTGATGACGATTTATCTTGTCATCGACTTCTTCGAAAAAGTACGACACTTCTTGCGCTACGACGCCAACTGGCTCGACATCCTGACATATTTCCTTCTGAAGGCTCCTGCGATTTCCTTCCAAATTGCGCCGCTAGCCATCCTGATGGCCACCCTGTTGACCTTCGGATTGCTCTCCCGGGGCAACGAAATCACGGCCATGCGCAGTTGCGGCATCAGTTTACTCTGGATTAGCACTCCTTTTATTGCCTTTGCCGCAGTGATTTCTCTCATGCTCTTGCTCTTGAGTTCCACCATTATCCCGCTGGCTGCGAGCAAGTCCGAGGAGATTCGAACCACTCGCATTGAGAAAAAGCCTCCTGCCAAAGCCGTGAAACTCAAGCAACCCTGGACGAGAGTGGGCGCCGACAGCCTCATGCATGTCACGAGCGTTTCCGTCGGAGGAGAACTCTTAGGCGGCATACGCCTCTTTCAGTTCGATAGCAATTTTCAACTGGCCGAAGTGACTGAAGCCAACGAAGCCCGCTATAGCGACTCCACGTGGACACTCTATCAGGGGCGGCATCGACGATTTTCATCCGATGGAACTATCTCAACCAACCTGTTCGACCGCCAAGCTATCGTGCTGACCCTCATTCCTGATGACTTCACCACATGGCTCGCCGGCGACTCCGAAATGATGACATTCCATGATATTCGAGCTTACTCTAGACGTCGGCACCAGCACGGCTCCCAGACAGCACGGCTCACAACAGACTATTACAGCCGGATCGCCTTCCCCTTTGTCACCGTGGTCATGGTCTTGGTCGGCATTGCGATGAGTCTGCGCAAGAGCGGGACCAGAGGGGGCAGCATGGCAATGGGCATTGGGCAAGCGCTTGCGGTTGGCTTCTGCTATTGGACGACACACTCCATTGCCATCGCGCTTGGCCGTGGCGGAGTCTTAACGCCTCTGATCGCCTCATGGATGGCAAATGTGCTCTTTTTGAGCTTTGGCCTCTATCTGATGTTCAAGGTGCGTTATTAAACGCCGCACGACGGGCGAGACGAGCGAGAAAGGCGCGACACGAAGTTCGAAGTTCTGGGTTCGAAGTTCAGAAAACCTCGAACTTCGAGCCTCGAACCCTCATTTGTCTCGCTTTTCTCGCTCGTCCCGCCTGTCTCGCAGGGCCACTGGCTTGGCCCCTGGTTGACTGATTCCGACGCTTCCGGTAAGTAGAAGTCAGGGCGTTACCGAAAGGATTTTAAGAAGATGCGGGCGCGTGTGGTCGTCACAGGGATGGGGATTGTCTCTCCGATCGGTATTGGAGTGAGTGAGTTTTGGAAAGCCGCCCTTGCCGGTCAATCCGGCATCTCGGCAATTACGTCGTTCGATCCGTTTCCCATGGACGGCTATCGCTCTAAGGTCGCAGGCCAGGTGCGTGACTTCACGGTCGAACGGTTTATCGACTCAACCCATGGCGACCGCGTTGACCGTTATGCACAGTTTGCTCTCGTCGCAGCGAAAGAAGCACTGGCTGACTCGGGCCTTCAGATGGCGAAGGAAGATCCCCACCGCGTCGGGGTTATCGTCGGAGCCGGCATGGGCGGCATGGTCATGGGCGAGCGTGAAATCACGCAGCTCTATCAGCAGCAGAAACCCCATCGCGTCCATCCGAATTTTATCCCCGTCATCACCCTTAATTCTGCCTCCGGGATCATCGCAATGGCCTATGGCGCCAAGGGCCCGAACTTGACCATCTCTACCGCCTGCTCTTCCAGCGCCCATGCACTCGGACAAGCGCTCCACTGTATCCGCGAGGGTCGTGCCGATGTCGTAATCGCCGTGGGAGCCGATGCCAGCATCACTCCGCTCGTCTTTGCAGGATTTTGTTCCCTGCGTGCCCTTTCGTCCAAATTCAACGATCGCCCGGAGAAGGCCTCTCGGCCCTTCGATCGGTTTCGAGACGGTTTCATCATGGGAGAAGGCGCCGGGACGCTCATCCTGGAATCGGCCGCTCATGCCAAGAAACGCAAGGCGAGAGTCTATGCAGAAATCGCCGGCTACGCCGCCACCAGCGAGGCGTATCACATGGTCATCCCTCGTGAAGATGGCCTGGAAGTGGCCCACACAATGCAGCTGGCCCTTGCGGATGCCGGCGTGACTCCGGCCCAGGTGAATTACATCAATGCTCACGCCACGTCGACAACCATCGGCGATGCCGTAGAAGTGAAGGCGATTCGTCGACTCTTTCGATCGCGCGCAGACAAGATCACCATCAGCGCCACCAAGTCGTTGATCGGCCACACGCTGGGCGCTGCCGGTGCCATAGGAGGCATCGCCTCGGTACTGGCGCTGCATACAGGTCAAATTCATCCGACGGCCAACTACGATGACCCCGACCCGGCTTGTGCACTAGCAGGCCTCTCCCGCTCAGCGCAAGAACGTCATGTGAAAGTCGCCTTGCTGAATGCGTTTGGATTTGGCAGCAACAACGCCGCCGTGGTATTCAAACAGGCGACTAAGTAGGAGCTGTTCAACAGGCCGCCGGTAATCCGTGAGACATAACTCGTTATATATGGACGATTTCTGAGGGAACATACTCGGCAGTTCTACGTGTCACTTTTCATGGTGCTTGAGAGCGAATCGAGAGCCAATCTGGCAAACTTGTTCAATAACCGATTAGAGAACGACGGAGAACGGTAACCGATGGCAACCGATCCCACCATAGCACTGAAGATCCGCACCGCCTTGGGCGAGTACCTGAAACGCGATCCGGCCATGATATTGGTTACACAACATCTGCGTGACGATTTGGGTCTCGACTCGATGGCAGTCATCGAACTGCTGTATCGCATCGAGGAGACCTTCGATCTCCAGATCCCCGACCAAGACCTCGCGGGAATGACGACAGTCGGGCATGTCGTGAATTATGTCGAGAAGCGGTTGGGGAAAACGGCTTCCCCCGCCCTGACCGAGAAACCGGCGAAGCCAAAGAGCAAAAGGAAACCCTAATCCATATGGCGATGCGAGCACGCACTCCTATCTCATTGGCACAGATCCACAAGGTAGTCGGCGGAGAACTTGTGGGGTCGCCACACGCTACTGTCACAAAGCTAGCCGGTTTTGAAGAGGCCGGCCCAAACGATCTGACCTTCGTCACCGGGGATCGGATATTGAAGACTGGCGGGCCCACCGTTGCCGGAGCGCTCCTCACCCACCGGCGTCTTGCTGAGATTGCTAATCCCCACATCGTCGTCGCGAATCCCGCATTGGCCTTTGCGCAGGTCGCCCAAGTCTTCTTTTGCCCCAGCTCCCCTCCCCGAGGAATTGACCCGACTGTTGTCCGCGGTGTTGACACGCAGGTCGGTTTCGATGTCTCGATCTGGCCGGGAGTCACACTGGGAGACCGTGTGATGATTGGAGCGCGAGTAACTCTCTACCCCGGTGTCTTTATCGGCGATGATTCGACGATCGGGGACGACACACTCCTCTATCCAAATGTCGTCGTCAGGGAAGGCTGTACAATTGGCGCGCGGGTGATCATTCACAGCGGCACGGTGATCGGGAGTGATGGATTCGGCTATGTACAGGATCAGGGACGGCATTTCAAGATTCCTCAGCTCGGCGGAGTCACGATCGAGGATGACGTCGAGATCGGGGCGAATGTCGCAGTCGACCGAGCCACGCTCGGCCAAACCATCATCAAACAAGGCACCAAGGTTGATAATCTC
>Ga0157380_10000963_pt1 | contig 18228 bp, 15 predicted proteins | sample S35metaG_FD_119757 | JGI IMG/M metagenome (GOLD analysis project Ga0157380, IMG submission 119757) | Switchgrass rhizosphere microbial communities from Kellogg Biological Station, Michigan, USA - S3-5 metaG | ecosystem: Host-associated > Plants > Roots > Rhizosphere > Soil | place: USA... | reverse complement strand
CGTTGGTAATGGGACGCTCGCGAGGCCGGAACAGTTCGTTGAAGAACCAGATGGGCAACGTGCGCTCGTGGCCGGCGGTGAACAGGGTCACGATGATCTCGTCGAAGGACAAGGCGAAGGCCAGCATGCCGCCGGCCAGCAACGCCGTTGCCATTTGCGGCAGGACGATGCAACGGAACGTCTGCCAGCCATCGGCTCCCAGGTCCATGGACGCTTCGATCCCGCTTCGGGGCAAGCGCCGCAGGCGTGCGACCACGTTGTTGTAGACGATGACGACGCAGAACGTGGTGTGTCCGGCAACGATAGTCCAGAAACCCGGGTCGATGGCCACCGACTTGATCGCCGTCAGCAATGCAATGCCGGTGACGATGCCGGGCAGCGCGATGGGCAGGATGAGCAGGAAAGCAATGCTCTCCCTGCCCCGGAATTTCGCACGCGACATGGCAAGCGCGGTGAGCGAACCGAGAATCAATGAAAACACCGTCGCCAATGCAGCTACCGAGAGCGATAAGCGCAGCGCTGCCCAGATATCGCTGCGGGCGAAGGCAGCTTCGAACCAGCGCAACGTCAGTCCCGGCGGAGGAAATGCATAAGTCCGGTCATCGGTGGTGAACGCATAGAGCAGGATGACGAGCACGGGCACGTGCATGAACGCGAGGCCGGCATAGGCCGCGATGCGGGCGCCGAGCGATGGCTCGTTCCATCCGCGGCCTCTACGTGCACGGTCAGAGCGCATCGAACGCTCCGGCCCGCTTGGCGAGCGACAGATAGATCATGATCAGCACGATGGGCACGACCGAAAAGGCGGCGGCCAAAGGAATGTTGCCGGCGGTGCCCTGCTGTTGATAGACCATCATGCCGATGAAATAGCCTGGAGCTCCGACCACGCTGGGAATGATGTAGTCCCCGAGGGTAAGCGAAAAAGTGAACACCGATCCGGCAGCCAGGCCCGGCAGGACCAGTGGGAGCACGACATTCCAGAACGTCTGGCGCGGACGCGCTCCGAGATCGGCGGATGCCTGGAGCAACGACACGGGAACGCGCTCCAACGCAGCAGCCAGCGGCAGGATCATGTACGGAAGCCACATGTAGACGAAGACGATGAACATGCCGAGGTACGACGAGGACAGCGACGGACCGCCGATCGCGGAAATACCCAGCACCGAGTCGAGCACTCCCTGCAGGCCGCACGATTCCAGCAGCCAGCTGAGAATGCCCTGCTTCGCCAGGATCAGGCGCCACGCATAGACCTTCACCAGATAGCTCATCCACATCGGCAGCATCACGCCGACGTAGAACAGTGCTTTGAGCCGCCGCGAAGCGTAACGCACCATGTAGTTGGCAATAGGCAATGCGATGATGGCGCACGCAATCGTCACGGCGACGGCCATGATCAGCGTACGCAGGATGATGTCGATGTGCGCCGGCTGCGTAACGACCTGTTTGAACGTCGCCAGGGTCGGCTGGTAGACGATCTTCGCCGTGAACTCGTCGATGGCGTAGAAACTGTTCGCCAGCAGGGCGAACAGCGAACCGAGATACACGGTGCCGAACCACAGCAACGGCGGAATCAATAGCAGGCCCAGATAGACATTCGGTCGCCGATACAGGAACGTCGCCGTGCGCCTGAACGCACCGGCTGCATTCGATGCGGCAGAGGCGGTCATCGTAACGTCACCGCGGCAGTGTGCGGCCATTCGACCATGACCGTCGCACCTGCTGGAAAGATAGCTATGTCCGCATCGGTCGAAGCCGCCGACACCAGTTCACCCGAATCGAGCCTGACCTGGCAGCGGGTCGTCGCGCCGTGATACTGCACGTCCATCACTGTGCCGGGGCAGCGCATGTAGTGACTATCCGGCTGGTCCGGCACTGCGTCGGGCATCTTTCGCAGCCGCACGTTTTCCGCCCGGACGGCGAAGGGCTGCGGCGATCCTTTCAAGCGCTGTGCCAACTCACCTTCGATGATATTCGCGCCGCCGACGAAGCGAGCCACGAACGCGGTGGCTGGCTGCGTATAGAGCGCTCTGGGCGTATCGAGCTGCTCGATCTTCCCGTGATTGAAGACGGCGACGCGATCCGCCATGGACAGCGCCTCGCCCTGGTCGTGAGTGACGAAGACGAACGTGATGCCGAGCCGCCGCTGCAGGTTTTTCAGTTCGATCTGCATTTCTTCGCGCAGCTTCAGGTCGAGTGCGCCCAGCGGCTCATCGAGCAACAGCACGCGAGGATGATTGATCAGCGCCCGCGCCAGCGAAACCCGCTGGCGCTGTCCGCCCGATAGCTGCGAAGGCCTGCGATCGCCGAGCGCAGACAGCTTGACGAGCTCCAGCATTTCCAGCGCTCGGCGTTGCTGTTCATCGCGCGGCACTTTTCTCACGCGCAATCCATAAGCTACGTTTTGCAGCACTGTCATGTGCGGAAACAGCGCGTAGTCCTGGAACACGGTGTTGACGTCGCGCTCGTAGGGAGCGCGATCCGTCACATCCTCGCCATCGAGCAGGATGGAGCCGCTGTCGGGCGCTTCGAAGCCTGCGATGAGACGCAGGCAGGTCGTCTTGCCGGAACCGGACGGACCGAGCATCGCGAAGAATTCCCCTTGCGCGATGCTCAGGCTGACGCCGTCGACGGCACGCACGTCGCCATAGTTGCGTGCGACGTTGCGAAACTCGATGGCGGCTGCCATCAGCCTGGCTACGCTGGCTGGCTGCTCTGGCCGACTCGTCAGCGCCCGCCCATGATGGCTACATAGTCGGTCGCCCACCGGCTGTACGGAATGCAGGCATCGCCATGCGCTGCGCATTTCGCTTCCGGCGTGCGCCAGAAATGGATCTTGTCGAAGTTCTCGATGCCGTTGGTCTTGCAGCCCTCGGCTCCCAACAGCTCGTTGCCGTCGCATGCAGCAGGCACCACGGGAACCGAGCCGAACCACGACGCAACGTCGCCCTGCACTTTCGAAGTGATCGACCACGAGAGCCACTTGTAAGCGCAGTTCGGATGCTTGGCCTGGGCATGCAGCATCGTCGTATCGGCCCAACCGGTCGCGCCTTCCGCTGGAATGGTGCTCGCCACCGGCTGCTTGTTGGCGACCAGCGTGTTGACCTGGTACGGCCAGGAACCCGATGAGACCACGCCTTCGTTGGTGAAATCCTGCACCTGTACGCTGGCGTCATGCCAGTAACGTTGGATGAGCGGATGCTGGGCACGCAGCAGTGCGAGCGCTGCGTTGTACTGTGCTTCGTCGAGTTCGTACGGATCCTTGATGCCGAGATCCGGCTTCTTGGTCATCAGGTACAGCGCGGCGTCCGCGATGTAGATCGGACCGTCGTAAGCCTGGATGCGTCCCTTGCTCTGCTTGCCGTCGGGGAGTTTCTGCGGCTCGAACACGACGCTCCACGATGTCGGCGGCTTCTTGAAGGTCTTGGTGTTGTAGAGCAGGACGTTCGGTCCCCATTGATACGGCACGCCGTAGTGCTTGCCGTCGACGACGTGCCACGGAGCGTCTTTCAAGCGCGGATCGATACTGTCATAGCCTTCGACCTTGGCGGTATCGACGGGTTGCACGGTGCCGCCGCGAATCAATCGCAGCGATGCATCGCCGGACGCGGTGACGAGGTCATAGCCGCCCTGGGTCATCAGCGACACCATTTCGTCGGACGTGCCGGCGGTCTTGACGTTGACCTTACAACCGGTGTCGGTTTCGAACCTGGCGACCCAGTTGTAGTTCTTATCGCTCTCGCCTCGCTCGACGTAGCCGGGCCACGCGACGATGTCCACTTGTCCTTCGAGCGCGGTTGACGCAACGGCAGGCGCGGGGGCAGCGGCTGGCGGCGGCGCTTCCTTCTTCCCGCAGGCAACGACGGCAAGTGCGATGGATGTCATGAGCAGCAAACGCGAACTTTGAGACCGCATGGTGACTCCCCTTGTGACTGCCCTGGGCGCCTGCCCCTGCCGGACCTGCCACTGTTGTTCATCCTCAACCCCACGACCGTTGCCAAGGCAATCGAGCCGCGACCCTGTAGGAGTGTACCGGACAGCGGGCCCAGCCGGGCAAGTCCAGGCAGGTCGGCGTCAAGCGGACTCACGTCCCTGTTGCCAGGGATTGGCCCCGGCTTGTACGTTGCCCCATTCTCACAGCAGCCCCATAGCAGTCGGCAGGTCAATCATGAGCGGTTCGGGAAGCCTGGTTTGTGTCGGCGTGGGCATGACGCTCGGTTCCCACATCACACCGCTCTCGCGCAGCTACATAGAAACAGCGGATGTCGTGTTCACCGCCGTGTCGGACGGCGTGATCGAATTGTGGCTCGCGAAGATGAACCCGGATGTCCGCAGCCTGCAGGTGTTCTACGCGGAGGGCAAACCGCGCACCGAAACCTACCGGCAGATGGTCGACGCCATGCTCACAGAGCTGCGTACGGGCAAGCAGGTTTGCGGCGCCTTCTATGGACATCCTGGAGTGTTCGCCGTGGTCCCGCATCGAGCGATCGAGCAGGCGCGTCGCGAAGGGTTCACGGCACACATGGAACCGGGCGTCTCGGCCGAGGATTGCCTGTACGCGGATCTAGGGATCGATCCGGGTAAATACGGATGCCAGCATTACGAAGCGAGCCAGCTGATGTTCTATCGGCGGCGTATCGATACGTCGGCTTACCTGGTTCTATGGCAGATCGGGGCGGCCGGCGATCAATCGACGGCGCGTTTTTCGACCGGCCGCGAGTATCGGCAAGTGCTGGTCGACCTGTTGGCGCAGGATTACGATCTGAACCATCGAGCCATCCTCTACAAGGCAGCCACGCTGCCGATTCAACGTCCGCACATCGAACCTATTGCGCTCGGCGGCTTGCCGGACGCGATCATGGATATGCACGCGACGCTGGTCATTCCTCCATCGACGCCTCTGGTAGCCAACACCGCGATTCGCGAGCGACTGTCGGCGCTCGATCGTTCCACTGTTGCGTGCTGAAGCCGTTGTCGATGGCACCGGAGCGCGGTTCCATGCAGGTCGAATTCTCGACAGCGCGAGTGCTGCTGCGACCAATGGCCGAGGCGGACGAAGCGCTGTTCTGTGATCTTTACAGCGATGCGGAAACGATGCGTTTCATCGGCCCGCCGCTGTCTCGGGAGCGCGCAGCCCGCGGCTTTCGAAACATGCTCCGGCTGATGCGGCAACCCGATGCGGACCAGGTATTTTTTACTTTGAACGGACGGCCGTCGGACACACATCTAGCTTGCGCCACGCTCGGTATCGCATCGATTCAGCACGTGGATATTCCGGGGCGACGCGCGGAAGCCGGACTCGTCATCGGTTCGCAGTATCGTGACCAGGGGGTCGCGCGCGAAGTGTTGTCAGGACTGATTCGATTCGCCTTCGAACACCTGCACCTGGATGAAATCTGGGTGCAGATCCATGCGGATCATACGGTAGTGGAAAAATTGGTCGTGAGTGTAGGCTTATCGCGGGGCAGTTCGGCCGATACACATGCCAGCGACACGGTCATGCGCATCTGGTCGGCCCGACGCGCAACGTGGTTGCCCCCCAATTCACCATGCCGGTCACGATCGCTGGTCGATTGATGGGAGCGGTTGGAGTGGCCAATCTGGAGTTGGATATTTCACTGGAGGAACGTATGTCGGATGTGATCGATTTCTTGGAACAGCTGGGTCGGGATGCACACCTGCGGCATGCATCGCAGGCGGAGATCGGGCAGGCATTGGCCCGCACCCGTATCGATCCCAGCGTGCAGGCGGCTATTTTGGATGAGGACCAGCAGCAGCTGGAAAACCTGCTCGGTGCCGACACCAATGTCTGTTGCATGATCTTCGTGCCGGAGGACGAAGACGACGTTCCGCCGGAAGAAGAGTTCGTCAGCAACCGCAGCGTCGCGGCCTGAACGACCGAGGTCTACCGCTTGCCGGAGCCTCGGTTCCGGCAGGTTGCCGCGCACAGTTGCACCAACAACTAGAACGTAAGCACAACTACGCATCGAATCCGTCCGCGGGCGGTGTATCCGCGGCAATTCGCGTCCCCTCTTCCCAAATCCACGATTGAGTCGATTGCCGGATATGGAGCATTCGGCATAGGCTGCGCGGTGCATTGCAGCTCAATGCTGATGCATGGCTGCCGATGACATGGTGGACGGAAGCCGTCCGGAGAGTCGAATGCCTGCAGTAAGTCAATCAATCAGCGCCGCGTCCTGCGAAGCACGGGAAACCACCGCTGCTCGATGCGTCCGCTGGCCCACAGCGGCTGTTTGATCGACACCTCGTTGCGATGACTTCCTGCAAGCCATCCCTGTCAGGCCCCCTGTCGAGAGTGGGCGCAGTGCTCTGGATGCTGCTTGCCGGATCTGCTTGGGGAATGACGCACGATGCAGCCGGTGCGTTGCTGAAGAAGGCAGACAGCGTCAAGACCGCCGACCCGGCGGCTTTCAGTGCAGACCTGCAAGTGCTCGAGGCGAATGCCGCCGGACTGTCCACTTATCAACGGGAGTACTTGCGCTACCTGAAAGGCTGGCGCAGTGCTTACGAGGGCGACTACCAGCGCGCCATCACCACGCTCGAGTCGCTGATCGACGAGTCGCGCGATGTGACCTTGCGCTTTCGCGCCGGCGCCACCGTCGTCAATGTCCTTTCCATCGCCGCACAGTATGAACAGGCCTTCACGCGCCTGAGCCAGTTGCTGGAACTGCTGCCGCAGATCAAGGACGAGGATGCCCGCGAGCAAGGGCTGACCGTCGCCGCATTCCTCTATAACCAGGTGGACCAGCACGATCTGGGACTGAATTACGCACAGCAGTTGATCGAACACCAACGCACCAGCAATGGCGTCTGCGCCGGCGAGCAACTCAAGCTGGAAGCGTTGTATCGCAGCCATCGCCTCGAAGTCGACGATCGCGAACTCGCAAGCGCCATCGATGCATGCACACGCATCGGTGAATTCGGCTACGCCAACGTCATCAGGACCTATATCGCGCGCTTGCATCTCGCCGGCGGCCGCATCGACGCGGCGCTGCGCGTGCTGAACGATCACTACGCAGAAGTGCAACGTACGCGCTATCCGCGACTCATCTCCGAATTCGACGCATTGCTGGCGGATGCCTGCTTTCGCAAAGGCGACCTGGCGGCAGCGAAGGAAGCCGGCAACCGGGCGGTCGAGCGGGCAGTGAAGAACGAAGTGACGGAACCGCTGGCAACCGCATATCGCGTGCTCTATTCAGTCGCCAAGCGCGAAGGCGATTTCGCCGCCGCACTGGCGCACTACGAGAAATACGCCGCTGCGGATAAGGGCTATCTCGACGACGTGACTGCCCGACAGCTGGCATTCCAGCGCGCCCTGCATGAAGCGACGGCGAACAAGCTGCAGATCGAAGCCCTGAACAAGCAGAACCAGTTGCTCACCCTGCAGCGTGAGATCAACTGGCTGTACATCGCCCTGCTGATCGGGAGCGTGAGCTTCATTGCCTATTGGGCCTACAAGACCAAGCTGTCCCAGCTGCATTTCATGAAGCTGTCGCGGCACGACGGCCTGACCGGCATTTTCAACCGGCCGCACTTCATCGACCTGGCCGAACGCATGCTGGCGGAAGGCCGCAAAACCGAGCGTAAACTCTGTGTCGTGCTGTGCGACCTGGATCATTTCAAGACGATCAACGACCGCTTTGGCCACGCCGCCGGCGACGCGGTATTGAAGCAGACCGTCGCCGCCTGCCAGGCCCATCTTGGGCCGACCGACCTGTTCGGCCGTTTCGGTGGCGAGGAGTTCGGCATCCTGCTGGCCGATTGCGACCTGGAACTGGCGCAGCGGCGTTCCGAGCAGATGCGCCTGTCCATCGCCAGGATTTCCAATGGCTACGGCGATTACACCGTATCGGCCAGCTTCGGCGTTGCAGCCACGGCGAACTCGGGTTATGAATTGCGTGAGCTGCTCGCTGACGCCGATGCCGCGCTCTATCAAGCCAAGCGCTCGGGCCGCAATCGGGTAGCCTCGTTCGAAGCGGATCGTACTGCCGCCTGAGCGGCATCCCATCGCCTCTTCGTTGTCGTTCGTCCATGGTCCATCGCCCATGACCCATCCGCCGCATCTTCCCAAGTCCGACCTCGAAGCATTGAGCCGCAGGCTGCAACGACTGCATGCGCAGCTGATCGAAGCGGAGCGCCAGTTTCATCCGGGCCTGGCGCCGCTGGCGCTGCTGGATCGCCTCGTCAACGATCCGCAATGGGCCTGGCTGCGTCCACTGTCGGCATTGATCGCCGACATCGATCACGTCCTGGCGCAGGAACAGCCGCCGACGGAATTCGATCGTGCCGTCGTGGCTGCTCACGTTCGCGGGCTGCTGGCCGGCGAAGGCGACCTGCAACACCAGCAGTTCCTGGAACGTTATCGGGGGCTATTGCAGCTGCATCCTGGACTCGTCAGCCTGCACGGCGAAGTGAAGGCCATGCTGAAAGGAGCACCGCTGGAATCGGACGACGAAGCCGAACGGCTGCACGCCAGGCACCAGTGGGCCATGAGATGCAAGCATCGCGGGCCCATACATTGAGACGGGCAGTCGAGACAGCATTACCCTGATGGACAGCGCGCGGCAGCCCCAGTAGCATCGTTCCCGTCATTGGGGAGTAGTCGACCTTCGTTCGCGAAGGGGTTGGCGTCAACACACTTGGTCGATCGACCGTGGCGCCCACAGTACCCATACCCGGCAAGACCTTTGACCAGCTCATCTCCGCAGGCCGGGGAATGGGTTGGTCATCTGTGCTCCGGCCGAGGACATCCCATTGGAAGCCTTTCTCGTCTCCACCGGCATCGTCGCCCTTGCGGAAATGGGTGACAAAACCCAATTGCTGGCGCTGGTGCTGGCCGCGCGTTTTCGGCGCCCCGTTCCCATTGTCATCGCGATCCTGCTGGCGACGGCGTTCAATCATGGCATCGCCGGAGCGCTGGGCGCGTGGCTGACTTCCGTCGTCAATCCGACCGTGCTGCGCTGGGCGTTGGGCCTGTCGTTCATCGCGATGGCGGGCTGGATCCTGATTCCCGACAAGATCCATACGGAGGGCGAGAAGGCCTCGAAGTACGGCGTCTTCGGCACCACGTTGATCGCCTTTTTTCTCGCCGAAATGGGCGACAAGACGCAGATCGCGACGATTGCGCTCGCCGCGAAATACGCCTCGTTCTATGCCGTGGTCATGGGTACGACCTTCGGCATGATGATCGCCAACGTGCCGGCCGTGCTGGTGGGCGACCGTATCGCCGGCAAGCTGCCGCTGAAAACCATCCACGGCATCGCCGCCGCCATTTTCGCGATTCTCGGCGTGCTGGCGCTACTGAACGTGGGATCGAAGCTGTGAGGTGAGCGCTGGGCTCAAAGGCCGCTGCCGCCGTCGAAAATCAGCTGCCAGTAGCCCACGTCGATCCAGCGGTTGAACTTCCAGCCGACTTCGGCGAAGTGTGCGACTTTGACGAAGCCGAGCCGTTGGTGCAGTCCGACGCTGGCATCGTTGGGCAAGGCGATGCCGCCGATAGCGACGTGCTGGCCCTGCGCCCGCAGGCGTTTGAGCAGTTCGTTGTACAGCAGCGTGCCGAGACCGCGTCGGGCCAGCTCGGGAAGCAAATATACGGTGGTCTCAGCGGCGAACCGATAAGCGGCCCGCGTCCGCCACCGGGTCGCATAACAATAGCCGTCGATCTTGCCGTCGGTCTCATGGACGATCCACGGAAAACTCGCCTGCACGTCGGCGATCCGTACCGCCATTTCCTGCGCCGTCACCACGGCTGTTTCGAAAGTGATGACGGTGTGCAGGATGTAATGATTGTAGATGTCGACGATCTGGGCTGCGTCGGCAGCAGTGGCGTCACGGATCATGGCCCGAGAATATGATGTCAATCAGTTGCGACTGTGCCGAAGTCGGGGAAGTCGATTAATCAAAGCATCTCTGGGTACACTACCGGGCCGCGGCATGGCCGACAACTCGATTCCGGAAAAACCGCCCTCCATGCTCCGATCGCCACCCCGCACTCCGCTTGCCGTTGCCCTGTGTATCGCCGGCGCCGTTCTATATTTTCTTTCGTTCCTGAATTTCCACCTGTACGCACTGACCTGGATCTGTTTCGTGCCGGTGCTGTTAGCGATTCGTGACGCCACGCCGAAACGTGCTCTCTGGCTGGGAACGATCTTCGGCGCGGTCACGAACGGTGGCGGGTTCTACTGGATCACGCACCTGATCGAGGAATTCGGCCACCTGCACATCTCGCTGGCCATCGCCGGCTTCGCGCTGCTGTGTATCTATCAAGGCTTCCTGCTGGCAATCGTGCTCGCTTGCGTACGCCGCGCGGAACGCGACCTGCACATCGCGCCCGTGTGGAGCCTGGCAATCGTCTTTCCGGCCCTCGAAGTCGTCTATCCCCTGCTCTTCCCCAGTTACATCGGCAATTCACAGTTCGAATTCTCGGCAATCACGCAGTTCGTCGACATCACCGGCATGGCGGGACTGACCGTCCTGCTCGGCTTGGTCAACGGTGCGCTCTATGAAGTGCTGGACGCACGCGTGGCATCCAGAAAAATAGAGCGGCTGCGCCTGATCGTTCCTGCCTCTGCATTCCTGCTGTGCGCGATTTATGGGCTCGTGCGCTTGCCTGCAATCGACACGAAAACCCAGGCCGCGCCACGACTGAACGTCGGATTGATCCAAACGAACATCGGCGCAAGCGACAAGGCGAAAGATCCTGAAGAGTTCGTCGCACGCCATCAGCAGATGTCCAAGGAACTGGTCGCTGTTCATCCGGAGGTCGAGCTGATCGTCTGGCCCGAGTCCGCCTACAACCGCTTGATCGAGCGGTCGCAGAAAAACGTCGACTACGAGGTCACCAACGGCATCGGCCGACCGTTGCTCTTCGGCGTGCTCACTTACTCGCAGGGAGCGACGCGAGCGGACAGCCAGATCTTCAATAGCCTGCTGCTCGCTTCCGCCACGGGCGACGTGCTCGGCATCTACGACAAGATCGAGTTACTCGCGTTCGGCGAGACGTATCCGTTCTCCCGTACGTTTCCTTCGTTGACCGCGGTATTCGGCACGTCGTGGTTCACGCGAGGCACCTCGCTGCAACACTTGCAGCTCGCCGATGTTTCGCTGCTGCCGATGATCTGCTACGAAGACATCCTGCCCTCACTGGTGCTCGATATCTGGCGTCACGACGGTCCATCGGACGTGCTGGTCAACATCACCAACGACTCCTGGTACGGCGACACGCATCAGCCGATGATTCACCTGGTGCTGGCCAGCTTCCGTTCCATCGAGACGCGCCGGGCGCTGATCCGCTCGACCAACACCGGCATCAGTGCGATCGTCGATCCGGCGGGACGTATCACGCAGCGCACGGGTCAATGGAAACGCGAGACGCTCGTCGCGGCCGTGCCGCTCATCAAGGACGGATCGCAGACGGTCTTCATGCGTCTGGGCAACGTGATCGGTTGGCTGTGCGTGGCGCTGACGGCGGTTGGGTGGTGGAGGTGCTGGCGAGTGAAGAAACGAAGCGCTTAAAGAAAGCGACCCGGGGACACTGCTCGCGGCAGCGAGCTGTGTCCTCATTCTTCATCCTAGAACCGCTTCGCTTCAAGATGAAGATGGGGGACACGCACCTTGCGCTTCGTTACAGGAGCATGTCCCCAAACGCAGCCTCAGCGCTCCGCGAGCGCCGCCACCAACGTGCCGCGGGCTGTCGCAGTCAGCGGATCGCTGGCCATGCGAATATCGCCGACTTCGAATGGCATCGAACGCTTGCGCAGGAGCTGTTCGAAACGATCGCGGAAGCCCTTCGGCATGGACGTACCGCCCGCGAGAACGATGGGCAACGGCCGGTCGGTGCGGGGGAGTTTCTGGCTGCGGGTCACGGAGTTGTACAGCTCGTCGACCAGCGACTCGATCAGCTTGTCGTAGTAGATGTGAATGGCCTTGCCGATCTTGTCGTCGTTGGCGCGATTCAGATCGAAGTTGTCTTCCTTGATCGCCTTGACCCGTGTCGCCGGTTCGCCGACCACGGCGCCGACCGAGGAATCGATATAGTCGCCGCCCTTCGCGATGCTGAAGGTCAACGAAGGAATCGACAGGTACGAGAGCGCGACGTTGCACATGCCGCCACCGCACGAGATGCCGATGCCGGTGAAGCTTTCGTTGGCGAGTTCGGCGAGCACCACGGCGAGGCCTTCGTTCACTGCGAGCGGCGTGTAGCCGCGCCCTTTCAGATAGCGCTTCAGCGTTTCTTCGTGATACGTCAGCTCGGCGCCGGTCTCTGCTGCGGCAGCAGGCACCGAGAAAGCGATGACTTCATTCGCCGTCGGCGCCGGCGGCACCAGCGAACCAAGAATGGATTCGAGCACGTGCGTCGCCAGCCGCTCCTGCGGATTGAGAATGCCTTTCGCCATCGGGCGGCGGCACTCGGCGTTGAACATGTGCGCGAACTTCTCCGAAGCCGATCCATAGACGATCAGCTCTTCGCCATCGCGATAGTGCGGAATGCCGTTCTGCTGCAGCGTGTTCTGTGCCAGCGAAGTGAACGGCACCGCGACGAATGCATTCAATTGCGCATCCGAGGCCGAATGCCGCGAATCACCGCGTGCGGTCACCACTTTACTGGTGCCGACGTCCAAGCCTGTGCGTGTCGTTGCGGCGGCAGTGCCCCAACCGGACGAGGCCTGATCGTGTGAGGTCTGCACCCCGAAGTCGTTGCGATCATCCATCGTACTATCCTCTCTTGTTGCTCGCCGTTTGAACCGGAGTCTCGCCTGCGACGGTGGCGTCGTCGCGAATCTGGCTTATCCACTTGTTGTACAAAGCCCGTCGCTCGAGACGCACCACCTCGGTGGACACGTGGCGTTTCGTCGCATCGCCACGGAGCGATTCTTCCGCCGCCACGAGGCCGGGCCAGCGCTCGCCAACGACACGTACGAATTCGCGGTCGTAGGTAAAACCGAACATCGCCACGCTCGGCGGCGGTTGTGCGTACAGATCCGGTAACCCGAAGGCTTCGAAGGGAAACCCGCGCGCCCAGTCGCGGTGATACCCGATCAAATAAGTCTTCGGACTGATACTGGTCAATCCGTGTGTCACGCACATTTCAGGCGCGATCGCGAACCGCTGCCGCAGGTAGTTGGTCAAGTTGCGCCCCGCTACGAGTTGCGCTCGCGTGATAGGCAACGTATGCCCGCCTTCCCAGCGCGACTCGAAGGAAATGCCCAGGAACGCCGAATTCAGGTCGAGATAGACATCCTCGCCGCGCGCCCAGATCGAATGACCCGCGTGGCTGGCGCGGGTGTCGTCGTCGACCATGCGATAGACGCGCCCGAACCGGTCGATCATGTAGTTGTAAGCCTGGGTGCGCGCCACGTAACGCAACAACGCGGTGCTGCTCTGGCGCAGCTGCCGGCCGTAATCGGCCTCGAGCGGCCACAGGTCGCTTTCGGACGTGTGGAAGAGAATGCCTACCGGATGTGAGTACCAGGTTGGTTGAATGCCGCGCTGCCGGTCGTGGATGCGGTATTTACGGGGCTCCCCCGCGACTGTGTAAGTGGTCTCGATACGCAGGCCGTTGCTGTAGAGCTCCCAACCGGGACCGCGGTCCGCCAGCCAGATGGTGGTCGGTGCGAGGCCAACCGGATCCTGCGGCATCGACTCGGCGGGCTGCGGAGGTGTGGTGTCGACATCGGTGCGCGCGGGCTGCAATGTATCGACACTGCGCGCGGTCAGCTGTGCGAGCCCCTGCGGAGAGGCTTGCGGCTTCGGTTCGATACTGAAAGCCAACGTCGCCATGAGCGCAGGCAGGAACAGCATACCTGCCGCCAGGGTGCCGACCACCCCGTAGCGCGCTGTCTTGCGTGCTTCGAGCGTGCGCTGATTGACCGAGATTCTTGCGGTCGCGTCGTCCGCGATCGGTTGCAATGCCTGCAGTCCACGCAATCGGTAGAGCACACGACGCAGCGGAGGAATTGGGACGCGTTTGACGTGGCGCTCGATTCGCTCACCGTCACCCACCGCTCCGCGCAGGTAGCGCAGCTTGAGAACGGGATCCGCGATGTCGGCGCTGATCTGCGAAAGCTGCTCTCGCAGCTCGACATCGCACGCATCCGCTTGCGTGCGGTACTTGTCCGGGCCGGAAAATGGATCGAGCGTCGCCGCCATGACCTGTGGGATCGCTGTGAGACAAGACGAGATACATGAGGCGGCTGGGATCGGATACGCCGCCGACGTAGTTACGCCCGTGTCGTGAATTCCCTCCCAGCCGGTTGATTCTTATGCCTGTATCCCAGCAAATTCGCAATCCGGGCAAGCCCGCGAGCGACCTGAAACGTCGAAAATTTGACGCAGGTCCGCTTTCTCCATCGGGGACACCCATCGATTGGCCGCTGGCTGAATCGATGGGTGTCCCAGATCGATCCCCAGATCGATCATCCGACCTCAGGACACCCATCGATCGATGGATGTCCCGGACGGATCGGTCGCATCGACCGGTGAAATCGGTGGGTGTCCCGGATCGATCATCCCGGACCGATCAGAAATCCGCGCTGAGCTCCGCCGCGAGGGTCCGCTGCGGATAGGGATGGAAGTTCCAGTAGGTGTCGTTGTTGAGATTGTCCATGCTCAACGACGCCGTGATCGCATCCGTGATGCGGTAGCGCACCCTGGCGTCGATGACGAAGAAGTTACTGGTGCCGGTGTAGGCAGTGCCGTGCGGATCGGAGTTGTCGAGTTGGTTGTACTGCTTGCCGCTGTAACGCGCTCCGAGCGTCGTCGTCCACTTCTCGCCGATGCGATACGTCGCCAGCAGGTTGCCGCGCCAGTCCGGGACGCGAGGCTGCCACTTGCCCACGCTCGCCGGGAAGTTATCGTTCTCGACGATGCGCGAATGCGCGTAGGTCAGGCTGCTCATCAGGTCCAGGCCGGCGAACAGCACGCCTGTTTTCTGGTATGCCAATTCCACTCCCGTCGTGCGGATGTGGTCGACGTTCTGGACGGTGCTGACAGTGCCCGCGGCCGCCGTGTTGATTTGCGAGTACAACGCATCGCGCGTGTCCTCATGAAAGGCGGTCGCGCGTAATCCACCGTCGCTCAGCGTCCGCTCCGCTGTCAGCTCACCGGTCCAGGATCGTTCGGGATCGAGGTTGGGATCGTTGTTGACGACAGTGCCTGCGACCAGCGTGCCTTGATATAGCTCCGACACGGTCGGCATGCGAACGGCGCGGCCAGCCGACGCCTTCAGCGACCACTCCGGCGTCAATTGATAAGCCAGGGCCAGCTTCGGCGAAATGAAGTTCTCGTCGCGTTCGGGAAGGCGAATCAACCCCGGCGCAGCGCCACCGCGTGCGCCGTCAGATGCCTGCCATCTTTCGAGCCGGGCGCCGAGCGTTGCAAGCCAGTCGGCCGCGAAGCGCCAAGTGTCCTGCGCATACAGACTCTGCAGTTCCGTCTTGCCGCGGAACTCGGAAATGCGAGCACCTGCTGGGCCACCGATCCAATCGGCGGTGCCGAAGACTTTCGAATCCAGTTTCGTGGCATCACGCTGCAGGCCGAAATCAACGATATGCGCAGTGTCGGCGCCGCCAGGACGCCAGGTAGCTTTCCATGACAGAGTGGTCCACCCCGTTCCTTCCATGTCGGCAATGCTTCCCGCTCCGTGCGTATCCGGATTGGCGACGAAAATCGTGGGAGTACGAACCTGGTCGTGCGCATAGTCGTAGAGACTCGCCGCCGCTTCCCAATCCCATTGCCGGCCGGTGCTGCTGCGAATCGACAGGCCATGCATCAGGTGTTCGAGATCGGCGCGGCTCGGAGCGAAATCGGCTGCGAGCAACGTATAGCGCCGTCCGTCGACGCTGATGGGAAAGCTCGCAGTGGCATTGCTGAGATCGCCATACACCGGATCGCCGGATGCATCGCGCAGATAGGATCGGGAACTCCGCGTTGCGTCGTTGCGCCAGTACCCCAACATATATGTGGCACGCAACGTCGGCGAGAAATCATAGGCAAATTTGGCCTTGGCGTGATCCTGCACCGTGTCGCTTTGAGTGGTGGTACCGAGCAGCAGCCAATCGCGATTGCGCGGATCCTTGTCTGGAACAGCGCCCGTCACTGGCAGCCCACCGGTTCCCGACGCCAAGCTCACCAGCCTGTTGGCGAAGACCAGTGGCTGACCGTCGCTGTCGAGCCGGTTGTAGCTCAGCCACCAGGAGACATTGCCGTTGCGATCGCCAATGGAAACGCTGCCCTGATTGCCGGTGAAGCGATCGTCGGTGCGATAGAGCTTGAAGTCCTGGCCGAAGCTGGACACGCGCACATGCCCCTCGAATTTTTCCGGCATGCGCGTGACATAGTCGACCACCGCTCCCACCGAATTGCCGGGATACGCAGCGGAGAACGGTCCGTAGAGCACATCGACCCGCTCGATCTCTTCCGGTGTGACCATGCCCCAGCGCGGCGTGAACGAGGCGCCGTTACCGAGCAGATTGGATAGCAGCACTCCATCCGCGTAAACGAGCGAGCGCGCACTGTTGCCTGTACCCGAAGCCCGCGTCGCCAGTACTGCATGATCGTAGTCGCCGACGTAGCGCTTGCGAACCAGCAGGCTGGGGAAGTATTTGAGCGCATCCTCGGCATCCGTCGCGTTGATCTTGTCTGCGATCTCGTGCGCCGTGATGCCTTCGATGGTGGTTGGAATCTGTGTCGGCAACGACGTGGGCCGGTTGCCGATGACGGTCACGGTCCCCAATGTCTTGACTGGTTCTTCCGACGCGGACGCGCCGGCGGACGCCGTCGCCAGCGAAATGAACGCGGCCGGCAGTACCTTGCGGCAATGCATGATTGTCTCCCTAAAGCTGTGTTGCGCGAGTCCGCAACGGACTTCCGCCGTCTACAACTCGCGCTGATCAGAGCGATCCGGATCGATGCTTCAGGAAGACTGCGGCGGACCGCGGATGGGATGAGCACGCGGCGTTGCAACACCGCCGGCGGGGAGGACGTCTAGTTGGGCGTGTTCGTCGATCGCCAGTGCCGGCAGCGATGCCAGGTACGGAACGTCGATGAATGCGGCACAGGCGCCGATAGCGAACGGACAGGCCGCGTTATCGCTGTCGCCACGGGAGTGGCTACGACCCGCGTGAGCGGCGGCGGTCCCACTGTCAGTCGCAGAGTCCGCTTTGTTGTCGGCTTCGTAGTGATTGTGGCCGGCGTGCGCGCTGTGATCGGGGTGTTGGTGATGCTGCTGCGGTTCGTTGGACATCGAACCCGGCGCCATCGAGCCTGCTGGCATCGACATTGTTCCGGAACAGAACACCAGGCCGAATCCATCCGATCCTTCGCCCAGCATGAATCCCGTGGGAATGAACGCGCGTGCGAATAGCAGCGGCAGGAGCCACAGGAGCACGCGAATGTATGTCCGGCGATTCACGGCGCGAGTATAGATCAGCCCATCAGCTGCTGGCGAGGCGAGCCTCGGCTTGTGCCCCGGTCTGCGGCTGCCATTCGCCTTCCCATTTGGATACGACCGCCGTGGCGATGCTGTTGCCGATGACGTTGGTCGCCGAGCGGCCCATGTCCAGGAAATGATCGATGCCGAGCAGCAGCAGCAGGCCGGCTTCGGGAATATTGAACTGCGAAAGCGTCGCTGCGATGACGACGAGGGAGGCACGAGGCACGCCCGCAATGCCCTTCGACGTGAGCATCAGGATCGCCACCATCATGATCTGCTGGCCGATCGACAGTTCGATGCCATAGACCTGCGCGATGAACATCACCGCGAACGTGCAGTACATCATCGAGCCGTCGAGATTGAATGAATATCCCATCGGCAGCACGAAGCTGGCGATACGGTTGCTGCAACCGAAACGCTCCAGTTCTTCCAGCGTCTTCGGGTAAGCGGCTTCGGAACTCGCCGTCGAAAATGCCAGCAGGATGGGACTGCGCAGGCGCCGTATGAGATCGAGAACGCGCTTGCCGATCACTACGCCGCCGAGGGTGATGAGCACCAGCCACAGGATCAAGATGCTCAGGTAGAACTCGCCCATGAAAATGCCATAGACGCGCAGGACGTCGAGGCCCTCCTTGGCGACGATGCTGGCCAGGGCGCCGAACACTGCGAACGGCGCGAACAGCATGACGTAACCGGTCACTTTCAACATGATGTGGGCAGCGGCATCGAGCACCGCGACGAGCGGCTTGCTGCGTTCGCCGACCGCCGCCACCGCCGTG
>Ga0157380_10000962_pt1 | contig 18230 bp, 16 predicted proteins | sample S35metaG_FD_119757 | JGI IMG/M metagenome (GOLD analysis project Ga0157380, IMG submission 119757) | Switchgrass rhizosphere microbial communities from Kellogg Biological Station, Michigan, USA - S3-5 metaG | ecosystem: Host-associated > Plants > Roots > Rhizosphere > Soil | place: USA... | reverse complement strand
GCCATTTGCCTGCGCAATGCGTCGCGTTCGGCTTTCGTCATGGGATGGAAACCCAAACCCAATTTCTTCAGTTCCTCGAAGGCAGCGCGCCCCTTCTCTCCCGCCTGTGCGCGCTGGTACAGGCTAGCTTCCTGCGCCGCCTGCAACAACGCGGGCCGGGCCTCCGGGGGAATCTTGTCGAGCCCGCGTTTGCCGATCACGGCGACCATCGGCGGGAACAAATGCTCAGTGAGGAAACAATGCCGGGTGACCTCGTAGAGCTTGGTGGCCAGCACAGTCGAGGCATCGTGTTCGAATCCCTCGACGACACCCGTTTGCACGGCCGTATAGAGTTCGTTGAACGGAATCGGCGTCGGCACTGCGCCCATCAGTTTGAACGTATCGATGAACGCGCTGGTCGGCAGAACGCGCAGCTTGACGCCTTTTAGTTCGGCGAGCGAGGTCACGGGCGCTTTGGTATAGACGCTTCGCGCCGCAAAATGCGATCCCCATCCCATGACCGTGCAGCCGGTGCGTTTACGCAGGATCTCGGCGAGGCTCGCGCCGACGCCGCCATCCAGGGCCTTGGCCATATGGGAATAGCTGTCGAAAACATAGCCCAGATCCAGCATGCCGAATTCCGGCGTGACTGTGGCCCAGATCGAGGAACCGGTAAGCATGACGTCGATCGAGCCGACCTTGACCTGTTGCACCACGTCGGCTTCCTTGCCCAGCTGGCTGTTTGGGAAAAAATCGGTCGCAATCCGGGAACCCGCCGCCGATTTCAGGTTGGAAGCGAAGCGCTGATACCAGATGTAGTGCGCCGAATTCTGGTCCGCAGTCAGTGACGAGGAAATGCGCAACGCGATGCTGCTTTGCGCACGCGCCGTCAAGGGAAGGCCTGTTGACAGCATTGCCGAGGTTGCGGAAGCAGCAACCAGGAATCGGCGACGCGAAGCGGAAGCGGTCATTTCTTTTCTCCGAAAGGATTCATGGCTTGCACCAGTGTACCCGTGCAGCCTTAGCCCGGACATTTCACCAGGCCACCCCCGTTGCTTGCAGGTGCGTCTGTGCAACCAGTCCTCAAGCGTTGAACGCTGCGGCGCGCTGTCCCTTGCTTCTGCCGAGCAGCATCAGGGCAATGGCCATATTGACGACATTCCATGCGATGCCGTTGAGAAAGGCCGCTCGGTACGAACCGGTCAGATCGAAGATCACGCCGGAAGTCCAGCCGCCGAACGCCATACCCACCAGCGTCGCGGTAATGATTATGCCGATGCGTGCGCCCGCTTCCTTTGGAGAGAAATATTCGCGGATGATGATGGCGTAGGACGGCACAATGCCGCCCTGAAACAGGCCGAACAATGCCGAGATTACGAAAAGCGAAGCGAGACCATCGAATGGCAGAAACAGAAACAGAGCGAAACACTGCATGCTCGAACCGATCAGCAGGGTGCGCAATCCGCCAATGCGGTCGGAAATCCAGCCGAATGCAAGCCGGCTGATGATGCCGCATCCGAGCAGTACCGACAGCATCTGCGCCCCTCGTGCCGCGCCGTATCCGAGATCGCCGCAATAGGCGACGAGGTGCACCTGCGGCATGGACATCGCCACGCAACAGCATACTCCGGCGACGATGAGCACGCCCTGCAGACCCTGGGGTGAAAATCCAAGCGGGCGGTTGAGGACTGCTGTGCGGTGGGCAGTCATGGCTGCATCATCATGTCCGTTCGGAGCCCTCCTGCGCAGCGTCAGCACGAGCGGCAACATGGTCGCCACGCACAGAATCGCGATGCCGAGGAAGGTGTGCCGCCATCCGCTCGATTCGATGAAATGCTGCACGATCGGCGGCCATATCGTGCCCGCGAGGTAGTTGCCGCTGGCAATGATGGCGACCGCGATCCCGCGGCGGCGTGAGAACCAGTGCGAAGTATCCGCGAGCAGTGGCGCGAAAGTCGCCGAACTGCCGACGCCGATGAACAGGCCATGCGCGAGCGAATACTGCCAGAGCGTCGAGGCCGATGCTGCCGCGGCATAGCCGACCCCTAAACAGACTATGCCGATCAAAATCGGCGGAACGATGCCGAATCGATCCGAGAGACGACCCAGGAAAATGCCCCCTGCGCCGAAACCCAGCATCGTCAATGTATAGGGCAGCGAGGCATCGGCGCGAGCCACGCCGAATTCCGCCTGAACCGCCGGCAGGGCCACAACGACAGACCACATGCCCACACCGCCGATGGTCGAGATGATCAGCGCGAGCACGAGACGGGTCCATGCGTAAGGGGAATCCACCTCGCCGCGCGCCGCGGCATCGTTATTTTCTTGTTCGCTCGTCACCGGGCGGCATTGTGCCCGAAAGCCGTGACTGTCGTGACGGCGTAAAAAAGCGGAACAGATTCAGATCGGAGGAGTTGGTTTCAACCACCAATATCCGGCTGAATTTGCGCAAATTTGCGGATCTACGACAGTCACGGCCTTCCGACATTACGTTACAAATCTCTTTCAACCACGACACTCTCCTCGGCGTTATTGGGGCAGCACCAAGCTCAAACATGAATTGTCGCGAGGAGGGTAAGGTCATGAAAAAATTGTCGATTGCCATTGCGTCCACACTTGCGCTCGCGCAAATAAACGCCCATGCATTCGAGGCAATAGCCAATGTCGTCGGTGTATCGCCGATTACCGAACAGGTCAATCATCCAACACAGCAGTGCTGGACTGAATCCCAGCAGGTTACACAGGCAGCACCGCAGGAACGCAATTATCTCGGCGCCGTGATCGGCGGCGTGGCTGGCGGTTTGCTGGGCGCCCAGGTTGGCCGCGGCAATGGCCGGATTGCGGGCGCCGCCGTCGGGGCGGGCGTAGGGGCGGTGGCCGGCGACGCCGTCGCCAACCAGAACGGCGGCAATACGGTCACCACTTCGGTACCGGTGCAGCGATGCCGGCAGGTCGACAATCTGCAATCCGTCGCGGCCGGATACATGGTGACTTACGAATACGGCGGGCAGCGCTTCTCGACGCGCCTGCCCTATAACCCGGGCAACCAGCTACGGGTGAATGTCGCGGTGACCCCCCGCTAAGTCCGGACCGCGCTCAGTTCTGCCTTCAGAGGAATGACCATGCCGTCGAATGGAATCTTGCCGTCATCTCCGGTCTGTCGCATCGCGTTCGCAGCCCTGCTTGGCCTGTCGTGCGTGGGGGGAGCATCCCGCGCGGTCCACGCCGACCAGGGCGGTTATCGCGGCGGACACGAATTTCGCGAGCGTGAATTTCACCGCGAGCAATTCCGCGACTCGCGCTATCACCACGACCACTACTATCCTCCGCGGGGCTACCGCTTCAGCGTGCTACCGCCGCATCCGCGCGTGATCGTGCACGGGGGACAACCGTTCTATTTTTCCGGAGGAGTGTGGTATCGGCCCGTAAATCGTGGTTATGTCGTCGTGCGTCCGCCCGTCGGCGTCATTGTTCCAGTGTTGCCCTTCTACTACACGCGGGTATGGGTCGGCCCTTATCCGTATTACTACGCCAACGACGTGCATTACGTGCGCAGCGCGCAGGGATATGCCGTGGTTGACCAACCTCCGGGCGTCATTTCAATGAGTCCGCCGCCCGGCGTGTCTGTTGCGCCGGACAACGCCGTCACGGAACTGGGACCGGCCGACTTTGGCGCGGAGCTCGTGACGCCTGTTGCGGGCCTGCCTCCCCAGGTGGCCGCACCCCCGGCGGCAACCGTGGCGCAAGCGGGTGGAGATCAGCTCTTCGTGTATCCGCGTCAGGGACAGACCACGGAACAACAGAACCGCGATCGCGCCGAGTGCAATAGCTGGGCAGCCGGCCAGACCGGACGCGCGCCCTCCGGCGCCGGGATGGATCCGAATTTTGTGCGGGCGCTCAGCGCCTGTCTGGATGGGCGTGGCTACACCGTGAAGTAGTCACGCGGGTGTTTTTTGCGCAGGGATTTTGCAGGCGGAGGCGGCCGATCCGCCCGCGCTGCTGTGCTGCTTCTAGCCCCTGAATCCGGAACTCTCGTTCGCGTCTTTCCCCACCACCAGTTTGCCGTTGCGAACCGGGATGCGCTTGCCGGGATCGTGGTCCATTCGGACCTTGGAAGTCTTGCCATGCAGCCGATACCGCACGTCGTAGGCCACCACTTTTTCTGACAGCTGGGTAATCGTCTTGCACTGCCTTACTGTTGCGGCGTAGGTGTCATTGGGGCGTGTCTTCTTCTGTGCTTTAACTTCCGGCACAACTGTCTGCCGGCCGGATTCGACGTGACCCTCCGCAACTGCCCCTCTTCCCGCCACGACGGTACTGCCCGTACCGGTACCCACAGGCTGCCTCGCGACTCCACTGACCACCGTGCCGCGGTCGTCCTTACTTTGCTTTGTCTGATTTTGCTGTCGGTCGTTATCCTGCACCTCGTCCTGAGTCGGCCGACGCCGCACAACCTGTTCATCGGTACAGACTTCTTCCGGCGTGCTCACTGTCTTCCTGACGGGTTCGACGCTGACGACCTCCGCATAACCGGGATTCTTCCATATCACGTAGCTCGCCACTGCGCCGGCGGAGAGCAATGCAGCTATCGCAACAGCCGCCGTCAGCAGTGGCTTTTTCATACGGCATTCCTTTCGCGAATCTCATGGGCCGCCGGCCCGAAACATGTCTGCACTCTAGGAACACGAATCCATACGCGAGTTCACCGGCTAGTCCTCTTGTCGGCGACCGGTTCCGATTCTGTTAGCATCGTTGCTCGCACTCGGAGGAGTCAACAATGAAGCTCGAAGGAGCGGTGTGCGTTGTCACTGGCTCGGCCACGGGGACGGGCGCCGCCTGCGCGATTCAGCTCGCCCGGAAAGGCTGTCGCGTCGTCATCAACTACACGAAGAGCGAAAAGGAGGCAAAAGAAACGCTCAGCGCCTGCGCTTCAGCCGGCGCGGAAGCGATCCTGGTCAAGGCGGACGTCGCCAGCGACGCCGACTGTCGCGCGCTCGCCCGGGCTGCACTCGACAAATGGGGACGCATCGATGCGCTGATCAACAATGCGGGCATTACCAAATTCGCGGCGGCAGCCGATCTCGATGGCCTGGACGCAGAAGACTTCCAGCGTCTCTATGCGGTCAACGTCATCGGTCCCTATCAGATGATCCGCGCCTGCGTGCCGGCAATGAAGCAACAGGGCAAGGCCGCCATTGTGAACATCTCTTCGATATCGGGCGTCATGGGTATTGGTTCATCCACTGCCTACGTGGCCTCCAAGGGCGCCCTCAACGCGATGACATTGGCCCTGGCCCGTTCGCTTGCGCCGGAAATCCGTGTCAATGCGGTGTGCCCGGGACTGATCGAGACCCGCTGGCACCTGTCCCGCTTCAGCAAAGACGACTACGCCAAATTCAAGCTGAACTACGAAAAGACCGTGCCGCTCGCCAAGGCAGCGACGCCTGACGACGTTGCCGAGGTCGCTGTCTGGCTAATCGAAGGCGCCGCCCAGGTCACGGGTGAATCGATACTGGTCGATGCCGGCCTGCATCTGGGCAAATTCTGAAAAAACGCCAGCTTTGAACTACCCCGAAAGTGATAGGTCCTGACCCTAATGCGGAATTGCAGGACGCTCGGGGTATTGAGAATATGGTCGTCGGAAGAAGCCTCCTTCCGGGCCTAGCAACCAATTACTGTGATGGCCGCATTGAATGATGTGTCGGCAGGCAACGGCAGACCAATGACAAGGAGATTTGCATGCGTATATTGATTCCAGCGCTGGCAGCAGCCAGCATCATGATGCTCGCGCTGCCAGGCTATTCGGCAGACGACGTCAAGTCAGGCGGTACTTCGACCAAACCAGCCCGCGCGCTCGACGACAACGCGGTGAAGTCAGGCGGCAATTCGGCCAAGCCGGCCCGTGCAATTGACGACGGTTCCGTGAAATCGGCTGGTGCCAGCGACAAGCCGGGCCGTGCTGTCGACGACGGTTCTGTGAAGTCGGGCGGCAACACCAACAAGCCGGGCCGTGCTGTGGACGACGGTACCGTCAAGTCGGCTGGTGCCAGCGACAAGCCGGGCCGTGCCGTCGACGACGGTTCCGTGAAGTCGGGTGGCAACACCAACAAGCCCGGTCGTGCTGTGGACGACGGTTCAGTGAAGGCGGGCGGTGCGGCGACCAAGCCGGGACGTGCGGCAGACAGCGACAAGAAGTCCAAGAAGAAAAAGAAGAAGGTTGAAACCACTAACTGAGTCGCGAACCGATTCAGGTAGGAAGACGAAGAAGGCAGGGCGACCTGCCTTCTTTCATTTTGTGAGCCGTTCCTCCCGGCATGCAGCAGCTTGCTCAATGCCCAGTCGCCGACACCTGCTCCCCTGCGAGCCTACTTCTGAAGCAAACCGAGCCGCCTTGCCTGCTTGACGGCCTGGGTACGGTTGTTTGCTCCGAGGCGCTTGAACAGATCTTTCAAGTGCTGTTTGATCGTGCCTTCCGTGATGCGAAGCGTGGCGGCAATCTGCTTGTTTGGCATGCCTTCTGCCAGCAATGGCAGAATCTCCTGCTGCCGCGCCGTCAAAGGCGGCGCCTGGTCGCCGTCGGCGGCGGACTTGGCGGGGGGAATGAACAATGCGTCAGGAAGATAGACCTCCCCTTGCAATATCCGGCGCAGCCCATCCATCAACTGCTCGCTTCCGGCAAATTTGGGGATGTAGCCGCGCGCCCCGCCGTCGATCAGCGTGCGGATGACACGCACATCATTGACCCCCGAAACGATCGCAATCGCCAGGTCGGGATAACGCCGGCGAATGGCGTAAAAACCATCAAGCCCACTCATGCCCGGCATCTCCAGATCGAGCAGCAACAGATCCACCGGCGACTCCAGCGCCAGCTTGTCCAACGTTGCCTGGAAGTTGCCGGCCTCCAGCGCCACCACCTGGGCATCCAGCAATCTGAGAAAAAAACCCAGTCCTTCGCGAAACAGCGAATGGTCGTCGGCGTGCAGGATTTTCATGGCGGCAGATTCACTTTGCGCCCCGCAGCAGCGTCTGGGATCACGCAAGCCGCCGACCAGATTGCTTGCAAGAAACCTCGGGTCACTTTCGCTGGTCCCTTGTCGCGACCGGCAACTCGAAGAAGAATTCGTTGCCTTCCCGCGGGCCGGCGCTGACGCCAACCTTGCCCCCCAGTCTCGCGACAATGCGCTGCACGGTCGCAAGGCCCAGGCCGTGCCCGGCGGCGCGCTCCTGATGCAAACGGGTGAACGGAATGAAGACACGCTTGCGTTCCAGCTCCGACAACGTCTGTCCGTTGTCCCGAACCCAGAAGCGCACATGCGAACCTTGCGGTGTGCCGCCCAGCTCGATACCGGGCGGCGAGCCACCGTATTTGAGCGCATTGCTCAACAGATTCAGCCACACTTCTCCCACCCATGGCGCATAGCCTAACGCGGGCGGCCATTCAGCCGGCAACTGGAGGATTGCGCCGGTGCGCGCCTGGAGGTCGGCGAGCTGGCTCAGGACCTGTTCGACCACGGCGCCCATTTCCAGCGGATGCAACTCCACGCTCTGCTGCGCTACCGTCGACAGCAACAGCAGGGCATCGACGGCATCGCCCGTCATGGCCAGGGCGCTCGACGCCTGCCGCACCAGATGAAGTTGCTCCGCGCTCAGGTCGTCGGATTTGAATTTATGCAGGATCTCCAGAAATCGACTGGCCGCGGCAAGAGGCGTCTTCAGGCTATGGGCGATGGTGTGCGCGTAAGCTTCCAGTTCCGCATTCTTCTGTGCCAGGTCTTCGCTCTTCGAAAGCAATTCCTTTTGCAGGTTGTGCAGCTGCAAATGGTGCTGGATACGCGCCAGCAGTTCTTCGCGCTGGATCGGCTTGGTAATGTAGTCCACTGCGCCGAGTCTGAAGCCCTCGACTTTGTGGGCGGTGTCGTCCAGGGCGGTCATGAAGATTACGGGAACGGCGGCGGCGCGAGCGTCCTGCTTGAGCCTGCGGCACACTTCGAATCCGTCCATGTTTGGCATCGTCACGTCGAGGAGGACCAGATCCGGCAACGCCAGTTCTATTTTCTCCAACGCCTGCGCGCCGCTGCGCGTGAGCATCAGATCGAACCCCTGTTCGGCGAGAAAGTCGGAGATCAGACGCAGATTTTGCGGCTTGTCGTCAACTATCAGCAAGGTGGCTTCGCGACGTTCAGCCGGTAACGCCATCGCGAGTTGCTTCAATGCAATTCTCCAGAATCGAAACCAGACGCTCTTCCTCGAAGCCGCGAGCCAGTGAATACAGGTGACGTGCGAACGGGCCGTATCGTGCGTCGCGCTGTTCGAGATCGAGCGCGATTTGTTCAACGCGCACCAGCTTGCCCATGCGCGTCAGGTCGAGCAGCTCCGCAAGGATGGCGCGGGGAGGAGCCGCGGTGTCCACCTGCGTCTGCGTGACCGGGTCTGGTAAAGCCGGCGCCTTGCCGGCAAGATGCCAGGTCAAGGCAAGAGGTCGCTGGATTGCATCGAGCAGATCGCGTGTTTGAAACGGCTTGCGCAGACATGTGATGAAAGTTGCCGGGTCTGCCACCGCGCGCTCGAGGTCCGCGCTGCTGGCCGATGCAGCGACAATGAACGTGTTCTGCAATCCGGGTGTCGTGCGTATGGCGCGACCCGCGTCCACGCCGTCCATTCCGGGCATTCTCAGGTCCATCACAATCAGATCCGGGCGGCTTGCGCGGGCGATGGCCACCGCCTCCTCGCCTCCACCGGCAAGCATTACCTTGAACCCCAACGGTTCCAGCAACTGTTGAAGCAGCCTGCGATTTTCCTCCTGGTCGTCCACGACCAGAATCGACCGGCGCGCCCCCGCGTAACCGATAACCTGATGGTCCGGCGAGACCGCGTTCTGCATCGTCTGCACCACGGGCAATTTAACGGTGAAGCGAAATTGACTGCCTCGCCCGGGCTGGCTGTCGACCTCCACTTCACCCCCCATCAAGCGGGCGAGCTCGCGCGTGATCGCCAGTCCGAGCCCGACTCCCGACTCCTGCTTTTGCCCTTCTTCAGCCTGCTCGAATGGCGCAAAAATACGGTTCGTGTCCTTGGGCGAAATCCCGACACCAGTGTCCTGCACGGAAACACGCAGTTCGACTTTTCCGCTTTCCGCCGCAACACACTGCACGCCCAGCGTCACGCCGCCCGAATCAGTGAACTTGATGGCATTGCCAAGCAGATTCAGAAGAATCTGGCGCAGGCGCTTGCCGTCCGCCTCGACCGTTTCCGGCAGGCCGATAGGAGCATCCAGAAAAAAGTCCAGCCCCTTTCTGTGGGCCTCGACGCGGACCATGGCCGCGATTTCTTCGAACAGCGCGGCCAATTGAACCGGCGCGGGACTCAGTTCCAGGTGTCCGGAGCGGATGCGCGACAGGTCGAGCAAATCGTTGATCAGCGAAAGCAGGTGCCGCCCGCTGCTGGCAATCGTCGCAAGCGCTTCCTGGCGCGACGGTTCCGGCATGGCGCCGCCACGCACCAGGTCGGCATAGCCCAGGATCGCATGCAACGGCGTGCGCAACTCATGACTCATGTTGGCGAGAAACTGGTCCTTCGAGCGGTTGGCGGCCTCCGCTTCGGCTCGCGCGGCAAGGAGCGCCTTGCGCTGTTTACTGAGTTGGCGGATGTGGAAAACCCCCGCCAGCAGAATTGCCGAAAAAATGGCCAGGGAAGTCCAGATGGCCCGATAGTCGACCTTGTCTTCATAGCGCACCGACAGCCACTTCTGGGAAATTTCCCGTTGTTCTTCGTGGGTGATGGTCAGCAGCACCTTGTCCAGAATTCCCACCAGTTCCGGCCAGTCCTTGCGCACGCCGACCGAGAAGCCCGTCGGCTGCAACGCTTTTTCCACCGCGGTCGCGATTTTCAGATTGCTGATCTGCCGGTACCTGATCGTGTAGACGATCGGGAAAATATCGTCCACCAATCCGTCTGTTTTTCCGGTCGAGACGGCCATCAGGCCGTCAAGCAGGTCGGGGTAGGCGGTTACGTTGAAGTTTGGATAGACCCTGGCCGTGAGTTGTTTTGAGGAGTGCCCCTCCACCACCGCGACGCGGTTCTCCTGGAAATCCTTCAGCCCCGAGACGAAACTGTAGTCATCGCGAGTAACGATGACGTTGACGTAGTGCAGGTATGGCTTGGTGAAGTTGAGGAATACCTCGCGATCCGCCGAGCTCGCCACCGCAAGGACCACGTCAAGCTCTTTTTTTCTGAGCTTGCTTTCAACCGTGCCGAAATCGGGGAGCTGGTTCACCTGGAAGCGAACGCCGAGCTTGTAGCGGATGATATCGAGGTAGTCGGCCACGACGCCGACGAAATGGCCCCGGCTGTCCTGAAACTCGTACGGGGCATAGTTGGTCTCGGCGCCGATGCGAATGACCGGATGCGCCGACAGCCATTTTTTTTCCTCCGGCGTGAGATCGACGAACGCCGGCGCGCTGGTCGGCTCCGCGACGGCATGCACGCAGACGGCGATGCCGCCGGCCACGAGACAGGCTGCCGCATATCGGGCGATCATTCGGCGCTTGTGCGCCCTTAACGCTCTCACCGACACCTCTTCAGTTGAACCGGCCGCGAACTCAAGGTCGCGGCGGCAGCAAACCCCTGCCCTGGGATTCCTGCGATCAAAGCACCCGCCGGGGTCTTCACGCATTCTCTTTCGGGATTGTCTGCCAGATCAAGCCGCTGCGGAAGACCGTCGGTCCGCTGATCGCCGGCAGGCACTAGAATGCACACAGGCCTCGCCTGGCGACGCAAGAGAAAATGAAAATACAGCTTCTTTCCGATTTGCACCTGGAGCATTCGCATCTGCACCCGCCATTCGAGCTGCCGCCCACCGAAGCCGATTTGGTGGTGCTGGCGGGGGACATCGACAACGGCACGCGGGCGATCGATTGGGCCGAGGCGACCTTCCCGCGCCAAACGGTCCTCTACGTGCCGGGCAACCACGAGTACTACGAAACCGAAATGCATGCAGCAGCAGCCGCGTTGAAGCAACGTGCACGGCGCAGCATGCACGTTCGCCTGCTGGACAACGACGAGCTGATCGTCGATGGCGTGCGTTTCCTCGGCACCACCCTATGGACCGATTTCGCTTTGCTCGGGCGGCAGAACATGGAACAGATATTCGCCGAATCCGCCAAATATGTCCTGGACTTCCGCAAGATTCGCATGGGAGACGATTTCCTGACGCCGCGGCAAACGGTCGACCTGCATCGCAATGCGATTGCCTTCCTGGAGGAGCGGCTTGAACAGCCTTTCGCGGGAAAGACCGTCGTGATCAGCCATCACGCGCCCCACCCGCAAAGCGTGCATCCGCGCTGGAGCGGCAACCTGGTCAATCCGGCCTTCGTTTCGGACCTCAGCAGACTGATGGGAAAATCGGCGCTCTGGTTCCACGGGCACACGCACGACAGTTTCGATTTCACCGTCCACGGCACGCGCGTTCTCGCCAATCCAATGGGTTACCGTACGTCGAACCTGCGCTCCACGCAGGCCGCCGGCAGCCAGCCGCAGGTAACGACGGAGAACAGGCGTTTCGATCCCCGGCTGGTCGTCGAAATCTAGGACTGGGTAGGCTCGGTAGCCCGGCTCTGGCGGAAAAAAGTGGGCGGAAAGTCTGCCTCAGGTCATGACTCTTTTGAGCGTGTGCCGGCGAGCACGGATATGCGGACGAATTTCCTTCGGCCATCGGCCCTGGTCGACGGCTTTCGCCCAGGCATCGCTCAGCAAAACTTCAGCGCTTTCGAGTTCGTAGATGGCGCTGTATTTCGGCTCGCCTTCGGCGACCAGGGCCTTCTTCTGCCCGTCTATCCTCATGGCGGCGCCTGGCTCGGCGGTTACACGAGTGACTGCCAGCACACCTGGCACCTTGAGCAGGAACGGCACATGCTCGGTGTCGTAGAGTTCGTTGAACAGTTCCTCCTTGGCCGGATCGACGTCCAGACTGGCAGTAAATACATACCTCGTTTTTGCATGCATTCGTTTTCTCCCATTGCTGAGGCGTAGAGGCTCGTTCATATTATCAGGCCGCCCGGTTTGCCGGGATCCCCGCAGATACCTCGCTAATGCAGCGGTCGCATCCTCATCCGCCCGATCGAAATAGCCAAAAACCCGGACACGAGTTTTGGTGCATCATGCATCGGGCGGCCGCTTCAATGCGACGAACGCAACGATCGGAGCTTTCCAGGTTAGAACATGCAAATACCGGAGACTAGATTGCATAAATTGACCCTTGCGAGCGGCAGCATCCTCGGCGCACTTCTGAGCGGCCAGGCTTCGGCGGTCGAGCATTTCAGGATAGATCCCGACCATAGCTTTGCGCATTTCGCGGTCGTGCATACCGGGGTGTCCTCGGTGCGCGGCCGCATGGGCGTAACCAAGGGAAGTGCTTCGCTCGATGCCGAAAAACAGACTGCGGAAGTAACGGTGGAGCTTGATCCGCGCTCGATCGACACCGGCGTCAAGAAACTCGATGCCGTGCTCAGCGACGAAATGTTCTTCAACGTGGCCAAGTACAAGACCGCGCGATTCACCGGTCACGCCGTGACATTCAAGGACGGCGTACCCTGGGAATTCGACGGTGACCTCACCCTTCATGGCGTGACCCGGCCAGTTCACCTGACCGCAGAGCATTTCGTCTGCAAGCAGGTCAAGATAATGGTGCTGGATCGCTTCGTCTGTGGCGGCGATTTGCGCGCGATACTGAAGCGTTCCGACTTCGCGCTGGACAAATACTCGTCAATGGTCAGCGACGAGGTCAGGCTGACGATTTCGGTCGAGGCGATCCGGGAAGACAAATAAGAAAAAGGGGCGAGGGGCTAGACAAAGACTAGTGCTGCTCACCTTAGTTTGGCTATCTCCCGCAGTTGTTGATCGTAGTGGTTGGACAAAGCCTTGAGGCATTGCCTGAGCGACGTCTTGGCCTGATCGTATTTCCTGGTTTCTGTGGCCAGCGCCCGTTCACGCAGGTCGGAGGATGTGCTGCCACGGTCACTGCCCGAGGAAGCGGGAAACCGGTTGATGTTGAGCGCCGGCGCCCTATCGAGCTTGCGCTCGATCTCGCTCAGGCGGCTGCGCGACTGGTTGAACTCGCGCGTGAGCGCAGAATAGCGCCTGTCAGTGGCGCGGATACGTGCCTTGCGATACTCCTTGAGCTTGTTGGTATTCGTTTCCATGCGCAGGATCAACGCAGCGACCTGGTCGTTTATCTGCGTCAGCTCCGGATAAGCGCGCGCAGGCTGTGCAAGCTGTTTGGACTGGGCGAGAAAATCCGCGCCAGTCGCATTCGTACCGGCAAATTGCAGCATCAGCCCCAATGCGCCTGCGAGGAATGGGGTGCTTGCTTTCAACAATCTCATGCTAGTCGACGGCTCCTTGCCTCAGGATCAACAATCAATCGGCATGCAATCATAAACGTTGGCGAACCGCCGCGTTCTGGTTCGCGGCTGCACGCCAATGGGTGTCGGGGGGTCTTTTTTGCTGCTTGAGCGTCAAATTACCGATCCCGTTTTCATTCGAATCCGTACAGCGCTGCTGGATTCTCGACCAGTATCTTGCGCAGCGTGCGCGAGTCCGGCGCCCAATCGGCAAGCAGGTCGAACAGGATCGCGTCATCGGGCTTGTTTGCGAGCTCCTTCACGGTAGGGTGCGGCCAATCGGTGCCCCAGACCACGCGTTCAGGTGCCGCTTTGACGAACGCTCTTCCCACCGCACTGGTGTCCCCATAACCGGGCGGCCCCACCTTCGTATCATGATAGGCACCCGAGACCTTCACCCAGGCACGTTCGCGCTCGAGCAGGCGCAGGATGACGCGGAATGCCGGATGTTCGATGCCCGCAGGCTGCGGCACGCGCCCCATGTGATCGAATACGATCGGCGCCGGCAGGCGCGACAGCAATTCCTCGATTTGCACGATCTGATCGCCGAGCATATGGATCTGCACGTGCCACCCGAGAGCATGCACGCGCGCCGCCATCGACTCGAGCATCTCCAGCGTCGTCGCACCCTTCTGCACGAGATTGAAGCGGATCGCGCATACGCCAAGACCGGCGAGCCGCTTCAACTCGGCATCGGTCACGGTGTCGTCGACTACCGCCACCACGCGCGCGCTGGAGCCGAGCTTTGCCGCCGCCGCCAGCGAGGGCCGGTTGTCGGTGCCATAGGTCGAGGGCGTGACGATGACGGTGCGCGAGGTGCCAATGCGTTTCTGCAATAGCCGGTAATCTTCGATGGTCGAATTGGGAGGACGCAGGGTGGCAGTCGATGCCACGGGATAACGGTCGTCGTAGAAATGCATGTGGCAATCGCAAGCATGGGCCGGGGCTTTTAGCTTCGGGGCCTCGGTGCCGGAAGAAAACGGCACGCGATACTCGTCGGCACGGCTTTCGACCGCCGATATCCCGCTCACTGCCGCGAGGGTTGCAAGCCCGGTCTTTTTGATGAAGCTCCGGCGGTCCGCCTGGTCTTTGGTCATGGTCCTGCTCCTTCGTTCACCAAGGTTTTTGCACGACAAGTATTGTAGTGCGGGAACGCCATCGCCTGCTGTCTTGCGGTCGTTCGCCCCGTTCCGATTACCCCTTGTCTTACTCGTCTGCGTGTAAAATCCGCGCATTTCAACCTTTTCGAATGCCGCTTTGAACGTTCCCGGTTCTGCGCCCGCGCTGGCAAGCGTCGTCTTCATCCGCGTCACGGAGTTTGCACGCCGCCCGGTTGCGGAGCAGGCGAGGCTGCGTGCGCAACTCGAAGCCGCACTCGCCGTTGCGCTGATTCACATTGCGCCGCACCTGCGGATCATTCTCGACGCGCCCGATGGCATTGCCATTGCGGTGTTGGACAATCCGGCCGCTGCCCTCGATATCGCGCAGCGTTGCATGAACGCATCCGCCGCGGGCGTTTCAATGGCGGTGGCGGTCAACCATGGCGCGATCCGGCTGGCACTCGACGGCAGCGGGCAACAGGGACTGATCGGCGACGCGGTAGGCACCGCCGCGGCGATTGCGCATTTCGCCGGGCCAGCTCGCCTGTTCGTCTCGCGCTCCTTTCGCGAAGCCCTCGCCGAAGCCTCGCCCGCCCGCGCTATTTCCATTCGCCCGGCCGGCATTTTTACCGACGCGAACGTGCGCACGCACGAGTTGTTCGCGCCGGACCCTTCCTCGGCGCTACGCCGGCGCAAGGTCCTTGCCGCCGTAGGCGCGCTCGTGCTGATCGGCATCTTTGCCGCATTGGTGTATTTCCACGATGCAATTCGCCGCGATCTGCGCGCGGGGCAACCGGGGACTCTGGCGTTCGTCCTGCATCCGGACGGCGATGTCTTCGTGGATGGCGTGGCAAGGGGAAAGAGCCCGCCGCTTGGCACTCTTCGTCTCGAACCCGGCATGCACTCGATCGAATTGAAACGCAAGGGCGAAATACCGTTTCGCACAAGCGTCGATTTGTCGGCTGGCAGCACGATCAACATTGAATATAGTTTCAAGCCGGACTTCGAGCGCAGTTTGGGGCAACGCATACGCGACTGGATATTGCGATGAGCGATGCCACCCAATTGGGCCGCTACCGCATTCTGGGCGAGCTCGGGCGCGGCGCGATGGGTGTAGTTTACCGCGCTGAAGATCCTGTACTCGACCGGCAACTCGCCATCAAAACCGTGTTCGTCCCCGCGGACGACCTGGATCGCTCGGAATACGAAGCGCGCTTCACGCAGGAAGCAAGAGCAGCCGGCAAGCTCGGCCATCCCGGCATCGTGACCATCTATGACGTGGGCCGTGAAGGCAGCATGGTCTACATGGCGATGGAACTGCTCGAGGGGGTTGACCTCGGCGCCGAAGCGGCGAAGCGGCGCTTCTCCGTTCCCGAGGCCGTGAGCATCGCCGAACGCGTCGCCGATGCCCTCTCGTTTGCGCACGATCGTGGCGTGGTTCACCGCGACATCAAGCCGCCCAACATCATGCTCGTCGGCGGCGGACGGGTGAAGATCATGGATTTCGGCATAGCGCGCATGCGTTCATCGGATCTCAAGACGCAAACCGGTCTGATGATGGGCACGCCGCGTTACATGTCGCCGGAGCAAGTGGCGGGCCGGCCGGTGGATCATCGCTCGGACATTTTTTCGCTGGGTACCGTGCTCTACGAACTGCTTGCGGACACCAAGCTGTTCGCGGGCAACGATGCGACCGAGATCATGTACAACGTCTCCCAGTTGCGGCCGGTGCCGCTCAGCCGTATCAATCGCAAGGTGCCGGCGATGCTGGATCTGGTGGTGGCCAAGGCGCTGGAGAAGGACCCTAACGAACGTTACCAGGATGCACACCAATTCGCCGCCGACCTGCGCGCCTGTCTGAATGAACTCGGAGTGCAGCGAGTCGATGCCGAGACGACACAGCGCATCAGCCAGCCGGCCGACGCGGCATCAACGCACGACAAGACCGAAAAAATGATGGCCGGAACCGGCAATGCGACGATGCCGGCCTACACTATCGATCAGCGGGTGCGCGCCGGCAAGCCGCAGAACATCATCGTCGATGCCAATACGCGACTCGCGATTTCGCCCATCTTCGATTCCTCCGCCGCGCTCGCGCGTTTGACCGATCCCGATAAAAAAGATCATGCCAGGCTGGCTTCCTCTCCCCGCCCTTCCAATTTTCTGGTCAGGATGTGGCGCGATCTGGAGATGCGGTTACTCATCGCTGTTATCCTGGCTGCCGCTCTGGCCGGTATTTTCATCTCCGCGTATTGAAGTCCGCCCGCGCCTCCGATCGGCGCAGGCACACCGGAACCAAAGCCACGGGCCTGCCTCTAACGCCCGATTGCGCTCCTCCTCGACCCAATGACGACCACCATCAAGCGCCGCGAATTCATCCAGACCGCAGTGGCGGTTGTGGCTTTGTTGAGCGGCTTGCCGGCGATGTCCTACGACGAACCGGCGCTGCGCTTCGGACCCGCGCAACCCTTCTCGTTCGCCAGTCTCAAGCAACATGCCCAGGCCATGTCAACGACGGCTTACGTTGCGCCGCCGCGCCCCGCCCCCGATATCACCGCGAATATCGACTATGCAACGCATGGGCAAATCAAGTTCCGCACCGAGTCCGCCCTGGGTGCGCAGGGTCCGGGCAATTTTCCGGTGACGTTCTTCCATCTTGGCAAGTTTTTTCAGAAGGCCGTGAGAATCCACATGGTGGAGCGCGGGCAGGCACGTGAAATCATTTATCGTACGGACTATTTCGACATGCCTTCCGATTCGATTGCGCGGAGGCTCCCGGAAGGGGCCGGCTTCGCCGGATTCCGCATTCAGGAAAGTCGCTCCGGGAAGCTGGACTGGCGCGCCAATGACTGGGTGGCCTTTCTGGGAGCGTCCTATTTCCGCGCCATTGGCGAGTTGTACCAGTACGGACTGTCGGCGCGCGGACTCGCCGTAAACGTCGCCAACCCGGCTCCCCCATTCACCGAAGAATTTCCGGATTTCACCGAGTTCTGGATCGAAGAGCCCGCCGAATCCAGTGACACTGTAGTCGTCTACGCGCTGTTGGACGGCCCGTCGGTCACCGGTGCCTATCGATTTTCCATGCGGCGTGCTCGCGCGGTGGTGATGGACATCGATGCGGCCATCTTCCTGCGCCGGGATATCGCGCGGCTCGGCATCGCTCCGCTCACGTCGATGTACTGGTTTTCCGAGAGCGTAAAGCCCACTGCGGTGGACTGGCGGCCCGAGTTGCATGATTCGGATGGACTCGCGCTCTGGGCCGGCAAGGGCGAACATATCTGGCGTCCGCTGAACAATCCGGAACGCGTCATGGTCTCGTCATTCGCAGGCGACCAGCCCCGCGGTTTTGGACTCTCGCAGCGCGATCGCGTGTTCGATCACTATCTCGATGGCGTACGCTACGATCTGCGCCCCTCGCTTTGGGTGGAACCCCTGTCCGGCTTCGAGCACGGGTCGGTGCAACTGGTCGAAATGCCGACCGACGACGAGATCCATGACAACGTCAACGCAATGTGGGTGCCTTTGGAACCGGCGAAAGCGGGGCGTTCATTCGAATTCAAATACCGCTTGCACTGGAGTGCCGACGAACTTTCTGCGGCCGGGCAACTGGCGCGATGCGTTGCGACCCGGCTCGGCAACGGCGGGATTCCAGGTCTGCCGCGTCCGAAAGGCGTGCGCAAGTTCATGGTCGAATTTTTGGGTCCGCCGCTGGCAAAGCTGCCATACGGCACCAAGCCGGAGGCGGTATTGTCTG
>Ga0157380_10000958_pt1 | contig 18281 bp, 16 predicted proteins | sample S35metaG_FD_119757 | JGI IMG/M metagenome (GOLD analysis project Ga0157380, IMG submission 119757) | Switchgrass rhizosphere microbial communities from Kellogg Biological Station, Michigan, USA - S3-5 metaG | ecosystem: Host-associated > Plants > Roots > Rhizosphere > Soil | place: USA... | reverse complement strand
TCGTAGACGTTGAACTGATTCGACTCGAAAATCAGCGACGGCGCGTAGAAGTACAGACCCTTCGGCCCGAACGGTTGGTACAAGTCCGCCATGACCGCGGGTTCGTCCCCGATGACGGCCGTCGCGCGCCACTCTCCGCCGAGCGGATTGATCGCCGTGCCCAAGTAGCTCGCGGCGAGACCGAACAGCGAGTCGGATTTGTCGGCAGAGCTGAACTCCATTCCGAGCTGCAGGTAGTTCGGTCCCCACGAGCGCTCGTCGAGATCGACTTCGATACCGGTGCGGCCGCCGTCGTCGACGAGGCCGTAGCGCACGTTCTGGTAGTAGTCGAGCCCGTACACGGTATTCACCGCCCGCTCGACGGCGTCGACATCGAGAGGCTCGCCGAGCTTGATCGCGCCGAGCCGCGCTTCGACGACGCTATCCGCGACGGGCGCTTCGTTGTCCAGCCGGACGAACTCGACGACGGGCAGCTCGCTCATGCGCGGATCCGTACGCGCCGCGATATAGGCCGCATATTGCTCTTCGCTCAGAGCGAAGCGCTCGAAGTCCACACGCCGCTGCATCACCGCGTCGTAGCCGCTCTGAACCGTTTCGCGCATCCGCGTGAAGTCCGCGGAGCCCAAATCTGCGGCGAACTGCGGCAAGACCAAAACGTCGTTGGCCGTGAGCTGGCGACGCCCCTCGAGCGTGCCGCCGCGCGTCAGCAAGTTCGTGAGCTGTGACGTGACGTCGAGCACCGAGCGCAGAGTGTCGCGCGACATCAAGCCCGTCGAAATATCCACGGCGATCACGATCTCGGCGCCCATCTCGCGGACGACGTCCACGGGCAGGTTCTTTGCGATGCCGCCGTCGACGAGCAACCGCCCGTCGATCTCGATGGGCGACATCGCCGCCGGAATCGACATGCTCGCGCGAATCGCACGCGAGAGGCTGCCGCCGCCAAGCACCACGGCCTCGCCCGTGACCAAGTCGCCGGCCACGGCGCGAAACGGAACCGCGAGCTGGTCGAAGTCATCAACTTGGGACGCGCGCAAGGTCTCGCGCGAGATGATCATGTCGATGACCTGGCCCTGCACGAGGCCTACCGGCAATTCGAACTCGCCGTCGTTTAGACCCGGCTTTTGGTTGACGAGGAACGAGTCGTCGTCGCGCTTACGCCGGAACGATTTGAGCTGCCGCGGCGTCACGTTCAGGAAGGCGGTCTCCCACTCGAGGCTCTCGATTAGCTTCTCGAGCTCGGCGACGCTCATGCCGGAGACGTAGAAGCCGCCGACGACGGCGCCGATGCTGGTACCCGCGATCCGATCGATGGGCACGCGCAGCTCCTCGAGCGCCTTCAGCACGCCGATGTGCGCGCCGCCGCGCGCGCCACCGCCGGATAGCACGAGACCGATCCGAGGGTTTGTCGGCGTGACGTCGGGCGTCTCGGCCTGCGCGAACGCGCTTTCGAACGCCGCCATCGACGCTACGCAAAGCGTCAAAGGGACCAGCAATCGATATCGCCGGCGTCGATGCATGACGCAAATTCCTCGGGAGCTTATCCAAATGCTCGGGCTGCATGATGCCAGACGGGCACGGTGGCGACCCAGTAGTCCCTCCACTAACATACGCACCCCTCATCTCTAGGAGCGGGCATGGCTGCGCAGCATCATCGCCTCATCATCGTCGGCTCGGGCCCGGCGGGTTACACGGCGGCCGTATACGCGGCCCGCGCGGCGCTCACACCCGTGATCATCACGGGCGTCGAGGTCGGCGGGCAGATGACGACGACGACTGAGGTCGACAACTGGCCCGGGGACGACCAAGGAGTCATGGGTCCCGAACTGATGGAGCGGATGAAGCGGCACGCCGAGCGTTTCGGCACGAAGCTCATTCACAATCATGTGGACCGCGTCGAGCTCGGGCGGCGGCCGTTCCGTTTGTTCTGCGGCAAGGACGAGTACACCTGCGACGCATTGATCGTGGCGACCGGCGCATCGGCGAAATACCTGGGCTTACCGACCGAAGAGGCCTACAAGGGCCGCGGCGTGTCGGCTTGCGCCACGTGCGACGGATTCTTCTTCAAGAACCAACCCGTCGCCGTCGTCGGCGGCGGCAACACGGCCGTCGAGGAAGCGCTGTACCTCTCGAACATCGCGTCGCGCGTGACCGTCGTACACCGGCGCGACGAGTTTCGCGCCGAGCAGATCATGATCGATAAGCTCGTCGAGCGTAGCCGTACCGGCAACGTCGAGATCCTCTACGATCACGTGCTCGATGAGGTCGTCGGCGACGATCGCGGCGTCACGGGCGTGCGCCTGAAGCACGTGAAAAACGGCGCTGGCCGCAATGTCGACGTGCAGGGAGTGTTCATCGCAATCGGTCATACGCCGAACACTGGCATTTTCCAGGGTCAGCTCGAGATGGACGGCGGTTACATCGTGACTCGCGCGGGTCAACGCGGCTTCGCCACTGCGACGAGCGTCGAAGGCGTGTTTGCCGCCGGCGACGTCGCCGATCCGATCTATCGTCAGGCCGTGACCTCGGCGGGATCGGGGTGTATGGCCGCCCTCGACGCCGAGCGCTTTCTTACAGAAGGCTGAATCGTCCATAATGAGAACGGGTGCCGAGTTTGTGGGAATTCGGTAACTGATCATGGTGAGACGCTTCGGGAGGTCTCGATGCCGATAGGTCGACGCAGCTTCTTGGTGGGATCCGTTGGTGCTGCGGCCGCCGTTCTCGGTGCCGGCCGCAGTGCTGCTGCGGTCATCGTACCCGCGCACCGGCTATCGTTTTTTCATGTCCACACGGCCGAGAAGCTCACGGTCACCTACCGCGAGCACGGCGTGCTGATTCCCCAGGCGCTGACCGAGGTCAATCGGTACCTGCGCGATTTCCGCAACGAGCAAATCCACGACATCGACGTCGCGCTGCTCGACGCGCTGCACGACCTCTACGCCACGTTCGAGGGGCGCGGGAACTTCGAGATCATTTCCGGCTACCGCTCGCCGCAAACGAACGCGGCGCTGCGGCACGCGACCTCCGGCGTCGCAGAACACAGCCTCCATATCCAAGGTCGAGCCGTCGACGTGCGCTTGACGAGCGCGAAGACCGCGGCACTACGCGACGCGGCGCTTGCGCTGAAAGCCGGCGGCGTCGGCTACTATCCAAAATCGAATTTCGTCCACGTCGATACGGGCGCCGTCCGCGCCTGGTAGTCCCTGCGCGCCGCGCGATCCGTTAGACTGCCTGCCGCTATTGTCCCTCCCTCCACCTGAGAGTGGCGTATGAAGCGCATCGCCATCATCGCGGCGCTCGTTGTCGTTGCACTCGTCGCGGGCTGGTTCGTCTCGCGGCCGGAGCCCCTTGCAGTGGCGCTCGTCACCGCCGAGCGCGGCCCAGTCGCGGCGACCGTCGCCAATACGCGCGCAGGAACCGTCGACGCCTGTCGCCGGGCCGGCTTATCGCCGGCGCTCGGCGGGCAAATCGCGAACCTGCCGGTTGCCGACGGCGAGCACGTGGAGGCCGGCGCACTGCTGCTCGAGCTGTGGAACGCGGATCTCAAAGCAGAGCTGACACTCGCACAGCGCGACGCCCGTGCTACACAGTCGCGCGCGCGCGAAGCGTGCGTCGTGGCCGCCGTCGCAAAGCGCGATGCAGAACGCATGACGAAGCTGCGAGCCGACCGGCTGGCCTCCGAGGAGGTGGCCGATCAAACGCAAGGCCGAGCGGAGTCGACCGCCGCCGCGTGCACCGCGGCCGAGGACGCCACGAGCGTTGCGGACGCCCGCGTCGACGTCACGAAAGCGCACCTCGAGCGCACGCAGCTGCACGCGCCGTTTGCGGGCGTCATTGCGGAGATCAACGGCGAGGTCGGCGAGTTCGTGACGCCGTCGCCGGTCGGCATCCCGACACCGCCGACGGTCGATCTGATCGACGCATCCTGCCTCTACATCAGCGCGCCGATCGACGAGGTCGACGCGCCGCGGGTGCGTGCCGGCTTACCGGCCCGAATTAGTCTCGACGCCTTTCCCGGGCAAGCCTTTCCCGGGCACGTGCGGCGCGTGGCACCGTACGTGCTCGACCAGGAAAAACAGGCTCGCACGGTCGAGATCGAAGCCGAGTTCGACGATCCCGAGAAAGCCGGCTTGCTCGCCGGCTACAGCGCCGACGTCGAGGTGGTTCTCGAGGAGCGCGCCGATACGCTACGGCTACCGACCTCCGTCATCCTGCCCGACAAGACGGTATTCGTGTTCGATGCGGCGACCGGCACAATCGCCGTGCGTCCCGTCGAGACCGGCATTGCCAACTGGGAGTTCACCGAGATCGTGGCTGGCCTCGCCGCAGGCGACCGCGTCGTGAGCTCGATCGACCGCGACGGCGTCGTCGACGGCGCGGCGGTCACGCCGGAATAGCTGCAGCGCGCCCCGCCGCCCATGATGGAGCTCTCCGGAATCCGCCGAGAGTACGTGGTTGGCGCCGAGACCGTGCACGCGCTCGACCAGGTGGATCTCACGATCGGCGGCGGCGAATATGTTTCGATCATGGGGCCGTCGGGCTCCGGCAAATCGACGCTGCTGAACGTCCTCGGGCTGCTCGACCGTCCGACGGCGGGCACTTATCGCCTGCAAGGCGAGGACGTCTCGGGCCTCGACGACAACGCGCTCGCGGCACATCGCCAACAGCACATCGGCTTCATTTTCCAGTTCTTCCATTTGATCCCGCGCCTCACGGCGCTCGAGAACGTCGAGCTGCCGCTCGTGCTCACCGGCGCCGCGCCGCGGGCTCGCCGCGAGCGCGCCGCCAAGATCTTGGAGTCGGTCGGGCTCAAAGCGCGCCTCGACCACCGGCCCGATCAGCTCTCCGGCGGCGAGCGCCAACGCGTTGCGATCGGACGCGCAATCATCATGCAGCCGAGCTTCCTTTTGGCCGACGAGCCCACGGGCAACCTCGACACGCGCTCCGGCGGCGAGATCATGCAGATCCTGGAGCAACTCAATCGCGACGGTATCGCGTTGTTGCTCGTGACCCATGACCCCATCATCGGCGGCCGCGCGCGCCGCCACCTGACACTACGCGACGGCAAGATCGTCGGCGACGACCGAGAGGCGAAGCCGTGAAACCGCTCGACGTCGCGCGCATGTCGTTGCAGGCCCTGCAGCGTTACCCGCTGCGCACGGCGATGATGCTGCTCGCAATCGCGATCGGTGTGGCTGCGGTCGTGCTGTTGACGGCCGTCGGCGAAGGCGCGCGCCGCTACGTCACGGGGCAGTTCTCGTCGCTCGGCACCGAGCTTCTGATCGTCTTGCCGGGCCGCGCCGAGACCGCGGGCGGCGGCATCCAAGGGTTGCTGGTGGGCGAGACCGCGCGCGAGCTGACGCTCGACGACACTATCGCTATCGCACGCAGCCCGCGCGTCAGGCGCGTCACACCTCTCGTGCTCGGCGCCGGCACGGTGTCCTACGGCGCCCGCGAGCGCGACATCACCGTGCTCGGCACCGGCCCCGCGATGCTCGCCATTCAGCACTGGACCCTGGGGGCCGGCGCGTTTCTGCCGGAAGGCGACCTCGAGTCGGCGCGCCCGGTGTGCGTGCTCGGGTCGACCGTGGCGCGCGAGCTGTTCCAAAGCGGCTCGCCGGTGGGTGAGTGGCTCAAGGTCGGTGACGCGCGCTGCCGTGTGCTCGGCACCTTGGCCGAGCAGGGGCTCGCGGGCGGGTTCAACGTCGACGAGACCGTCATCATGCCGGTCGCCAGCGCGCAGCAGATCTTCAATACGTCGGCCGTGTTCCGCATCTTGACCGAAGCGATGGATCGCGACTCCGTAACGGCCGCGCGCCGCGACATCATCGAGATCGTCAAGCTTCGCCACGCCGGCGAGGAAGACATTACGGTCGTCACGCAGGACGCGCTCGTCGCCACGTTCGACACGATCTTCGACATGATCACGGTCGGGCTCGCGGGCATCGCCGCGATCAGCCTCGTCGTGGCGGGCGTGCTCATCATGAACGTGATGCTGGTCGCGGTGAGCCAACGCACGGCGGAGATCGGCTTGCTCAAAGCCGTCGGCGCACGCAACAGCCAAGTCCTCGCGTTGTTTCTGACGGAGGCCGCCTGCCTCTCGCTGCTCGGCGCGGTGGTCGGCATCGCATTCGGCGCCGGCGGCATTTGGCTGATGAAGCTCGTGTTCCCCGTGCTCGACTTCGCGGCCCCGCTATGGGCTTCGCTCTCGGCCGTCGGCGTCGCGATCGCGAGCGGCCTGGTGTTCGGTATTCTGCCGGCGCGCCGCGCGGCTGCGCTCGACCCCGTCAACGCGCTGCTCCGACGGTGACTTAGGATGCGCCAGCAAGATTTCATCCGCCTCATCGCGCAATCCGTCGCGGCGCACCGCTTGCGGAGCTGCTTGACGGCGCTCGGGATCGGCATCGGCGTCACGGCTGTGGTATTGCTGACGTCGATCGGCGAGGGCTTGAACACCTACATGGTCGAGCAGTTCACTCAGTTCGGAACGACCACGGTGCAGGTGCAACCCGGCAAGACGAGCACCTTCGGTATCTCTCCGGGCGTCCTGAACTCGGTGCGGCCGTTGAGCTTGGCCGACGCCGAAGCGCTGGCGCGCGCGCCGCACGTGCTGCACTCCGTGCCCGTCGTCGTCGGCAGCGGCTCCGTCGAGGCACGCGGCCGAGAACGCAGCGTGAGCATCTACGGAGTCGGACCCGACTTCGACAAAGCGTTCAAGTTCGACGTCCTCGCAGGATCCTTCCTGCCACCCGACGAGCTCGCGCGCGCGCGCAACGTGGCCGTGCTCGGCGCCAAGCTGCATGCGGAGCTCTACGGCGGCGCCAACGCGCTCGGTGACCGGATCCGCGTCGGCGGCCAGCGTTACCGCGTCATCGGCATCATGGAACCCAAGGGGGACATGGTCGGCATCGACCTCGACGATACGATCTACATTCCGGCCGCACGTGGCCTCGAGCTCTTCAACCGGCAGGGCCTGCTCGAGATCGACGTGCTGTATGCCGAGGACGCGCCCGTGAACGAAGTCGTCGACGGCATAAAAAGAATTCTTGCGGCGCGGCACGGTGCCGAGGACTTTACGGTCGTCACGCAACAGCAGATGCTCGATGTGCTCGGGTCGATCGTCGACGTGTTGACGCTCGGCGTTGCGGCACTCGGCGGCATCTCGTTGCTCGTGGGCGGCGTCGGCATTTTCACGATCATGACGATCGCCGTGCGCGAGCGAACGCAGGAAATCGGCTTGCTGCGAGCAATCGGCGCTCGCCGTGCCGCGATCGCACGCTTGTTCGTCGGTGAAGCCATGCTGCTGTCCGCGATCGGCGGCGCCAGCGGTCTCGCGCTCGGCTTAGGATTGGTGCTGCTCGCGCAGTGGGCATTACCGTCGATGCCCGCAACGATCTCGCCGCTGTATGTCGCGCTGTCGCTGGGGCTCGCCGTGGTCATCGGGCTCGTGGCAGGGGTGCTGCCGGCGCGCAACGCCGCTCTGCTCGAGCCGCTCGACGCATTGCGCGCCGAGTGACCGCGTTTCGGATTGAAAAAAAGGAGCATCGTCATGTGGGTCACGATCAGGTCGTACCTTGCCGCGGCGGCGGTACTTGCGAGCGGCTTGTGCGCCATCGAAGCAGCGGCAGAGACCGTTGCACTGATCGGCACGGGCAACGTGAGCTCGGCGCTCGGCCAGCGCTTCGCGCTGCACGGCCATCAGATCGCATACGGCTCGCGCAATCCGAGCGCCGCCGACGTGCGCGAGCTCGTCGCGACAACGGGCCACGGTGCCGTGGCCGTCTCGCCGGCCGAGGCCGCGGCGCGCAGCGACATTATCGTTTTGGCCGTGCCCTGGAGCGCCGCCGAGGACGTCGTGCGCACGCTCGGAGAGCTCGCCGGCAAGATTATCGTCGACCCAACCAATCCGCGCGCCACGGCGAGCGACGGCTTTGCCGATTATCCGATCGAGGATTCGAACGCCGAACGAATCGCGCGGCTCGCGCCCGAAGCGCACGTCGTCAAAGCCTTCAGCACCTTGGGCTCGGAGACAATGCTCGACCCCAAGGTCGCGGGAGGCCCCGTCACCGTGCCGATCGTCGGCGACGACCGTAGCGCGAAAGCGCGCGTCGCGGCGCTGGCGCGCGAGATCGGCCTCGAGGCCGTGGACGTCGGACCGCTGCGTCACGCTCGGATCATCGAGGGCCTGCATTATTTGCGGGCGAATGCCTTGGGTGGCCGCATCAATTATCACTTGCCCCGCGATACGGCCCGGGATTGAGCCGGTTTGTTGCCCGCCGGCCGCCGCACTATCATTTAGTTACGACCGATGGCAGCGCGACTCAATCACACGATCGTCTGGTGCACCGACCAGCAGAAGTCGGCCAATTTCCTGACCGAGGTGCTCGGCTTGCCGCCGCCGCGCCGCTTCATGGGCTTCCTCGTCGTCGACCTCGCCAACGACGTCTCGGTCGACTACCTGCCGGCGGAGTCGGAGCCGATCGCGCTGCAGCACCTCGCGTTCCTGATCGACGAGGAAGAGTTCGACGGGGCATTGGCTCGCGTCCGCGAGCGGACGAAACAGATTTGGGCGGATCCCGCCAAGAAGCAGCCAGGCCGCATCAACCGTCACTTCGGCGGCCGCGGGGTGTACTTCGACGACCCCGACGGCCATCTGTTCGAGCTCATCACGAAGCCGTACGGCGATCCCGCGGATCTCTAAGCGGCCTCAGCCATCGACGGGTGCCGCCGGCGTTTGCAAGCGGAGCTCGTAGAAAGCGAGGTCGAGCCAACGACCGAACTTGAAGCCGGCGTGATGGATCGTACCGGCGTGCACGAAGCCGAGCTGCTCGTGCAGCGCGATGCTCGCGGCGTTCGTCGCGTCGATGCCGGCGACCATCACGTGATGATCCTGTTCCTCGGCAACGGCGATGAGCCGCGCCAGCAACGCCCGCGCGATCCCCTTGCGCCGATGCTCCCGGTGCACGTACACGGAATGCTCGATCGTGTATTTGTACGCGGGCCAAGCGCGGAACGTGCCGTAGGTCGCGAAGCCGAGCAGCGTTCCATCGTCGCTCACTGCGCCGAGAACGGGGAAGCGCCGCAGCTCTTTCGCCCGGAACCACTCGAGCATGCTCTCGGGTGGGCGCGGTCGATAGTCGAACAGCGCCGTCGACGTGACGATCGCGTCGTTCAAGATCGCGAGAATCGCGGCACCGTGCGTAGCGTGGTCGCAGGCAACGATGTCCATCGGTCGCTCGCCCCGCGGGTTAACCGACCGCGGGCCGCGCTAGCGGCGCCGTTTCGGACTCGTCGAGCTCATTGGCAATGAAGCCGCCGGATTGATGGCGCCACAGCCGCTCGTAATGGCCGCCGCGGCGCAGCAGCTCCACGTGCGTACCCTCTTCGACGATCTTGCCGGCGTCCAGCACGACGAGCCGGTCCATGCGCGCGATCGTCGAGAGCCGATGCGCGATCGCGATGACCGTCTTGCCCTGCATCAGGTCGAGCAATTGCTCTTGGATGGCGAGCTCGACCTCGCTATCGAGCGCCGACGTCGCTTCGTCGAGCACGAGGATCGGCGCGTCCTTCAAGATCACGCGCGCGAGCGCGATGCGCTGCCGTTGGCCGCCCGACAGTTTCACGCCGCGCTCGCCGACGTGGGCCGAATACGCCGCCCGGCCGTGCCAGTCGCGCAACGCGACGATGAACTCGTGCGCCTGGGCTTTGCGTGCGGCTGCCACGACCTCGGCTTCGCTCGCATTCGGCTTGCCGTAGCGAATGTTGGCCGCGATAGAGCGATGCAACAACGACGTGTCCTGCGTCACCATACCGATCGCGGCTCGCAGGGTCTCCTGCGTGACGTGTGCAATATCCTGGCCGTCGATCGAGATCCGGCCCGACTCGTTGTCGTGCAGCCGCAGCAAGAGGTTCACGAGCGTGGATTTACCGGCACCGGAACGGCCGACGAGCCCGACACGCTCGCCCGGGCGGATCGTGAGATTCAGGTTCTGCACAACGGGCGGCGCGTCGCCGCGCCCGTAGGCGAACGTCAGGTTCTCGAACCGGATCTCGCCCCGCGTGACTTCGAGGGCACGCGCGCCTGGACGATCCACGCCGAGATGCGGCACCGCGATCGATTGCATCCCCTCTTGCACTGTACCGATGTTCTCGAAGATCGACGTGACCTCCCAGCTCACCCAGCCCGCCGCCGTCACCGTTTGCCACGCCAGCGGCAACGCAGTCGCGACCACTCCCGCGTCGATGACGCCTCGACCCCACAGCGTCAACCCGATCGCCGCGGTGCTGACGAGCAGCAGCGCGTTCAGCACCGTCAAGCAGGTGTGGAACCGCGTGATCATCGCCAAATGCGAACGCATGGCGCCGTAGTGCCCATCCATCGCTTCGCGGACGTATGCGTCCTCGTCGCGCATGCGGCCGAAAAGCTTCACGGTCAGAATGTTCGTGTAGCTGTCGACGACGCGGCCCATGACGAGCGAGCGCCCTTCGGAGCTCACGCGCGCGAGCTCGCGGAGCTTCGGCACGAAGTGCCGAAGGATCAGCACGTAGCTCGCGAACCACGTGAAGATCGGAATCCCGAGCCGCCAGTCGGCGACGGTGAGCCAAGCGAACGCCGTCACACCATAGACGCCGATGTACCAGACGGCACGGATGCTCGACATCGCGCTCTCGCGCAACGAGCTCGCCGTTTGCATGACGCGATTCGCGATACGGCCGGCAAAGTCGTTTTGGAAGAACGGCCAGCTCTGACGCACGACATGCCAATGGCTCTGCCAGCGGATGAGGCTCGTCGCGCCCGGAATCAACGCGTTGTGACGGATCGAGACGTCCGCGAAGATCGCGAGCGGCCGAATGACGAGCACGAGCGCCACCATTGCGAGCAGCAGCGGCAGCTGCGCCATCAGCGCCGCTTGCCGCTCCGTCGACTCCATCAGCGACACGAGCCGGCCGATGAACAGCGGAACCACGGTATCGAGGAGCGCAACGGCGAGGCTTGCGGCGAACATGGCCGCGTACCAGCCCTTCGTTTGCCGAATGAAATGCCAGTAGAACGCAACCAATCCTTCGGGCGGACCTTCGGTTGGAGGACTCGCGGTTGCGGCAATGTCGAAGTCGATGATCTTCACTGAAGCGTGCCGGGGCAGCTTGCGCCGCCGCTACCTCAATCTGAAAAGGGATCGCCGACGATCAGCCGGCAATTGCACGATAGCAGATTCACCAAGGGCGCGCGCCGGCGGCCCGCTCTTACGTGCGTCGAGCTGTCGCCGACGTGCGACGCCTAGTCGCGCGGCCGAACCGTAAGCGCGTCGGAAGCGGGTCTCGGTGCCGACCGCGGCGTCGACCCCAACGCGCGTAACGCGCTGTCCACGAGCGCGAGCGTGCGGACGAGAGCGCCGCGGTTCTCCGCCACCAGCGTATGGGCGGCCTTGCCCGCGGCACACCGCAAGTCGGGCTGCTCGAAGTACAAGGCGAGAGCCGCGACCAGTCCTTGCACATCGTGGACTTGACGAGCGGCGCCGCGCTCGAGCGCCATGGCGCTGATCTCTTCGAAGTGAAACATGTGCGGGCCGAACACCACGGGGACGTGGACTGCGCACGCTTCCAGGAGATTTTGGCCACCATGCGGAACGAGGCTACCGCCGATGTACGCGACGTCTGCGGCCGCATAGAGCCGTTGCAGCTCTCCCATCGTGTCCCCCACGAGGACTTCCGTGCCTGGCGGCAAACCGCCCGGCGTCCGGCTACGCAGTGCCACCGCGTAGCCGCGCTGCCGGCAGAGGCGAGTCACGGCGCGGAACCGCTCGGGATGCCGCGGCACGAGCACAAGCAACAGCATCGGATACTGCCTCTTGAGCTCCGCGAACGCGTCGAGCACCTTGCGCTCCTCGCCGGGATGCGTGCTGGCGGCGATCCATACCGGCCGGTCGGCGCCCCAGTGGCCGCGCAGCGCACGCGCTTCGTCGAGCAGCTGCGCCGGCAGCTCGACGTCGAATTTGAGGTTGCCCGTTACGTGGATCAGTTCCTCGGGCACGCCGAGATTGCGCAACCGCTGTGCATCGACGCGTGTCTGCGCGCACAGCAAGTCCGCGTTGGCGAGCATCGCCCGCGCGATCTTCGGTACGCGCAGGTAGCCCCGCAGCGAAGCCTGCGATACACGGCCGTTGACGAGCAGCAACGGAATTCGGCGCCGCCCGCACTCTGCGAAGATGTTCGGCCAGAACTCGGTCTCGGCGATCACGGCGACCTCAGGAAGCACGCGGTCGAGAAAGCGTCGAACGGCATCGGGAAAATCGTACGGCACGTAGCAGTGGCTGACACGGTCGCCGAACAAATCCTTGACCTGCTCGGAGCCGGTGGGCGTCATCGTCGTGACGACGACACGATGAGCCGGATAGCGCTCGACGAGCGCGCTCACGAGCGGCGCCGCGGACCGCACCTCGCCGACCGACACGGCGTGCACCCACAACGTGCTTTGCCCCCGCAGCGGCGCGACGTAGCCGAAGCGTTCCGGCCAGCGGTGCCAATAGGCGGGATAGCGCAGACCGCGCCAGATCAGGTTGCCGAGCGCGTACGGCAGCAGTAGGTAGACGACGAAACGCCACACCCTCACGTCAATCGCTCACGCGCTGATCGACGAACTCGGTCGTCAGCGCCTGTCGAGCCGCGAAATACGCCGCATAGTCGCGATCCCACGCCACGCGCGACGCAACGACCGCATCGAAGGCGCCGAGCAAACCGAGGAGCAACTCGCAGACCTCGCGCACGGCGTGCCGCTCGGATGAGTGCGCAGTCACGTAGTCGCACAGACCCTGCCGCACGACGTAGTCGCGCAGCAACGGGCTCGCGCTACGCTGCACGTAGACGCGAATGCCGCAAGCGAAGGCCATGCCCAGGTCGTTGACGTCGTCGAAGATGCAGACCAACCGCTCCGACGACACCAAGTGCGTACGGCACAACGCCTCGATAGCGGCGGTCTTGTTGCGCGAACCGTAGTAGATCGCATGGAAGTGCTCGCGCACGGCGAAGTGGCGCGCGGAGGGGTTCTCGGCGCCCGTGATCAGCGCAGCAATCGGCAACTGACCGTGCTGGCGCCACAGCGCGTAGCGCAGCAGGTTCGTGCCCATCGAGTCGGGCTCGCTATACGTGCTCTCCGTGCCCTCGCCTTTCGCGCCTTGGTTGAAGACGCCGTCCCAGTCCGAGACGAAGCCGCGAATATCGCGCGCCCGTTCAACGAGCGTGCCGATTGGCGTTACGAAGGTGCCGCCGAGCTTGGAGAAGATCTCAAGCTCGGCCTTGGGTCTCATCGTCTAAAGATGCTCTTGGCCGAGCAGCCCCAGCTTGATGAGATCTTGCACGTCCAGCACGCCGACGGGGCGAGTCCCGTCGACGACGACGATGCTGTCGAGCTCCGCCTTCTTGAACGCCTTGACGGCGTCATTGAGCAGGCTCTCGCGATCGATCGTAAGCGGCGTCTTCGAGAAACCGATCGTCGCGAGCGACTGATCGAGTATGGCGCGGCCTCCAGACTGGAGCTTGCGGCGCAGGTCGCCGTCGGTGAATACACCGGCTACGGCACCTTTCGAGTCGACGAGCGTGACGAGGCCGAGGCGCGACTCCGTCATCTTCACCATCGCGGAGGACAGCGTTTCGCCGGTCTCGCAGACGGGATTCGACTGCCGGATGACGTCCTTCACGCGCATGGTCATGAGCGCCGTGTGCTCGCGGAACTGCGCCGTGCCGAGCGCCGTGAGCGTGTTTTCGCACAAGTTCTTCATGACGGAAAACGGCATCGTGCAGACGTGCACGCCCGTCAGCATCGCTTGACGCACGTGCTCGGCATGCCGCACGGAGGAGAACATGACCTTGCTGTCGTAGCCGTAGCGATCGATGACGTCGACGCATTGCTCGAACAGCTGGATCGCATCGTGCCCTTGGTCCTGCATGCGACCGGCGAGCGGGCAAATGAACGAGGCGCCCGCCTCCATCGCCATGTAGGCCTGATTCAGGGTGTAGATGAGGTGCACGTTGACCTTGTAGCCGCGTGCCCGCAGGCGCTGGCAACCCTTTACACCCTCGTTCGAGATGGGAACCTTGAACACGGGCGGCCGCTCGAGGCCAAGCCCCATGATCCGCTCGGCCTCGGCGACGATCTGGTCCGGGGTATCGCCGAGCGCTTCGACTTGCAGCTCGGGCACCATCTTCGACAGCTTGACGATCGCACCGTCGATGTCGGTGATGCCGTGCCGATGCATGAACGTCGGCGTCGTCGTGAGCCCCTTGATGAAACCGTAGTCGAGCGCGGCTTCGATCTCTTTGAAGTCTACGGAGTCGAGATAGAGTTCCATGCGAGTCCTTTAGTGCACCGACTGCGAGCGAACCAGATTGTGAATGTCGATCAGCGGTCGCATGAAGCCCTCGAGATCGTCGAGAGCGTACTGACTGGCTGCATCGCAGAGCGCATCGGGCGGGCTCGGGTGCGCCTCGATGAAGAAACCGTCGACCCCGGACGCGACAGCGGCCCGCGCCAGCGTCGTGAGAAACTGCCGCGCGCTGCCTTTCGGGTCCTTACTCGGAATACCGTACTTGCGAATCGAGTGCCCGGCATCGAATACGACGGGATAGCCGATCTGATTGAGCAAGTAGAAGCTGCGCGGATCGACGACGAGATCGTTGTAACCGAACGTGTAGCCGCGCTCCGTTACGATGATGCGATCGTTGCCCGAGTCCTCGATCTTCTTGACGGGCTTCGCCATGTTCTCGGGCGCCAGGAACTGGCCGTGCTTGATGTTGACGACGGCGCCGGTCTTCGCCGCCGCGACGACGAGCTCCGACTGCATGCACAGATAAGCCGGGATCTGAATGACGTCGCAGACTTCCCCTGCCGGCGCGGCTTGATACGGATAATGAATGTCCGTGAGGATCGGCAAGTCGAACTCGCGCTTGATTTTCTCGAGCATGCGCAGGCCGGGCTCGAGGCCAGGGCCTTGGTAGTACTCGAGCGAGCTGCGGTTATCCTTCGAGAAGGACGACTTGAAGATCAGCGGAACCTCGAGTCGCGCGGCGACTCCCTTGAGCCGCTCCGCGGTACGCATCATCAGCGACTCGTCCTCGATGACGCACGGCCCGGCGATCAGGAACAGTTGATCGGAGCCGCAATCGATGTCGCGGATGAAGACGTGTTTTTTGCCCATGGAACGTCCAAGTGCTTAAAGTACCGCGGCATTTTGGGCCCAGGGTCGCCGCGTGGCAAGACAGACCTAAGTCCGTGTGTGCAACAACTCCTCGAGTAGCGCATAGTTCCGCGCCGTCGCGCCGCGCCCTTGTTCGACGACGCGTTGCGCGCGCTGTCCTAGCGCACGACGGGCTGCGGGATCTCGGACCAGTTCGACGACGCGCTCGCGCAGCTCGGCTGCGTCGCGCACGAGCTTGCCTGCGTCGGCAGCGAGCAGATCGTCGACGGTCTCCTTGAAGCTGAAGTTATACGGCCCGAACAACACGGGCACACCGAAGATCGCGGGTTCCATGAGATTGTGGCCGCCCTTGTTCGCGCCGCGGAAGAACAGGCTGCCGCCGACGAAGGCGAGGTCCGCGATCGCATACAGGCGGCCGAGCTCGCCGACGGTGTCGACGACGAGCACGCCGTTGCCGCCCGGCGGCCGCGCCGCGCCGGAATCGACGGCCGTCTTGCGCGTGACGGCGAGGCCGCGCGCCGCGGCGCGTTGCTCGACGACCTCCGCATCGGCCGGATAGCGCGGCACGATGATCAGCGCCGTCTCGGCGACGGCGCCACGAGCGGCAATGTAGGCATCGAGCAGCGCCTCGTCCTCCTGGTCGTGCAGGCTGCCGCCGATGAGCACGACGTCGGTCGCTCTGAACGCAAGCGCCGCGCGCAGCTCCAAGCCCCGATCCGGGCCCGCACTGGGCGGCGCGAGGTCATACTTCATGTTGCCCGTTACGTGCAGCTTTGCGGCCGCGACGCCGAGCGCTTCGAGCCTCTGCGCATGCTCGACGGTCTGCACGGCGAGCACCGCGAACTTCTCGAGCACGCGCGGGACGAGCCTCGTTCGCGCGTGCATGCGGAACGACTTAGCCGACATCTTGCCGTTGACGAGCATGGCCGGCACGCCGCGATCATGCGCGACACCGATGAGGTTCGGCCAGAACTCCGATTCGGCGACGACGAGCAGGCGGGGATTGAAGCGCCTCAAGAAGCGGGCGACCACGAACGAAAGATCCACCGGCAGCGGCACCACGCGGTGGCCGGCATACAGCTTGCGCGCCGCGGCGAGCCCGGTTGCCGTGAATGCCGAGATCACGAGGGGCGTGCCGGGATGGTCGCGCTCGAGGGCCGCAACGAGCGGCCGCAGCACCGCTACTTCACCGGCCGACGAGCCGTGCAGCCAGACGCAGGACTGCAGGCCGTGGCCGAGCGCCACTCCGAAACGCTGCGCGAAATCGCGCCGCCCCGTGACGCACAGACGGTATAGGAGCCACGGCGATAAAACGATGCACGCGATGAGGTAGACAAAGTCGAGCAGCAGTCGCATCGGGCAACTCGGCGGCACGCCACTTACGGCGCCGGAGTGTACTCCAGTCGCGACGCGAAGCGACGGTTAGACGTGAGCCTGCTCGGGCCATTCCCGAATAGCCGAGCCTCTGCGCACGGCGGTCGCGGCTGCGTGGTGGCGGACCCAATCTGGAACGAGGTCGCCGCGCATGGGGCGGCCGAGGTAGAAACCCTGCGCCATCTCGCACCCGAGGCTGGAGACGGCTTCCATCGCCTCGGCGCTGTCGACGCCCTCGGCGACTACCCGCATCCCGAGCGCATGCGCGAGCGCGATCACGGTCTTGACGATCTGCCGATCCGTTTCGTCCACGGCGACCGTGCCGATGAAACGTTTGTCGATCTTGATCTCGGCGGCAGGGATCTGCTTCAGGTAGGTCAGTGACGAATACCCCTTACCGAAGTCGTCGATCGCTAGGTCGACGCCGAGCTTGCGCAAGCGTTCGATGCTCGCGAGCGAGGACGCGTCGCCTTGCACGAGGCTGTCCTCGGTCAGCTCGATGGTGAGACTCATCTTGTGTTCGTCGAGCGCCGACTTCAACGCTTTGACGCGCGGCAGAAACTCCGCATGCGTGAGGATCTGCGGCGACACGTTGACCGCCACCGAGAACGGCGTTGGGACCGCGTCCCACGTGCGCAGCTGCTCGACGATGCGCTGGAAGACGAGCCAGGTCAGGGGCACGATGGCGCCGTTACTCTCCGCCAGCGGAATGAAGTCGCTCGCCGGCACGAAGTTACCGGAGTCGGTGCGCCACCGAACCAACGCCTCGACACCACAGACTAGACCCGAAGCGATCTCGACCTTCGGCTGGAAGTAGACCTCGAGCTGGCCGCGAGCCACCGCGGCTTGCAGCTCGGACTCGAATTTCCAGAGCGCCGCCTGTTGTTGCGTCGCATCCGGACGATAGATGTCGTACGCCAGCTCCTTCTCGCGCGCTTCCTTGAGCGCGAGCTCGGCGCGGCGGAACAGCGTCGCGGCGTCGTCCGCGTGCGAGGGGTAGACAGCAATGCCGAGCGTGACGTCGACGAGAAAGGTGTCGCCGCCGACTTCGAGCTGCGGCGGATTGTCCTCGGTCAAGACAACGGCGATGTCCATGACTTTCGACATCGAATCGCAATCGATCAAAACGGCGAAGCGGCGCTCCGAGAGTCGGATGATCGGCGTGCGCGGCGGCAAAATGTCACGCAGGCCCTCCGAATAACTCGCGCAGAACGCCTCGCACTGCTCGTGGCCGAACGTCGTCGCGATGCGGTTGAACGCGTCGAGCTGCCCGAGCAACAGGCCCGCGAGCCGGCTCTGCTGCCCCTGCCGCAGAAACTGCTCGATGAAGCGAATGCGCGCGCTCTGCTTCTTCGCGGAGCCGCTTTCGTCTTGAACCTCGGTCACTCGCGGGGCCCCCGTAGCATCCTGCTAGGATGGGAGACGGCAATATCAACAGAATCGAACACTTACCGCTGTGAGAAGGGTCACGAGCAGCGGTTCCCGCGCTCGACGTCGAAGCGCAGCTCGAGCGTCCACTTCTGACGGACAGCGTCACGCCGCGTTGACATAACGCGCCGCCGCGGACCGCCCGGCAACCTCTGCCGCTGCTGGCACGACCCTTGCTTTTGCTCTACTGCACGCCCAACGACGGCGAGCGAATGCGGGGACCGCCATGGCGAGAGTCAAGCCGAGCATCAGGCCCACCGAGACCTACACGGAGCCGAACTTCCTGCG